>Ga0129310_1000833_pt1 | contig 32138 bp, 29 predicted proteins | sample Go1ome_2_FD_94433 | JGI IMG/M metagenome (GOLD analysis project Ga0129310, IMG submission 94433) | Western lowland gorrila individual fecal microbial communities from Wisconsin, USA - Go1022A metagenome | ecosystem: Host-associated > Mammals > Digestive system > Large intestine > Fecal | place... | reverse complement strand
AGCTCCGCATCAATGTAACCTTTCAGCTCAGGATCAACTACGCTAAGTTTTTCCAGATTCATTTTAAGTCCCTCCTAAAAATAAAACATTAAATATCAACCAGTTTTATCCACAGGCTGTGGATAAGCGCTCAGAAATTCTGCTCTACTAAAAGACGCAGATGGTGCCTTATACCATAGGAAATTTGTAAATCGTTCAGAAGATGCCAAATGCTACGTAGCATTTCCGACGGCGTATTTTTCATATGTCGAAGAAATGATAACGACGCAGATGGTGCCTTATGGGCGATTGTAAATCGCTCAGAAGGTGCCAGATGCTAGGCGTCACTGCCGACGGCGTATTTCTATACGTCGAAGCAGGAACAACAACGCAGATGATGCCTTAGGGGCGATTGCAAATCGTTCAGAAGTTATCAGATGCTAGGCAGCATTTCCGACGGCGTATTTTTCATACGTTGAGGAAATGATAACAACGCAGATGATGCTATGGACGATTGTAAATCGCTCAGAAGGTGCCAGATGCTAGGCGTCACTGCCGACGGCGTATTTCTATACGTCGAGGCAGGGACAACAACGCAGATGGTGCCTTATGGGCGATTTTCCAGATATTGGGCACGGGGTCCCCCCACTAACGGCGGACGGGTTTTAGCGGCAGTCATCACTGCTTCGCCAATTTTTTTATATTGCAGGCGTACAGGTACAGCAACTCGTTTGAGATGCATGCCGATGAGCGTCTGGCCAATATCAATACCAAGATGGGCAGAAATCTTTTCTACCACTACGGGTTCAGCAAAATTTTCGTAGGCAGCAGTTGCCATAGCGCCGCCGGCATGAGCCACCGGACGTACGGTAACCTCCTCAAGGTTGTAGCGTTCGGCTGCAGCAGCCTCCACTACTAAGGAACGGTTGAGATGCTCGCAGCATTGTACGGCAAGATGAAGCTCGTGTGCATCGCACACTGCCTTCAGCGCCTTGAACATAGCAACAGCTGTTTCACTGCTACCACCGGTGCCGATTTTGTTGCCGAGTACTTCGCTGGTACTGCAGCCAAGCACGAAAATCTGTCCCTTTTTAGGCTTTGCTATGCTAATGAGCTCCTCAGCAGCTGCTGCCAGCTCCTTAGCTATTTGCATATTTGTTTCCATTGTTGCTTTACTTCTTTTCTGTTTATTTTCAGAAACGCAAGAATCGTTTAGGCTGCAACGCAAAGACGATTATTTTGCTTCCAAATCCATGATTTTATTTACACGGCGTTCATGACGACCACCGGCAAATTCGGTTTCCAGCCAAGCGTCGGTAATCATTTCTGCCAGACCTACGCCCAGAACACGCTCGCCCATGCAGAGAACATTGGCATTGTTATGCTCGCGGCTCATTTTAGCGGAGAAAACATCACCGCACAGAGCAGCGCGAATACCCTTGCATTTATTGGCAGCGATAGAAATACCAATACCGGTACCGCAAATCAGGATGCCCTTTTGCGCACCGCTGGCACCGCTGGTAATATCCTCGCACAGCTTAGCAGCATAGTCGGGATAATCTACGGAATCTTCGCTGTAGGTACCATGGTCAACAACCTCGATGCCTTTATCCTCTAAATATTTTTTGATATGCTCCTTCAGATGGAAGCCGCCATGATCACAAGCCATTGCAATTTTCATAAATAATCTTCTCCTCTCCTGCTTTTTAATGCCGGGATTATCTTTAACCTTTATTGTAACATAAATGTCGGTAAATTTACATTATTTTTTAAATGCAGGCTGCCGTTTTCCAGCGTTATAATCTGATAGCCTGCAGCCTTGCGCAGGCGGTTCATGATTGCCAGTCCCAGTCCGTCCTCCTCTACGCCTTCGGCGAGGATGACATCCGGACAGGTACGGTCAAAATCGCGCAGCAGATAGAATAAATCTGCCGCCAGCTGCTCACGGTTGTCGCCCCAGCAGGAAAGCTGCAGATGCTGCTTTTCGACAAGCTCTGCCAGCTCGCTCTCCAGCTCACGTCCGCACAGCACGCCGACGGTTTTACCCTCAGCCAAAGCCTTGGCAATAACCTGCGGCAAACATTTGCAAGCTTCGCCTTCAAACAGGTAAACAGGTGCTTTCGGCGCATAATGACGGTACTTCATTCCCGGAGCTTTGGGCTTAAAGTTTTTATCTCCCTGCAGCGCCGGGTCGATTTCTACCGCACCCATTACTTCCGTCAGCATTTCGTAGGTAATGCCGCCCGGTCGCAGGATAGTGGGAACAGCACTCGTTGTATCCACCACGGTGGATTCCAGACCGATGCCGCAGTTGCCGCCATCAAGCATACCGGCAATTTTACCCTGCATATCCTCCAGCACGTCCTGAGCATTCGTCGGGCTCGGACGACCGGAGATATTGGCCGACGGCGCCGCAATCGGACAACCGCAGGCGCGGATAAAATCCTGAGCGAATTTATTGGACGGGAAGCGTACAGCGACAGTTTCCAGACCTGCGCTTACAGCATCAGGCACAATCGAAGATTTATTGACAATCAGCGTCAGCGGTCCCGGCCAAAAATGCTCCATGAGCTTTTTGGCATTAGCATTCAGACCGGTAGTCAGCTGCGCAATATCTTCCTTTTTAGCAATATGCAGAATCAACGGATTATCGTTAGGTCTGCCCTTAGCAGCAAAAATCTTGGCTACAGCCTCAGGATTCAGTCCATCCGCACCCAGGCCGTAAACTGTTTCCGTCGGAAACGATACAACCTCACCCGCACGGATTAATGCCGCTGCCTCCTGCATAATCTCCTGATTATCAGAGTTCTTTTGTAATTTCCAGTAGGATGTTTTCATATTTATCCTCACCCTCTTTTTCTTTTAAAGCAAAAACCATGCGCGGTATACCTGCATAGTCCAAGCGCACGGCAGTTTTGGCAAAGCCATGCTCCAGACACAGCTTTTGCACCGCTTCGCTTTGGTCGATACCGATTTCAAACGCCAGCAATCCATCTTCAGCCAGATGCTCCGTAGCTTCGGCACAGATGCGGCGGTAAAAATCAAGTCCGTCCGCACCGCCGTCAAGCGCAGTGCGCGGCTCCTGCTGTACATCCTGCGCCAGCGTTGCAATATCGGCAGCAGGAATATACGGCGGATTCGAAACGATGATATCAAACTTTTTCTCTACAGGTACGTTGCTGAACAAATCGCTTTGGCGGAAGGCCACGCGCTTGTCTACGCCGATAGCGGCAGCGTTTTCCTTCGCCACTGCCAAGGCCTCGTTGCTGATATCCACACCCACGCCTACGGCAGCAGGCAGATAATCAAGCAGCGAAACGATAATCGCACCGCTGCCTGTACCGATATCCAGAGCCTTTACGGCACCGTCTGCGCGCAGCATCGGCGCTGCCTTTACCAGACTTTCCACCAACAACTCCGTTTCCGGGCGCGGCACCAGGGTAGCAGGCGTAACCTTAAAGTTATTGCGCATAAAGGCACGCTCGCCGATAATGTAGGCCAGCGGCTCATGCTTAGCGCGGCGCTCTACATAAGAGCGCATCTTGTCGCGCTCCTCTTCACTGAGAGGCTTGTCAAACTCGGTATACAGCTTGATGCGTTCACATTTCAAGACAGCACAAAGCAACACTTCGGCATCAAGGCGTGGATTTTCCACGCCCTTCGCCTCAAAGTGCTGCTTAGTCCAGTTTAAGATTTTCATAATCGTCCAAACCGGCTTATCCATTTTATTTCACCTGCCGTAATTGTTCGCTTTGCTTAGCAGTAATCAGCGCACCCAGCAGCTCGTCCAGATCACCGTTGACAATGCTGTCCAGCTTATGCAAGGTCAGACCGATGCGGTGGTCGGTAACGCGTCCCTGCGGATAGTTGTAGGTACGGATACGCTCACTGCGGTCGCCGGTGCCTACCTGGCTCTTGCGGTCCTCGGCAGTAGCGGCACGCTGCTCCTCCTGCGCCTGCTCCAGAATACGCGCACGCAATACGCGCATACATTTTTCACGGTTCTTCAGCTGAGATTTTTCATCCTGACACTGTGCCACAATGCCTGTCGGAATATGGGTAATACGAACTGCAGATTCTGTTTTGTTTACGTACTGGCCACCGGCACCGCCTGCACGATAAGTATCGACACGCAGGTCTGCAGGATTAATCTCTACATCAACCTCTTCAGCCTCCGGAAGTACAGCCACAGTAACGGTAGAGGTGTGCACACGTCCCTGAGATTCGGTTTCCGGCACGCGCTGTACACGATGTACGCCGCTTTCGAATTTCATACGGCTGTAAACGCTGTCGCCGCTGATTTGGAAAACGACCTCCTTGAAGCCGCCCAGCTCAGTCGGGTTGGAATCCATAACCTCAACGCGCCAGCCGCGGGTTTCTGCATAGCGCAGATACATACGGAAGAGAACACCGGCAAAAAGCGCAGCCTCATCACCGCCGGCACCGCCGCGGATTTCCACGATAACGTTTTTGTCATCGTTCGGGTCGGAAGGCAGCAAAAGAATCGTGAGCTTCTCCTCATATTCTTCAATCTGCGGCTTAAGCTCCTTCAGCTCCTCTTTTGCCATTTCAACCAGCTCTTCGTCATCGCCTGCTGCCAGCAGCTCCTCTGCCTCGTCGCGAGCCTTAATCATATCGCGGTATTCACGATAAGCGGTAACAATCGGTTCCAGCTTAGCATGCGCTTTGGTAGCTTTCAGCCAGTTGGTCTGGTCGGCAATAACCTCGGGGTCACTGATTTTTGCCTCTAAGTCTAAATATCTGTCTTCTAGTGCCTGCAATTTGTCGAGCATTAGAAATTCTCCTCTCAAGTGTTTTACTCTATAATTTCTTCAGGCGGCAGTACTGCCTTCAGTGAAGCAATCGCCACCTCAATCTGGCTGTCATCAGGCTGACGCGTAGTCAGCTTTTGCAGCAAAAGTCCCGGCATAATTGCCATATGCACCAGCTTATTATCGTTATGCGCACCGGCAAAACGAATAATCTCATAACTGACGCCCGCAATTACCGGCATCAGCACTACGCGAGAAGCAATGCGTTCCAGCAGGCTGGGCCAGCCCAGGAAGGTAAAAATAAACATGCTTATCAGCATGACAATCATCAGAAAGTTGGTACCGCAGCGCGGGTGCAGCGTGCTGAACGGACGCACATTTTCTACGCGCAGCGGCAATCCTGCCTCATAGGTATAAATAGTTTTATGCTCCGCACCGTGATACTGGAATACGCGCTGAATATCCTCCATCGAGGAAATCGCTGCAATATAGGCCAGGAAAATAACCATACGCAGCACGCCTTCAGCCAGGTTGAGCATCATCGGATCCTCAGTCAGCTCATGCAGAAAACGCATCGACCAGGTCGGGATAACGATAAACAGACCTACAGCCAGCAATACGGAGGTAGCAATAGTCATTGCCATTTCCTTGCCCGTCAGCTGCTCGTCCTCTTCGCCGGAAACCTGTGCCGAATAGGCCAAGGCCTTAATACCGTCATATAATGATTCAAATAAAGCAATAACGCCGCGAAGCAGCGGTTTTTTCAAAATAGGATATTTATCACGGATACTGTTGACAGGATTTACATCCACGGCAATTTCTCCATCAGGTTGACGTACAGCAACGGCCACCTTATGCGGTCCGCGCATCATAACGCCCTCAATTACGGCTTGTCCGCCTACAGATAATTTTTTCGTGCTCATAGATATACTCCGTAAAACTAAATAAAGCAGAACCCGCATGTGCAAGCTCTGCCTTATTGTATAGATTATTGTTCTTTGTTGTAACGTTTGTTGAACTTCTCGATACGACCACGAGCAGCTACGTTACGTTGTTGACCAGTGAAGAATGGATGGCATTTAGAGCAAACATCCACGCGTAATTCTTTCTTAGTGCTACCAGTTACGAAGCTTGCACCACATGCGCAGGTAGCAGTAACTTCACCGTAATTCGGATGAATCTTTTCTTTCATTCTTTACACCTCTCTTTGCTAAGAACATTATATTCATAATTTAGAAGCTGCCTTGCTTGGCAAAGCGGCTTGCATTAACACTAGATTAGTGTAACATATCCTACAAGTAAACGCAAGCTATTTTTTACTAAAATCGGCAACCCCCTGCAGATAATTAATAAACTGCTGTGCTGTACGCCCGGAAATGCCGCCGTGATGCAGCTCCCACTTACGCGCTTCGGCACAAAGGAAGTCGTCATCAAGCTCCAGTCCCTGCTTTTTAGCCAGCTCGCAGACAATTTTGTAGTATTCCTTCTGCGTAGGCTGTCCATAATAAATCGTACAGCCGAAGCGATTAACCAGAGAAAGTTTTTCCTGCATCGTATCCGACTTATAGATACCGTCCTCCTGCGTTACATCGTTGCGGTCCTTCCACGTTTCGTTAATCAGATGTCTGCGATTAGATGTAGCGTAAATCAAAATATTATCCGGACGCACCTCCAGACCGCCTTCGATGATAGCCTTCAGATATTTGTATTCGATTTCAAATTCCTCAAATGATAAATCATCCATATATATAACAAAGCGGTAGTTGCGGTTTTTAATTTTGGCAATAACCTGTGACAAGTCGCGGAACTGATGCTTGTAGATTTCAATCATCCGCAGGCCCTGATCATAATATTTGTTTATCAGCGCCTTAATACTGCTGGATTTGCCTGTACCACTGTCGCCAAACAGCAGCACGTTATTTGCCGGGCGGCCTGCTACAAAAGCTTCCGTATTTTCCAGCAACCGCTGCTTCTGGTCCTCATAACCGATGAGATCAGCAAAGGTAATCTGCTCCGTATTGGATATCGGCACCAGCTCAGGCTCGCCCTGCTGTGCCTCCGCTATGCGGAAGGCCTTGTTCAAGCCCAACTTGCCCACGCCGTAATCATGATAGAATTTAGTAACGCAGGCGAAAAACTCGTCAGCATCGGCAGCACCTTCCAAAGCAGTGCTGAGCGCCTGCACCTTATCGCTGATATTTTTGTTATAGCGACGCTCCTGCTTCACCACAGCCTGATAATTGCTGATTAACGAAAAGCAGTTAATCTCCAAGGCTTGCTCCAGTTCACTGAAATCGTAGGCAAACAGCTGCTGAAAGATTTGAAAGTCATGCTTGGCAAACAGGTTGACGCTGCCATCGCAGGCACCAACCTTTTCGCAGGTAATGGCAAAGGGATTTTCACAGCTGACGAGTAAAAAAGCCAGATAGTTATGCCAAAGATTTTTGTCAAAGCCATAAACGGTGCCGATATCAAGCAGTTTATGTACCTGCTCGTAGATTTCCGCTGTCAGTTCCTCGCGGTTATAATCACCCGCTGCAAATTCAGCGCAGATTTCTGCCAAAGGCTCCAGCAAATTGTCCGTTGGCAAATTGCGGTAAACAACTAATTGTGATACAAGTTTATGCATATCTTTCCCCTCAAATATTTCTACTTTATAAATTCAAATTTTTCCGTGTCGAACATGCCCATATCCGTAATGCGCAGCTTAGGAATAACCGGCAGCGCCATAAAGCTCAGGCTGATGAACGGGTCGATGCCGTCTAAAACTCCCTGTGCATGCGCCTTCGCCGCAATCTCATCAAGACTGCCGATAAGCTCCTCGGCAGGCGCGCTGCTCATCAGTCCACAGATATTCAGCGGCAGCGTATCAATAACCTCGGTGCCCTTGACCAATGTATAACCACCCTGTACACGTACCAGCTCCTTAGCGGCAGCATTCATTTCTTCCGGACTTGTGCCAATAACAATCAGGTTATGTGAATCGTGTGCCACAGTTGTCGCTACCGCACCGTCCTTCAGGCCATAGCCACGCAAGAGGCCAAGTCCCACATTACCGGTACCGTGATGTCTTTCCAGCACGGCAATCAGATATACATCGCCTTTTTCCAAAGCGGAGGCAATATCCTTGCCCATAATGGTGCTCTTTTCGGTAAAAATTTCACCGGGAAGCATAGTGATAACAGGATATTCCCTGTCGTTTGCAAAATTTGCCAAGGAGAAGGTTTCAGCACTAAAGGCTGCAGGCTTCACGCTGCCCTGCAGGCTGGCATTGGGAGTAACAGGCGTAATCTTTTCGCAAGCCATAAGCGCGTCCACGCCCTTATGGAAAACAGCCTGCGGCGTAAGGCTTTGCAGGTTGTCAAAAACTACCAAATCTGCCTGCCAGCCGGGAGCAACAGCACCCACGCGGCGCAGGCCGTAAATACGCGCAGCGTTGATAGTTGCCAGACGCAGAGCACGCACAGGCTCCATACCTAATTCTATCGCCATTTGTACGCAGTGACGAATAGTTCCTTCGTGGCGAATATCGGCAAGATGCTTATCATCGGTGCAGAAGGCCAAACTGCTTACATCAATACCTTCTTCAATAACGCCGCGCAAAATTGCCGTAAGATTACGCGAAGCACTGCCCTCGCGCACCAGCACTGCCAGACCGTTGCGCAGCTTTTCCTTCGCCTCGTCCCAGCTGATGCTCTCATGGTCGGTATCAATACCGCTGGCAACGTAGGCTGCCAGCTCCTTGCCACGCACGCAGGGTGCATGACCGTCGATTACGCGTCCCAAACTCTGGAACAGGTCCAGCTTTTTCTGCACCTCGGCTGAATTATAAATAACACCCGGCACGTTCATCATTTCGCCCATACCGAGTACACCCGGCTCATTGACAAGCTTAATCATATCACGCGCGTCCATCACACAGCCGCTATGCTCAAAGCGTGTCGCTGGCACGCAGCTCGGCAGGTTCACATAATAGTTCAGCGGCATCTGTCCGCCGGCCTCCAGCATATAGTGAATGCCTGCTGCTCCCGCTACGTTGGCAATCTCGTGCGGGTCGGTAATCAGCGTGGTTACGCCCCAGCGCAGCTCCTCGGCGCAGTAATGCTCCGGCACAGCCATCGAGCTTTCTACATGGCAATGCGCGTTAATCAGACCGGGCGCAACATATGCTCCCTGCAGGTCGATAATTTTTTCTGCCTGGTCATAGCTGCCGACACCGGCAATCACGCCCTCGGCGATAGCAACGTCAGCTTCATAAATTGTTTCGGTCAGCACGTCAACAACCCTGCCGTTCTTCAAAAGAATATCAGCAGGGCTATTACCGAGTGCGACCGCTCTTACACGGTCCATCATATTTTTTACCTCAATCCTTTTACACGTAAATATATTTCAGGATAAAGATTACTGCCAGCACATATACAATCCAGCTGGTTTTTTTGTTTTTGTATTCACCGCTTAGCAGGTTAATTGCCACATAGGAGATAACGCCCATGGAAATACCTTCGGAAATAGAATACATAAAGGGCATTGCTACTGCTGCAACAAAAGCAGGAATAGCTTCGGTCATATCATCAAAGTCTACATTCAGCAGGCTACTTACCATCAAAAAGCCTACAATTACCAGTGCCGGAGCGGTAGCAAAGGCAGGAATTGCCAGGAAAATCGGTGCAAAGAACAAGCTGAGGAAGAACAGAACAGCTGCAGTAACAGCAGTCAGACCGGTACGGCCGCCGACAGCAACGCCGGCGCTGCTTTCTACGAAGGTAGTAACGGTAGAGGTACCCAGCAGCGCACCACCGGTAGTAGCGATGGAGTCAGCCAGCAGAGCGCCTTCAATCTTCGGCAGCTTGCCGTCCTTGTCCAGCATTTTAGCCTTGGAAGCAACACCGATCAGGGTGCCAAGGGTATCAAACAAATCTACAAACATGAAGGAAAGCATGATTGTAATGAAGTTAAAGGTGAAGATAGCACTGAAGTCCAGCTGCATAAAGGTCGGTGCCAGGCTGGGAACGGAAATGCCGTTAGCAAAGCTGGGCATAACGGAGAACATACCGAGCTTCGGATTCGGTACATAAATACCGGTCAGCTCACAAATCATGCCTAAGCCCCAGGTAACCAGAATACCAACGAGGATACCGCCGGGAACCTTTTTCGTCATCATTACCGCAGTCAGCAGAATACCGATAAGTGCCAGCAAAGCACCGATACCGGTAGAGCAGAAGGTGCCGTCTGCCAAAGCAGCCTTAAACGGATACAGCCCAACGAGAGTCGGTCCCGCAACAACGAGCTTGGAATTCTGCAAGCCGATAAAGGTGATGAACAGACCGATACCGCTGGTAACGCCAAATTTCAGCGCAGGTGGAATGGAATTGAACAACGCTTCGCGCACCTTAGTCAGGGACAGAACAATGAACAGAATACCTTCAACAAAAACTGCTGCCAACGCAACCTGCCAGCTATAGCCCATCTGTCCTACAACAGTATAAGCAAAAAAGGCGTTCAGGCCCATACCGGGAGCAAGAGCAAATGGATAGTTAGAAAACAGCGCCATCAGCAGAGTACCAAGGCAGGCACCCAAAGCAGTAGCGGTAAATACAGCACCGGCATCCATACCGGCAGCACTTAAAATACCTGGGTTAACGGCCAAAATATAAGCCATCGTCATAAAGGTGGTGATACCGGCAAGAATTTCTGTGCGGACATCCGTCTGATGTTCCTTCAGGCGGAATGTTTTTTCCAAAAAGTCTGTCATTATTATAGCCTCCTATGCTATCTATTTGCCCAAGCTGCAGGGCCCGGGCACAATAATAAAGATTAAGACTGCCTGCACAGCCGTCAAGCCATTAATAGGTCAAAATCTCCGGACCGTTTTCGGTAATCAGAATCTGGTGCTCCCATTGAGCGGAAAGACTGCCGTCACAGGTATAAACAGTCCAGTTGTTGGCTTCGTCAACAAAGATATCTCTGTGTCCCATGTTAATCATCGGCTCAATAGTAAAAATCATTCCCGGTACAAGTACCATACCGGTTTTGCGTTTGCCTACATGGCAGACGAACGGATCCTCGTGGAACTCTACACCAACGCCGTGGCCGCCGAATTCTTCGACAACGGAATAGCCGTGCTTATGTGCCAGCTTGGAAACAGCAGCTCCGATATCTCCCAAGAAACCCCAAGGCTGAGCTGCTTCAATACCGCGCAGCAGACATTGCTTGGTAATCGCAACCAAATCTGCCGCCGGCTTAGCAACCTTGCCAATCATAAACATACGGGATGCGTCAGCATAATAGCCATTGTAGATAGTAGAAACGTCTACGTTCACAATGTCACCGCTGCGCAGCACGTCATGCTCGCTGGGAATACCGTGGCAAACCTGGTCATTGATAGAGGTACACACGCTCTTCGGGAAGCCTTCATAGCCCAGCGGTGCAGGAATAGCGTTATGCGCTACTGTATATTCGTAAACGATTCTGTCGATATCAGCAGTAGTCATACCGGCCTTAATATATTTGGCAACCTCATCCAATACACCGGTATTGATTTTGCAGGCTGCACGAATACCTGCAATCTGCTCCGGGGTTTTAATCATATCGCGGTCAGGAACCTCGCAGCCCTGAGCCTGCAGCAACGCAATTTTGGCATCATTCATTTTGTGGCAATCTGCATATTCTTTACCGCTGCCACACCAACATAATTCTTGGTCCAAAGAAAACACTCCTTATCTAAATAATTGTTACAACTTGTACATTACAACCTTATAACTTCTATTTTACCACATATTTAAGGGAAAAATCACATTTTCGGCTTAAAATTCTCTTACAACGTTCGGTTTTTTGTGTTAAAATTATTTTATATGACTCAAGGTTAAGAAAGGAAATTTTTATGGAAGCATACGCAATGTATTTTATCGATTTAATTCTGCACCTGGACAAGCATCTGCCGGAAATTATGATGGCCTACGGTCATCTGATTTACGCCATCCTGTTCATGGTAGTGTTCTGCGAAACCGGTCTGGTAGTTACCCCATTTTTACCGGGCGATTCGCTGCTTTTCGCCTGTGGCGCCCTTGCCGCTGCCGCACCCGAAGGCATGGATATTAAAATTATCGTGCCCATCTTTTTAGTTTCGGCTGTGCTGGGTGATGCCTGCAATTATATGATAGGCGAGCATCTCGGCATGCACATGATTAAGAAGAACATCATCAAGAAGGAGCATGTCGACAAGGCCAGCGCTTTTTATGACAAGCATGGTCATAAGGCTATTTTTCTGGCACGCTTTGTACCGATTGTCCGCACCTTCGCTCCCTTCGTTGCCGGCATCGGCAAAATGCACTATCTGACCTTTGCTCATTACAATGTCATCGGTGCTGTAGTGTGGGTATTTCTCTTTGTCGGCGGCGGTTATTTCTTCGGCAACATCCCTGCCATCAAGCATAATTTCACACTGGTAACTCTGGGCATCGTTGTCTTTTCCCTACTGCCTGTATTGTATGAATTCGTAGGCAAGAAAATTTTAGGCAAGAAGTAAGAAAGTCTTGGTATTTTTGTAACAGCCTCTCCTCGGGGAGAGCCTTTACACAGTTAAACTCCCAAGTACACATATAAAATTTTAAAATTGAGGGTGATTGTAAATGACTTATCGTTTTAACAGTGACTACACCGAAGGCTGCCATCCTGCAGTCCTTGAAAAACTCGTGCAAACCAACATGGAACAGACTGACGGCTACGGTCTTGATCCTTACTGCGACGAAGCACGCAAATTGATTAGAGAAGCCTTCTCCTGCCCGAAAGCTGACGTGCATTTTCTCGTTGGCGGCACCCAGACCAACCTGACGGTTATCTGCGCCGCATTGCGTCCGCATCAGGCTGTTTACGGCGCTGTTCCCAGCCATATCAATACGCATGAGGCCGGTGCTATTGAGCATGTAGGCCACCGCGTACTGCCGCTTCCGAGCGAGGACGGCAAGCTCACTGCCGAGCAAATCCGCCACGAATGGAAAATGTACGATACCGACCCCAGCCGTGAGCATTGGGCTCAGCCGAAAATGGTTTATATCTCCCAACCGACAGAAATCGGCAGCATGTACAGCAAAAAAGAGCTGCTGGATTTATATCAGGCCTGCAAGGACTGCGGTCTTTACCTCTTTGTTGACGGCGCACGCTTAGGCTATGTTCTCGGCGCTCCCGACAACGATATGACTGCTGCAGACTTGGCAGCCAACTGCGACGTCTTCTATATCGGCGGTACAAAATGCGGCCTGCTCTTCGGCGAAGCAGTTGTTATTTTGAACGATGCACTCAAGCCTGACTTCCGCACTATTGCTAAGCAATGCGGTTCTATCATGGCCAAAGGACGTCTGCTTGGCGTACAGTTCGGCGCACTTATGAAGGATAATCTTTACAGCAAAATCTGCGGTAAAGGCACACTGCAGGCGCTGAAAATCCGTGATGCACTTTTAGCCAAAGGCTTCAAGTTCGTTACCGAATCCCCTACCAACCAGCAATTTGTTATCATGACTCCGGCACAGTTTGAGAAGCTGAGCGAGGAATTTGCTCTCAGCCATATTGCTTACCTGGAGGACGGCAATTACAGCGTGCGCATCTGCACCAGCTGGGCAACCAAGGACGAAGAGGTTGACAGACTCATTGCCATGATCAACGAGCTGTAATACATAAAAAAAGACGGTCGTTTGACCGTCTTTTTTTGCGCTTGTTACTTCAGTTTTTCTACAACGCTCTGCAGTTTTTCCTGCCAGTCGGCGCAATAATCCGCACCGCCCTGCGCGCAATCGCTCTTGCCGCCGCCACGGCCGCCAAAGGCTTCGTTGAGCAGCTTAATAACACTGCGGCAATCACCTGCAGTATCAGCACCCAAAGCAACTGCATAGCTGATGCGCTCATGCTGCACTGCTACCAAAAGGCTCAGCGTGTTTGCCAAGGCAGTAACCTTCGGCAGAAAGGCTTTGATATCCTTGGCATCGTGACCTTCCATAGGCAAAGCCAAAACTTTTACTCCGTCAGCATTCACCGGTGCAGCAGCATACGTTTCCTGCAGCTTTTCCTCTTCAATCTTCAAAAGCTTACTCTTGGCAACATCAAGCTGTGCCAGCAAATCATTTTTCTGCTTACTTACGGCAGCAGGCACCTGCTCAGGCTTCACGGAAAGACTTGCAGCAACATTTAGCAAAGTGCTGTTCTTGGCGTCCGCATCAAGCAGTGCTCTGCGGCCGCAAACAAACTCTACGCGACAACCGCCCTTGTGCTTTTCATGGCGGATGACCTTAACGCTGCCCAGCATTCCTGTAAACGGCGGGTGCGTACCGCAGCAGGTACAGATATCGGCATCCTCAACCGAGACGATACGCAGCGTACCTGTCAGCTTGCTGTTGAACTTACGCATTTTATCCTTCAGCTTGACAGCCTCTGTGCTGTCCATATAGCTGATATGTACCGGACGATTCTCCCAGATGATCTCATTCGTATATAATTCTGCCTGCAACAGCTCCTCATCTGTCAGCTCCTTGTCAAGGTCAATGAAAACATTATCCTCATTCATATGAAAGCCGATGTTGTTGGCCTTAAACAGCTTCCAGCAGGCGTAGGACAAAAGGTGCTCGCCCAAATGCTGCTGCATTCTGTCCAGACGCACAGGCCAGTCCAGCACAGCCTCTACATCAGCGCCAACCTCCAACGGCTTGTCGCACTCATGGTAGATGTGACCGTCCTTTTCGCTTACATGGCTTACAACCGCATCAGCCAGCTTGCCTCTGTCACTCAGCTGACCGCCGCCCTCCGGGAAGAAAACAGTCTGGTCCAGCTCAACCAGATACTTGCCATCCTTGGGCGTGCAGGCCGTAACCTTCGCCATGCACTGTTTGAGCAAAGAATTATTTTCAAAAAGCTTAATTGTCATTTTTTATTCCCCCTCATAAAATCTATCTGTCTCTAATAACCATTATTGTATCACTAAATTGCCAAAGTGTGTTATAATCAGTTATACAAGTCCAAAAAAATTCTATTAAAGCGAATAAGGAGCAATAAATGTTTCAAAATTTACTTTTTGATTTAGATGGTACCCTGACAAATTCCGCTGAGGGTATCACCAAATGCGTGCAATACGCCCTGCGCGCTCAAAATATTGAAGAGCCTGATTTAAAAAAGCTGGAGGTTTTCATCGGCCCGCCCCTGCGCGACAGCTTTATCAAATATTACGGCATGACCAGAGAACAGGCTGAAATCGGCGTAGAAAAATATCGTGAACGCTACACCGATATCGGCATTTGGGAAAACAAGGTTTATCCCGGTATCATGGAGCTATTGGCAGACCTGCAGCAGGATGGCCGCCGCCTCGGTATGGCTACCGCTAAGCCGGAGGTTTTTGCGCTGCGAATTGCCGAACGCTTTGGCTTTAATCCCTATCTGGAAGATATCACCGGCTGCAGCCTGGACGGCAAAACAGACAAAAAAGCTTTGGTAGTTGCCGCCGCTTTGGAAAAATGGCAACTCACTACGCCGGAAGCTAAAAAGACTGTAGCACTTATCGGCGACCGCCGTGAGGACGTTCTCGCCGCTCACGCCAACGGTATCGCCTGCATCGGCGCAGGCTTCGGCTTCGGCAGCTACGAGGAATTGTCGGAGGCAGGTGCCGATTACTATGTTTCTGATGTTCCGGCCTTAGCACGCTTCCTGCTGAGCAAAGCGTAAGAACAAATTTAACACTTACAGGTGATATTATTATGCATATTTACGCAATAGGCGATCTGCATTTATCAGGCGAACCGGCAAGCAAGCCCATGGAGGTTTTCGGCGAGCATTGGCGCAACCATAAGGAAAAGGTTGCCGCTAATTGGCAAAACACCGTAACCGCACAGGATACAGTCATTGTCTGCGGTGACATTTCCTGGGCCATGACTTTAGAAGAAGCAGCACATGATTTAGACTGGCTGGCGCAGCTTCCCGGACGCAAGCTGCTGCTGCGCGGCAACCATGATTACTGGTGGAGCAGCCTTAGCAAAATGCAGCAGCGTTACGGTGCTCATTTTGAATTTCTGCAGAACGACTGCATTATGGCAGAGGATATTGCTGTCTGCGGCACCCGCGGCTGGCTGCTGCCCTCAGCCGAAAGCTTCAGTGACGCCGACAGAAAAATTTACAATCGCGAGGGAATCCGCCTGGAGCTTTCCCTGCAGCAGGCACATAAAATGCAGGCGCAGCAGATAATTACGGCTTTTCACTATCCGCCGCTCTTTGCACGCACGGAGCACACCTGCTTTACTAATCTTATGCTGCAGTACGGTGTACAGCACTGTGTCTACGGCCACATTCACGGTGAAAACCACATTCCCGTTTTTGAAGGATTGCGCGAAGGAATCAACTACAAGCTTGTTTCCTGCGATACGCAAGGCTTTCAGCTTTACAAGGTAATATAACAGCGAAACTTCGCTGAAAAACAGACAGGCTCCCCTGAACGAATCGTTCAGGGGAGCTTCTTTGTTTAGGTTAAGTGAAATATAATCGAACATTATATATTGACGATTTTTGTCAAAAGCCTATCGGGGTTATGATCTGGAATATAGGCATACAACACATAGAGATTATAAATAATCAAAGCTACAAACACTATAGCTATACCATAAACCTGCAACCTATGCATAGTAACCTCACTGAGACCGGTAACAGGTATTATCTCCGTCACCTTATATTCTACCATCGAGGCCTTGCTCAGAAAAATAAATTTCTGCTGTAAATTTCTATTAAGCAACAAACCATTTGCTGTTACACGTGCCATCAAAGTTTCAGACTCATTAATACTCTGTACTGCAGCTGCCAGTGCTCCGCGCAAATGCTCCAAAAACTGTTCATCTGCTATAAATTTCTTATAAGCAAAAAGCTTTACAGATATTTCCACAACATTAGTCTTTTTCTCTAGCTTCAAAAAAGGAAATTGTTGCTGAAGACCATTAAATATCTTATCTACAGCCTTTGATTCATCTGTAGTAATTTGTAAAAGCTGCATATTTTGCTTGCTGCAAATTATAAGTCCACCTGAAAGTGTTAATCTTTGACCACCAACATAATTACGTAACATTTGTAAATATTTATTGCCCATTTTCTATTCCTCGCTCTTAAGCGGTGCACCACAGCTTGAACAAAATTTTGTACCTGGTACAACAGGCGCATGACAACTAGGACATAATAGCTCTTCCGCATGAGCATGATAAGCAGTATTTTCCGTAGGTAATACTTCATCAACTACTGCATTGGTCAAATCACTACGACAAAACCTGCATTTTGTTGCATCAGCTCGAATCAACTCCTTACAGAACGGGCACTCTCTCATAGGTATAGATTCTAAAACCGAACCACAATATCTGCACTTTACAGCGCTGGACTTAATGCTTTCACCACAATGCGGACACTTTCTTATCCCCTCATCAAGCATCTGAGTTTTAGCTTGAGAACCGGAATCCAACATTCCAACCTCTTGTTTTATGCTAGAAATTTCTTTTTCTACATGTTGGAAACGTTGATTCATTTGAACTTCATTAACAGCTATACGTTCCTTTACATCCTGCTGTTCCATCTCAACCTTATTGACCGCCTCTTCTTGTGACAAATCCTTTACTAAGGCTAAAATAATCCCGGCAAGCAATGGGCTGATAAGCAATGAGGCAAGTCCCCACCCTAAAGCACTACGACCTTTTTTCTGGGCAAACATCCCGACTGCTACACAAAAACCAATAAAAATAAGAAATCCCATAATAATCCCTCCAGACTTAACGGCGATTATTTTTTAAAATAAGCAAAATTATAAAACATAACAGCGGACTGAAGAAAGCCGCTGCAATACCCCATCCTATACCACTGCGACCGCGCTCTTGGGCAAAATAACCAATAGCGACTGCCAACGCCAGCCAAATCAAAGTACCACTGGTAATCACAAAAATCATCCTTTCTATTTTACATAAAAATAAACAGCTCACTTAATCTGCATCACAAATATTATTTACAGTTTTACTTCATATCATTCTTATAAAATAATACTATTTCAATACGTCTGTTTTTAGCTTTAGCAGCTGCATCAATATTTGCTTTTTCCAGCTTTGCTCTGTCATATTCCTGCCCCGCTTCACGTCCAACTGGTTTATACTTGCCAAAAGATGTAATGGACATCAAATATTTCGCCGGATCTACAGATACCTCTGTCTGCAAGAATTTGTATACTGCAATAGCTCTGTTAGCAGCTAAAGTAAGGTTATAGTCATCTGTATCTTCAATATCAGCATGACCTTGAATCTGTATTTCACTAATATTAGCAAGATTGTTCATAACAACCGGCCCGACAACCTTCAATACATCATAACCAGCAGGCTTCAATTCACTTTTACCAGAATCAAACAAAATCTTATCACTAAAAGTAATTGTCTGCCTATCAAGCTTATTAATAATTGTAATATCAGCCTTGTTATCAAGCATCTTTTCAGATGTTTCTTCATTGCTTTTATCGGAAATAACCAAAATTGAATAATTCTTTCCAATTTGACTTTCGATTTGGTTTTGAATCTTTTTTTGGCTTTCTCTTGCTTTATCCAGATTTTCTGTACCAGCAGCAATCATCTTAGATACTACAAACAAGATGATCAAGACAACAAGTACTAATGATAACATTAAATCAGTAAATGAAGGCCAAAAATTAAAGCCAAACTTATCCTTAAGCACTATGCTTCCCCCTTACTGACCTGCATTATCACCCTTCAGCAATACCTGATTGACTCTGGTCTGTGCCTGCTCCAATTCACCAATACGGCTAACCATAACACACTGAACTGCAATACTAATGGCAAGCAGAACAGCTACAGCTATCGGCATTACAGATTTTATAGTTTCCAGCATGTCGTCCTTTTTAGACTTCGGTTGACCATTATCAGTTTGAATACCAGCATTAGCCTTTAAGCAATGCAATATTTCATCTAACGTTTCTTCCATTTTTTCTGTATTTGCATAACCGCCTCTGCTAGACGCAAATAACTTCTGAGCATCTTCCTTGCTTAAGCCACCTTTAGCAGCTAACATTTGCTCCTGCGTCTTAACAATATCACCAAATGTTTTTTGAATTTCTACAGCAGCCGTATTGAGCGGATTATTGATTTTCTTTAATTGCTCATTAATTTGTTTTAAATTTACAGCCAACTGAGCAGACATATCCTGCAACTGTTCATTTAAAGGTTTACCTACAGTCGCAATAATTCTCTCATCACGTTCTGTCAAATTATCTACAACATTTTGCATTCCGTCAGTTGCTACAATCAGCTTTTTATTTAAATCAACTTGATTATCTAAAGCGTGCTGATCGTAAAGCTTTAATGTTTGCACAACCTCATGCAATTGATTGTTTTGATATTCAAAGCTTTGCTTAACCTCTGCTGCCTGCTCCTGCAAAAGCTGTTTATTACTAGCTTGAAACTGATTAGTTTGCATAAGAGTATTTGTCATCCACTCCTGATAATGCTTATTATTATCAGTCAGCTGCTGTGACAATGCAGCAATAGTTTCTTGCAATTCCTTAATTTTATTGCTACCATCATCAAAACGCTCTATGGATTGATTAAGAGCCATTGACATATCATTTAAAGCCTTAACCGTACCATTAGTTGCAGAAAGATTATTTAAAAGATCTTTAGCGCTATCGTTAATTGCATCCGCATTATTTATGGTAGCCTTCAAGCGATGCATAGTATTTTCGCCCTTTTGGAAGTCTGTAGGATACAAAGCCGGCAACCAAACTTTGATAGTATTAGTCGTTAACTTATCAGTTAATTTATTAATACATCCTTCCTGGATAAAGAAAGTATAACAAATAACAAAACAAATAGTAAAAAATACGCCCCACATACTAGGTGCAAATGCTCCGCGTAAATTACCAAATAACTTGGATAATTCCTTAGCAGTATTATTAGCTTGCGCATTAATGATAAAGCTGTCGCCATTAAAGGAACCTATACTTAAACCTAAGCCAATCAAGGTACCTAAAATACCAATAACCAAAAAGATGGAAATACAGCTTTTAATCATATCTACATCGGTACAAATTTTATCTATGGTATTCTTAACTAATAAATCTGCATCAAGACGGCTGCTTCTGCGTCCAGCATCATAAATAGCTTTCAAATGTTCAAAAATAGGCAAATTAGTATCAGTTCTGCCATTATTATCTTCAAACATTTTAAATGTTCCTTCATAATTTACACTATTAAGTTTCAACGTATTTTCCAAATACTCTACAGCAGCCCTATTGCCAAGTTCTTCAACTTTTTGCAAGTTTTCGTTAACTCGAAGACGTAATTTTATACATTTATATACTACAAAGCTAGCAACACAAAGCAGTGCAATTATTACAACACGCAACAATGCTTCCTGTGGCCAAAATATATGCAAATAAAAATCCATTTACTTATCCCCCTTAAAATTCGAGTATACCTTTTTCACATACTCTATATCTGTCGCCTTCTTTTTTAACACAAGCTGGTTTAATTACTTTCGGTTTTGCATTGGAACCGTTATAGTTTCTTAAATCAAAAAAGGTCATAACCGCAGCTTTTACCATTGTCGTTTCTGTAAAGCCAAAAGAAGTGGCTGGTATTAAGAAGTAATATTCTCCTTTCTTAACCTTATCAGTACAATTACATGCATCATAGGCATAATATTTAGGTGGTTTGGTAGTAGATACTAAAGTAATTTTTTCTTTTTCCTCATATTTTAACCACGATGCATAATCTAAATTACCTAACTCTTCTACATACTCATCAGCTACACTCAGTTGCAGTTTCTCAAATCTAAAATAGTTAACCATAAATTTCTGACATATAGTACTTATCTGCTCATGATTTGTATTTGTATTATAAGACGAATTGTCTCGACTTTGGGGCATCATACTAGCATTTCTGTTTTTCCAATCTTCTTTAACTATCTTTTCCTGGATAACATTGTTTACAGCTACTTGTGTTGTTTTATCTTGTGTAGCTTTTTGAATGCCTAATTTTTCTAAAACATCCTCCACAATTTTTTTGTAATATACTTGATCCAAAAGAAGTTCTATAAAAGCAATTTGATTATTTATATTTTTTTCATCTTCTTTTTGCATTTTCCCTAAATAAGCAATCATCTCTTGCCTGCGTTCCAAAGGAACATCAATTCTGTTGTTCAAGAATTCACGATAATTTTGATACTCTTTGTCTTTTATTCTCGCCAAACTGTCTAAAGAGGATTTTATATCACTAAGTTTACCTTTATATTCTTCAAAATTCAATTCGGTCACTTCCTTCTACATAATTCAACTAAAGAAGGCCCAAAATAAATATTACTTTGGGCCAAAAATATTATTTAGAAAGTAATTCCAGTGCCTGCTTCAAAATAATAATAAACGGTGGCTCCAGGTTAATTTCATTTGCTTGCAATCTGGATTGCTGATCTAAGTACTCATTAGTCTGATCTTTGAGTTCATCGAATTCTCTCTCTCCAAAATTGATAAGAGGAATCTGCTTCCTACTCATAAGAGCATTGAACGCATTCAAAAAGCGTTTAAAATTCGGTAAATTAGCATCCACAGAAATACCCTTTTGCACATCATTTGTAGTGATAATAAGATCTTCATATGCATTTCCATTAATCCAAATCTTTTCTCCAGCAAGCAGGTTTTTGTCATCATATGGATCTATTGTATTAATGCCAAGATCAGCAAGCGGGTCATAAACCTCGTTTTCATAAGTGTTATTTTGAACATTAGACGCAGACACAGTATCACACACTAAACCATACGCAACTTCTTCCTTGGGATTGCTGCTCTGAAGAACATTGAATGCTATTTGATTTTTCATCAGATTTTGTTTACTAGCAACACCAACTCTCAAGAATGTCGTATAAACATCCTCAAATTTTTGGCTAATAGCATAATTACCTTCAGCAACCCAATCAAGTAGTTTAGAAGCGTTACCGCCAACAAAACAATGTGGTAATGACTGATTCTTATCACTAAAATCAAGGCATTCACCTACAATACCGCCAGCGTAGTAAAATATTCCAGATAAAGCAAAGGCAATGTTACGTAAAAAAAGTTTAACATTTCTACGTTCACTATTTGATTTTAAGCTATCTAATAGAATCTTCTGGTTATATTTTAATAAAGCTTCTAACTCCATATTAAATTTATTTTGCTCACCCGTAGGCACATCATAAAGTTTTTGAAGAAATGTATTAAAATTATCATCAATACTTTTGAATTCAAGCAAAATATCGCGATTTTTAAAAAGTTGCCTATTAAAAATGTCCTGTCCTGCAAACATCAAAGAGCATTGACCTACTGGTTTATCATTATTGGAACCCTGCCAAATCGCAATATCAGTAGAACCGCCACCAATGTCAAAACAAACCATACCTCTTTTGAAAGTTCCCTTCATTTCATTCTTAAAGAATTCTGCCATAGAAACGCTTTCAGTTTTAGCTATAGCTTTATGTTGAGAATTAATTGGCGATATATTTTTACAGTTATCTAAAACAGAAATCCAAATAGTTTCTAACTTCTCAATCTGAGTATCATTAAAGGCCTTTGGATAAGAATAGTACCACTCTATATTGGTAGCTCCAGCAGCAACAGCCTCCGCCATACACTGAACCGTCATCTGATATAAAAAATAGCTCATATAGTTTACACCTTGAGCTGCTGTTTGAGCAGAATCCCATTTCATATCTCTACCTTGCACCAGTTTATCGATATTCTTGTCCGTGCCAATATTATCCATGCCATCCAAATAATAAATTACTCCAGGGAATACCGCCTGATTAATATTTCCACTAAATGCACCCTCGTTAGGGGTAAACAAAGTTCTAATGGAAATAGATTCACCATTTGGCTGAGCTGTTGAAGTAAAGAAATGTCTACGTAATTCAGGCGCTGTTTCACTATCAACTGTTGTGACATTATATAGCCTGTTCTGCAACTGAATCATATGTTGGTTGTCGTTCATTGACATATAAGTAACTGTATTGGTGGTACCAAAATCTACGCCAATCCTACAAGATTTTCCTGTAGTTAATTGCAGATTTTTAGGTTTTTGTATAAGGATTAACCCAAGCTCTATTTCGCGTGGCCCTGAAATTGTATGCATTTTATGCCAGCAGACAAAGCCTTCTGGAAATACTTTTCCCTTACATATTTCAGCTTCTACATCACTAAAAGTCAAGTTTCGACAATCATAGCTACCTTCTTCCCATAATGGTTGCGCAAAGAAAGAATTCGGATAGCCATTATTATCACAGAACGAATAGTATGCCTGCCATGTATCTTCATTATTAGGGATAAAGTTAGGCCAAATCTGAATAATTGGGACTCTTAAATCTTCAATGATATCTCTTTCCCATTCATTTAATACTTGTTCATCATTATATTCTTTACTAATGGTCAATACACTACCATTCTCGTCAAATCCCTTCAGAGGTAAATCCAATTCTACTTTTATTCCTTTATCAGTAACATTGCATCTGAAGTGCTGAACTAAATACTCTGGTGAAAGATAATCTAAAAGCTCCTTTTTAATTGGCATTAAAACATTCTTAGTAGAACCATAATTAATCTTTATATTTGTTAAAGCATTGGGAAAAATATCATCTTGAGATTCAATTAAACAAATTTTTTCCGTAAAGAAATCTGTGCCCATGCGAAGCTCGACATTATATTTAGATAAATCGATACCATTCAACTTATCTTTTTCATACAATCTCCCATCACAAGGCAGCGCTGCATCTAAATTTACATTTCCTGCGACCATTATATCACTAGCAGCTTTATTCCATTGCTGATACATATCTTTTGTCATTACCAACAAGTTTTTAGCAGCTTTATGACGCAAATTAATGAGCATTACATTGGATGCAGCCAAAAATTGGGAACCATCTATACTGCAGCGAATCGGCTTATCAAGTGCTTTGCAAAAACCTGTAATATTAAGCCCAGAACCCAAAGCGTAATTAGAGGCCTTTTCCGTGACCTTCAAATCATCCTGAAAATCCTGTAATAATTTCATTAATTTATTAGCTTTATAATCATTCTCAGGTAAGCTATCCTTGATCCCATCAAGCCATTTTTTTAATAAGCATTTTTCCTGATCGCTAAGGCTAGATACTGGATCTTTAATGCCATTGTACTCCCACCAAGATATGCTTCTGTCTATCTGGTAATCCAAACTTACAGCCGGACACAGTAAAATTGTAGGCCAAACTATTGCCACAGATCTATCTTGATACGAAATCAACTGAATTTTATATCCATTATCAACTGTTTCATCCTTATATTTATCGCTTTTATATTCTTCCGGCAACATATTTGCCAATACTTTCAAAAATACCGGAGCATCTTCTTCAAGTTTGGTAGTTTTGGGTAGAATAATACTGTGGCATTTTATATCCTTAAAATTGCGCATTTCACGCAAGGCTAGTATTGCCAAAATGCCTCGCCACTGTTCCAGATATTGCTCATGTAAGTGATGATTTTCATTAAACAAAACCATCTCATACATTGCAGGACGTGCCCATAAATCTGGAATAGAAGTAATAGTAGATTTATAATCTGTTGTTACTTTTAGATCTTTAACTAAGTTAGGTAATGTATTCTGAGAATCAGACTTCCATTCGCCTCTTTTGCTAAAAGCAATCTTTTTCTCATCATTTAATCTTGGAAGTAAAGGTATCGATGACATAATCAGGTTCTCCTTTAATTTTTACAAATTTCATAAACAGCACGCATTAAAATTTCCGAACCACCTGCGTTGATAGTTTTCAACTTACCCGTATGGTTACACAAAGCTTTCCAAAAAGCTTGATAGGTGAGTTTTTCCTTACGTTCCTTAATTGGCAAAACAACTTGATAAATATCTAAGCGAGTTTTTTCCCACAAGCCACTTTCCCAAAGCTGCTTATTAAGCAATTCAATATAACGCTTATCATTCGCTAAAATAATCTGACGCCACCAATCGAAAAAGCTATCTGCATAATCACCTAAAGCATTAAAGGCATCCATGATTTCACGATCATGATATACATCAATTTTACCGGCCTTTTCAACTAAATCCTTGTACCATGTCACATTTCTCTTTTCAGTTTCTGATGCAGCGCATTTAGCCAAATTAATTAGAATACAGTTCTTGTAGGCATACAAAAAGCGAATATATGCTGCAAGCTTATCTTTTACATTACCATCTAGGCAAACATTAGGAATATCATCCCAGGTTACCTTATCAGTAGTATCTGAAACATCTTCATCACCACGTGCAATCATTGGTGTTGTAACCTCGGAGAAATCTGTTTTGTTAAAGAAATCAAAAGCAGCTAAGGCTGCATAAAGCTCAATGAAATGTGCATCATTTTTCTGAGAATTAGATCCCAAGCTAAATTCTTTCATCTCTGTTAAATCATTATCGCCAACTAAATAAATATTATTAAATACATCACCTAGCAGGCCACTTTTATCATAATAATCTAATGCTGATTTAGTATTCAACATAAAATCGGCAACCTTAGCCTGCATCTGTTGTTCTTCTTCATTAGGTGCACTTGGAAATTGAAAATAAGGCAGTATCAAAGCACCACCAATTTTAGTGAGCGGTTTACCATTTTCATCCTTTTTTAAATTGTTTTTAAGTATTTTGGCTATTGTAGGAAAGCCTGCTGCTCCAGTACCACCAAATACGGACGCAAATAAAAAGACTCTGGCATCCTTATCAGTATTAATTTGCTGCTCTAATTCCTTCCATTGCTCTGACTGCTCAGCAATCATTGCCTGACTCATAACAGCAGCACCGATAGCTGGATGGCCACGAAAACCCTTATCTAAAGGAGTCACACGTTCCTGTTCTGTAAACAAGGCATCATAAAGCATGCCTAAATCCTTATATTTCTCCTTATTAACTAGACTTGTACGTTGAAAAACATCATCTATATTTACGCAGTTTTCCGGTACCGGTGTCCAAGGTGCACAAGTAGTAATTGCATTTTTTAAAATTCCAGTATCACCGTAGCCTATTTTTTGCGCTTTAGCATATAAATCTGCAGCTTTTTGGGTTCTTTGTAAATTACCACAGCTTACATCAGCATCTACGTAAACAATTTTTACAGGTTGAGAATCCTTTAAAAGTCCTGCCCCGCACAAATGAATAAAAGCCTCTAAGCATTTGGCTCCAGTGCCACCAATACCAATCATATAGTAACTCATAGCAAATCCTCCGTATTATTTATGTATAACTTCACCCAAAGGCGGAATATACTTAACCTGCGGTGCACTAACAATCAAAGAAGAAAGATAGTACAAAAGCATAGGGAAGATAATTACAAATAAGCTAGCAAATCCACTTCCTTCTTGTGAAGCAGGAATGAGCAAAAAGTTTGCTGCAACGCCAAAAACAAAAGAAGCAATTAACAATCCATAATACTTTACAGATATACCACCTTCACCTGCAAAGCCATCGCCTATATAGAACCAGATTGCCGCACAAATAAAGCCAAGAATGCCGCTAATGCCACCGCACATTCTAAAGCCTGCCAGCCATTCGTCTACCTCCATCCCTTCTACTGGTACAACACTATCAGCCAACACTAAATTGCCATAGCCAAAGAAGAATAATAACCAAAAAACAATAAACAATACCAATGCTCCAACCAAGAATTTACCCCAACTCATTTTTTAACCTCTCCTTTAATATTAAAATTTTATTTTAAAGCTTCCAAATAAATATATACATCATAGAAGCCCGGCTTATTCATCTCATAGTTTAATGAAGCAACCATCTTAACAAAGCTGTCTACATTTAATGTTTTACCGCCTATCGTCTGTAATTTTGCCGGATCAGCAGCTACATCATCGCCAAAATTCCATTCTTTAAAGACAGCATTGCATGCCAAATATTCTTCTTTTCCCGGTAAAACAGCTATATTTAAGCGATATTTGCCTTCTGCTTTTCTAATACCCAAAGGATTAAACTTAAACAGCATATCTACATTAGCATCTGTTCCGCGCAATCCGGAATTGCCAGCCATAATATCTACGAAATCCTTTGCGGGAACTTCTTCAAAAGCAGCGCCATTTTCTGTTTTGCTACTTTTACCCATCAGCTTATCAACAAAACCAACTTCTTGCTTTTTTCCCTGCTGTTGCTGCCATTTTTCAACCTTACAAGTAAAGTTCTTATAACTTTCCGGGCAACTGCCAATAACATCTTCTGCTATCATTGTCGCATTAAAGCCTGATTGTTTTTCGTCAAGCTTCAAACGATATTGCAGAATATCACTGTTACTTCCAAGCAATGTTGAAATTTGAGCCATGCTTGCCAGCTTTTCTTTTTGATTATTTTTTACTGCCTTACCAGGTAAAAGCTTTACATTGTTGCCGATATTTTTAGAGAACATAGCTACCTTTAAAAGTTTGGTGTCATTAAAGCTTTTGCTATAGCTTTCAGTAAAAGCTCGCACATCTGCTTCCTTACCCATCACCAAAAGATAAAAAGGCCTATATGAAGCTATATCTTCCTTACTGGTGTAATTGAATGCTGCACCACTCTTGCCAATATCATAAATATTGCCATTGAACTGGCTTTTTACACCTATTAAAGCCATACCTTTGCTGCTATCGGCAAAGCAAGCTTTTTTCAATGCAATAATCAAGCTGTCGATATCTTGATTGGTTTGAAATAAATCAGTAACCAATATATTCAGTTTTTTCTGATCCATAGCTGCGATTACTGTTTGTAAACTTGTATCATGCTCTTGGTAAAAACCTACATTATTGGCTTGCAAAAATTGCTCCCTGCTAAGATTTTGCAAGCTATCACCAAATTTAATATATTGTACTTTTTCCTGTTTCCAAGTACTGGTAACTGTGCGTTCAATCTTTTTCAAACCATCACTATAAACCGTAGCAGATGGATAGTTAACGTAACCACTCATCGAAAACGTTCCATCAATATAAACTGCTACATCAACAGATTCTGATTTTGCTTGCGTTACTTTTGTTGGTTGTTGAACGTTACGATTATTAGATGAAGTTCCACCACCACAGCCACTCAAAATACTGCTGATGATTATAAATATCACCAACATCAATAATTTTTTCATTTTTAACACTCCATTCATCAAAATAGCTTTAAAAAAAAAACAGACTAATCATTAAGCTGATTGTCTGCAACCTCTTAATCACATCCCCTCAAAAGATTTATATTTTCTTCGAATAAAATCTGTCCTGTTTAAGTTTCATGTTAATTTTTAACTTCTAACTTTTAACGTTAACTTAATTTAAGTATAACACCTTGTCCCCCCCCGTCAAGCAAAAGTGCATCGAGCACTTTTTCCTTGCAAGCCGTTAACACGGCTTGTTTCATACTCATACAATAACTGTTTTAAAAAAACTTCTAATTTCACAACTCATATATGTTTATTAACCTTTTTTATCTCATGCAAAACTATTAGCATATTAAAGGTTCTTGTATCTCTAATCATCTGCTGTTAATTTTTTCTCAGCATAATTATGAGTATTAGATAACATCATAGCATACTCATTTCTTTGTAGCTTTACTAAATGATAATTCCTAATATACCTTTGCAATAAAAATATTCATGTTCTTCCATTTGCTATATTCATTATATATCATTCTAAATTGTAATATAATTTGAAAATAAATTAATGGCAATCTGTACTTAAAATATTTTTTGTAAAAAATAACCTTACATCAATACCTCTTGTAACAAAAAAACTGCTGCCTCCGCCAGCCTCTTCATAAAGAAGAGACCGGAGGACTGCAGCAGTCTTTATAGTACGTTCATTTAATTATTTAGGATAGTTGCTGTTGGAGTTTTCTTTCAGCATAACGTCATGTGCTCCGCCTTCAACCAAGCTGGTTGCGGAAACCAGAGTCAGCTTAGCCTTCTCCTGCAGCTCGCGGATGTTCAGAGCACCGCAGTTGCACATGGTGGAACGAACCTTAGCCAAGGTCAGGTTTACGTTATCCTTCAGGCTGCCTGCGTACGGAACGTAGGAATCAACGCCTTCTTCAAAGGACAGCTTAGCTGCGCCGCCCATGTCATAACGTTGCCAGTTACGTGCACGGCTGGAACCTTCGCCCCAGTATTCCTTCATGTAGGTGCCGTTAATGTTAACCTTGTTGGTCGGGCTTTCGTCGAAACGAGCGAAGTAACGGCCCAGCATCATGAAGTCAGCGCCCATAGCCAGAGCCAGAGTCATATGGTAGTCATAAACGATACCACCGTCAGAGCATACAGGAATGTATACGCCGGTTTCTTCGAAGTATTCGTCACGAGCCTTGCAAACGTCAATCAAAGCAGTTGCCTGGCCACGGCCGATACCTTTTTGTTCACGGGTAATGCAGATAGAACCGCCGCCGATACCAACTTTAATGAAGTCAGCGCCAGCCTCAGCCAGGAAGCGGAAGCCTTCAGCGTCTACTACGTTGCCTGCGCCAACCTTAACGCTGTCACCGTAGTGCTCACGGATCCAGTCCAGGGTGATTTTCTGCCATGCGCTGTAGCCTTCGGAGGAGTCAATGCAGAGTACGTCTACGCCTGCATCAATCAATGCGGGAACACGCTCAGCATAGTCGCGGGTGTTGATACCTGCGCCAACGATGTGGCGTTTTTTGCTGTCCAGCAGCTCTAACGGATATTCCTTATGAGTTGCATAGTCTTTACGGAATACCATGTACAGCATACGGCCGTCGTCATCAACGATAGGCAGAGTGTTGAGTTTTTTCTCCCAGATGATATCGTTAGCCTGTTGCAGGGTGGTATCTTTCGGAGCATAAACCATTTTGTCAATCGGAGTCATGAAGTCGCGAACCTTAGTGTCCATAGACATACGGCTCGGACGATAGTCACGGCTGGTAACAATGCCTTCCAGCTTGCCGTTAGCGGTACCATCGCTGGTAACAGCAACAGTGGAGTGACCGGTGCGTTCCTTCAATGCCAGGATGTCAGCCAGAGTGCTGTCTGGACGGATGTTGGAGTCACTGCTTACAAAGCCTGCGCGATAGCCTTTAACGCGAGCAACCATAGCAGCTTCGTCCTCTACGGATTGAGAACCATAGATGAAAGAAACGCCGCCCTCTTTGGAAAGAGCTACAGCCAGCTTTTCGCCGGAAACAGCCTGCATGATAGCGGAAACCATCGGGATGTTCATAGTAATTGCCGGCTCTTCACCTTTTTTGTATTTAACCAGCGGCGTACGCAGGTCTACATTGGCGGGAATACATTTTTCAGAGGAATAACCGGGAACTAACAGGTACTCACTAAATGTGTGAGCAGGTTCATCATAATAAAAAGCCATTCTTTCATCATCCTTTTCTTAATAATTTTTTGTTTACCACAGCCAAAGCAACTGTTAATCATGTAACATAATTACTTGAAAAAATTGCTTTTCTGCGGTCCGAGTAGGTATTTTATCTATTTTACCTCTTTAAGGCTCTCCATGCAATATCTTTTCTGCAAAAAGCGCCATTAAAATTAATTTTTTCTACAGCAGTATATGCACGGTCACGTGCAGCCTTGATATTTGCGTCTACGGCAGTTACGCCAAGCACACGTCCGCCGTTGGTAAGAACCTTGGCGCCGTCAGCCTTGGTACCTGCGTGGAATACAACAACGTCTTTATCTGCAGCAGCGTCAGCCAGACCGGTAATTTCCATACCCTTAGCATAGCTTTCGGGATAACCGCCGGAAGCAATTACTACGCATACAGCAGCCTTGTCGTACCAGCCGAAGTCTACCTGATCCAGAGTACCGGTAGCGCAGGCCAGCATAATTTCAGCCAAGTCGCCGTCAAGCAACGGCAGCACAACCTGAGTTTCGGGGTCACCGAAGCGGCAGTTGAACTCTACAACCTTCACGCTGTCTCCCTTAATCATCAGGCCGGCATAGAGGCAACCTTGATACGGCATGCCTTCTGCTGCCATGGCAGCGATAACGGGCTTCAGAATCAGCTCAGTTGCTTTTAAACGCAGCACGTCGGTCATAACCGGAGCGGGAGCATAAGTTCCCATACCGCCGGTGTTGGGGCCTTCGTCACCGTCAAATACACGCTTGTGGTCCTGGGAAGCAATCATCGGCACAATAGTTTTGCCATCGGTAAATGCCAGGAGAGAAGCCTCCTCGCCTTCCATGTATTCTTCCAGAACGAGGCGTGCGCCTGCGTTGCCGAATTTATGGTCAGCCATCATTTCGTCGATAGCATCAAGTGCTTCCTGCTTAGTCATTGCAACAACAACGCCCTTGCCTGCTGCAAGACCGTCAGCCTTAACTACGATAGGTGCGCCCTTTTCTTCAACATAAGCTTTGGCAGTTTCAATATCCTCGCAAATTTTGAAGAAAGCGGTAGGAATATTGTATTTAGCCATCAGCTCTTTGGAAAACGCTTTGGAGCCTTCCAGCTGCGCTGCAGCCTTGGAAGGACCGAACACCGGCAGACCGCGGCGCTTGCAAACGTCCGCAAGACCTGCAACAAGCGGTGCTTCCGGACCTACAACGGTCAGGTCAATGCTCTTTTCCTCAGCGTAATCTGCTACGCCCTCCAGATTTTCTACATCCAGAGCAATGCATTCGCATTTAGGCAACAGTGCCATGCCCGGGTTGCCGGGAGCAGCATAAATTTTTTCAACCTTAGGGCTTTGCGCCAGCTTCCACGCTAAAGCATGTTCGCGGCCGCCGCCACCGATTAATAAAATATTCATGGTTATTTCTCCAGTTGCTTCTTCAGATATTCGCTGATCATTGCATCGTATTCAGCAGTATGAGTGAAGGCTTCCAATGCCAGCTCCTTACGGGTGCGTGCATCAACGTCGCCTTCTTTAGCGAGCATTTCCATTAAGCCGGCATAACGGCTAGGATAGGTTACGATAACAACGTCTTTGAAGTTTTTAGCGCTGGCACGTACCATTGCCGGACCGCCGATATCAATGTTTTCAATTGCCTCAGCCTCGGTTACGCCGGGTTTGGCAACAGTTTCGCGGAAGGGATAAAGGTTAACTACAACCAGGTCAATCGGGGTGATGTCATGCTCAGCCAAAGCCTTCATATGCTCCGGATTGCTGCGTACAGCCAGGATTGCGCCATGAATTTTCGGGTTCAGAGTTTTTACACGGCCATCCATGATTTCCGGGAAGCCGGTTACATCACTTACATAGGTTACAGGAATGCCTGCTTCCTTAATAGCCTTCATGGTGCCGCCGGTAGAAATAATTTCTACACCGTTGTCACTCAGGAATTTTGCCAGCTCTACAATGCCGGTTTTATCACTAACGCTTAATAATGCTCTTTTAATTTTCATGCTTTAACCTTTACCTTTCT
>Ga0129310_1000832_pt1 | contig 32143 bp, 30 predicted proteins | sample Go1ome_2_FD_94433 | JGI IMG/M metagenome (GOLD analysis project Ga0129310, IMG submission 94433) | Western lowland gorrila individual fecal microbial communities from Wisconsin, USA - Go1022A metagenome | ecosystem: Host-associated > Mammals > Digestive system > Large intestine > Fecal | place... | reverse complement strand
TTTTTTGCCACTTTCGTGCAAAACATCGAAACCCGAATAAAATCATCATCGGTAATAAATGCCTTAAAACAGGCGGTTTTCAAGCAAGGACATTATTTATAAAGTTGTAAAGTGGTGTATAATAATTCGTCTAAAATAAAGATATAATTACGAAAACGAGGTCTCACTTAATGGAGAATAATACCACACTAAACCGCATCCAAGAATTGTGTCAGCAACGCGGATGGTCTCTCTACAAATTAGCCAAAGAAAGTGATATTCCATATTCCAGCCTAAATAATATTTTTCAGCGGAATACACAGCCAACCATATCTACCTTAGAGAAAATATGTGCCGGATTCCAGATTAGTTTACATGATTTCTTCATTGGTACCGAGACAGCTGCCACTCCCATACTTTCAGACGAAGAAAACGAATTGATTCAGAATTATCGAAATCTATCAAAAGGTAATAAAAAAATCCTGAAAAAGTTCATTGCTTTTCTCTCTCAGGATTCTTCTCAGAAATAATATATACTTTATAAAACAATGAATCCTCCTGCTTTTGCAAAAGCAGGAGGATTCATTGTTTCTCACTTTCCATCCCATCCTTTAGTCATTCCTTGAGCATTTTTCTGCATCTATTGCCAAAACAAACATCAGTACATAAAATGCATCCTCTGAATTCACAACATCTAATACATATGTATCAGACAGATGAAAATATTCTTTTGATATAGAAGCAATCTTTCTACCATCTGCTCCTGTAATTATATAATCCCATTCCAACCAGTTTCCCTCTACGTGCCAGCCTTTATATTCGATATTATATTTAGGTTTGAAAAACGTCCACTCTTTACTGATGCAACCAAGGTATCTTCCCTGTTCATAAATCTCAAACTTTGGAAGAAAGGTAAGAATCTTTTCTTTTACCATCCCGACTTCCCTACCGTATATGTCGAATATTTTAAGGCAATGTCCCCATGCCAACTGCCCCTTCACCTCATACACCTTATTTCCATCTTCATCTGTAATATCATAGCTGTCAAACCATGAAAATATCCGTTGTTTAAATAATAAACGCATCCTTCCGCCTCCTATCTTTTATCCATATATGCCGCCGTCTTCTCCATTATCTCCTGCATAATCTCAAGATCTCTTTCCACAACACCCGTCTCCATGGAATGATTGGCATTCTCAGTAAGATACAACGGCAATCCCCTTTTTTCACACTCTTTCTGAATCTTTGCCGTCTCCGCCCACGGATCAGCGGTTCCATGAAATACAATCCCCTCTTGTCCGATTACATCAAAGGATTCTGCAACCGGTGTATAATATATCTGTCTTGCATTTATGTTATATTGCTTCGCATAAGCAGCCGCGACCGCAGTTCCCACACTTTTGGAAATAAATAATACTTCACTATATGTGTTAAATTTAACTGTAGTTAACTGTTCCTTTGCATATTGTAATGCTTTGCGAAACGCCTCTAACATCTTGTCCGGATTACCTTTCACTCCGGACGGCAATTCCCCATACTTTATCTCTATAATCTCATATTCCCGTTCTCTGGCAAGTTTCTTACTATAATATAATAATGGTTTATCTGTGTGATATCCGATTCCCGGAAATAGTACCGCTACTTTCTTTCTCATCCTATTATATAACTCCTTCCACTCTCCCACTTGCAATAATCCACCAGAATATCACATTCTTCTTTCTATGTAGACTATCCCTGTATTCTTCTATATTTCTACCGCAACACACTGTTCTACTAATCGTTGCAAATGAGCTATTGCAAACTCCTTTTCCATCGCATGCTTTTTCTCCGCCTCCGTCAATATATCATCCACTGCAAAACAGGCATCAAACAAATCACTCTGTTCACACTGTTCTACACCTTCTCCAAAACAGCCTGCAACTGCTATTACCTTTTTCCCATATTTCTTTGCAAGCTGTGCAACTCCTGCAGGGGTCTTTCCCATCAAAGTCTGTGCATCTAACCGTCCCTCTCCTGTAACCACAAGATCTGCATCCGCAATTGCCTGTTCTAATCCAATCTCATCCAACACGATATCAATTCCCGGTCGAAGCTCTGCATTCAGAAACATCAAAAATGCATATCCTAATCCTCCCGCTGCCCCTGTTCCCGGTGTATTACGGGTTCCATTCGGATGAATCTGCCCCATATCACACATCGCAATATGCTCCACCAGATCTGCAAACCGTTTCATAGATGCATCCATCGTATCTGTCATATCTGCGTCCGCTCCCTTTTGAGGACCATATACAACACTACAGCCATTTGTCCCAACTAATGGATTGGTCACATCACACGCAATCTGAAACCGACAAGACGAAAGCTCCAACAATACATCCTCAAATCCAATATCCGCAATCTTAGAGAGTCCCTCTGCTCCATAAGCAACCTCATTTCCATTCTGATCAAAGAAATGATATCCTAATGCCTGCAACATACCAATACCCGCATCATTCGTTGCACTTCCTCCAATTCCAATAAGAAATCTTCTGCACCCCTGCCAGATAGCATCCCGGATCAATTCTCCAACTCCATATGTTGTTGTATGCATAGGATTGCGTTTTTCGTCCGGCACAAGCGGAAGTCCTGCTGCCGCTGACATCTCAATCACCGCTGTTCGTCCATTTTCCCCTTCATACCATATATAAGAGGATTCAATCCGTTCTCCTAACGGTCCCGTCACCATGCAGGTACGTTCCTGTATCTCCTTTTGATAAGTCAACGCTTCTACCGTTCCCTCTCCGCCATCCGCAACCGGATAGACCTCTACCTTCGAATCTGAATGCATCTTATGTATACCTGTTTTCACCGCATTGCCTGCTTCAAGAGAAGTCATACTCCCCTTAAAAGAATCAACTGCTACAACAATTTTTTTCATGTTAAATTCTTCCTCTTTTTATACTTAATAAATTGTTCTCTGACATAATATTATTCTTTTTATGTACGTTTCTATTTTATCATACCCGCCCGTAATATGCTATCTTTTCATATTCTCCGGCAAATCAATCAACCACAACATGTAACTAACAGTAAAAAGAGCGCCTTCTTACGAAGACGCCCTATATGGCTTATCTGACAACATGATTATCTTATTCTATGAAACAATAGCTGCTTATTCTTCAAACGGAATTACCGCTCCATCGTAAGTCTGATTGATAAAGTCTTTGATCTCATCAGACTTCAACACCTCTACTAACGCTTTCACACCCTCGTTATCTTCATTTCCTTCTTTGACTACGATAACATTTACATATGTCTTAGCAGCTTCGGAATCTGACTTCTCATAAGCAAGGGAGTCCTTTGCAACAGAGAAACCAGCCTGTAATGCATAATTACCATTCAATACCACATACGCAACCTCGCCTGCAACTCTTGCTACCTGCTCTGCTGCTAACTCTTCAATCTTGATGTTATGAGGATTCTCTGCAATATCATTCACCGTTGCTTCCAATCCTGCCCCATCCTTTAAAGTAATGATTCCGTTATCCTGTAATAAGAGCAATGCACGTGCCTCGTTTGTTGTATCATTTGGTACTGCGATCGTATCACCATCTGCGATATCATCTAAGCTCTTCTTTGTTCCCGGATAGATACCAAACGGCTCATAGTGGATCTTTCCAACCTGTACTAAATGTGTTCCCTTTTCCTCGTTGAAACTATCAAGATATGGTACATGCTGGAAGTAATTTGCATCAATCTCTCCGCTTTCTACGACTTCATTCGGCAATACATAATCATCATACTCGGTTACTTCCAGATCCCATCCCTCTTTTGCAAGAATTGGCTTTGCTGCTGCAAGAATCTCTGCGTGTGGGGTTGCAGATGCTGCTACCGTAATGGTTCCCTTAGATTCTACATTGGCATCATCACCACCCTCAGAAGCTTCCTGTGTCGTCTGCTTATCCTCTGTTGCTGCAGTTGTGCTCTCATCTGCACTGCTTCCGCATCCGGTTAATACTCCTAATGATAATACACTTACTAAAATACCTGCTAAAATTTTCTTTCTCATAATTCTTTCCTCCTGATTTTGATATTTCATTTATATGAAAGTAATATAACCTCTCTGCTTTCCCCTACTCTCTTGTTATATTACTATCATTTACTTACTTTCTTCGATCAAAATGATCCGCTAATTTCATTCCTACCGTCTGAAAGATCTGGAATAAAATGATCAATAATAGCACCGTTACAATCATGATGTCGGTCTGCCATCTGGTATATCCATAACGGATCGCAATGGCTCCAAGTCCACCACCACCAACGGTTCCTGCCATAGCAGAATAGCCCAAGATGGTTCCCAAGCTGATGGTTGCTCCCACGATCAGTGATGTTCTTGCCTCAACTAACATCACTTTCATTACAATGGTAAAATTGGAAGCACCCATTGACCTTGCAGCCTCAATCACCCCGGCATCCACTTCTTTGAGCGAAGATTCCACCATTCTGGCAATGTACGGTGCCGCTGCGATCACAAGCGATACGATCATGGCAGTTGGTCCGTAACTCTTACCTACCAACAATCTGGTAAATGGAATCAATACAACCAACAGAATAATAAACGGAATACTTCTTACCAGATTGGCAACAAAATCTAATATCTTATATATCACTGCATTTGGGTGAATCCCATCCCGATCTGTCACGGTTAATACAATTCCCATCGGAAGCCCTAATACATATCCAAGCAATGTAGATACCAGTGTCATATAAAGTGTCTCACCAATTCCTACTATGATCATGTTCGTTACTTCACTACTCCACATCACCTGTCACCTCCTCAATCTCTAATCCGCAATCCGTCAGATACTGTTCCATATCTACCTGCAAATGCTTATCCTCCGGCAGTCCTAATATCATTTCTCCCTTGGCAACTCCGCCAACATTCTTCGTATCTGCACGAAGAATATTCACCGGCGTTTCAAACTTCAGGATCATATTGGCAATCACCGGTTCAAATGCGGAATTATCCGAAAAGACAATCCGTATCTTACGTTTGCTCTTCAACTGCCCGACTAACACATCCTGTTTTCTGTCTGCTTCCGTATCCGGGCGATCCCTTAGGATCAGTTCCTTGGCTGCTTTTGATTTCGGATGATTAAAGATATCCGTCACAGATCCATCTTCCACCAACGCACCCCGTTCAATGATCGCAACCCGGTTACAGATCTCCCGGATCACTGACATCTGATGTGTAATGATCACAATGGTGATTCCAAACTGTTCATTGATCTGCTTCAATAATCCAAGAATAGATGCCGTTGTCTGCGGGTCTAATGCACTCGTTGCTTCATCACAAAGCAGGATCTTGGGATTGGCTGCCAACGCTCTTGCAATCGCTACCCTCTGCTTCTGTCCTCCGGATAGCTGCGCCGGATACGCTTTCTCTTTCTCCTCTAATCCGACTGTCTTCAGAAGTTCTCTTGCTTTTGCTCTCGCTTCTTTCTTCTTCACTCCCTGAATCTGCAACGGAAAACAAATATTATCTAACACGCTCTTTTGCATCAACAGATTAAAATGCTGAAAGATCATTGCAATGTCGCTTCTCTGTTCCCGAAGTTCTTTCTCATTCAAGGTTCCCAAATCCTTTCCCTCGATCAGAACCTCACCCTCTGTTGGCCGCTCTAAGTAATTCAGACATCGTACCAAGGTACTCTTACCTGCCCCGGACATTCCAATGATTCCGTAGATATCACCCGATTCAATATTTAAGTTAATATCCTGTAATGCATGAACCGTGATTCCCTTTTGTTCAAATGTCTTAGACAAATGCTTTACTTCAATCTCTACCATATCCCTCTTCCTTCCTAACTTCATCTCGTCTGCATAAAAATAAGAACCATCGCGAAGATGGTTCTTACTGATCCTTGATGTTATATTCTATACTCAATCAAACCGAAGCATCTAACGCACATTCTCTATTATTCCATTTCACACAGCAATCCATACCGCAGCACATACCCATAGTGCCACCCATCATATTGCATGTCATTATGTTATTCATAGAAAATGTTGTTCTCATATCTCCGGTTCTCCTTTCTGTAATCTTATGTCACTCGTTCGAACTTATCGTTCCCTTTGACATTGCCTATTATAGCAAACCATTACAGAAAGTGTTAATACTTAAAACCTTTTGTTTGTCATAGTCTTATCCTATAGCAAAACTACCAGATCAAAAGACCTATATGATAGAATATACAACTTAACGCAAGAGAGAATACCAGATAATAGATTACGGACAATGCAATCCATTTCTTTGAATGATTTTCCCGAAATGTAGCCGCTACTGTCATCGTACATGGAACATTAAATACGATTGCCATGATAAATCCTAACGCCTGCGGCTTGGTAATGACCTCCTGCAACATTTGTCCCATACCCTCTGATAGACCGACTGACTTTGCATTAAAAGCTGCAACTGCTACATCTGCATTACTATATAAGGCATTGATGACACCTAATAAGGATTCCTTCGTCACCATAGAGGAAAGATATGCCATAAACATCTGCCACGTCATTCCAAAGAATTCCGTTACCGGTGCGATCACTCTGCCAATACCCACTAAGATACTGCCATTTCCCATCCAGTCGCTTGAAAGCAAATAGAATACGAACGATACCAATAAGATCACCTTAAATGCCCGGCAGAAAATATCCTTTGCCTTATTCAATGTGGTTCGGATAATGCATCTCCACTTTGGTTTATGATATGGCGGCAATTCCATTACCATTCCCTGACTTTCCTCCACACGGATCAATTGTTTTGCAAATATCTTTGATGCCAGAAACATAGAACCGATTGTAATCACAAACATCAGTACCAAAACCAGAAATGCTCCTGCCGGCCCGAAAAAGATAGCAGCAAGCATTGGTGCTAACGATAATGTAGTTCCGCATGGAATACTCCATACTAAGATCATAGTCAGAAAACGCTGCCCTGCACTATCGATCACCCGGCTTCCTGCAATACCTGCCATATTACAGCCGAGGCTCATCAGGAAGGAACAAACACTCTTTCCCTGTAATCCCAACCACTCCATTGCTGCATTAAACACAAAGGAAATACGTGCCATATATCCAATATCTTCAATGACGGCAAATGCAAAGGTAACACCTAACACAAAACCAACCATTGATATTGTAAAAAACAGAACATTCGGTATTACCACATAGATAAACTCTGCTAACGGCTTCCATACATGCAGACTGGTCATAAGGGCTCTAAGCGGGGATTCCAAAACAGCAGGAATCATAACACCGATTCCCATAATCGGCATTGCAACCACCATTGCCGCTGCCAATGCTAACACAATAATACCAAGCGCAATCCACTTTCCGGAATGTTTTCCCAATGCCCATTTATCAAATCGATTCAGTCCATTTTCAACACGTTCTTTATGTACCGACTCCTTTAATATCTGATCGATCAACTCATATTTATGCTTTCCTGATTGCTTTAATCCTTTCTCAGACTTTTCCAAGTCCCGGATCGCTGCCTTTTCTTTCGAATATATACCGCCTGATTCCTGCTGATCTACTAAGGCATCAAACGAAATACTCTCATCCGCCTCATAATACTTTGTCAACAATGATACATCCACGCATTGCGGTGTTGTGATCGCACTTGCGATCTGTTCTTTTAATCTCCCATACTGTTTCATATCTGCTGCCACAAATCCCATAACCGGAATACCTAACTTCTCTTGCAGCTTATCGACATCAACCTGTATCCCTTTTGCCTTTGCAACATCCATTAGATTTAAGATCAGCAGTGCCGGAATATTCATTCCAATAAAATCGGTAAACATATAAAGCGAACGTTCCAACTGCGAACTGTCCACCAAAATTGCAACCAGATCTGCCTTCCCGGATTCCATATATTCCGTTGTTATCATTTCCTCTTCAGAACCTGCCGCCAGACTATAACTTCCCGGAAGGTCAATAACACGGTACTGCTCTCCCTGATATGTAAAGGTTCCCTCTTTATGCTCTACCGTCTTTCCCGGCCAGTTACCTACATGTTGATGTGAACCGGTCAGACCGTTAAACAACGATGACTTTCCGGAATTGGGCTGACCCAACAACGCAATTGTTTTCATATTTTCTGCTCCTCCTCTAGTAAAATTCCTTCGCAATCTTTTCTACTCAATGCAATCATAGAATCTTTACAATAAAACAATATAGGCTGCCCTTTATAATTTTGTACAACCGAAATATCGCTTCCCTCTACAATCCCAATACCGATCAGCCGGGATAATAAATGCAGATTACCCGATATCTCACATACCTTCCCTGTATATCCTGCTTTTGCATCCGCTAGTCTCATATCTGTCTCCTTTCTCTCGTTGCTATACATCCTTTAAATTCCACTTGTGTACCAACGGCACATTGTTAGTCACATCAATCTTAAGTTGCATTTAACTAACTTCGTGTTATACTAATATATACATGTCATTATTTCTATAACCATTTCAGCAAAAAAGGTTCAAATGACATTGCAAAATCAGGAAATGTTATTTCAATGGAAATTCTACGATATATAACAACAGGAGAAAAAAAGATATGAAGAAAGATCACCCTTCTATGAATCAAGATATGCTTAATCTGGTAACACAGAAAAAAGACAGTATGACAATGCACCAACCCATGCCGGACGGTTACATCCAGGTAACCTGCTACTCCATTCTGCCCGGCATCATCCTCGCATTAAACGATATACATACCGCCCGTCTCCCACTTGCAGCAGAAATGTCTGCCTGCAACATCTTCACGATCAATTACTGTCTTGAAGGAAGATGCGAATTTCAAATAGATAATGATAATTATCTGTACATAAGTAACAACCTTACCAGTATTGGCCCCCTGACTGCACAAGACTCCTTCTATTATCCGTCCTCGCATTATCTTGGTTACGAATTCTATGTGTTTCCATCCTACTTGAACAGGCAAGCCGAAGACATTCTTGCACTATTCTCGATTAAGACAATAGAGCTTTTTGCATGTGCCAAACCACATTCTCCATTACTGACACCGGATACTTTAGCCTCGCTCTGGAATCAATTGCATCATGCTGTCGGCGACAAACAGATTGGTCACATCCGCCTTAAAGCAATAGAAATTATGCAATATCTGGTTACACACCCAAATCTGCCACAGGGTAATATATATTATCTTACCAAAACCCAGGCTACACTTGCCAACAACATGAAAGAACTCTTAGTCAAAGATCTCAGTCAGCATATTCCCATTCGAACAATCGCCGTTTCTTACGGCGTGAGCGAAACAAGCCTCAAAAACTATTTCCGTTCGGTCTATGGTGTTACAGTTTCCCAATATCTAAATGAAGCCCGTATGCAGCTCGCCGGCAAATTATTAACCACCACAACCATGAGTATCTCTGACATTGCCAGAAATTGCGGATATACCAATCAGGGAAGATTTGCCAAGATATTTCGAGACTATTACCACATGAAGCCTCTCGATTATCGTCGAAATGCTTCCATTCATAGTGTACCTTTATAAGGAATCCAGATATTCAGGCTCTAAACATTCCAATACCCTTTCCTTCGGCAGCGGTTTTGAATAATAGTAGCCCTGTATATAATCCGCACCCATCTCCGTAATGAGCTGCGCCATGGTAAGGTCTTCAATTCCTTCTGTTACTACATCCAGATGTATCTTCTTAAACATGGCAATAATGTTCTCTAAGATCACCTTCGAAGTCTCATTCTTCATTGCCGCCCATACCAGATATTTATCAATCTTTACAATAGAAAACGGCAGATCTACCAGATAATTGATATTGGAATAACCGGAACCATAATCATCTAAAGAAAAGGACAATCCCGCTGCCTTCATCTTCTTCATATTCCGGATCAGACGTTCCTCCGAATACGCCGCTGCACTTTCTGTAATCTCTAAATTGATCATCGCCGGATCAATCTCATACTTCCGAAGAATCTGTAAGATATCCTCTCCGATATGCTCCTGCATGCACTGTACAACAGACAGATTCACTTCGATAAATGCAATTCCTTTCTCCTTCAAGTGGCACTCTTTATAGAACTTACACACCTCTTCCAATACCAGCAACCCAATCTTAAGAATTGTTCCATTCTTCTCTGCGATCCGGATAAATTCCTCCGGTGACACATAGCCATATCCCGGTACCTGTAATCTTGCCAATGCTTCCATGGAATGAAATCTTCGCTGCTTTGTATCATAGATTGGCTGATAATGTACCTCAAAGGTATCCTGTTCAATAGAATTGATGATTGCCTGCTCAATGGCAGCATGACGGGATATCTCCGTTGCACTGCTCTCTGTAATCTCAACAAACTGACCTTTTCCAACCTTCTTGGCCTGTTCTACGCTATATTCGATCGCATCCTCCAAACTCTCTTCCGAATGATGAATCGAATGCACCAGACAAATGCATGCCCCCAATTCGGTATCACTATCATTGAGATGCCATTTTCGGTGCAAGATTCCCTGAATGGTCTCTAATTCTTTTGATCCTTCTGTCGTCTCTTTCAATACAACTGCAAATTTATCTCCTCCAAACCGATAGACTACTGATGTTGAATACTGTTTCTGCAACGCTTCCACCAACATCCGCATCAATTCATTGCCACCGGCGATACCATATACCTCATTAATAATCTTGAAATTATCCAAAGCCAGAACAAAGATCTGTTCCGGGAAATTCTTTTTCTTATACTTCTTGATATGATGCGCAAAAGCCTGTCGGTTCAATGCCCCGGTCGTAATATCAATATACATGATCGAATTCTCATTAGTCAGATACATAATAAAAACAGTAAGTGCTGTTCCGATTCCTGACAACATATAATTCGGAATAAAGAACTGAACAAGTGTTGGCAGCAATGTCACCACGATCATAATAATTCCTAACACCGATTGTGCCCATCGTATTACCTTATGTGCCCAAATCGCATAAACAGTCGTACCGATTGCATACAAGCCCGCATTAACATACAACCAGCTATGCAGTATTCCATGATGATATCCCGTTGCATCAAAATAGAAAAATAAGTGTGTGACCGGACTAGAAGCCACCAAAAGTGCCGCTGTCACAGCCGGAAACGCTGCCAGGATCAGAAAATACCTTTTCCCTTCCCGAATCTGCTGAACCTTCATATAAATATACAACATAACCATCATTGGTATCATACATTGCACCATCAAAAATATGGTATTTAATCCGTAATTCAACCATATCGGAACTGCTTTATAATAGCTGTCTGTATAACAGGTAATGACGTCTAAACAAATATTCATAAAACAGACATCCATAAATATCTGATACATTTTAGACTGAAAATCAACCAATCGTTTCCTTACTCTCGATATAATCAGCAATAATATTAAAAATATGATTGTACATATCTCATAATCCACATTATAGTTCACTATATTGTCCTCCCTGCCTCATCATCAGACAACATCCTTGTTATGATATCGTTCCTTTTCTACATACATCTTCTTATCCGCATCCCGCAATATATTTTCAAACGGTTCCTTTGCATTATGACGATATGCCATTCCGATAGAAACACTAACCTTTTTAAGATCCATATAAATCTTAAGACGTTCTATCAATTGCTCTACCTCTTCCTTTTCGTTATCTAACAATACAATAACAAACTCATCACCACCAACACGATATACCTGTTTCTCCCCAAAACAAGACATCATCCCCTCTGCCGCATCACACAGATATCTGTCACCTGCCTCATGTCCTTTGGTATCATTGATTCTCTTTAGCCCATTGAGATCACACATAATAATTGCAACCGAACTTTCCTTATCAAAGTCCCCTTCATAGGCCCAATGCAACGCTTTCCGGTTATAACACTTGGTCAACTGATCCTTCGTTGCACTCTCTTCTATCTGCTTAGTATAATTTCGGATGCGTATCATCATAGACATCACAAATTCCATCATATCGATCAAAACAGATATATTATCCATAAATTCAACCGGAGGATTGTCCACTCCATAGAATCCAATATATTTGCCATTGATCTCAATCGGTCCTGTCACTAATGTCTGAATCCCCTGTGGTTTCAACACCTGATACATCGGTTCACTTACCTTCCGGTATTCTTCTACATCATAGATCATAATATTATGCGACTTCTCGTATTCCTCAAACCAGACATCCAGCACACCATCATATGGAACCCTCTTTAAATTCTCAATCTCTCTCGACACGCCTTCCCTGCACCATTCATAGGTGTTATCAAAGGTACCATCCAGATTGTCCTCAAAGATATATGCCCGATCTGATTGCATCTTTTCACAGATATATTGCAGTATCTGATTAATAATATGATCCGGAGACTCCGCAGATGACGCATAACGAATCATATCTGTTATAAACTTCTCATCATTAATCTTTGCCATATTCTCATCATCCCTTTCCTATTGCCTTATGTGGCAATATTCTTTATTGTCCTTTACATACTTCTCGCATCACTACATGTAAAATATATAACCTGATACTTCTTGGCAACCTCCTGAAGCAGCTTCTTCGCTGCAATTAACTTGTCATCATCCAAATTGGTAAATGGATCATCTAATATCAACATTGGCTTTTCCTGTTCATACATAGCATCTACAAAAGCCATCCGCAGGCAAATACCTATCAGATCCTGATACCCGGTACTTAACGTCTGTACTTCTCTCTGTCTGCCCTGCTCGGTCACCGTTACCATAATATTCGCATCCATATAAAAATCCGTGTCATCCGTTCCTGTAATTCCTGTATAATACCGTTCAAATGCAGATAATACCGGAGCTGTATACCGAGAGGTAAGACTTTCCTTTGCCTGACTAAGTTTCGCCTGTGCCTTCTTCAGATATTGGAACTTTGCCTGTTCCTCTTTCTGTATCTCTTTTATGCTCTCTAATTGCTCCCGATTCTCTTCCCATTCATCATATTGATTGCCTAACTGTTCTAATGTCTTATGATACTCTGTGATTTGTTTATGGGTTACCTGTATGCCCTCTGTCAGTTCTGCAATCGAATCATTTAACTCGTCGATGGATGGCAATTCTTCTATCTGTACATCTGCCATAAATAGATTAACATCCACCGATTCTTCAAATTGTGCAAGTACCCGTGCCGACTCTTCCTGATTGTTTCTGGCATGCTGATATTCTTGCACAAGCTCCTGCAATTCGTTCAACTGCGCACGTTCATCCGCTGCCGGCGTATATCCATATGCCTGTAAAAAGTCTGCCAACCGCTTCTCATCTTCCTTCCATTCCGCCCGAGCTTCCTGTTGCTGCCGTTCCTGTTTTGCTAATAACTGATACCTTTGCAAACTCGTCCGCAATGTATACAAGCCTTCTTCGTAAGAACTTCCTGCCGAATTCTTCTGATATCTTTCCAAGAAATCAGTAAGCTCCTGTTCCAATGTTGCAAGCTGTTTCTCTTCCACTCCAGATGCGACCACTCCTGCTTTTTTCTGCAAAGTATGATACTCTACCGACTCTTCCATAATCTGCTGTAACAGGGTAGCAACCATATATTCGTCAAACGTCTTTCCATGTGTGTCTAAATACACTCCCACTTCGGAATCGACCTGCTTTATCCATTCTGTATCCTTTGTAATCTCTTTCTGTAATTTCTCTATTGCTGTTTCCTGCTCTGCCGTCTTCTCTTTCTTAGACCCATTACCACCGATTCCGATCAGCAGCACACCCATCAACAATGCAATGATCCCCGGAATCCACAAAGCACGCACGCATAACAAAACAGCACATGCAAACAATACAATCCCCACACCGATCACTACCGGATTTCTCTTCGGTTGTTCTGTTGCAGCGGTCTGCAACGCCGTAAGTGTTGCCTGCTTAGACGGCATGGCAGCCTTTCGGTTATTCCGCTCGTTCCATTTACCAATGATGACCGATACCGGTTCGGATTCCTCCCGAAACACCTTGTCTAACTGCTCATATCGTTGCTGTTCATAACTACTCAACTGTTCCTGTTCGTATTCCTGCCGCATTCTCCGGTATTTACCGGCCAGAGTAAGCTTCTCCTCTAATTCCTGCTCCTCCGGAATTCCATTCTGAAAACGATCATCCAAAGCTGCCAGTTCCTTCTTCTCTGCCTCGGACAGCTTAGTTATCTCCAACCGCTCCCGGATTCTCTCCTTCTCACCACAGACATCCATTGCTTTTCGTAGTTCCTCCATTGAAGGAACCCCTTGGGGAAACTTTCCTTTCAACGCTTCTGCAAGTTGTTTCTTCTCTTGTGCCGCATTCTTCAAATGTTCCCATTCCTCTTTCTTAGCCAAAACAGACTGCATCGTTACTGCTTTCTTCTGTAATGCCGTTATTTCCTGCAGTCTCGTCCGTTCCACTGCATAAACGTTCTCCTGTTCCTGCAGTAATTCCCGGTAGCGTTCTAAACTCGAACCAATCTCATGTCCATCCTGTACTAAGTGCGCTAACTGTGCAATCTCCTCTTTTCTTTTAGCCAACGAGCCGGTCTTTCTAGACGGTGTCAGCTTATTCAACAACTCTGACAGGCGCATGTTCGCATTCTCATAATTATTAAGATCATTCGTATTGTCTGTAATATTACCGATCTTTGCACTAATATCATCCGTTGCGTATGTTTCACACGCACTTTGACCAATGAATATCGTATGCAAAAAAGATTCTCTTCCCACCTGAAAAAGCTCTTCTCCAATCCGGTCCGAATAATCATTCGATATCAGGTTAGTATCTGCATCCCGCAATTCAAATTCGTCATTTGCCTCTTTATCCTGAAAGATTCTGGTAATTTCATACTTTCTTTCTCTCTCTTCAAATACAAGCTGTCCTCCAAACACGCCACCCTGCCACGGCTTATATCGTTTGCGTTCATTATCCTCAATGCTGCGTTTGCGCTCTCCTTCTAGTCCGTAAAACATTGCCCGGATAAATGCAGCAAACGTACTCTTTCCCCATCCATTCTCTTCACAAATCACATTCAAATTCTCTGAAAAATCCATTGAGCAATCATGTAATCTGCCAAAATTTTCAATATGACAGGAAATTAATCTCATTCTACTGCACCTCCTCTCCTGCAATCGCCTGTAATCCATAGCAGATAATAATCTTCTTATCTTCCTCCGACAAGGAATCATCTGCCATAACCTGACGCACATACTCGCCCTTCAACGACATGTCAAGCATGTATGCTTCCACATCAATCTTAAGGGTTGTCTCATCATATACTTTCACAAAATAATAGTCTTCTTGAAATCTCGTCCGGATGTAAGCGATATCTCTCTCGCATTCCACATCCAACATTCCGGTTAACACAATCTTTACCAAAGATGTTACCGGCAATGCCATCTTCTGTAATTCTTCTTCTACCCGGGTAATCATCTCTGCAGTTGTCTGACAATCTGTAACATCTACCTTAACTGTGTACAATGTACGATATGCAAACGGAATAAACTCATGTGTATACCGCATATGTTCCGCATCCACATCCAATACAACAAATCCATGTTCTCCACATTCATCAAATCCTCTGCCCTCCAGACAGCCCGGATAACAATATGTTGCCCTGGCATCCAATTGTTCCTTTTTATAAGCATGGATATGTCCTAACGCCATATAATTGATACCTTTGTTCCGAAAGGCTTTCAGATGAATAATCTCCGTCTTATCTTTCCCCTTACTCTCTGCCTCCTGTCCATGAAGCATAACAATATTAAACAGTCCTGCATCTAATACAAGTGACACATCTGCTGAACCGGCATTATCCCCTGTAAATTCCATACCACTGATCGTAACCTTTCCCTCTGCTTCCGTGTAAGAGGTCCAATTAGAACCAAACAGATACAAATTGTCCGGAATCTGTTCTAATTCTGCAAGGAAATTATCACTGTCATGATTTCCCCTCAGATAGTAAAAATGAATATCCGGATGCTCCACAATAGCATGAAGCACCGTATTACGTGCAGTTGCAGAAATATGTCTTGTGTCAAACAGATCCCCTGCAATTAAAACGACAGAAATCTCCTGTTCAACTGCATACCGGATCATTCTCTCAAAAGTACGTAAGATTTCCCCTTTTCGTTCTTTCACTTTCTCTTTATCCAAATTTGCCGTCATTTTGGAATCTAAATGTAAATCTGCACAATGTAATATCTTCATTCCACCATCTCCCATTTCTTGCGATCATTTAACATGCACATTCCCCTTATAATCTTTCTCCACTCAAATACATAGTTAGTTTGATGGTATCATATAATCCCGCCGCATTCAAGTGCCGCAGACAGGATTCTTTCTTTTCATTTGAAGTATCCTATGTTAAAATAGGGGCATCTTATTATATGAGGTGATTCTTAATGATTCAGATAGATCTGATCACCGGATTCTTAGGGTCCGGTAAGACAACATTTATTAAACAATATGCCAGATACCTGATTGCACAGGGACTCAACATCGGCATTTTAGAGAACGACTTTGGAGCTGTCAATGTCGATGCCATACTGCTACAGGATATTCTCGGTGATCACTGCACCTTAGAGATGGTCGCCGGCGGCTGCGATGCTGACTGCCACAGAAGACGCTTCAAAACCAAATTAATTGCAATGGGAATGTGTGGATACGACCGGGTAATTGTCGAGCCCTCCGGTATCTTTGATATGGATGAGTTCTTCGATGCCTTACATGAAGATCCACTGGATCGCTGGTATACGATTGGCAATGTCATTACAATCATTGACGCCAACTTAGAATTGCAGCTTTCCGATGCATCCCGTTATCTGTTGGCTTCCCAGGTTGCACAAGCAGGAACAGTTCTCTATAGCCATGTACAAGAAGTAGCTCCTACGCAACTTACAGCCACGCAATCTTATGTGGAACAGGCAATTGCCACATTACACTGTAAAAGGACTCCCGAACCTCTTGTGATTGCCAAGAACTGGATCAACCTGCAGGATAGTGATTATGAAGCAATTCTATCTTCCGGTTATCATACCGCCGACTATACCAAAATGTGGTTTGACGAACAGAAAACATATGACAGTATCTACTTTATGAATATGGAATTCAATGAAGCGTTCCTTCGAACATCCTGTAAGGAAATCTTATCTGATCCGGCATGTGGCAAAGTATTCCGCATCAAGGGATTCCAAAAACTCCCGGACGGAACCTGGCTTTCCATCAACGCCACCCACCAGAAGATCGAGATACAACCGATCCCTAACGGGCAGGCAATCTTAATTGTCATTGGCGAGGGACTTCAACAGGAAGTACTTGAAAACTATTGGGGCAGATCCAATCCTTGACCTGCCCCAATTACATAAGTTTATATAATCTACCCTGACGCATTACTACTTTAATGCCCGTTCCAACTCTTCAATCACAATCTTAAGCGCCTTAATTCTGGCATATTTCTTATCCACAGACTCCAATATATGCCATGGTGCATATGTGGTACTGGTCTTTGCAATCATCTCATTCACTGCAGCTTCATATTGATCCCATTTCTCCCTGTTACGCCAATCCTCGTCCGTAATCTTCCATTGTTTCTCCGGCGTATTCTGACGATCTGTAAACCTTGCCAACTGCGTATCCTTATCAATCTGCACCCAGAACTTAATGATCACTGCCCCCTCATCATGCAACAGCTTCTCAAATTCGTTAATCTCATTGTATGCACGCATCCATTCATTCTCAGTGCAGAATCCCTCTAACCGTTCTACCATCACCCTTCCATACCAGGTACGATCAAAGATTGCAATATGTCCTGTCTTTGGCAATCTCGTCCAAAACCGCCACAGATAATGTCTTGCTTTCTCATGTGGTTCTGGGCTGGCAATCGGATGCACCTCATATCCTCTTGGATCTAATGCCTCTGTAATCCTCTTAATGTTGCCGCCTTTACCTGCTGCATCCCATCCTTCATAAGCAATGATCACCGGCACTTTTTTCCGGTACAGACGATTATGTAATTCTCCCAATCGTTGTTGCAGCTTCTTTAATTCACTCTTATATTCATCCTCTTCCACTTTCTTATCAAGCGGAATCTCAGAAAGTAATGGCATACGCTCTAACGGGAATACATTCTGTAATAGCGGTACTGCCAGCTTGTGATTGCTGAGTGCAATCTCGATTCCCTGTGTCAATGTCTCTAACACCTGCAACTCTGTCCATTTTCGTGACTTGGCATCCACAATATACCACGGTGCTGACGGCATATTCGTATTCTTCATATAGGAATCATAGACATCCATACATTGATCATAATGTGTATTCTGCCAGATATCCTTCTTGCTTACACGCCAGGTCGTATCTTTCTGATCTTCCAATACATGAAGCCTCTTCGCCTGCTCCTTCTCCGAAACGTGCAAAAAGAACTTCATCACCAGATATCCATTATCCGTAAGCTGGCGTTCAAATCTCCGGATACACTCAATCCGGTTGGCATACATTTCCTCTGAAATACTGCCTGACATGTAATCCTGCGTTGTCTCATCCATCCATGCCGTATCTAAGAACACAAACTGTCCTTCTTCCGGAATCTTTACAAAATGCCGGTATAAAAACGGCATTCTCGCCTCTTCTTCTGTCTTCTTCTGCATTGATGCCACCTTGAAAAAACGCGGATCAATATTCCGGATGATCTGTCCAATGCAATTCCCCTTGCCTGCAGTTCCCCAGCCTTCCATCACAACCAGTACCGGAATCTTCTTCTCCTTAATCAGCAACTGCTGTCTGGCAAGCTTCTCTCTTGCTGCACTAAGACGCACCCGTAACTCCTCTTTGTCCGGACATTCCATCTCTTTCCATTCTTTTAACATAGTATAACCCTCCTTTCAAAGCAATGCCTCCCTTACTTTCCTTACATTTATTATATACAGTTTTTTTAGATTATCAATCTTAAATTTCTCCTAAGATTAAAAAGCCCCTTATCCTTCTCTCTTTAAAATCTATCTTCATATCACAGAAGAATTAAAACAAGGTGATAACAACATTATCGGAACGTTAAGATGCTATAAATAAGTAGCAGAATTGCTGCCACGGGAGATGGGGCACACGACATCCAGTGGATGTCGGTTCTGCGCCGACCGGAGCGGAGCGAAGACCTTGAACCCATGGGTTCATGAGGCGCAGCCGCATGAACAAAACACAAAAAAGACGAGGTAAAACCTCGTCCTTTTTGTGTTTCATTCATGCGGGAGATGGGACTTGAAGCGTCTATAAAGAAAAAAACACAGGAAAGGAGCGGGTTTGCAATCTCCTCTTACCTTAGTCCCACTATTTAGTCCCACTTGGTAATACGAGAAATAATTTTGCAACATTTGAAATATAAAGAATTCATTTTAGGAATAATTTTTCTAAAAAATGGGAATACTTGAAATGCCGAATAGCATATGTTATAATGCCAGTAGGCAAATGAAGCGATTGTTAAGTCAATCAAAACAAAGTGAAAGCACCAGAGCGGCAACTCTGGTGCTTTCTTTTTAGGCTAGTTGTCCTTGTCACTTCCGTCTAACCATTTGCAGATATAGTGGCAAACCACACCTGCCATAACAGAAATGATAAATGAAGCGATCATTGTCAATCAAAACACCCCCTTTCTGCTGCCAGATTAGGGATAGACAACAATCGCATTATATCATATCAATTACGATATGACCAACTAAGCAATGTAGTTTTGAAGATTATGGTCAAACATTCACCAACTAATATTCACTCGGAAAAAGCATGGTAGCATATGGTCCGTCATCAATCACCCAGACTGATCCTGTAAAGCCATCCTCAACAATAGGAATAACATATTCTTTTTCATATTCCGGACATTCCTGCCGATGTCTCATTTTCTGTACCTTTAGACCATCCACTATTAGAATCTCAAATTCAAATACCTGAAAATAATCTATCTCTATCCCTTCCTTATGAAATAATGCTAATCTCTGCCATATAGCCATTTGATATAAGAATGGGAGTTCTGAATTTACTCCTGCTGTTGCATATCTTTCATTCATGAATTTCTTATTCTTCATATTTATTCCCCGCTTTCTATCTTTCGTCCCGATCAAGACCAATCAGATCCTCAAATAATGATATTCCGCCTAACGCACTATTGTATTCTCCTACACTCTTATCTCCGTCTAAGACCTTATATTCTGCCATTCCAGCAAATAAGTAAAATTCCGGATCATGCGTTGCAGCCATTATGTATTCTTCAATTCTTTCTAACTGTATATCCGCCTTATTGCGATTCCCACATATAATATGATACATTTCACGACATACACGATCATAATATCCACTTACATTCATCCGATTTCCCCCTCTTCTTTATTTTCCTGTTCTAACTGGTTGTAGGAAAACAGAAATGCCTTTGCCAAAAAATAATCGGAACATGCATTCTCATTCGGATTTTCTTCTTCCTGATTCTTATTTTTCTGTTTGCGTTGTTTCCATAGCCTGGTTGTAAGAATCGCATGTTCTCCTTTTTTAGGAACCATACCATATCTATTTTTCCAGAATGTAAATGTATGTAGCGGCAGGCACCCATTCTGTTCTATGATCTCTTCTGCCTGCTCCTTGGTATAGATTCCAGATTCGATTGCCGCTTGTGCAATTAACTCAATATTATTCATATCCATCTCTCCATTCAAAAAATGCAGGAGAATCTAACATTCCCCTGCATACATCTGTTACTCGACAATATCTAAAATTCCATTTTTATATTGATAAACACTGTCTGTAAGCCGATCTTCTAATAAAACTGCTTCCCTGTTGGCTTCATAAACCATTTTTCGGAGTTCTTCAACATTATGTCCTACACAGCATATCACTTCATGAATGCTACACGGCAATACATAATACGTATCACCTAAAATTTCAGCAACCTCTTCCTGAACCTTTCTTGACAGGATCGTTGCCGCCCCATTAATTCCACTCTTATTAGAAACCACATAGAGAGTATCCTTCATATTCTTCAAACATTCTATACCACATTCAATAGGTAACATATCAGCAATTCTCTCAACCAAACTGCTGATGCTTCTATCATCATATAAATGCCGGATTGCTTCCCGCCGGATTGCTTCCTTACTAATCCCCTTTCTTTCTATCACTTCATTAGTCAACGGTACAGATGCCACCCCCTCCTTATCGGTCAAAGAATCAACTACAACATAATATCCAATCAGCATATCTAAATATTCCGTGTAGAACCGATCATGGTCATCCATATTTTGTTTATTATTACAGCCATATAATCTCGGATATACATTGGATAAGATAACCTCCGGATCCTCATATCTGGAAAAATCAATATCCGGAACTTGTCTTTCTTCATATAATCCTATCAGATTCAAAGCAACTTCATCGTCCGAATCAGACCACCATTCCCTGTTAAAATAGATCACCGGACAGATCATTTTTTTCGGACTGACCAGATTGTAACCTTCTAGCACCTGATTGTTTTTCAGAACACTCACATAAGTCACGATAAACTCAGCCCCCTGTCGCTCTAATGCCTCATTAATTCCTTCCATTCTTCTCTGTAACATTCTAGTCATCATAACTAACTCCTTTCTGCGCCTTGCGCCAAACTACTTATTTTTTGTAGTCAAAATTTTTAACCCGCATATCAGGGGCTACGCGATTGCATTGAAACAGAACCGGGAGAAATGAAAGGGCGCGTATGCGTGCATTTACCCTTTTGTTTCTCCCGGTTTCTGTTTAGCATTCGGAAGTAGCCCCATGCCGGGTTAATTTTTGACCTTCAAAAATAACACTCCCTCACTCACAACCCATCTCACCGCTCACTCACACCCAGAAAAATTTGCAAAAAAAGCCCTCCGAAGAGGGCTGTGATCAGGCTGCTTTCTGTTCAAATGCATTACTTAAATTGGTGATGGAACCAGCAAGTTTTTCGATTTTCTCGCCGAAACTTCTGGCTGATTTGCTGGCACGATTGCTTGTTACAACACGCATCAGATATTTCATGTGACCTTCATTTTTTCTGTCGAATACCATGTTTACAATCGGTTCTTCGTCAATATCCTTATAAAGATCCTCTGCCATCATGATTTTTTCTAATGCGATACAACATAAAACCACCTGTTCCTTTTCTACTGATACGCTTTGAATTTCTACTAACATAATAATTTCCTCCTTCAAATTGATTTATTTAAGCTTTTGCTTGAACCATCATCCGGGAAAGGTTGTAGCCTATTGCAAGGTTGCCGCAGGCACAACGCCTGACCTTGCAATCCTCCGGGCGAAACCGACCCATGATGTGATAATCAAACGCATAAATAATTTGAAGAAGAAATTTGTTAGGGATATTCAAGCACATAGAAAAGAACAGGTGAAATTATGTATCGCAGAAAAAAATCGGCAGAGTGATCTATAGGGATATTGCGACCGATTGTGGTATTCAAAGAAAAACACATGAAATATGCGTGTTTAGCAATCAGCCAATCAGACAGAAGTTGTGAGATAGCTGTTTAAGAACAATTGCATTTGAACCGAACGCAGCCATTACTCCTTCGCAGGGCTTTGGCAAATTTTTCGACCGGCACCACTAATCACTCTCTCCCTTTGAGGGAGAGTAAGGAGAGGGTGACTCCCATCCACATCATGAGGAGCGGTTTCCGGTGAGTTTTCGGCTCACCTGCGACGAATGGTCTGGGAGTTCGGGCAGACCTGCGAAGCTGCTGGGAATGGTAAAAGAGAGCAAATAGAAAAGTTGCTCGTGAAAAAACGGTTATCTATTTTCTCGCTAAAATCTTCTTACGGAAATGATTTCCGCAAGAAGATTGGAACAAATCAATAACAACTTTATGAATTTTTTGTGAACATGGCTCAAAATACCCAAAATAAATTTTTTGTTTTTTTAATTTACATATATGTATAGAAGGATTTTTATTTTATTAATTTTTTAAAAAAATACCATATTAATTTAGAAGGAATTTTAATAGATTAGCTTGTTTGCTTGTAAAAAAACATACATCTGGTTTTCGAATAGAATTATAAAATAAATCTTTTCTAAGTTAATTATTTTTGTGTTTTTACAATCTAATTTTATAAATTTGATGTGATAAAAACTTTTTGCATATATGTATGCAACACTGAAAAACATTAATATTTCGATTGCTAAAAACTTTTTGCATTATATTTGTAGATAGACTTTTATAATTTTGATCATTAAAACATTTTTAAGTGTTTTTATGATAAAAAAATTTCATTAAAGGAGGACATACTATGTGTCATTTAAGAATCAAAGATGGTTTTGTAAAATATCCATCTGACTGGATCCTCTTGAATGAAGAGGATGCTTGCAACTGTTGTTATGTTGGAGTGATCGAGTTCCACGAATGCGAATTAGACCTTCCACATTTTCTCTTTCCGAGCAGATCACCGATTGGTGAACTTAGTGCTGAAGAAGATGCCGATCTATATCGCCAATGTTGCGAACATTATCCAGAATTAGATCAACAAGTTCTTCATCTGATTCAGGATTCAGATGGACATATCCTGAACGCACAGGATGTTGAAGAATCGTATCATATCAACTTCTTCATCATCTACCGCTTAGGTGATCCTTATTTTCCATCAGACTATCAACCGCCCTGCGGTGCCATGATCATACCGGATTGATCAACATATGGGACGCAGGAAGAATCCAGCCGGACTATATCCGGCTGGAAAGGGGCGTCAGCCCCTTTCCAATCCGGCAACGCAAAGTTTCCGGATTGGACGCCTGGTAGCTAGAACCTTATGACCGTAGGGAATATGTTCTAGCGTAGGAGGTGCAACCTCCTGCAGTTGTTGAATGAGATATGTACCATAACATGAGCCATAATTTTTCTATTGAAAAATTATAGTGAATAGTTTGGTACGTATCGAATGAGACGACTGGCGGAAAGGGTTAAGGCTTCGCCTGGGAAAACCTGCAAGGTGTTCCCAATCAGAACAAATTACCCGAAGGGCAAGGTCATAAGGCCGCCGGGGAAACTTGCTTTCCCTAATTTGTATAGGGAAGTTTTTGGAGAATAGATGCGGATTGGCTATATTGGGAGAACATCAGCAGGTGTACCTTGCTGATACGACCTTTATGCCATTCTGCATTTATCCCCGGAAACTGACCTATGTAATGTAACACGACAACATATAACAACTAAAGCGAGGTATGTAGTTATGGAATTAACTAAGTATAAAAACGCAGCGATTCTTGCACATATCAAACATGATCTACGACAATTACCGCCTGGAAAATCATACGGGAATGAATCCGTAGATTCCAAATTATCCGGTGAGAATTATAGCCTGATCAGTAGGGGCAAAACCGCTGTAGAAGTAAATACATACAGAAAAAATTATGAAAAAGAAGTCTTCCGCTATCAACGAAAGAATCTGGTACATGCAGTAGAACTTGTCATTCAATGTCCTAACGACTGTCCCCCAGAACAACACGAAGCATTTTTTAAGACATCCTTTGACTGGTATTGTGATACTTACTTGCCTGCAGGGAAAGAATGTGTATTTATAGCTGAGGTTCATAAAGACGAGCACAAATATATAACCGTATTGGAAAATGGAAAAGAGGTTCAAAAAGACATATCAAAGGAGCATCTACATATTGCCTATGTCCCTGTCATTCCAGCAGGAGACAAACATCCAAATTATAAGTATCGTTTGAATGCAGATGCTTTAACAAAAAGATCGATTCTGCGAGATATGCACCCATCCTTACAAGCGGCTCTTAATAAAGCCGGTATCACTGCTACAGTGCAACAGAATAAATCAGGTAGCGGAAAATCGATTCCTCTTACTGTGAAACAATTGAAAGAAATCACAGAACGAACCGGTGTAGTCATTGATCACACACTTACCTTAGAAGAACTTGTGGAAATCTTGCATAGTAATATTGAATTAACTCAGAAAGTAGATCTGCTGGCTACAGAGAATTCCATGCAACACCAGGATATTACAAAGTTAAATGAGATCATTCAAGAAAAAGATCTGCAGATTCGTAATATGCAGATAACTATCGATCAGAAAACGGAAATCATTTCCGCAGATCACAATCGAACTATAGAAGAAACAAAGAAACTGCAGGAGCAGATTAAATCACTCAAAGAAGCATTAAATGCAAAAGCATTGGAATTACAGCAAGAACACAAAGAACATGAAGTTCTAAAATCAATTATTTCCACAGCAGAAAAGGAACACACCTGGGGTACAGATTCCACATGGGGTTCTAATTCTGGTTGGGATAGCACAAATACACCTAAGAGTTATGAGGAGGAAAAATTATGGTAAAAAAGCACGGATTCTGGTATACGGTAAAGTATTATAACGTTTTGATATATATTGCCTTTGCAATTATATTATATCTTACCAAAGACAACATATATCTTTTTATTTGCCAGTTAGCACAAGACACAATTTTATATGATCTCATCTGTCAATCTGGTCCCGTATTAGTACCAATTGGGCTTTTTGTCCTATGGTTTTATATCGTTTTTCAAGGTACCCGCGCAAAAGCATATTACTACCAGACAGGAAGAAAATATGGTTACGATGCAAGTCATTATCACAGATCTTACAACGATCTAGTCAAATACTTTAAGGATGCCGACCCTATGCATATGGATATAGAATCACTCCCAACAAAGAAATGGCAGGAATCAAGTGGGCTCGTATTTGGAAAAGTCAAAGGAAAACTTATTTCTTTTGAACCCCAAAAAAATGGGATCTGTGCCATGGTATGGGGCGCCCCTGGCGATGGTAAAACAACTTCTGTTATTATCACAAGCTGCAGACAGTTTGGACTTCGTAAAGATGCTTCTGGAAATTTCATACAAAAGGGTGCGGTCATGGTAACAGATCTAAAAGGGGATATCTACGAAGCAAACAAAAAATACCGGAAGATTAAAAGATTTTCTACAATCCATTATGAGGAATCCGCTCACTACGACCCTCTTGCAGAAATTCGGAATATGGAACCCAGCAAAAAGGCAATTGCTCTGGAAAACATGGCAATCACCATCATTCCAGAAGAAGGAAATGCTGAATCAAAATACTTTGTAGATGGTGCAAGAGATTTCTTCACTGGTATATCCATATACAAACTAAATCAAGATGCAACTACTTCATTTCCAGATATCGTAGTAGCGATTGTAACAGGAAACTATAAACAATGGGTAAATGAGATCAGAGATTCAGAGGATACATTAGCAAAAGCATATACCGATCATTTTTACGGAGAGAATGAAAAAAACGTCTCCGGTACATATAGTAAGCTTGTATCGTCTGTGAGATTATTCGGAACGGATATCATAAAGATCCTTCTCACCAATGACAAGAATATGATCTCCCCTGCCGATCTTGAAAACTGCACAGATATATATATTCAGATTGATCCAAACCAGATTACATTAATGGCACCTGTGATTGCTATGCTATATCAATCTTTTATGTCAGCTATGCTGTACCGCAAAGAAGGTCAGGATCCCCCTATCGCCTTTGTAATGGACGAATTTGGACAGATTCCTGCTATGCCAGTTATCTCCCAGTCCGCAGCCCTTATGCGTGCCTATAACTGCTCTCTTCTATTCTCCTGCCAGTCATTGGCAATGATTGAGAAACACTATGGTGTTGCCGGAAGAAAACTTCTTATGGACTGTGTGAAAGTCAATTGCTTCCTGTCTATTATGGATCCTGACACAAGAGATTGGGCGAGCAGATTATTAGGGACAAGAAAAGTCCTCAAGATCAGTAATAGCATGCAACATTCAAAGAATGGATCTTCCGGACATTCTATATCCGAGACAAGCGAGAAAGTTATGGATTCAGAAGCATTTGGGGATCTGCCAAACACAGATGAACTAATCATTTACGCCAACGGAAAATACATTCGGGCAGAGAAAACATATTATTTCAAATAATTAAAGGAGAAATTAAATTATGAGATCAACAGATTTTTATTATCAACAGGAAGAACTCTATCACATTGGAGAAAATTGGGATAAATTAGCGCAGAACGAAGAAACCGCTATCGATTTTGCTCATATGCACATCAACGAAGAACCCGAAGTATGGATTGATTATACCCATTACTCACTTGAATACAGCCTTGCTCATGATGGTGCAACCATTAATCATCATTATCGTGAATATGAGTTATTAGATTTAGACAACGAGGACATACAAGTAGCCCAGATGGTAGCCACACACACAACCGATACCGACTTAATATTATACCGAGGTGTAAACGATAACGTATATGAGTCTATGACGAAAAATGCACACAATATGGATGATTGCGATTTATACGAAAAAGGATTCCTTGCAACAAGCCTTGTAAAAGGCCATGAAATAAATACTAAAATCAAATTACGAATATATGCACCTGCCGGCACTAAATGTGTGTATATGGGAAATGTAAACATGGAACAATTCTACTATGAAGTAGATGTTATGCATAGTGCAAAACTTAAAATCATCAGTATGGATGATGAATACATCAACTGTGAACTTCTTGAAACTGCATAATAACAGAGGGGTATAATTCCGTAATGGTTTTATACCCCTTTTATAATGGTTTAATAACATTATAATACTATTATTGCATAATCCCAACACAATTCTTCCGTTCCCTGGTTTTTGACACTCGTTACCATTCCGTAATCTCTTGGATCGTATGAAGTAGAATTTACTGTCACACCTGCTACTCCAGAAATTGCCTGTTTGCTCTTCATGCTTTTAATGTTAACTACTTCGACATCAGATTGTTTGTTATACATATCGTACCACAAAATTACTCATTCATGCAAATACTCCCCCATCAGATCATCCAATGAGGGAATATCATTTGTTATTTTACCGTATAACCTTTGAATAGTTTCTTATATGCTTTCTTCTTGCTCTTTGGAACCCTAATGGTTACTTTCTTTGAGCACTTCTTAAAGGCATCCTTTCCAACCGAATCAATCTTCTTGCCCTGTACCGTTACTTTTTTCAGCTTCTTGCATCCGTAGAATGCCTTGCTACCGATTGTTGTAACTGTGCTTGGGATAACAACCTGCGTGATCTTCTTATTGCCCTTAAATGCTCCGGAATTGATATCCGTTACTGTGTATGGGATTCCGTTATATACAATGATAGTCGGTACTACTGCTTTTGCATTCTGCTTGGTCCACTTCACAATTTCCGCTGTTTTATTGCTATACAGATATACCTTTCCATATGGCATATTGAACATACCGCTTACAGGCTTTTGATTCTGCTGTGGCTGTACAGATTGTGTAGTAGTTGTTGGTGTAGCTGGTGTGACCGGAATACTTGGTGTCACTGGTGTCGGGTTTACCGGTGTCACAGGAGTTGGATTTACAGGTGTTGGATCTACCGGAGTTACTGGTTCCGGTTCTGGATCTGGCTCTGGATCAGGTTCCGGTTTTGGTTCCGGTGCTGATACATATACCCAGTATGTTGCTTTTTGATACTCATCTGGATCCGTAACAGTGATTTCTGCTTCGCCCTCTCCCACCGCTGTGATTACTCCACTGCTTGATACCGTTGCTACGGATGGATTGTTTGATGTATAGCTAACTCGTACATTTTCTGGTTCAGTGGTTACCTGCAGTGTCTTTGTATCACCTACGATCATATTGCTCCATGAATCTCCGTCAATGGTAATAGATTCGCATAACTGCTTAAATGTAAATGACATGCTGCCTTTAATTGCTTTACCATTTGTGATCACATCATCCTGGTATACCGCATTGATGGTACAGGTTCCAAATCCGTTAAAGGTAAGGTATCCCTTTTCATCCACGGACACAACATCCGGATCAGTTGAAGTATAAGTGATATATGGAGAAGTTTTTACATCCACCCCATCCAATTCAGCCTTTAACACATTCCGGTTACTGCCTGCATAATAATTGAACTGGCTTTGCGTCATCTTTTCGCTTATATCATCCGGCATGGTGATGCTGGCATCTGTCGGACGAACAATGAATGTTGCGGTGCCAAGGATGTTTCCGTATTTATCAATAATTTCTTTCTGTTCAGATATAAATTTATTTGATCTATACACGGTATCTTTACTTAAAACAATGGATGTTGATCCAATCTGACGAATATTATATGCATCTTCATAATCTTTAGACACATCCACAGATTGATTTACGTCTGCATAATAGGTTTTATTGATTCTTAATGGCTCACTTCCCTTTGGAGTTAAAGTCATGGCGTAAATAGATGTATCGTAATTTGTGTTATAATAAGAAATCCACATGAAGCCAGAACCAATCGTCCCTCCGGTCCCCCAACTGTTTTTAATTAGCCAAGCGCCATTTCCAGGAGGGGTTACCTTAAAATTGCTTGCAGAGTAATTGTCATCCCACCCCACAATTTCAACCGCATGGTTTCTCACAGATTTATATGGATAATAATATGTATTATCATTTGTTGTGCTTCCGTATACATAATTGGTATATCCTAATAATGGATCTTGATAATAACTATATGTTGCCCCACCGAACTGATTTACCATATATTTAACCAGTTCAATACTATCATCACTTTTACTGTATGACTCTAAATAATAAACATGATTTAAAGTATATTTATACTTAGATCTATCTGCCATAGTATAATCATCTGAAAGATTAGTTATTGGATAGTCTGATTCTAAAGCAAAATTAACTTTGCCTCGATTCTTTTTTAACACTTCGCTGTAGGCCTGTGAACATTCTCTTCGGATGAATGCATCTCTGTCATTATATAATCCAATAGATGTTTCATACAAAAAATATAACTCAGACAAGTCAATCGTGTTGTTCTCTTTTCCAGTCTTGATCAAGTATGACTCTGCTGCTGCCTGAATGGCATAATCCCAACATAATCCCTCAGTCCCCTGGTTCTTTACAGATGAAACCTTACCGGTTGTTCGTGGATCATATTTAGCTGGATAATCAGTTGTCCCGGCCTTAACATGTGAGTTCATGTAGTCGCGGATATCCGTCATCTCTACTCCGGTGGATTCAAATGCATTGCTGATCATATCATTATCCGTACCCTCTGCATGAGCTGGTACGGCAAACATCATACTGAATACAAATAATACGGTTGTAAATAAAATCTTTGTTCTCTTTTTCATAGGATTGTTCCCCCTTTACTACTTGTAATGTACAAAATTCCATGAAAGTGTATAACTTATTACACTTTCACTTTTACCAAACTTGTAATATTGGTCTAATATGCATAAATGTTAGCTAATATGATAGCCAACTTTTTCTTATTTTCTTGCTAACATATTAGCCACGTTTTTGATGTTATTTCAAAGTTAGCTAACATATTAGCTAACTTTTTATGATTTCATAGCTAACATGATAGCTACGATTTAATGATCAGCAACCTCCACAAATAAACTGAACCCCATCAGACTACTTCTTATGCTATTTTACCTTTTGATTATAGCATCTATAGATATAATATTCAATCTCTATAATTGTAATCTTATTTGTATTTCTTTGCTATTCTAATTAGATAAAGAATGATGTTAGGAGAATGATCATGAACGTAGGTGCTCGAATTAAACAATTTAGAAATGCAAAAAATTATTCCGTGAACAAATTGGCTAATCTTGCCGGAATATCCCAAAGCTTTCTCAGAGATGTCGAGTTAGGAAACAAAAATCCTACGGTTGAAACACTTTCTTTCATATGCGATGCATTAGATATCACCTTATGTGATTTTTTTGCAGATGCGACTTCTCCTAATTTTATGGAGGATCCATTACTTAAACAAATATATAAATTATCAGCAAAGCAGAAAGAAGCATTATGCATCTTTCTAAATACAATACTTGATTCACACGAATAGACCCACTAATTAACTATATAAACATAACGATATTCGATTATATTTCTTAAATTTCTTTCAAATTCACGAATCATAAAATATTTTCCCAATAAGTTTTTTTATTTTGCATATACAAATAAAGGAGTTTATTTGTATGGAAAATCTGCAAGAAATGTTTGACGCCATTTCAAAATGTGCTATGATGAATGACAACGAGGTTGCAAACTCATTTTATGAAATGACAGTCAAATTAAAAGAACATGAAGTGATTTCCCGATGCGGATCACTTCCAAAAGAACCTAATTACAAAGGAGGACGATTATATCGAAAAATCATTACCATACAGGGAGTCAAAAAGGAAATTACATCTGAAACATATTTAGGATTAGTTGAGAAATTATACAACTATCTAACGGATTCTTCTCTCTTTTCTTTTGAAGTGATATTCCGAAAAGCATTAGAACATAAAAAATCAATTCAAATTCGATCCAGTAATACATTTTATAGCTATGAATCTACGTATAAGCGTTTTATCAAGCCTTCTCTTGCAACATTAGACATTCGAAGCATAACTAAAACGGATTTGCAGATTTACACAAAAGAATTGGTTTGTTCACAGCATATAAAAGAGAAAGCTTTTCTAAAATACAAGGGAATATTGAATTTAGCCTTTGAATATGCAATAGACCAAGGACTTATTTTGACGAATCCAGCTAAAAGAATACGAAAGTCCGATTACTTATTGGCTCTCGATACAACAAAGGCTAAATCAGAGGACAAAATATTTACTCATGAAGAACTTAACGCCATCCAGTCCGCAGTCCGAAAAAGAATGACCTATAAAATCTATAACGGATTTGACTCTATTGGATATGGTATTCTTCTCTCAATGCTTACTGGTATGCGTGTAGGCGAAATCTGTGCCCTAAAATGGGTAGATGTCTCTTTTGACAAAGAAGAAATACATATTCATGAGCAACAATTAAGAGAATATTCCCCAAAAGGACAGAACAATTTCTATCATGATGTGGGATGGACAAAAGATGAAAAAGGAATTTCTAATGGTGGTCGTATATTCCCCATATATCAAGAACTAAAGGAATTGCTCTTTGAAATCCGTGATAAAGAGAGAGTGTAAATTATTCTGTGTAAACCTCTAAGATTGTTGTTGAATATCGTGATTAAAATATTAAAATTAATAACCTTTCGTGTGCCTTGATTTTGGCACATACCAAACAGGCTGTCAATA
>Ga0129310_1000831_pt1 | contig 32267 bp, 26 predicted proteins | sample Go1ome_2_FD_94433 | JGI IMG/M metagenome (GOLD analysis project Ga0129310, IMG submission 94433) | Western lowland gorrila individual fecal microbial communities from Wisconsin, USA - Go1022A metagenome | ecosystem: Host-associated > Mammals > Digestive system > Large intestine > Fecal | place... | reverse complement strand
TATGGGAACAGGCTTGCTGCGGCACACAGAGATGTCCGCTTAATGCTGCTCGGTTCCCCGCCTGACATGGTTCACAGCACTCTGTTGCACAGGGCCTGCCCCCATAAGCGAGAGCATTTACATCTTCTATTATACTCTATTCTGCACAAAAAATCAAGTAGTTTTTAAAAATTTGACGAATATATCAGAGATGCTCCGCTGCCCGGCGCATTTCCCGCGCGGCTGCGGTGATATCCGGCTGCGCGACTACTGCGGAAATGACTGCCGCGCCATTTATCCCAAGTCCGTACAGCTGCGCGATATTCTGCGCGTTCACGCCGCCTATGACGACAAACGGTATCTGCACCGCGCTGCGTATTCCCCTGATCGTCTCCGGGGTGACCTTGCGCGTGTTGGTCTTTGTGGAAGTCGGGAACACCGCGCCCACGCCCAGGTAATCAGCGCCGTCCGCCTGCGCCTTTGCGGCTTCCTCCGGGGTGGCAGCGGAAACGCCTATTATCTTGTCCGCGCCGAGGATCCTGCGCGCTTCCCGGCAGGGAATGTCCGACTGCCCGAGGTGCACCCCCGCAGCCCCGGCAGCAAGGCAGATATCCAGCCTGTCGTTGATTATCAGCGGGACGTTATACCGGTCGGTAACCTGCTTCACGCGGCAGGCAAGCTGGTACATCTCCAGCGAGCTTGCGGTCTTTTCCCGCAGCTGCACTACGGAACAGCCGCCGGCTATCGCCTTTTCCACGCTTTCCTCAACGGTTTTGCAGGACATAAGCCCGCTGTCGGTGCACAGGTACAGTGTGTAATCAACTTTCATAAATGTCAAGCCTTTCGATAAGTATATCGGGGGTGATGTTCCCCGCGAAGTCAAACAGCGCCGCGCGGAAGCCCCCCAGCACCGCGGAACGTTCCGCAGCAAGCTCCCCGCAGATATCCATGAATGCGATCCCTGCCGCTGCCCCGGTGAACGCGTCGCTCACCGCGATGAATGCCGCGCACAGCGCCGAAGTCATGCAGCCCGCACCGGTGACTTTCCGCAGGAGCGGGGTGCCGTTCCTGATAACTGCGCTGCGGCCGTCCCCGGCGATGTGATCCGCTGCCCCGGTGACTGCGCACACGCAGCCCAGGCGTTCCGAAGCGGTCTGCGCTGCGGCTTCCGGCAGAATGCCGGTTTCTGCGGAATCCACCCCGTGTTCCCCGGAATCCAGCCCGGCAAGGAACGCAAGTTCCGACAGATTTCCGCGCACCGCTGTGGGTATCCCCTGTTTTATGAGCGCCGCTGCGGCTTCCCGGCGCAGGCGGGTCATTCCCACGCCCACGGGGTCGAACACTGCGGGGATCCCGCTTTTCTGCGCCTGCAGCCCGGAATTCATCATGGCGCGCAGCCGCGCTTCCGACGGGGTGCCGAGGTTGAGCGTCAGCGCGGAAGCTTTCGCGGTGACTTCGGCGCATTCCGCAGGGTCGTCAGCCATCATCGGGGAAGCGCCCGCGGCAAGAAGCATGTTCGCGGTGTCCCCGGCGGTGACGTAATTCGTTATGCAATGTACGAGAGGCGCCCTCCCGCGTAATTCGGAGAGCGCCTGTGCAATGTCTTGTTTAAGGGTCATTTTATGCCTTTCAGGATTTCTGCGGCTGGATATCGCCAATGAACTGGTCGATAGCCTTTACTCTCTTGAGAGAGGTAACGATTATCGCTGCGATGACAGTTCCCACAACGCTTGAAACGAAGAACGGGAACACAAATCCGAACAGCGTAGCCGCAGTGTTATTCATAATAAGGTAAGCTATCGGGAAGGACAGCATGCCGCCGATGACGGATGTCCCGAAAAGCTCCCCGACATACGCCATGGGAAGCCTTAAGGTGAGGGGCTTTCCCTTGAATATCCAGTGATACATCACGCCGGAAAGGAACGCGCCCACCATGCTCCCCGGAAATGCCAGCGGAGAACCAAGCCCTGCGAAATTGCGTATCAGGCTGGCGCAGAACGCCATACCGAGGGAATACCACGGCCCGAGATAAACGCCGCCGATAATGTTGACAAGGTGCTGCACCGGGCTGCACTTAGCCCCCAGGAACGGGAACGAGAACAGCGACCCTGCCACGGCAACTGCGACAAGTACCGCAGCGACAGCGAGTTTTCTGATGTTTGTCTTTTTCATAATGATACCTCTTTCCTGTGCCGCGCAGGAAACACTACCCCGCGCACGCACAAAATGCGTTACAATACAGCCTGTCTGTATTGCCGGTCGATACTTAGAAGTATCCTCTCACCCCGAAACACGGGTTCCCTCGCTGGTAGTCTGCCCCGAACGGCGCTCCCCGTCGGGTGTGTATCATATCCGCTTTACACGGCTGAAACCATTTATTTCACGTCCGGTTTTCTCGACGTGAGGAACTCTATCGAACGCTCTATCGAGCTTCTGACATGCTCCATATCTTCACTGTGCAGCTTGCCTGCATTGCGGTAGTCAAAGCTGTTGCAGAAATCGTTGACGTCGCTGTTGAGTTCCTTTATGTAGTTTTCCACAAGCTTGTCCGTCGCCTCTATAAACGCCTTCTGGTCGGGCTTTGCAAGCTTGGACTGCACATGCGACATCAGCAGATTATAGTGCGGTATGCAGATGTACTTCTGCGAACTGTAGAGATTGCGGAACTTCGCGTCGTCGCGGAACATCGTGAACACGGTGTCCAGCATGTGCTCCACGCCCCAGTCCACCTTGCTGCAGACGAAGCAGGTATTCTCTATCTCGCTGCACTTCTTTGCCTTTGCGCCCTTTGTGAAGAATATGCTCTTGTTCTCGAACACCTGCCCCCTGAGTGTACTGAGATAGGTGTTGAGCATAAGTCCCAGCGAAAGACGGTTGTTCTGCCTGAGCAGGCTGTTGAAGTGAGTATGGCAGAAGCCAAGGCGGTTGGTTTCCATGCGCACGTCAGGCTCCATCATTGCGGCGCCCATGATGTACTCGCTTATGTGCTGCTCCACGGTGTTGCGCATGGCACAGATAGGGCAGCCCTCCCGCGGCTCGAACACTTCGTTTACCGGTATCGTCAGAATGCTTTCTCTCATTGGCGTTCCCTTCCTGATATGTTGATATGGTGAAAACTCGCTGAAAAAACAGCGCATGCTCTTGAAATTCTATATCTATTGTATTATAATTAAGACAAATAATCAAGGGGTTTTAGTAAAAAAATTATGGATCTGACGATAAAAAATGATAATTTTGACATATCCCGTACCTTTGAGTGCGGTCAGTGCTTCCGGTGGAAGCCGTGCGACAGGGGATATTCCGGCACCGCAGGCGGCAGGACGATATCCCTCAGCCAGTGCGGCAACACCGTGACGTTACACGGGATACGGCAGGAGGATATCCCTTTCTGGGAAAACTACTTCGACCTTGGCGCGGATTATTCCGCCTACATAAACACCCTCTCCGCTGACAAAACGCTGAAAAAGGCGTGCGAAGCCTCCCCAGGCATAAGAATACTGCGGCAGGAGCCTTTCGAAACGCTGATAAGCTTCATCATCAGCCAGAACAACAATATCCCGCGCATTGCGGGCATAATCTCGCGCCTGTGCGAATGCTTCGGCACTCCGCTGGAAACCGGATACGCATTCCCCACGGCAGAGCAGCTCGCGGGGCTTTCCCCGGAGGACCTCGCGCCGCTGCGTGCAGGCTTCCGCGCGCGATATATCTGCGACGCGGTGGAAAAGGTGAACTCCGGCGCGGTGGACTTCGCGCTGGTGGAAAAACTCCCCCTCGCCGAAGCCCGGGAACACCTTAAACAGATAACCGGTGTAGGCGACAAGGTGGCTGACTGCGTGCTGCTGTTCGCATTCCACAAGACCGACGCATTCCCGAAGGACGTGTGGGTGAAGCGCATTATGGCGCAGTATTACCCCGACGGGCTGCCGGAATGCACCCGGGGCATCGAGGGCATCGCGCAGCAATACCTGTTCGATTACGTCCGCAACCTGGCAGATACCTCCGGAGCGGAAGCCCCGGCTGAATTACAAACGACATGACGAACGAAAGGAAGTATAATTATGTTCTGTAATATGTGTGGCAAGAAAGTTGACGAAAAAAGCGCATTCTGCACCTGGTGCGGCGCCCCGATAGACCGTTCCGCAGGAACCACAGGAACTGCCGCAGAAGCCCCCGCTGAGCCGCAGGAGCAGCCACAGCCGGTGTTCACTGCAGCAGCTGAGCCGACATTCAGCAATACGCATTCTGCCACTTACCCCGGCGCCGCTCCCGACGGAAATTCATTCCCGCAGGAGAATGCCGACAAAGCCGCTGAAACCGGCGCTCCCGCTGATATTCCCACCAGCGCGGGACAGCCTGCCGGCGCACCGGAGCCTGCAAAATCGGTCTGGGGCGCGGAAGTCCCGCTGAGCAACGCCCCGCAGCAGGAAAAGCCCGTCAAGCCCGAGAAATACTACACCAGCGGTCAACTGGCGCTCTGCCTTGTCACCACCGGCATAATGGCTTTGGCAGCCGGAATATTCGCGGCGCTGTACTTTATTCAGATACTGTAAACATAAATTTATGAATGCGATTGCAATATTACATCAATAACTTTATGCATGGTGAAAGATTTTTCATCATGCTCAGCTTGTCGAAAAAGTATCTACCCAGGCTGCCGAGAAAGGTGCAGATGCTAGGAACCCGCATGACGGCTAGGCTTTGTGCCTGCCGTCATGCAGCGTTTTTCGCGAAGCGAATAATGCGGTGACAGACGCAGATGCGCCTTTATCGACAGCCTGTGCAGGGTGAAAGATTTTTCACCCTACTTTTTGTAATATAATGTAATGTAATCGTAACCACATTTATCGGCTGTCGGCGGACCAATTTTTTTCATAGGATTATGCACAAAAACCCCCGGTCTGTATTATTTTATTTTACCAATTTTAGCGATTGCAAGTTGACTTTTTTTGTGCTGTATAGTATACTTAATTTGGATAATTCTATTTTTCGGGGAATCTCTCCCTGAGTTCAGATAGATTACAGAAATCCAATTGGGAGGCTATATATAATGTATTGTGAAAACTGCGGCAAAAAGCTGATCCGCGGATACCAGTTCTGCATAGAATGCGGAACCCCCGTACCACCTGAGGACGCAGAGGAGCTGAACGACCAGCCCGGCGAAAGCGACCAGACCGGCGCCCAGTCCAGCGAGGAAATGCCTGGTATCAAGCCGCTTGGCAGCGAAGAGGGCACTCTCGTTTTCTGTCCGACATGCGGCATGCGCATGCAGAAATCCACCGAATTCTGCGAAAAGTGCGGAATGAAGCTTACGGATAACGGTCCCACCAACGGCGGCGTGCCGCTGGTAAACACCGACCCGCTTGGCGGCGATTTCAGCGGAATGTCCGAGCATGACATCGCACAAATAGATAATTTCGTCAACAACAGCGGCTTCGACGGAAGCAGCATAACCTACGGCGACAGCTTCCAGGACAACAACGGTCTGGGCGGCGTCGGCGATTTTGGCGGCGGTAATCTCAACAGCGAGATCGAAGCCCTAAACCAGCAGTTTGCAAACCTTAATTCCACTTCCAGCGATATGCCGGCTATAAGCGCCCCCGTCAAGGAACCTGAGCCGGAGCCTGTTCCCCAGCCCGCAGAGCCTGATCTGGGCACTTTATCGCGCCGCGTGGATGACTTCTCCATGGAAGCCGGAATGCCGGAAACGCAGTTCCTCTCTGAAAGCGGTCTGCCTGTTATCAACGGCGGCGAAATGACCGAGCCTGATGTTCCCGTTGAGCTTGAGCATCATCTTGATGACATCAATATCGACGCTTCTGAGCCTGCGTATTCCGAGCCTGCAGCGGAAACTCCCGCCTACACTGAGCCTGCGTACTCCGAGCCTGCTGCGGAAACTCCCGCCTACACTGAGCCTGAGTACTCCGAGCCTGCTGCGGAAACTCCCGCCTACACTGAGCCTGAGTACTCCGAGCCTGCTGCGGAAACCCCCGCTTACACTGAGCCTGCGTACTCCGAGCCTGCTGCGGAAACCCCCGCTTACACTGAGCCTGCATACTCCGAGCCTGCTGCGGAAACCCCCGCTTACACTGAGCCTGAGTACTCCGAGCCGGTTGCGGAAACTCCCGCTTACACCGAGCCTGCGTACTCCGAGCCTGCTGCGGAAACCCCCGCTTACACTGAGCCTGAGTACTCCGAGCCTGCTGCGGAAACCCCCGCTTACACTGAGCCTGCATACTCCGAGCCGGTTACGGAAACTCCCGCTTATACTGAGCCTGCGTACTCCGAGCCTGCTGCGGAAACCCCCGCTTACACCGAGCCTGAGTACTCCGAGCCTGCAGCGGAAACCCCCGCTTACACTGAGCCTGCGTACTCCGAGCCTGCTGCGGAAACTCCCGCTTACACTGAGCCTGCGTACTCAGAGCCGGTTGCAGAAACCACCGCTTACACTGAGCCTGAGTACTCCGAGCCTGCAGCGGAAACTCCCGCCTACACTGAGCCTGCTTACACCGCACCCTCAAAGCCGGAAGAACCCGCTGAGGACGCCGGCGTTGACCTCGGAAAGCTGATCTACTGCCGCAACTGCGGTCAGGATATGTACGAAAAGGAAACAGTCTGCAAGAACTGCGGTTCCCCGAACAAGTGGAACGAAAAGCCGCTCAAGCATTCAGTTTCAGGTGGAACGGCAAAGGAACACAAGGAGCCTACAAAGGTGTTCGGAATATTCCCGATACCCACCGTTGTCGGCGCTGGCGTCGTTGTTGCGGGACTTATCGCGCTCATCGTGATAACTACCTCCTCGCAGAATCCGGGCACCGACCCTGACATAGTGCAGAACAGCGTGTCGTTTACTTCCGCGGCTGAGTCTGACGCTACTTCCGCACCCGAAGAGAATTCTGACACCGACCCCGTCGTTACGGAGCCCGAAGATACACAGTCCGACGTGAGCGAGCCTGCGGTAACAGACCCCATCTCCGAGCCTGAGGACACAAGCTCCGATAACTCCCAGTCTGATGTTTCCGAGCCGGAAGAAAGCACGGTACCCGAAGAGAGCAGCGCGCCTGAGAATTCCAGCACGCCCGGGCACACCACCGCTTCATCTGCAACTTCCCGCGCAAGCAGCGCCCCTGCAGTGGTTCCTCCGGTAACTTCATCAACAAAGGCGTCTGTGACTTCCAGGGCGACTACACCCACCACAAGCACGCCCGCAGTCAGCAGCAAGCCTTCCGCTACCGTTTCCAGCGAGGATAAGCAGCGCGCAAAGATGATAGACGCTTTCGAAGCGATCTCCGCTGAAGTCGGAAAGGTACACGTTTACGCCCAGGCAACTGAATTTGCCATCGAAGAGGGCAAGACAAAGACCTTCTACACAAGCGCCATGACAAGCACGCTTTCCTCCGGCAAGACCAACGCGGCAAGCCTGCTCAAGAGCGCAAAGCCCAGTTCTTCCGAACTCTCTTCCGCTTATTCTGCGCTTGAAAAGCTGTACGACCTGTATTCCGAGTATTACAACTATGTGACCACCACTTCCGACACCGACAGCAAGTTCACCTCCAACGAAACCAAGAAGTGGGACGCATTCAACACCTCTGTAAAGAACAACTTCAACTACAGCAAGCTGCAGACCAAAAACCAGACCGAAGCCGACAAATCCCGCACATATGCCGACATAATGACCAGCGCTTCCACCGCTGCAAGCAACGCGGTATCCCAGTTCACCACAGTCAAGAGCGCGGTCGAGAACATCAAGAGCAGCAAGTACGACAGCGATGTAATGACCACCATCTACAACAACAAGACTTCTTCCATGCTCAAGGCGGCTGGTTATGCGCAGTTAGTCACCAACTATTACGGGCTGCTCAATTCCGGTGTTCCGTCTGCTTATTCCAGTGCGAAGAACGCGCTTTCCACCGCTTCTTCTGAAGCCGATGAGCTGCTTGCGGTATTCACACAGGCAGGCTATAACGACCTGTCCGGCTTCAAGACCGAGAGCAACAATTCCATCAAGGCAGTCAACAACGCTATCAACTCCATAAACAAGGCACTTTGATTTAATTCGGAATTCGAGTTTTGCGCACTTGAGTGCATAATGCTGATGGATAAAGAAACGGGCTGCGCAAAACTATATTCGGAATTCGGAATTGATGTGTCCCGCTTCGCGGGACATTATCTCAATAGAATTACAATAAAATGCACAGGGCGAAAGAACAACTTTCGCCCTGTAGTGTTTCTATCAAAGTTTTTGAAATCTTATCCGCGAAGCGGATACGTTAATTCCGAATTCCGCATTCCGAATTCCGAATTAATCTTCGTATCCGTCCAGGAAGCTGTGTACTTCGCCGTCAAGCTTGTAGGAGATTATCTTGTTCAGCTTGATGTTCTCAACGCTGCGGAATATATTCATGACCACCTGCGGGTTTTCCTGCGAAAGCTCCGCGATGAGCTGCTTTATCGCCTGCCGCTTGGAACGCGCCGCTCCGTCGGGGTTGCATGTGGTGCAGGTATCCGTGAAACGGCATGCGCACTGTATGAAATGCAGGTCGTTGTACTTTGCCCAGTGCTTTATCTCGTCCTCGCGGATAAAGTACATGGGGCGTATCAGCTGCATTCCCGGGAAATTCGCGCTGTGAAGCTTCGGCATCATGGTTTCTACCTGACCGCCGTATATCATGCTCATGAGTATCGTTTCGATAACGTCGTCAAAGTGGTGCCCCAGCGCTATCTTGTTGCAGCCGAGTTCCTTCGCCTTGTTGTACAGATGACCACGGCGCATTCTCGCGCAGAGGTAGCAGGGGTTATTCTGGACGTTGTATACGGAGTTGAATATGTCGGTTTCAAATACCGTTATCGGAATTCCCATCAGCTTTGCGTTTGCCTCGATGATGGCGCGGTTTTCGCTGCTGTAGCCAGGGTCCATCACCAGGAACACAAGGTCGAAATCAAACTTGCGGTGGCGCTTTATCTCCTGGAACAGCTTCGCCATCAGCATGGAATCCTTGCCGCCGGAAATGCACACCGCGACGCGGTCGCCGGGCTTTAGCAGCTCGTATTCGTTCAGCGCTTTCGCGAACTTGCTGAATATGCTGCGGTGGAACTTCCGCGTAAGGCTGCGCTCTATCTCAGCGCAGCGATCCGCACTGCTCTGCATCGCGATCTTCTCGCCCAGCCAGCGCACATACCCACCGGTGAGATTTGCCGCGGAATACCCGCGCTCACGCAGTTTTTCCGCAATTTCTTCGCTGATTATGCCGCTGCGGCAGCACACAACGATATCCTTTTCCCTGGGGAATTCCGCAGTTTCTATCTGTTCCGGGGTGATATTCACGGAATTGTCTATATGCCCCAGCGCAAACGCCGCGCTGTCGCGCACGTCAATTATCATAACGCTTTCCGGTGGAAGCTCGCGCAGTTCCCCGACGGTAATTTCTTCGTTCATTATTCGACCTCATCTTTATTGAATGTACTTTCCGACATATTATAACACCTTTCGGCGCGGCTGTCAACCACTAGATCAATTCGGAATTCTTAATGCGGAATTCGGAATTGTGGTTGTCCGCTCCGCGGACGAATTAAAAAAACTTTGATATGAAACAATATAGGGCGAAAGAGTATACCATTCGCTCTGTGTATTTTATAGTAAATCTTTTGAAATAACGTCCCGCAAAGCGGGACACAATAATTCCGAATTACGAATTACGCATTCCGAATTAGAAAAGCCTCTCTGCCCGACACTTGACAACCTCCCCGGGGGTGTGGTAGAATAAAAGGTGAAATATTTTTATAAGATATAAGGGGTCTGAAATGGATATTCTTGCAATAGAAAGCAGCTGCGACGAGACTGCAGCCGCAGTGATACGCGACGGGCGCGAGATAATCTCCTCGGTGGTCGCGACGCAGATAGAAGAGCACAAGCTTTACGGTGGAGTGGTGCCCGAAATTGCCAGCCGCCGTCACTGCGAAAGCATAGTCGGCGTAGTACAGGAGGCGCTCGACAAAGCCGGAATGAAAGCCCAGGACGTGGACGCGATAGCCGTCAGCTTCGCCCCGGGACTTATCGGCGCGCTGCTGGTCGGCGTGAACTTCGCAAAGGGACTGGCGCTCGCGCTCAACAAGCCGCTTATTCCGGTGCACCACATTCGCGGGCATATAGCCGCGAATTACCTCGCACACCCGGAACTGGAACCACCTTACCTGTGCCTGGTGGCTTCCGGCTCGCACAGCCACATAGTCCGCGTTAAAAGCTGGACGGAATTCGAGACCATAGGGCAGACCGTGGACGACGCGGCAGGAGAGGCATTCGACAAGGCGGCGCGCGCCATGGGGTACCCCTACCCCGGTGGGGTGCACATCGACAAGGCAGCGCAGTCCGGCGACAGGAAGAAGTACCAGCTGCCGCACCCGCACACCGCAAATCCCTACGATTTCAGCTTCTCGGGACTGAAAACCGCTGTGATAAACCTTATCCACAACGCAAACCAGAAGGGCGAAGAGGTGGACGTGAACAGCCTTGCAGCCTGCTTCCAGTACACAGTCGCCGACATACTCACGCAGAAATTCATCTCAGCCGCAAAGGAATACGGCTACAAAACCATCGCCCTCGCAGGCGGCGTGGCAGCCAACTCCGGGCTGCGGAATATGCTGCAGCAGCGCGCGGACTACAACGGCATGAAAGTATACTACCCACCACTCGCGCTGTGCGGCGACAATGCGGCTATGATAGGCTGCCAGGCCTATTATGAGTTCCAGGCAGGGCACACCGCAGGCACGGACCTCAACGCAGTAGCCACCATGCGGCTCGACCGCGTTACATGGTGATTTTCAGGGGGACATATGAAAAACATTATTCTTATAGGAATGCCCGGCTGCGGTAAGTCCACCATCGGGGTGCTTCTCGCAAAGGCAATGGGCTTCCGCTTCATAGACACCGACATCACGATACAGAACCGCACGGGAATGCTCCTGCAGCAGATAATCGACCAGAAAGGGCTTGACTGGTTCTGCATAGAGGAAGAACGCGCTATAATGTCCGTAGAGGAAAGCGGCGGCTGCGTTATCGCGACCGGCGGCAGCGCGGTGTATTCCCGCAGCGCAATGCGCTACCTTAAGGAGAACGGGTTCGTGTATTACCTCTCGCTGCCGGTGGAACAGGTGCAGAAGCGCCTTTACAACATCAGGACCCGCGGCATAGCCATGCGCCCCGGTGACTCCATAGAGGACGTGTTCCGCAGACGCCGCAAGCTGTACGAGGAATACGCCGATATAACCGTTGACTGCGCCGGAAAATCCATAGAAGAAATAGTCGGCGAGATATGCGACGAGCATGCCCTCATCGCCGGAAAGTGACGAAAGGAGCAACATGGAAGAGAACGTAACAGGAGAATTCCCGCAGGAAGAAAGCGCTTCCAGAATGCCCGGCTTCAAGCTTACCTGCCTTAAGCTCGGCATAATGCTCGTGGTGATATTCGTTTCCCGCGGGGTGGAAAGCATTCTGCTGTCGCTCGCGGTGAACGCGGGAATGTTCGATCTTATAAGCGACAACATATCCTATCTGATACAGACGCTGTTCAGCTTTCTGTTTCTTTACATCATTCCCCTGGGCACCGCAATACTGCTGCTAAAGCCAAAGGGAATGTGCTCAAGGGTCTACAAGAAGCCCGTCTATTTCAGCAACGCAATGGGAATGTTCCCGGCAATGTACGGGCTTTCGTTCATGGTGAACATGCTCACAATGCTTGTTTCAAAGCTGTTTGAGGACACCGACCTGTACAAATCCTTCAACACCGTCAACGAACTCAAGCCGGACAACATGTTCTGCGCGATAGTGCTGCTGGTGCAGCTGGTGGTCATTGCCCCGCTGTTCGAGGAATTCTGGTTCCGCGGAGTGGTCATGGAATCGCTGAGACCTTACGGCAACGGGTTCGCGATAATCGTTTCGGGGCTGCTTTTCGGGCTTACCCACGCGAATTTCAACCAGTTCTTCTACGCTGCGGTGCTGGGAATATGCCTGGGCTACATCGCAGTTTCCACAAAGTCGATAGTCACCACGACCATCATGCACGCGATGTTCAACGGAATTTCCGGGCTGATGCTGCTTTTCATCACGTTCGACGACGTGGGCGATTACCTGATGGGGACGACCGATGAGAAATCCCCCATGGTGGTGTGCTATCTCGTGTTCTGCTTCATCATCGTTATGCTGATGATAGTAGGCGTGTTCATGGCTATCGCGAAGCTGCGCAAGATAAGGCGCTACAAGGTCCCCAGGGTGTGGGACGTTTCTGCGGGCAGGCGCTGGGGGATATTCCTCTCGCGGTTCACCGTCATCATAGCGCTGGTGCTGGCTGCGGATACGTTCACGTTCCAGTTCATTCTGCAGGGAATATACAGGCTCCTCAGTTCGCTGGTACAATAAACAAAACGCCGTCACGCAATTCGTGCAATCATACAAATCCGACATAAAAAGATTGACGCCTCCTGTTTTATGTGTTACTATTATGGTAACATGAACAGGAGGTGTTTTTATGAAAATCGCTAAAACCTATATTTTTGACGCATTCGTCAATCTCATCGGGCAGTCGGTGCTGTTCCTTATCGGGGCGTTCGTGTGGGTCAGTGCTGCGGCTGAAATTATCTGGGCGCTTGTCGCGGTCGGGTTCGCGGTGTTCCTGTCGATAATGGAGCGCGGTGCCGAAACTCGTCGCGGCGCGGATTTCCGGCACTATATGATGTTCTCGGTGCTCCCTGTGAACGTCATTGCGCTGGTGGCTGCCGCGATATCCGGGGTCATTGAATATCACATATGGGCAGGCGGCGCGATTATTTACAACTACACCCCGCTGTACCCTATCGGCATCGCCGTCGGGACCATCTGGATAACGTTTGCGTTCGCTGCGATAAATCGGCTTACACTGAGCAAAACTACCTAGGGAAACGCTGATTAAATCAAATTCGCCTCGCTCAAACGAGCATACTCACGCGGCTGAATTTGATACGCTGCGCTTTAATCAGCGTATCCCTAGTGCGCTTATTCAGCGCGTCCCTAGATGTTGTTAAATTTTCGACGAACTCCACCAAATACGGCGGTCATTTTTTGGCTGCCGTATTTTTTATGCAAATAAGAGAGAAGTTTTCCACATTTTCAACGGTGAAAACTGTTGAAACCCTAGTTAAAACTGTTGAATGGTTGATTAACTCACCGGGATTTTCAACCGAAACGTTGAAAATCCACCTGAAACCGCTCATAGATTAAACCGTCATAGTTGAAAACAGTGTTAAACCAGTGGAAAACTAAAGTTAAGGAAATAACTCACAATTAACTGGAATGTAATGTAATTTCACGATAATTCAGAATTGCAGGCGAAATTTGTCCCAAAATGGCGGTGCCGTTTTTAGTGATTTGCCAGAAATCGCGCTTTTGCTGTATTCTTAACGGTTTTTTTGCTGAAATCTGCCGCAAATTGTGATATACTGTATAAAAACAAAACCACTGACAGGTTTTTGGGCTGATAGGTATGGAGGATAAAAAAATGTGGGTAATTATTTCTGAAGAAAGAACGACAGAGGACAAAGTCAGATACACGGCTTACGGCGTACGCAACAGCAGCTACTGCATAGGCGACCTGTGCACTGACAGCGACGAAATACTGAAATTCGTGCGGGTGCTGAACGCTTACGAGGTTTCCCCCGTCAACGCGCGCGACATCGCCGAGGATTACCTCGCAGGAGGATTCCCCGAGTGCGTTATGTCAGAGCTGGAAATAACTGCGTGAGAGATTTAATTCGGAATTCTTAATTCGGAATTTCGGTGTCCCCTTTTGGGGCAACGGCGCAGACATCGTGTCTGCGGCTTGCGCGGGGCTTTATCTCAATAGGATTACAATAAAATGCACAGGGCGAAAGTGGTTCTTTCGCCCTGTAGTGTTTCTGTCAAAGTTTTTGAAATATTATCCGCGAAGCGGATACGTTAATTCCGAATTACGCATTCCGAATTCCAAATTGAACCGCGGTTCGGAATTAAACCACGCGTCACGATTTAAAATCTCAAATTATCCCTTAAGCTTATTGCCGTCGCTGAATGCCGTGCCTACCTTTTCGCCGATCACGCAGTATGCGTTGTTCACCGGGTCGAAGGTGATGGGGCGCAGCTTTGCGGGGTCTATCTTTCCGTCGGTGAGTACGCTCTCATCGGCGCTGACGTTGACTATCTCGCCTATCATTATCATGCTTTCCCGGTCGTAGCTCTTCAGCCTGCACTCAACAGCCATGGGGAGTTCGTCGATGACCGGCGCGTCAACAAGTTCCGACTTTGTGGTGTGGAAGCCCGCTTTCGCCAGCTTGTCCGGCTCCTTGTTCGCGGAAACCAGCCCCACGTAATCGCACGCAGCTACATGCGCTTCGTCTGCCATGCTGACCGTAAACGCCTTCTTCGCGAGAATGTTCCTGACGGTCTTGTGACCCGCGCTCAGGCACATGGAGATCTCACGGTCGCCGCAGATTCCACCCCATGCCGCGTTCATCGCGTCGGGGTTTCCGTTTTCGTCGTAGCTGGCGATTATGAACACCGGCTGCGGATATGTGATGGGCTTTGCTCCAAAATTCTTTCTCATGGTATTACCTCCTGTAATATTACTGATATATTTGCCGGAAAGTATCGCGGTTTGCCCGCTGATTTCCCGGTTCCGGGGACGCGCTGAATAAAGCGCAGCATAACAAAATCAAACGCGTGAGTGCGCTTGTTTGAACGTGGCAATTTTGTTTTATTCAGCGTTTCTTTAACTTTATTATATACCCTGGAGTGTGCTCCAAGTCAACAGGTCAAGGCAATATTTCACAGAATTTTCATGCAGGTATGCAATAGCGCGCGATTACCGCTGCTAATTTTCAAAAAACACTTGTATAAATCGACGTTTTGTGCTAAAATAAAAGAGTATATTTAATACTTAATCCCCGAAAAGACAACAAGGAGAAACAACTATGTCAAGAGATTATTCCACCTACGAAAGCCCTTTCTGCACACGCTATGCCAGCAAGGAGATGCAGTACATCTTCTCTGCAGACAAGAAGTTTTCCACATGGCGCCGTCTGTGGGTAGCCCTCGCACGCGGTGAGATGAAGCTCGGTCTGCCCGTCACCCAGGAGCAGGTAGACGAACTTGAAGCGCACATCAACGACATCAACTACGATGTAGCTGAGGAGCGCGAGAAGCTGGTACGCCACGACGTAATGTCCCATGTTTACGCATACGGTCAGCAGTGCCCCAAGGCAAAGGGAATCATCCACCTCGGCGCTACTTCCTGCTACGTCGGCGACAACACAGACGTCATCATCATGCGCGACGCTCTCCAGCTGGTGAAGAAAAAGCTGCTCAACGTCATCAACAACCTCGCTGGCTTCGCGAATGAGCACAAGGACCAGCCCTGCCTCGCTTACACACACCTCCAGCCCGCGCAGCTCACCACCGTCGGCAAGCGCGCTTCACTGTGGATAAACGAGCTCATGATGGACCTCGAGGAGGTCGAATACCGCATAGCTAATCTCAAGCTTCTCGGTCAGAAGGGAACCACAGGCACACAGGCAAGCTTCGTTGAACTCTTCAAGGGCGACAGCGCAAAGATAAAGGCGCTCGAAAAATCCATCGCTGAGGAAATGGGCTTCGAAGCCTGCGTACCCGTCAGCGGTCAGACATATTCCAGAAAGATGGACAGCCAGGTGCTCTGCACCCTCGGCGGTATTGCACAGAGCTGCTCCAAATTCAGCAACGACCTGCGTATCCTCGCGAACTTCAAGGAGATGGAAGAGCCGTTCGAAAAGAACCAGATAGGTTCCTCCGCAATGCCCTACAAGCGCAACCCCATGCGCGCCGAGCGTATAACCTCCCTCGCAAGATACGTTATGATAGACACGCTCAACCCCGCTTTCACAGCAGGCACACAGTGGTTCGAGAGAACACTCGACGACAGCGCAAACAAGCGTATTTCCGTGGCTGAGGGCTTCCTCGGCGTGGACGCTATACTCAACATCATGATAAACATCACAAACGGTCTGGTGGTTTACCCCAAGGTCATCGAGCAGCGCGTTATGCGTGAGCTTCCGTTCATGGCGACCGAGAACATCATGATGCGCGCCGTTGAAAAGGGCGGCGACCGTCAGGAACTCCACGAGGCTCTGCGCAAGCACAGCATCGCGGCTGCGGCAGTAGTCAAGGAGCAGGGCGGCGAAAACGACCTCGTAAAGCGCATCGCGGCAGACCCGATATTCAAGATAACCGAAGAGGAAATAATGTCCGTGCTCAAGCCCGCGCACTACACAGGCCGCGCCCCCGAGCAGGTAGAGGAATTCCTCAGGGAATGCGTATGGCCGGTGCTTGAAAAGAACAAGGCTCTTCTCGGCGAACATGTGGAGCTCAGCGTATAACAGGAGCAGAAACAGTTGAAAAAATGGCTCTGTCCCCCTGCGTTTAACGGGGGAAGCAATGAAATAACCGATCAGTTCGGGGAACTTCTGGGCGGCATAATGCTCAGCCGCGGAATAACCACCCTTGACAGGGCGCGGGAATTCTACGGCTGCAGCAGCCTTTCAGACCCCATGCTGATGAAAGACATGGAACCGGCAGTTGAAACGATCCGTCTCGCCCTCGACGAGGGAAAGAAGATCACCGTCTACGGCGACTACGACTGCGACGGAGTTACCTCCACCGCGATGCTCTACGGCTATCTTGAAGCCATGGGCGCCGATGTGGAATACTACATACCCGACCGCAGCGAGGGCTACGGCATGAATATCCCGGCGCTGGAAAAGATACTCGACCAGGGCACGGAGCTCATCATCACCGTAGACAACGGCGTTTCCGCGGTGGAAGAAGCGGAATATATCCGCAAACGCGGCGCTCGGCTGGTCATAACCGACCACCACCAGCCCCCGCAGGAACTCCCCGTGTGTGAGGCGTGCGTTGACCCGCACCGTCCCGACGATAATTCCCCGTTCAAGGAACTCTGCGGCGCGGGCGTTGTGCTGAAGCTTCTCTGCGCGCTGGAGGAGGACGAAGAATTCGTCATGGAACAGTACGCGGAACTTGCGGCGATAGGCACGGTGGGCGACGTCATGCCGCTGGTCGGTGAGAACCGCTACATCGTCCGTCGCGGTATTGAGGAAATCCGCAGCAGCCAGAACATCGGTGCAGACCGCCTGCTGCATTCCGCGGGGGTATCGCCCGAGACTGCGGACGCCACCACGATAGCCTACACGCTCTGCCCACGCATCAACGCAGCCGGCAGAATGGCAGGCGCTGACAAGGCTGTGCAGCTTCTCATGACAGAAAGCCCCGAGCAGGCTTCCCTGCTGTCAGAGGAACTCAACCTCGTCAACGAACAGCGCCGCGCCGAAGAAACCCGCATCATGCAGGACGTTGAACAGCAGCTGCGCACCGACCCGCGCATTCTCAAGGAACGCGTGCTGGTGGTTTCCGGCGAGGGCTGGCACCATGGCGTTATAGGCATAGTCGCGGCAAGGCTGCTGGAGAAATACGGCAGACCCGTGCTCATGATATCCTCCGAGAATGGGGAAGCACGCGGTTCCGCGCGCGGCATCGACGGTTTTTCTATCTACAGGCTGCTGGATGGCTGCAGCAGGGTGCTGACGAAATTCGGAGGGCACCCCAAAGCCGGCGGCTTCTCGCTGCCTGCGGATAAGGTGGAGGATTTCCGGCAGATGGTGTATGCATTCTGCCGCGAGAAATACCCCAAAATGCCGGAATACACCGTCAGCGCCGACATGGAGATAACCGGCGACAAGCTGACGGAAGAGGCTCTGAACAGCCTTTCGCAGCTTGAACCCTGCGGCGAGGGAAACCAGCGCCCCGTGTTCCTGCTGAAAAACTGCACCGTGATCTCCAAGCGCGCGCTCAAAGAGGGAAAGTACACCAGCTTCGAGGCGCAGTCCGGGGGCGTAAAGCTGAAAGCGCTGTGCTTCGGCATTCCGTTTGCGAAATTCCACCCCGAACAGGGCAGCGCGGTGGATATCATCGCCACTGCGGAACTGAACGAGTTCCGCGGGGTGAAGTCAGTCACGCTGAAGGTGCAGGAAATGCGCCCCTCCGGCTTCCGGGAGGACAGGTTCTTCGCGGCGCAGCGCACCTATGAGGAGATATCCCGCGGGGAGGGCTGCGACAGCCGTCTGGCTCCCAGGGTCATTCCCGACAGGACCGCGCTCATGGCAGTCTACGACCTGCTCAGGAAGCACGGCGGCGTCATGTCCGCAGAGGATATGTGCGTTTACGGCGGCAGCGGGCTGAATTACTGCATGCTGCGCATAGCGCTGGATACATTCGCTTCGGCAGGAATGGCCGAGCAGTCCGCGGACGCAGGTGAAGTACGTCTTATACCTGTTTCGACGAAAACAGACCTGATGGCTTCGGGGTTCCTTGCAGAACTTCGTAGTACCTTCGGGATACAATAAAAGCAACTCAAGGGAACCTCTAAAAACCGGTTTGAAAAGGGAAAATGGGTAGAGTGCGCCGAATGCTAGGAAAGCCTCCTCGTAAGGCTGTATGCCTTACGAGGATGTTTGACGAAGCAGGCGGCGTGCTATACACATTTTCACTCAAACGAGGTTTTTAGAGGTGACCTCAAACTTAACGAGGAGTGATCGGTATGACCGGTTCTACAGTAAAAACATTCGACCAGCTGGTGGAAAGAATAAGGGCGAGCGAAAAGCCCTATGACCTTGAAAAGATAACCCAGGCTTACAAGGTCGCAGAAAAGGCGCACGAAGGGCAGAAGCGCACCTCCGGCGACCCGTATATCACACACCCGCTGGCTGTCGCGGCCATCCTGCTGGATTACTGCATGGATACCGACACCATATGCGCAGCACTGCTGCACGACACCGTGGAGGACACCGACGTCACCCTCGACGACCTGCGCAAGAAATTTGGCGAAGATGTTGCGCTGATGGTGGACGGCGTTACAAAGATAGGTCTTGTGCCGCTGGTCTCCAAGGAGGAACAGCAGGCCGAGAATATCCGCAAGATACTCATGGCGATGTCAAAGGATATCCGCGTGATAATCATAAAGCTTGCGGACAGACTGCACAACATGCGCACCCTCGCCGCAAGACCCCCTGAAAAGCAGCGCAAGACTTCCCTCGAGACCATGAACTTCTACGCCCCCATAGCCCACCGGCTGGGTATGAGCGACGTCAAGGAAGAGATGGAGGACATCGCGATACACTACCTCGACCCCTACGGCTGCAAGGAAGTGGAAGAGCAGATAGCGCTCCACAAAGAGGAGCGCGACGCGTTCATCGAAAGCATAAAGCAGCGTATCCGCGAGCGTATCTCCGACATCAAGCCGGAGCCGATAATCGAAGGGCGCGTGAAGTCCATCTACAGCATCTATAAAAAGGTGTACGTGAAGAACAAGCGCTTCGACGAGATTTACGACATCTATGCGGTGCGCGTTATCGTGCAGTCCGTTATCGAGTGCTACAATGTGCTGGGCGTGATACACGACATGTTCCGTCCTATCCCCTATCGCTTCAAGGACTACATTGCGACGCCGAAACCGAACCGTTATCAGTCGCTGCACACCACCGTCATCGGGCGCGAGGGTATCCCGTTTGAGGTGCAGATACGCACCGTCGAGATGCACAACACCGCGCAGTACGGCGTTGCCGCCCACTGGAAGTACAAGGCAGGCATAAACGGCAATGTTTCCGGCGAAAAGCGCTTCGACTGGATACGTCAGCTGCTGGAGCGCCAGCAGGAAGCCGACGACGTTGAAGCCATCGCCGACGCGATAAAGACCGACCTCGCACCGGACGAGGTGTTTGCATTCACGCCAAAGGGCGACGTTATTTCACTGCCCATGGGCGCCACCGTGCTGGATTTCGCGTATTCCATACACACCCAGGTCGGCAACAAAATGACCGGCGCCAAAGTCGGCGGCAGAATGGTGAGCTTCGATTATCAGATAAAGACCGGCGATATCGTCGAGATACTCACCTCCGGCTCGCCGAATTACGGACCTAACCGCAACTGGCTCGAAATAGCGCGCACCACCGAGGCAAAGAGCAAAATACGCGGCTGGTTCAAGAAAGAATGCCGCGAAGAAAACATCGAGCGCGGCAAGGAAGAGCTTGAGCGCGAATTCAAGCGCAACAACATCGCGATAACCCCGGAGATACTGCAGTCGTCCGCGCAGCGCCAGCGGCTCGGCTCGGTAGACGACCTGTACGCCGCGATAGGCTACGGTGGAGTTTCCCTGTCGAAGATAGTGCAGCGCATCAAGGAAGATCAGATGCGCAGCCACAAGGAGCAGCAGGCAGTACAGCAGGCGGCCGCCGACCCTGAGGAGACCATCAACGAAACCAACCGCCGCAGCCGCAGCAAGGGCATCATCGTCGAGGGCGTGGATAACTGCCTCGTGAAGTTCGCACAGTGCTGCAACCCGCTGCCCGGCGACCCGATAATCGGCTTTGTCACCCGTGGTTTCGGCGTTTCTATCCACAAGCAGGACTGCATAAACGTCATCAACAACATGGACAACCCCGACAACAAGGATCGCTGGATAAAGGCAAGCTGGGCAGGCGTTGACGACTCCACCTACCGCGCCACCATCGACGTCATCGCCGAGGACAGGATAACCATTTTCGCGGATATCACGACAGCGATAGCCACCAACCACATTCCGCTGCACGAGATGAACGCCCACCACCTGAAAAACGGCAACATGAACCTCGTCGTCACCGTCGAGATAGCCGGCATGGAGCAGCTCTCAAACGTGATGAGCAGGCTGCAGAAGATACCCGGTGTCATCTCGGTGGAGCGTACCGGCAAGCAGTAACGGAGGTAACGCATGCAGATATATCAGCTGCCCCTCGGGGCTTTGCAGACCAACTGCTACATCATTCCCGGGGAGGATTCACGGGCTGTGGTCATCGACCCGGCTTCCGTCACCGAGGTGGAGATGTTCCTGAATACGCACGGGCTTTCCCTCGGGACTATCATCGTCACCCACGGGCACTACGACCACTTCGCGGGGGCGGCGATACTGAGCGAAAGTTCCGGCGCAAGGATTCTCGCGAGCGCGCCGGACGAGCAGATGTATTCCAGCGCTGTGAAATGCTGGGCTGATTTCATGCCGGTGGAATTCCACCCGATAAAGCCGGATAAGCTGTTCTCAGACGGTGAGGAATTCACCGCAGAAGGGCTGAAATTCCGCGTGATGGCAGCCCCGGGGCACACAGCGGGCAGCTGCCTGCTGTTCATGGAAAACGACGGCGAACAGGTGATCTTCTGCGGGGACGTGGTGTTCCTGATGGGCGTCGGCAGGACTGACGGCTTCTCGGGCAGCACCCGGGATATGCTTGACAGCCTGGAGAAAATTGCAAAGCTCCCCGGGGACTACAAAATATACCCCGGCCACGGGAGCACGACAACGCTCGGCTACGAACGGGAAAACAACCCATACATCGCGAGATATACAGATCAACGATAAACGGGGGTGCGGATATGATAACCGAACAGAACTGCACGATGCTGTGCGATTTTTACCAGCTGACCATGGGCAATGGCTATTTCAGGACAAGACACGCCGACCGCATCGCGTATTTCGACGTGTTCTTCCGCAGGGTGCCGGACGGCGGCGGTTATGCCATCTGCGCCGGGCTGGAGCAGGTGATAAACTACATCCAGGGACTGCGTTTCTCTGAGGAAGATATACAGTACCTGCGCTCAAAGGGCATCTTCGGCGAGGATTTTCTCCAGTATCTGCGGGATTTCAGGTTCACCGGTGATATCTGGGCTGTCCCCGAGGGGACCCCGGTGTTCCCGTCGGAGCCGCTCATCACGGTGCGCGCTCCCGCTATACAGGCTCAGCTTATCGAAACCATGCTGCTTCTTCTGGTGAACCACCAGTCCCTTATTGCCACCAAGGCGAACCGAATAGTCCGCGCTGCGCAGGGTCGTGCGATATCGGAGTTCGGCTCACGGCGCGCACAGGGCGCCAGCGGTGCGGTGCTCGGCGCGAGAGCCGCTTATATAGGCGGCTGCGCAGGCACGGCATGCGTGCTCGCGGACGAGCTTTACGGAGTCCCCGCGACTGGGACCATGGCTCACAGCTGGGTGCAGATGTTCGACACCGAACTTGAAGCCTTTGAAAGCTACTGCCGCACCTACCCCGACAGCTCCACGCTGCTGGTGGATACCTACAACGTGCTCAAAAGCGGAGTCCCCAACGCGATAAAGGCGTTCGACAACGTGCTCAGACCGCTGGGCAAGCGCCCCCGCGGTATCCGGCTGGACTCCGGCGACATCGCGTACCTCTCCATTGAAGCGCGCAAAATGCTCGATGAAGCCGGCTACCCGGATTGCAGGATAGTGGCTTCCAACAGCCTTGATGAGCATATAATCACCGACCTGCTGCACCAGGGCGCGAAAATCGACCTTTTCGGCGTCGGCGAGAGGCTCATAACCGCCAGCAGCGAACCGGTGTTCGGCGGCGTCTACAAGCTTGCCGCAGTAGAGGAAAACGGCGTTATCACGCCGAAGATCAAGATATCCGAGAATGTGTCGAAGATAACCAACCCGCATTTCAAGAAGCTTTACCGCCTATACAGCAAGCAGACCGGAAAGGCTATCGCCGACCAGCTGTGCGTACACGACGAAACCATTGACGAAACAAAGCCGCTGACAATATTTGACCCGGATTTCACCTGGAAAAAGAAGCGGCTGACCGATTTCACCGCGCGGGAACTGCAGGTGCAGATATTCCGCGGTGGAGAGCTGGTCTACGAAAAGCCGTCCCTTGAGGAAATACGCGCCTACTGCGCGCAGCAGCTGGACACCCTGTGGGACGAGGTGCTGCGCTTCGAAAATCCGCATAACTATTACGTTGACCTGTCGAAGAAGCTGTGGAACATCAAGCAGGAGCTTCTCGGCAGCGAGGGCAGGGGGGACAACAGTTGACACTGTGCGACGCCGTTAATGACTTCCGCGGAAAGCTGACCCGTGGCAGCCGCGACACCCGTTACTGCACCTTTGCCCCCCCGGAGGAGACCGTCGGCGTTATCGACCTCTCCGCAGAGGGTGACGGCAGCCGGGGCATCGCGTTCCTCACCGACAGAATGATAGTAAAGCTCGGTGCGGACGCACAGCAGATGTATTACCGCAATATCCGCGTCACTGAGATACTCCCCGGGTACGAAACGCCGTTCGAGGACGAACTCGTGATGGCTTCCCCCACGGGCAGCATTCGTATATCTGACTGCGGGCTGAATAAGTTCTTTCTGCGGCAGCTGATAAACACGCTGTGCCGCATGAGCAACACCATGAAAGACGCTGACCGCGACGAACTGGAAGCGCAGCTCACCGCAGAAGCGCTGGAATACTACGGCACGCCCCGCGAAGCCGCACAACCGCAGATACCTCCTGAAAATCCCGCTGTTTCCATCGCGGCGACCGCTGCGGTGCAGGAAATAGCGGCTGCCAAGAAAGCGGCGATGGCGGCAATCCCGGGTAATTCCATCGAGATACCCGAGAATATCCAGTGGATAAGCGGAAAGCACGACCCCCTGCCGGAGCCTGCGCCTTCCCCCGCGCCCGTTGCCGACTGCCCTGACGACCTTGAGGACATGACCCGGGAACAGACCATGGACTACCTGCTGAGTTCCATAGCCGAGATAAATTCCGAGCCTGACAGGGAGCCGACGGAAGAACCGGCAGAAGCGCCGCGACCCGCGCAGCCCGAGCCAGTGCCGGTGCCCGTTCCGGAGCCGGTGCATTCCGCAACGCTGACAAGGGAGCCGGACAGCCCAGACATCTACATAATTGCGAGCCGTCGTATCCGCGAACTCTGCGAGGACGGGCGCCTGACCATGGAACAGGTGAATTCCGCGGTAAAGGAACAGCTTGTGCCCGCGTCCGAGGTGTATTCCGCGCTGGACGCGAATTCCGCGGCGCTGCCGCCGCTTGTCAGGAAGCATGCAGCCGCGCTCGCCCATGCAGCCGACCATCTCACGGATTACTTTTCGCTGGGAGAGGATATCGCGGCGCGGGTGATGTTCTTCATGCTTTATCAGATGCTCTCGTATACTGACAGGATAGTGCAGTCAGATGAAACCAAGCAGCGGCTGAATTACTTCTTCGTGCGCTTTGGCGCGGCTGGAATGATACTTTCCATGCTGGACGCCAATAACTAGGGACACGCTGAATAAAGCGAAGCGTAACAAAATCAGGCGCGTGAGTATACTCGTTTGAACGGGTCGATTTTGTTTTATTCAGCGTTTCCCTAAAAAAACCACCGCTTCAAAAGAAACGGTGGTTTTTCTCATGCCTGTGGTTTTTTCTGCGGAAGCTCAACGCGGAACAGCTTTGCCGCGTGCGGTTCTTTCAGCAGGATTATCGCACCCGCAAAGGTGAATATGAATTCCGGCACCATGTACGCTCCGTTATAAGCCAGCGAGTACACGAACGGGTTCCAGCCCTCCGGCGCCCAGCTGCTGAAGAATATAACTCCGCTGATGATGTGGCTCACCATTCTCAGCGCCACTGCAAGGGCAATTCCCGCGATATAGCCGGGCACGCCTTTCGCGCGGAACATTCCCGCAAGGCCAAGCACCGTGAATGCCGCAAGGTAATCAAACACGACGCACCCCGCAAACGCCACGGGGGTAAGTCCCCAGCCCGCAACACCGGCGATGTCCAATGCCAGCTGACCCAGGGAATATATGAACGCGCACACAGTCCCCCAGCGGCAGCCGTACATTATCGACAGCATGCACACCGGCAGCATGCTGAACAGCGTGACCGAGCCGCCCAGCGGCATCTTCATGACTGTCACCAAACTCAGCACCGTCGAAAGCGCTATCATTACCGCGCTCATTGTGAGCTTCTTTATATCTGGTTTCTTCTGCATATTTTATCCTTCCTTTCACAGTGAGTATACCACATTTTTACGGAATTTACAAGCGCGCCGCATTATCGGCACTGCCTGCGCATATAATTGACCAAAAACATCATCAGGAGGTAAATATGGACGACATGAAGAAGCTTGTTGAAAAATACAAGCGTGAGCTTATGGAATACAGCAAGGCGGCCGCTCCGGGCAAGCTGGATTTCCCCGAGATGCTGCCGGACGCCCCGGAACAGCCACCCCGGTCGGAACCGGTAACGCAAGTTCCAGCGGAACCGCAGAAATCCCCTGCGGAACAGCCCGCACCCCAGGAGCCCAAAAGACCCACCATCATCGGCTGGTCTGCCAACGATGATATCAGTGACTTCGGCAGGTACTTCGACGACATGACCAGCCAGAAGAATTCCCCCCCTGCCGCTGACGATGATTTCACCACTCTGCCCCCGCAGTTCACCGACGAGCCTCCGCAGCTGGACGAGACCAACGAGAACGTTTCCCCGGAGCACAACTCGATAACCGACGAAAACGAAGCGGAACAGCCGTCGGAATTCCGGCGCGACGGTGAGAACACCACCGCCGACCCGGAGCAGTTCGACAGCATCGGAACTATCCCCGAAAGCGGGCAGAGCCCCGACGAGCAGCTTGGCAGACGCAGCTTTGAGAGCCGGCAGAGCGCGGTGAATTCCCCGGAGGACGTGAAGCCGCTTGTCCAGCAGGAAAACGACAACTTCCCCCAGGCGCCGATGGAACCGGAATGCGCGGACATGGACGAATTCCTCAGGCTCAACCCCATGCAGGGGAGCGTGCGCTTCCGCACCTACACAGCCAGGAACGCGCTCCCAGTGCCCGGCGCAAGGGTGGTCCTCTTCAAAACCATAGGAGGCAGCCGGCACATTTTCTACGATGTTGTCACCGACATCAGCGGACTGACCGCAACGCTGGCACTTCCCGCGCCGCCCAGCCACCTTTCACAGTCACCCAATGCCAAAATGCAGCCTTATGCGCTTTATGACGCCGATATCACCGCAAAGGGGTATATCCCGGTGTCGGTGCGCTCGCTTCCGGTTTTCGAGGGAATAATTTCGGTGCAGCGCGCGGCGCTGGTCCCTTCAATGGGAACCGACGAAACCACGAACATAACCGAAACAGAACCCTACCTCACGGAGGTGTCCGATGCCTGATTTAGCTACGCCGTCTATCCCAGAGACCATCACCGTCCACCTCGGACCGCCGAATTCCCCGGCAGAAAACGTCACACTGTCATTTCCAGATTACATCAAGAACGTGGCAAGCAGCGAGATTTACCCCACCTGGCCGGAAGCCGCTATCCGCGCCAATATCTACGCGCAGGTGACTTTCGCGCTCAACCGCGTTTTCACCGAGTGGTACCGCAGCCGCGGGTATGATTTCGACATAACCAGTTCCACGCAGTACGACCAGGCGTTCGTTTATGGCAGGGATATTTTCGGCAACATCAGCAATATCGTGAACGAGATATTCAACAACTACGTCATACGCCGCGGTACTGTCGAACCGCTGTTCACGCAGTTCTGCAACGGGACCTCGGTCACATGCCAGGGGCTTTCGCAATGGGGGACCGTCGAACTCGCGAACCGCGGCTTCACACCCTATGAGATGCTGCAGTACTATTACGGCAACGATATCGACATCGTGCGAAACGCACCGGTGGAACCGTTCATCGGCAGCTATCCGGGGACGCCGTTCGGTATCGGCAGTTCCGGCAACGAGGTTCGCACTATCCAGGTGGAACTCAACCGCATCGCCGACAACTACCCCGCGATTCCCAAGATATCCCCCGCAAACGGCTTCTACCGCGAAAATTCCGCAGAGGCAGTGCGGGTGTTCCAGGGAATATTCGGGCTGCCGCAGACCGGCATCGTAAACAAGGCGACATGGTACCAGATAAAGTACATCTACGTCGCCGTCAAGAACCTCGCGGAACTCACCTCAGAGGGGCTGCGACCCTCAGAGGTCGAGGGTGGATTTCCTGAACTGCTGCAGAACGGCGACTACGGGCTGTTCGTCAGCTACCTGCAGTATTTTCTCAACGTCATCGCGTACTTCAACCCGGAGATACCCTCCGGCCCCATGAACGGAGTTTTCGGCGACGAGACCGAGCGCCAGGTAAGGGCGTTTGAGAGCTTCTACGGACTACAGCCCGACGGCAAGGTTGATTTCGCGACCTGGACCTCGATCCAGGAGATATACAACAACATTCTGAACGGACTGCCCGAGGGCTACGCCGGCAACACCGCAGCCCTCTATCCGGGGTATGTGCTTACCCCGGGGATGCGCAACAACGATGTGCTGGCATTCCAGAACTACCTCAACCTCATCGGCAGAACTTACCGCGATATACCGGAAGTTCCGGCAACAGGGTACTACGGCTCGCAGACCGAGGAAGCGGTCCGGGTGTTCCAGCAGCTGTTCGGGCTGCCGGTGTCCGGAGTTGTGGGCGCGCCCACCTGGGACGCGGTTTCAAAGGAATACAACTATATCCGCTTCGGCACCCAGAGAACGGGCTGAGCAGCACAAGTTCCTATGTTACAAAAAGATCCCCCCGACCAGCAGCCGGGGGGATCTCATTATATTCAGATGTTGATTACGAATAACGCTTCTGGTACATGAAATCCTTGACTTCCTTTACCACGAACACTGCGATGATTGCAAGGCAGATAATGATGGAAAGGATATACAGTACAGCGGAGATGATGTAGTTGTAACCCTTGTAGCCTTCCTGAACTGCCATGGCAGCTGTTCTTGCACCGAAAACGGTGAAGATGGAAGAGAAGTTGTTGGAAGCAATAAGGATGTACAGCGCCAGTGTGCCAAATCTCGTGAAGCCGTAGCCGCACAGCATAGCCATAGCCAGGAACAGCGTCAGGCCAGCATAAACGATGATGTACAGATAGTCCATCGCACCAAACTGCAGATAGGAGAATATCAGCTTGTCATACATCAGCACAGCGATCATTGTTACAATGAAACTGAGCACGATGGAGCCAACGCCGATGAGCAGTGCGACAGCGGGCTTCTTGTTGCTCTCGTCGATCTTGAAGAAGAGCTTCTTGCCCATGTTCTTGTATGCGTAGAATGCAAGTGCAGCGCCTGCAACGCATGCGAGTATCAGGAATACGGTAGCGATCCACCACTTGGAGGTCATACCGTTGTTTGCGAGCCATGCGGTCGCATTCTCGTCGCCGGACTTTGCAAGAGCCTTGTTGGGGTTGTAGGTCTTAACCACCCATGCAAATCTCTCGATGATGGCAACGACATCAGTCAGCGCGATGGAAGCGCCGAAAGCAGCGTAATAGATAAGCGCCCACTCGCCCTCGCGTACATAGAGGATAGAACCGATCAGCGCAACGCCGATGAGCAGGAGCAGAATAATTCCCTGCGGGATAGCGGTGTTATTGCTGCCGCCTACCCAGCCGGTGATTATGGACCAGTCGCCGCCCTGCAGCGTAATGCTGCCATAAGCGGAAAGAGCAAACTTTGTGAACACTGCAACTGCAGTCATGCCAACGAACAGGATACCAGCGGTAACGGCGCGCTTGCGGGTCTTTGCGCGCTCTTCAGCGGTGTGCAGCATGTCGTCCGCGTATTCAACCGAGCTCTCATAAACGCAGAATGCGCATGCGGCAACGCAGATAACAGCGTCGATAACACCGAACGCCTTGACGGAATTTCTGTAGGTGAGATTAGCAAACGGAATGAGCAGCGGAACCAGACCGATAACAGCCTTGGCGCCGAACACCGCTATCAGATAGGACTTGGCGAACGCAAAGCCCTTGTAGTAGCAGAAAGAAAGCACCAGAAGGATACCTGTGATAACAAGATAGATCAGTATGATATTAACGATAGTGTCCCACAGGGTGAGAATGATCTGGTTGTTAGCTATCTCAGCTTCAGAAGCGAAAGTCTTACCGAAAAGCTTAACGATACAAGCCTTGCCTTCTTCGTTATATGTATTGCACTGAGCGTAGACCGGGTTAATGAAGAGCGGCTTCATCACCAGAAAGAACGTAACAACAGCTTCTATAACAGCGAAAACAGCCATGCCGATGCCGATTTTCTTGTACATCGGTGAGGAGTTTCCAGCTGCGGCGTTGTTTACTGCGGCAGATGTCATTGAGTAATTCCTCCCTAAATTCAGAACGGTGCAGGCGCATTTCCCCGGCGCACTGCCCCATGCTATATAATTCTATTAAATTATAACATATTCCCACCGGATTTGCAAGCAGCAGTCCGGAAAATCGCGCATGCGCTTTCACCAAAATTTGTTGAGATTATTTGTGCAAAACACAGATTTTACTACTAATCGTCCACATCTGCCGTGAAAACGTTGCCAACGTCGCTGCCAAGGGAACACGTATATACAAATTCTACAACATCACCCTCATTAAGGGTGAAGTAAGCCGCAGATATGTCGGGGAATTCCCCGTTGACTTTATACAGCCAGCCGCTCAGTTCACCGAAACCGAATTCCTGTATGTACCCTATCCCCCGGACATATGTCCCATAAACGCTGCCGGTGTAATCCACGCGCACATGCTGCTCCCTTGCTGCGGCAGTCAGCGCGTCGAATGCCGACGAGCCCTCCTGCAGAGCCACCTCGCACTGCTTTATCACCACGCCGTCAGATGGTATCACGTCCCGCGGATTTACGTCCTCCGCGATGAGCTCTATATTCGAGAGCGCCGCGGTGCAATCTGCGGAAACCGTCACACGGAGCGGTCCCGCGGCGCCCTGCGCGTAGTATTCCTGAGGGGTGCGGATATCCAGCAGCCACACTCCCCCTGCTGCCGCAGCAAGAAGCAGCGCGGGTATCAGCAGCTTCTTACTGCGCAGGAAAAAAACAACCATGCACGCCGCAGCGCCCGCTCCGAAAAGCAGCGAGAGGATAAGCCTTATGTGCTTCCCCGTCAGCCCGCTGGTGATTTCCTTCACCGCCTGTGAAACTTCCGTAGCAGCCTGCTCCGTCTGCGCTTCTGCTGTTTCGGTGGTTGTGGTGATCTCCGCGCCCGGCAGCGCCGATATTCTGCCGAAAAGCGCCTCACCGCGCTCCGAAAGCGCCAGCGCCGTGAATGCTTCCAGCGCCTGGACAGTGGCTATCGCATTCGCTTCCCCGTCGGGGAGGTGCGCATAGCCCCCGTCGCGACGGTATTCCTCCAGCTGCAAAGCGGCTTCCTGCGCCTTTTGGGTATTCCCCACCGCGCAGAATGCAATGACCGCCTGCGCGGTGCTCTCGCAGTTGACCGTGCCCATGGAGGAATATTCGCTGAATGCGCCCAGCCATTCCGCACCGCGCTCAGCCGCTTCAGCCGCTCCGTCAACATCGCAGCCGGAGAGCGCGTACACAGCCGCAGCCGTGATATCGACGTCCCCGCTGTCGCCTATGAGCGAAAAGCTTCCGTCCGCATGCTGCTGCGACATGATGCGCCCTGCCAGCGACTGCGCGGTGTTGACTGCATTCTCAGGCTGCTCCACACCGGCAACGTTTACTGCGATGAGCGCCCAGATATACGCGTTAAAGCCCTGTTTATCCAGCGTTTCGCAGCGGAATGCACCCAGCTCCACCGCACGGGAAGCGTCGCCGCCCGCAGCCGCTATGCAAATCGCGGAGCGCTGGTATTCCGTCGGGCGCACAAATCCCCCGGACTGCGAAAGCTCCTCTACCCGCGCCTGCATTCCTGCGGCGTATTTCCCGGCGCCGTCTGAGCCGTGCAGCCGCGCCAGGCAGTATGCAGCCCAGTCGGACTTGCCAGGCTCCATGCTTTCCCACGGAGAAGCGCCGGTGGAATAATACGACAGGCACTCCTCCGCGCGGGGCTCCCACCCGTCAGCCGGAGCGGAAAAAGCGGTCTGCACCGCTATGAATAATGCAGTGCAGACCGCGAGGATTATCCCGGTTATCTTCTTCATCAATTACTTTCTCTTGCTGAGTGCGATACCAGCGCCAGCCAGCAGTACAACTGCGAATGCAACGGCTGCGCCCTCAACGCCGGTAGCAGGAGAGCCCTTGCCATCGTCTGCGCCGTCGGCGGAAGCGTCGGCAGTTTCAGCGGAAACCTCTGCGGTGTCAGCGGTGTCAGTTGTTTCAGCGGACTCAGCAGTTGCAGCGTCGGCGTCAAGCGCGTCAGTCAGGGAAGCAACAGCGTTGTCGATATCCTCCTGTGTTGCCTCGTATTCAGCCAGTACTTCCATAGCGCCGGTGAATACGTATTCGTCAACGCCCTCAGCCTCGGAAGCCTCAGCGCAGAGCTTTACAAGGTCAGCCTTCTTTGTTGCTTCCTTGAGTGCAGCAGCGCCGCCCCAGGAGGAGTTGTCAACGCCCAGGTCCGCGCCATAGCCGTATACTGTGAAAGAGAATACTACAACATCGCCGTCAGCGGGGATATAGTCGCCGATGCCGACCTGAGCGTACTCGTCGTTTACAAAATATGTCCAGCCGCTCTCTGCGGTGTAATCCAGCGCGCTGAGGTAGCCCTCTGCGTTTCTGCCGGTCATCTCAGGGCAAACTGCCTTTATAGCCTCGGGGACCTCAGTCTGCAGGTCCTCGTCAGCGAATGCGGTAACGTATGCGCCATAGCCTGTGTCCTCGGTAAGTACCTCAGCGGCATTCTTGAGCAGGTCAAGACCGGTGTCGCCCTCGTGGATAGCTACCTTGCACGGCTCAACTGTGAAGCCCTGACCGATGGTGGACTTCTCTGCCATGAAGTATACATAGCCTGTGGTGTTCTCCTCAGCGGAAACACTGAAGGATACTGCGCTGAATGCTACAGCTGCAGCTGCTACAGCGGATACGATGTTTCTTGTTCTCATTCTTTTATTCCTCCGATAAAATTATGCATGCTGCCGACGGTATGTCAGCGCTATGCCTGCTTGCCGATGGGGCAGGTCTTCCGGCTCGGGATCCGGGCTTTTTCTCTGATACAGCCCCTTACGGCGCCTGCCTTCCCCAGGAATTCTCCTCAGTGACATTACGACGCGCGCAAAGCTCCCTCACGGCAGCGGGGACTGCTCCGGATTTACACCGGCTTCCGTTTTGCCGCTCGCCTGCAAGCACTATTCATTATATACCATTCCGCGGGAATTGTCAACCTTTTCACAAACGTATCCGCGAATATTTATGCATTTTCACGACAAAAACGCCCCGACAGTTATCCTGCCGGGGACGATTTTATAAAGGTCACCTCTAAAAACCTTGTTTGAGTGAAAATGTGTATAGCACACCGACTGCTTCAGAAAACCTCCTCGTAAGGCATACAGCCTTACTTCGTCGGCTTTCATAGAGGATAAGCTGAATAAAGCGAAGCGTAACAAAATCAGATGCGTGAGTTTGCTCGTTTGAACGGATCG
>Ga0129310_1000829_pt1 | contig 32362 bp, 35 predicted proteins | sample Go1ome_2_FD_94433 | JGI IMG/M metagenome (GOLD analysis project Ga0129310, IMG submission 94433) | Western lowland gorrila individual fecal microbial communities from Wisconsin, USA - Go1022A metagenome | ecosystem: Host-associated > Mammals > Digestive system > Large intestine > Fecal | place... | reverse complement strand
GGCACGATATCCGGACTGAAGGACAAAACCGTATACGGCTACGTTAAGGGCTATTGCGAGCAATACGATGCTTTCTTTACCCGTGCGGAGACGGAAAGGCTCGTTGCGGGCTGCGAAGGCGTTAAGCGCACCACGGGGCAGCACCCCGGCGGCATAGTTATCGTACCCGAAGGGTATGAGATATTCGACTTTACGCCGATACAGTACCCTGCGGATAAAAAGGAAAAGAATACCGTTACCACGCATTTCGACTTCCATGCCATGGACGACAGGCTTGTTAAGCTGGACATACTTGGCCACGATGACCCGACCGTTTTGAGGATGCTTCAGGACATAACGGGCGTTGACCCCAAGGGGCTGCCGCTTGACGATAAGGAAACGATGAAGCTTTTTTCGTCCACGGAGCCGCTGGGCATAACGCTTGAGGAGCTGAATTGCGACGTGGGCAGCATTGCCCTGCCCGAATTCGGCACGAACTTCGTGCGGCAGATGCTTATGGATACGCGGCCGACCACGATGGAGGAGCTTGTCAGGATTTCCGGCCTTTCTCACGGCACGGGCGTGTGGCTGGGCAATGCGCAGGATTTGGTGCTTGGCGGCATAGCAACGCTTTCGCAGGTGGTCTGCACGCGAGACGATATTATGAACTACCTCATAAGCATAAAGATGGAGCCTTCAAAGGCGTTCAAAATAATGGAAAGCGTGCGAAAGGGCAAGGGCCTTACGGAGGAAATGGAAGAAAACATGCGGGAAGTGAACACGCCCGAATGGTTCTTCTCCTCCTGCAAAAAAATAGGATACATGTTCCCCCGCGCCCATGCGGCGGCATATGTTATGATGGCGTTCAGAATAGCGTGGTATAAGGTGCATATGCCCGAAGCCTTCTATGCGGTTTACTTCTCTGTGCGCGCGGATGCGTTTGATGTATCCATGTCGCTGGGCGGGGAAGAAAGGGTGCTGCGCAACATAAAGGCGATACGCGACAAGGGCAACAAGGCCGAGCAGAAGGAGCAGGATCTGCTGGTCATACTCGAGGTTGTGTACGAAATGAACCGGCGGGGAATAAAGCTATTGAATGTGGACATATATAAATCCGACGCAACGAAGTTTACCATCGAGAAGGACGGGCTAAGGCCGCCGTTCTCTGCCGTGGCGGGCGTAGGCGTAACGGCTGCGGAGGGAATAGGCGCGGCGGACAGGAGCGTCCCGTTCAATTCGATAGAGGACTTCCGCGCCCGCACGAAGGCGAACAGCGGCGTTGTGGATAAGCTGAGGGAGCTTGGCTGCTTCGATGGGCTTGCGGAAAGCAATCAGGTCAGCTTTTTCTGAGGAAAATAAGCAAAGCTATTGCGCAAATGCCATAAAGTGTGCTATAATGCCCATGTTGGGCGGTAAATACCGCATTTGTTGGCTTTTTGAAGAGTGGGACGTTCCCGCTCTTTTGTTTTGATAAGGCAATGAATCGGCTCATGTGAGCCTTATATTTAAGGAGGTACGGTTGAAAACTACCGAAATAGTGGATTCCCTTGTGCGCGGGAAAATAGCCGAAATGGGCTACGAACTGGATGAAGTTGAATACGTTAAAGAATACGGCAACATGGTGCTTACGCTTTATATCGATTCGGAAAACGGCGTGACCATAGACGACTGCGAAAAGGTGAGCCGCGCAATAGACCCGATACTTGATGAAAACGACCCAATAGAGGAAGCGTATTACCTGAGCGTTTCCAGCATAGGCATAGACCGCCCGCTTAAAAAGGACAAGGATTTTGAACGGAACATGGGCAAAAAGCTTCAGGTCAAGCTGTATGCTCCCATAAATAAGAAAAAAGAGCTTCTCGGCGTCCTTACGGGCTACGATGAGGAAAACTTCACCATAAACGTTGAAAAAATGGGCGAAGTGACCATAAAACGCAAAGATGCGGCGCTTATAAGGCCGTGGATAGATTTTGAATAACACAGGGAGGATAAGTAATTAAGATGAAAGCCGATTTTATCGAAGCACTGAACGCTATCGAAAAAGAGCGCGGCATCAGCAAGGACATATTGATAGACGCATTCGAGTCCGCGCTGGTCGCGGCGTATAAGCGCAACTACAACACCACCGCCAACGTGCGCGCCGTTGTGGACCGCGACACGGGAGACGTGCAGATTTTTGCGTCCAAAACCGTTGTTGAACACGTTGAAAACCCTTACAGCGAAATTTCGCTTGAAGAGGCGCATAAGATAAACCCCTTGTTTGATATTGGCGACGTGCTGGAAGAAGAAGCCGACCCCAGCAAGTTCGGCCGCATAGCGGCGCAGACCGCCAAGCAGGTGGTAGTGCAGCGCATAAGGGAAGCCGAGCGCGGCGTTATATACGATGAGTTTGCCGAAAAGGAAAACGAGATACTGACAGCCATAGTGCAGCGCGCCGAAAAGGCGGGCGTATACGTTGAACTCGGCAAAACGGACGGTTTGCTTTCCTATAACGAAACCATACCCGGCGAAGAATACAACAATAACGACCGCATAAAGGTTTATGTTCTTGAGGTAAGAAAGACCAATAAGGGCCCGCAGGTGCTTGTTTCAAGGACGCATCCCGGCCTTGTGAAGCGGCTTTTCGAGCTGGAAGTGCCGGAAATAATGAGCGGCGTTGTGCAGATAAAGTCCATCGCGCGCGAAGCGGGCTTCCGCACCAAGGTCGCCGTGCATTCTACCGATCCAATGGTGGACGCCGTGGGCGCCTGCGTGGGCCAGAAGGGCATAAGGGTGGAGCGCATGGTGAATGAGCTGCACAATGAAAAGATAGACATAATAGAGTGGGACAGCGATCCCGCCGTGTATATCGCAAAGGCGCTCAGCCCCGCAAAGGTGATAATGGTTTATATCAACGAAACCGAAAAGGCGGCGAAGGTAGTCGTGCCCGATCAGCAGCTTTCCCTTGCAATAGGCAAGGAAGGCCAGAATGCCCGCCTTGCGGCCAAGCTGACCGGCTGGAAGATAGACATAAAGAGCCAGAGCCAGGCCGAGGAGGAGCTGGACCGCATAGATCTTGACGGCATGGACGCCGGCGAAGAACCGGAGGCATAATGGCCGCAAAGAAAACGCCCATGCGCATGTGCGTTGCGTGCAGGGAAATGAAGCCCAAGCGCGAGCTTATACGCATAGTGCGCACGCCGGAAAACGAAATATGCGCCGATACCACCGGCCGCGCAGCCGGGCGCGGCGCATATATATGCAAAAGTCAAGCGTGCCTTGAAAAGGCGATAAAGATCCGCGCGCTTGAAAGGGCGCTGGATAAAAAGATAGACGAAGAAGTGTTCCAAAGGCTGCAAAAGGAGATAGGCGCGGGTGGTCAGGAGTAAATTGACGGCGTACATAGGCTTTGCGGCGCGCGCAAGGAAGCTGAAAAGCGGGGACTTTACCTGCGAAAAGCTGATGAAGCAGAAAAAGGTGCAGCTGATGCTTTTGGATAGCGGCGTAAGCGCGAACACAAGGGAAAAATACGAGGCGATGTGCAGCGCGGCGGAAATAGACTGCCTGTACATAGAAGATCTCGGGCGGCTGATAGGCAAGGATGCCCACAAGACGGCCGCGGTGACAGACCGGCACTTTGCCGGAATAATCCGGGAAGCCTACCAGGCTACGGAACAAGCAAACTAAAAGGGGTGGCAAGAATGGCAAAAGTAAAGGTAATGGATTCTGCCAGGGAGCTTGAAGCCCGGGCTAAACAGCTTTTTGAGCGGATAAAGGGCATGAATGCGGACATGAGTGCAACGCTTGAAGACATGCGCCAATACGAAGGCAAGCTGATAGAAAAGGAAAAAATAGCCGAGAAGGAGCGCGCGGAGGCGCTGAGGATAGAACGGCTCAGGGAACTGGCCAATAGTGCGGATACTGCGGCGTACCACAGCGACGAACCGGAAACGGCAGAGCCGGAGAAGCCTAAGGCCGAAGAAAAGAGCGAAGCGAGCGCAATAAAGAGCGCGGAGCCTGAGAAAGCGAGCGCGGAGCCCAAGGCGGAAGAAAAGAGCGAGCCTGCCGAACAAAAGGCGGAAAGCGCTAAGGAAACGGCAAAGCCGGAACAAACAAAGGAAGAACTCAAGAAAGAAGAAAAGGCAAACGAGGTAACAGCGCCTGTGCAGCAGAAGAACCAGGAAAAGCCCCGGCAGAGGGCAAACGACGCAAACAGGCCGCAGCAGGGCGGCTACCAGCAGCGCACCATACAGCAGGGCAACCGCACGGATAAACCGCAGCAGCAGCGCGGAGACAGGCCGCAGCAGCGTACCGACAGGCCGCAGCGGGACGGTTACCAGCCGCGCCAAGGGCAGGACGCAAGGCCGCCGCGCAGCGATGACCGCTTCGGCAAGCCGCAGCAGCAGCGCAATGACAGGCCGCAGCAGGGTCAGCGGCGCGAACGCCCCATGCAGGCCGCAAGCGAACTGATACAGCCCGCATCCGGCGGCCGCGAGCGCGGCTACGAGGCCAACAAAAAAGCGCCCGCCAAGGGGAACCGCGACGACGAGCGCAGAAAGAATAAAAAGACATTGTTAAAGGAGGCGGCGCCCTCAATGAACGCATGGGATGACGACGGCGGCTTCGGCGGAAGGAAGAAGAAGAGGCAGGCTGCGCCCGCGCCTAAGCCGGAACCGGTGAAGATAGAAAAGGCCGTTATAAACGGCGAAACAATAACCGTTAAGGAGCTTAGCGAAAAGATAGGCAAGCCCGCGGCGGAAATAATCAAAAAACTGTTCATTTTAGGCATAATGGCCACCATAAATCAGGAGATAGATTTCGATACCTGCTCGCTGATAGCATCGGACTACGGCATTGAGCTTGAACAGAACATTGCCAAGACCTATGAGGACGTTCTGCTTGAAGGTGTGGACGAGGACAAGGATGAAAACCTTGTTGAGCGCCCGCCGGTAGTAACCATAATGGGCCACGTTGACCATGGCAAGACCAGCTTGCTCGATGCTATCCGCCACAGCAGCATTACCGAAGGCGAAGCCGGCGGCATAACGCAGCACATCGGCGCATATACCGTCACCTGCAACGGCAGGCAGATAACCTTTATCGATACCCCGGGTCACGAGGCATTCACAGCTATGCGCGCCCGCGGAGCGCAGGTTACGGACATAGTAATACTGGTCGTTGCGGCGGACGACGGCATAATGCCGCAGACCGTTGAGGCCATAAACCATTCCAAGGCCGCAGGCGTGCCCATAATTGTTGCAATAAACAAAATGGATAAGCCCGCCGCCAATCCGGACAGGGTAAAGCAGCAGCTTACCGAATACGGTTTGGTCAGCGAAGAATGGGGTGGCGATACCATATGCGTTCCCGTTTCCGCCAAAACCAAGGAAGGCTTGGATAATTTGCTTGAAATGGTATTGCTCCAGGCGGACGTGCTTGAGCTTAAGGCGAATCCCAACCGCATGGCTAAGGGCATAATAATAGAAGCCGAGCTTGACAAGGGCCGCGGCCCGATAGCAACCGTGCTTGTGCAGAACGGCACGCTGAAGGTTGGCGATCCGATAGTTGCCGGCATGGCATACGGCCGCGTGCGCGCAATGATGGACGATAAGGGCAGGCGCGTTACCAAGGCCGGCCCCAGCACGCCTGTTGAGGTGCTTGGCTTTAACGAAGTGCCGAGCGCTGGCGATATGCTCAACGCCGCCGAAATAGATAAGCTCTCTCGCCAGGTTGCCGAGGAAAGGCGCGATAAGCTGAAGGCAGAGCAGCTAAAGAATACCCATAAGGTATCGCTGGACGATCTGTTCAACCAGATAGCCGAAGGCCAGATGAAGGACCTGAACATAATAATCAAGGCGGACGTTCAGGGCAGCGTGGAGGCCGTGAGGCAGGCGCTGGAGAAGCTTTCAAACGATGAAGTGCGCGTAAGGTGCATCCATGGCGCAGTCGGCGCTATAACCGACTCCGACGTTATATTTGCATCCGCGTCCAACGCAATCGTTATCGGCTTCAACGTGCGCCCCAACACCAGCGCAAGGGCCTTGGCCGAAAAGGAAAACGTGGATATAAGACTTTACCGCATAATCTATAATGCGATAGAGGATATCCAGAATGCCATGAAGGGCTTGTTCAAGCCCGTGTTCAAGGAAGTTGAGCTGGGCCGCATAAGCGTGAGGAACACGTTCAAGGTAAGCGGCGTGGGCACCATTGCCGGCGCATATGTGCAGGACGGCAAGGTGAGCCGCAATGCGCAGGTGCGCGTTGTGCGCGACGGCATAGTTGTGCATGAAGGCAAAATATCCTCGCTCAAGCGCTTCAAGGACGACGTTAAGGAGGTTGCCGCGGGCTACGAATGCGGCATAGGCATAGAAAACTTCAACGATATCCATGAAGGGGACACGATAGAAGCCTTTGTAATGGAAGAAGTAAAGCGCTGATGAAGCGAAAAAAGGAATAAACGGAAAGGAAAGCGGCCTTGCAGCCCACAAAGCGGAGGCCGCTTCTTAAAACAAAATGCCAAATATCAGATACGATAGGATAAACGAAGAGGTCAAAAAGACCGTAAGCGAAATAGTGCGCGAAATGAAGGACCCGCGCATATCGCCAATGACCACCATATCCTCTGCCGAGGTGACGAACGACCAGAAGATAGCCAAGGTGAAGGTGAGCGTATATGACGAGGACGACGCCGTGCGCAAGGGCACCGTGGATGCGCTGAACCGCGCGGCGGGCTTCATACGGCACGAGCTTGGCCAAAGGATGGAGCTTAGGGCGCTGCCGCAGCTTAAGTTCACGCTGGATACATCGATAGAGTACAGCGCGCACATAGCAAAGATAATAGAAAGCCTGCACAGCCAGGATAAAAAGAGCGATGAATAACGCGCCCGTGAACCAACCGCTTGCGTCCATAGCGCGGCTGATAGCGGAAAACAACGACTTTACGCTTATAATGCACGTTTCGCCGGACGGGGATTCGATAGGCTCCGCCTGCGCGTTAAGGCTTGCGCTTATGGCGATGGGCAAGCGTGTGCAGGCCGTGTGCGATGGGGACGTGCCGCGCATATACCGTTTCCTTGAAGGGGCGGAGGATATTATTAAGCCGAATGCGGCGCGCGTAACAAGCGCGGCAATAGCCGTTGACTGCGCGGACGAAGGGCGCATGGGCGCGGCGGGCGAAACATTCGCGCAGGCAAAGCATACCGCGAACATAGATCACCACGTTACCAACACCATGTTTGCGCAGCATAATGCCGTTGAGGCGCATGCTGCCGCGGCGGCAGAGGTAGTGAAAAGGCTGATAGAGCAGCTTGACGTGGACTTCGGCGCGAATATTGCAACGTGCCTTTTTTGCGGCCTTGTTACGGATACGGGCAACTTTGCCTATTCAAATACCACGCCGGAAACGCTTTTTGCCGCGGGCGAGCTATTGCAGCGCGGTGCCGACAATGCGCTGATAAACCGCGCGGTATACCGCTCCGCCCCCGTATCAAAGCGCAGGATGCTGGGCCTCGGGCTGATAAAGGCGGAGTATCTGCACGGGGGCAAGGTAGCGGTATGCAAGCTTACGCGGGCGGATTTTGAACGCTTCAACGCGCGGGACGAGGACTGCGAGGGCATAATAGACAACCTGAGGGACGTTGAAAACGTTGAAATAGCCATGCTTATACGCGAAAAAGAGCCGAATGTATACAAGGTGAGCATGCGGGCGAAGGAATACGCCAACGTGTGCGCCGTTGCGGAGCGTTACGGCGGCGGCGGGCATAGGCTTGCTGCGGGCTGCACCGTGCGCGGCGAATTGGAGGCGCTTGCCGCCGAGCTTACCGAGGCGCTTATACAGGCATTATAACCATAAACAGAGACACAGATGACAGAAGGTATCGTAAACATATTAAAGCCGCCGGGAATGACGTCCAGCGACGCTGTGGCGGACGTTAGGCATATATTCAAAATAAAGCGCGTCGGCCATACCGGAACGCTCGACCCGGGCGCGGCGGGCGTGCTGCCCATATGCATAGGCCGGGCGACGCGGCTTTTTGACATATTGGTGGATAAGCAAAAGGAATACATTGCGGAGGTAACGTTCGGCGCGGCAACGGATACGCAGGACGCTTACGGCCGCATAGTTAAAACGGACGCAAGAATAATATCAAAGGATGAGCTTGCGGCCGTTTTGCCCTGCTTTATAGGCCAAATCGAGCAGACTGCGCCCATGTACAGCGCCGTCAGCATAGACGGCAAGCGGCTTTATCAGCTTGCGCGCGAAGGAGCGGACGCCGTTGAAATAAAGCGCAGCGCAACAATAGAAAATATTGAGCTTATGGCGCAAAGCGGCGAAAACCGGTATCTTTTGCGCATAGTTTGCTCCCGCGGAACATATGTAAGGACGCTGTGCGCGGATATAGGCAGGCGGCTCGGCACATGCGCTTACATGAGCTTTCTCCTGCGCACGCGCAGCGGGGAGTTCACAATAGGCAGCACCTATTCAATAGCCGAACTTAGGCAGATGAAGGAAGAAGGGCGGCTCGGCGACGCCGTGATAAGCATAGAGGATTCGCTCAACGGACTGATAGATAAGCTTAGCCTTACCGGCCTTGACGAAAAGCAGGCGCGGCTGATACGCAACGGCGCGGAGATATTCCCCGGGGAATTAAAGGGCAGGGACGACAGCCGCCTTGTTATGCTGTATGCTGACGGTGAATTTTTGGGCATAGGCCAAACGGGCGAAGGCGGCAGCGTGCATATAAAAATAAACCTTACGGAGGCCGGCGCATGAAAAGAGCAATAGCGCTGGGCACGTTCGACGGGGTGCATATAGGCCACCGCGCAATAATAAACGCGGCGATAGACAGGGCAGCAAAGCTTGACCTGGAGCCGATGATATACACTTTCACCGCGCATCCGATGGCGCTTTTCGGCAAACAGCCGCCGCTGCTGATGACGCAGTCCGAGCGCATGGCTGCGCTTGGCGGCATGGGCTGCACGCTTAGCGCGGATGAATTCAGCGCCGAATATGCAGCGACCGAACCAGAGCAGTTCATAAAAATGCTTATTGAGCGGTTCGATATGGGCTGCGCCGTTGCCGGATTCAATTATACTTTCGGCAGGCGCGGCGAAGGCAGCGTGGAGCTTATCAAAAAGCTGGGCGAGAAATACGGCTTTGCCGTGGCGATAGTGCCGCCGGTAATGTATAAAGGGGAGGCCGTGTCCAGCACGCGCATACGCGCCTGCCTTGAAGCGGGCCGCGTGAAGGACGCGGGGGAGATGCTGGGCGCGCCGTATTCCATCACGGGGCCTGTGATACGCAACCGCGGCATAGGGCGCACGCTTGACTACCCAACGGCGAACATAGCAGGCTGGGAGGACAGGGCCGTGCCCATGGCGGGCGTGTACGCAACGCGGGCCGTGCTCGGTGGGGAAAAGTACCCTGCCGTAACCAACATAGGCCGCAACCCTACCGTGAACGGCGAGCATACCACCATAGAGACCCATATGCTTGGCTTTGACGCGGATATATACGGCCAAACGCTGAAGGTGGAGTTCATTGAGCGCATACGCGGGGAAATACGCTTCCCGGACGTGCATACGCTTGCCACGCAAATGAAGGCGGACGGCGAAAAAGCCCGCGATATATTAAAAAATAGTTGATATGCCGTTTACATGCGGCGGGAAATATGGTATACTTCACTCAGAACCGGCTGCTGTGTTCGGCGACGACTCCGACGCTTTACTCGGCGCTGGGCGATATAATTATCAGGAGGATAAAAACAATGGCAACCAAACAGGAAATCATCGCGAAGTTCCAGCTTCATGAGGGCGACACCGGCTCACCCGAGGTACAGATAGCTCTGCTTACCGATCGCATCAACCACCTTAACGAGCATCTTAAGGAGCACAAGAAGGACCACCACTCCCGTCGCGGCCTTCTGAAGATGGTTGGTCAGCGCCGCGGCCTGCTCAACTACCTCAAGGAAACCGATATAGAGCGTTACCGCACCATACTTGCCGAGCTGAACCTGAGAAAGTAAGTTTGGCAAAGACGCTTAGGAGGTTTATAAGATGGGAACTCTACACATAATTCTTAACATAGTGCTGATACTCGCCTCCGCCGCGCTTGTGGTTTCGGTACTGATGCAAAAGACCAAGAGCAGCGGCCTTGGCAGCGCATTCGGCAGCGATACCGCCTCCTTCAACACCGCCCGCAATAAGGCGGCCAGCAAGGAAGCCAAGCTGCAGAAAATCACGCTTATTCTGGGCATTGTTATCGCCGTGCTTACCATAGCGATGATGTTTGTAAAATAAGCATCGATCCTAATGCAACGGGGACGCGCCATGTTAGCGCGTTCCCTTTTTCAAACCAAATATAAAGGGGGTGCCGAAGCATGCCTATAACCAAGGGCACAAGGCAGGTGGCGGAAAACCGCCGCGCCAGGCACGATTATTTTATAGAGGACACATATGAATGCGGCATAGCCTTGGTAGGGACCGAGGTTAAAAGCGTGCGCGCGGGCAAGGTGAACCTGAAGGACAGCTATGCGCAGGTGAAGAACGGCGAAATGCTGCTGGTGGGGATGCATATAAGCCCATACGACCAGGGCAACATATTCAATAAGGACCCGTTCCGCACGCGGAAGCTGCTGCTGCACAAGCGGGAGATACGCAAGCTGAACTCCCTTTCCCAAACGGACGGATACAGCCTTATCCCTACCCGCCTTTATATACGCGACGGGCTGGTGAAGGTTGAACTTGCAGTGGCCAAGGGCAAAAAGCTTTACGATAAGCGGCATACCATGGCCGAGCGGGACGCTAAGCGCGACATGGATCGCCGCATGAAAAGCGTTGATTGACGCGAAGAAATATAGTATAATATAATCCCCTGAAGAAAGGGGACATCACTTATCATGGGGCCGTAAATGGTTTCGACGGGGATCACGGGGGCCGGATAAGCGAGCCGAAGCCCCGCGCTTCGTAAAAAGCGGGAAAATTAAAAATTAACTGACGAAGCTAATTTTGTACCCGTCGCTGCGTAAGCAGTGACCGTCCGCCCTTAGGTTCCCACGCCTAAGGATACGGGCGTCATCAATGTGGGGAACCAACCTGCGTAAGCTTTGCCGCAGGCGGGATATATGAAGCTACCGCAAGCGCCGACCCTGCCGCCGGGGGCTCCGCCGAGGGAATTGTAAATCAGCGGCTACGCTCGTAGAAAGTCTTGCTGAAGGGTTTTCGGACAGGAGTTCGACTCTCCTCGGCTCCACCATAACGCACAGGTACGAACTTTTTTGGTTCAAAAACGTGTTCGGCCTGAAAAAAGAACTGCCGCAGAGGTGATGATCCTCTGTGGCAGTTCTCTTTATGTGCCCGGTGTAGCTCTCATAGATAACCGTGCTGCTTTCTCTTCGCCTCGATGTTGGACAGCACTGTCTGAATTTCAAACGCACCTATTGCGCAATGCCAATTTTCGCAGCCGTAAAGGCGGAAAATACAGTTTTGGCACCCGCTCTGCTGCTTGCAAAACGCAGCTATCGTTTGCGCAGCCTCAACGACTTTCTTGTTGCTTATCACATCTGCACCTCCTATTTGCCGTCCGCAAACGGATAATCCTCGCTCCAATCCTCAAGCTGATTCTGTTAGGCATGACGCCCTTTTTGACGATTCTCATATTTGCCCCTCGTTCAGCACGAAATACGGAAACAGATCGAGTGTTTCAGCCACCTCGCACATCACACGGCTAAAGGCTTCATGCGTCACACCTTCTGGGCAATCCACGTTGCTGATGACGTGCGTCAAGGTCTGACGGTCTATGTACTCGTTACAGCGCGGCTTATCGTACACGTGGGGGTTGTTCTCAAGCTCCCACTCGATGAACCTTTGCCTTCCGTCTACGGTTCCCATCACGCCTGCACCTCCCGTTCTCCGTCCGCAAGCGGATATACATCAATCGCCTTGCCGTCGTCTGCAACCACAAGGTCGTGCTCTCTGGGAATGCCGAAAAAGCCGTAAGCTGCCCAGTTGCAACCGCTGCTGTCGCCCTCCTTCGGAGATCCCTTGCCGGTGTACCGGCCAAGGCATTCCTGATAGGCACAGTTCGGAGATTTAGCCCCTGCGTCCTTGAAGTTCTGCACGGACGCAACGTGTCCGCACATGGGGCAACGGAACTTCCACTTGAGCATATCGGGACCGAAGCGCCGTGTGGCTTCAGCTCTCCATTCTTCGATGCTGTTGTATTTCATTTCTTCTGTTCCTCCATTTCAGTTTGCCAGCGGGTTTTCCAATCACCGGCTTTGTACAGCTCGCAACGCTCCATGTTGGGACGGCGAACTTTGGATGTTTGCGTCTTGCTTCTGACAACCTGACAGCAGTAGCCGTTGCCGTCCACCTTGTAACGGTCGAGCCACTTACAGCCGTGACAGTTCATCCGCAGACACTTCCTCCCCGTTTCGGAAAGCCGCAACGGTGCGCCAGCCGTTAAGCACTCGCTCACGGTAGACCATCGGATGCGAACAGATAACCGCACGGCAGTACGGCCTGTCCATTACACGGATCAGAATATCCGGTGCGACCTCGCTGTTTTCCATAGCCCACAGCCGGGCTTCCATTACGCTCTTTTTCACGGTGTGACACTTCTCCTTTCGGGCTTGATACGCCTGACGCGTTCAAGGGTCATGATGTAATCGTCAACAGCCTTCATGCAGTCATAGCAGCCGCCTACCTCGCCTCCGGCTCGGAGCACCCAATCCTGATAGACCTCCCAGCCAAGTTCCCGCTTTTCCGCCGCAGCATCACGCTCTGCGGCTCTTTGCCTCGATGCTTCACAAAGACGGTCAAAAATCGCTTTGCAATCTGCCTGTAGCTTTCGGAGTGTTGGGAGAGACGCGGCGGCAATCTGCTGACACCGTGCAAGCACTTCCGGGTCATCGGCTTCAATCCATGTGTTCACGTCAAGCCCTTCGCGGGTGCAGTATTCCTCCGCTTCAAACACGGAACCGAATACGATTTCTTTCACCAAAGCATACCCGCAATTGACGTTCTTGAATTTGCCGGATCTCACGTAGTTGTGCATCAGTCCTCCGCCTCCGTTTCATCCGGCCTGATAGGACCGCCGTCTACAACGTTCCACGCCACGCAGTACGGGTGTAGCTTCCGCTGTTCCTCGTTCAATTCCGCCATGACCGCCTCGATATGGTAGCTCTGCTTCGTGCGGCTTCCGGGTTCATTGCTGTAAAGTGCGCCGTGGTGCTTGCGCCGGAAAGCCTCTGCGCTTTCCTCTGTCTTGAAAAATCTATGTGCGTACAACATGGTTTCACCTCCTGTTCTCTGTGTGAATCAGTCCGGACAGCCGTGCCAAGGAAAGCAGTTCATTCACGATGTCCTTCATTATGGCTTCCTGCTGATCCTCTGCCGCATACCGGACGCTTTCAGCCTTGCCCGCAAGCGCCGATACGGACGCCCGCAGGTGGATCAGCTTTTCATGGTCGTCCTTCGCCGCTGCGGCCATGCGCAACGCCTCTGCCATATCCTCGTTCTTTCGCCGTGCCGTGTCATAGCGGGTGACGCCGGTTTCCTGATAGTCGTAATACGCTTTGTCGGCTTTTTGCTGGTACTGCTCGGCCAGCTTCTCAAGCTCTGCTTTTGTCATGTCAGTGTTCTCCTTCCTCGTAGAATAAATCGGTTCGGTACAGGACGGCGCGATCTCCGACAGGGACGGAATTGTCGCCGTACAGTTGACAATCCCACTCGTCGTGGAAACAGTCCAGCACAAGCAGGTAGAAGTCATACTCCCACTCACGCGCCGCCTCCCTGATCTCATCGAGCGTCAGCTTGCCGCGCTTTTTCTCAATGACAAGCCGCCAGCGCCGGTTCTGGTCGTAGTCTGAATATACCTCGATGCCCTTTTTCACTCACAGTTCACCTCCTGTTCGGCGTTCACGCCGTAAGATGCCGGACTCTGCCGCGTTCTTCGTACCACTTTCGGGCATCGTCCGTGATGCTTGTCGTAGGACGGAACGCATTCTTGCCGGTCTTGTTGAAGTACCACTCCTTGCAGAGCTTGCAAGCCGCTTTCGCCGTGGGTGCTTCGATCACAACGTCGGCCAGATATTCCATCCGGTTTGCCTTGATGAAGAAATAGACCACATACTGTTTCATGATTAACCTCCATGCCCTGCCATCTTCAGTGCCGGTGGGGCGGTTCCGGCAGACGCCCGGACGGGCGTTTCGGCTTGAATTCAAATGTCAACCGCCACGCTGTGATAAGCCCAGAAGCGACCACGGCGGCGGAACACCTTGCACCAGTTCGTGAATGCCTGACCGGTGCAATCATAGGCAGACGGATAGTAGTGCCTGTACTCATAATCCTCGAAGTAGCTGACCGCTTCGTCCAACGTCTCGATGTACACCGGCAGAGGCAGAAGCTCCACATAACCGTCAATACCCCAATCCCGGATGATCCGGCGCTCCGACACCGGACGGTGAAGGAATGCGCGGATTTCACGCTTGAGGGCATCGGCCTTCTCGCTTCTTCCGCTCTCATAGGCAATTTCCAAAATCTCATAGGCGACCTTCAGGTCAGTGTAGCTATTGACCTTAAACATTTTCCTTACCTCCATGCCCTCGTGACCTCCGGGGCGGGCGTTATGTTCAGCTCAAGTATTCGTCGCGTTTCTCAAGCAGACGCCAGACGACATCGTGTTCCTGCTTCGTTTCCACAGCCTTGTCCACCAGCTTCTGGTAAACACTGGCGTGCCATTCGTCAAGCACGACACTAAGCTCGCCGGTAAAATCGTTGTTTTCCTTATCGATCATGGCGTTCAGGTAAACGGTCATGCAGTCCAGATACCCCATAGCGCCGTAGGCTTCCTGCTTAGCCCGCTCATACGATTCTGCTGCTTCGATACGGGAGAGCCAAATGCCGAATTGAGTTGTTGCCTCAGTGATGAATTTCATGTTGTTCAGAGCTTTCATTTTCGATTTCCTCCGTTCATTCTTCAACAAAAAAGCTGGTGTGGCAGATTTCGCCGAGACAGTACATAATGCCTTCAAGCTCAAGAATCTCATAGGTTTCCGGGTCGCTGTACTGCACGATTGTTCTCGCCATCTCAAGGATCCTTGCGGTGGTGATGTTGCAGGCATTGGTCTTGTTCAGGAACTTTTCATATTCCTCGTTGTTGCCGTGAGTGAACCACCCATGACTGATGCACAGCTTTCTCAGGTCGTCCATGTCCATCCAGCGTCTTTCTTTGACTTTCATTCTGTTTGCCTCCTGTCTTATGCTCTGTTTTATTCGGTTTACTTTATTATAGCGTTATGAGATTCGATTGTCAATAGTAATCAGCGATTTTATTCGATATTATTTTCTGACATTCGGTTTTGAGCAAAAAAATAAGCCCGCAGATGCGTTTTGTAACATCTGCGGGCAAATTTCTATAATTACCTATACATATAGGCGTGTATAGGCGCTATGGCGTGCAAATGCGCCATACGCCTTTATTTTATATACTCTATAAGAATTTAATGTTACAATGTTACAAAGTCGTCAAAACGTCCGTATTTCAAGGCTTTTCAGCGTAACAACTGCTTGTAACATGAGCGTTACAATGTTACAGCCTTTTGTAACATTCTTGACCGCTGTAACACCTGTTTTTCGCAGAATGTTACAGCGGTCAAATGGGTTATTTCATCTTCGCAATGAGCGCTTCACCCGCTCCGCGAATAATGGCGGAAACGTCCACACCCGCAGAATTAAGCAGGTTCTTAGTAGTATCGGACATCTTCGCCATAGCGCCGTCAATAAGCAGCTTGCCAAGTTCGGTAATTTCGTCCTTAGTCAGTTTCCCGTCTGCGCTGGCGGCTTTCATGCCGTCAACAGTGGTCTGCTGAAGCTCAAGGACGGTCTGCTGTGCAGCGGAGATGACTTCCTCCGTTGCGGTGGCAATGTTCTTCAACTCCGTCTGTTTGGCAATCTTTGTGGACAGCCAAGCGCCCAGAACGCCGATCAGGGTAATGAGCAGGGTTGCCGCAATCTGCACAAGGTTCTCAATGATGATCTCTGTCATGGTAATGTACTCCTTTTCAATTTATATTTACACCTTTTGGGTGTAATCCAGACTGATCCAGCCTGCGCCGGATTTGAGCTTGCCCCACTTCGTCGCACCGGTGCCGGTGCTCTCAGCAACGATGGTGTAAACGCCGCGATCACGAATGCAGCCGTTCAGGCCGTAGCCGGTGCCGGGGCCTTTGCGAATATTCAGGGCGTCGGTGGTGATCTTCACAAGATACGCACTGAAACTGGGCGTCTGTGTAGCCGTCCCGCCCACCACAGACAGGAACTTGACGTTGATGGGACTGCAAATAGCATTTTTGCCATCCACGCTTTTGTCAATCACTGCGCGGTCACCGCTGACCTCCTGGACAATCCACTCCTTTGCAGCTACCCATGCGGGAATTGCCTTGCCGCTGTAGTAGGTTGCGCCGGACAGGATGCGGACGGTGTCGCCCTTCTTGACGGTGGCGCTGCCGGTATCGGGGATGGACGGCTTGACCGGATCCTCGGTGGTACCCAGCCTGCGGTTGACCTCTGCTGCAATCTGGCCGTGTCTCTCATACAGGTAAGCGCCGGGGCAGGACTTGTTCGCATAGTCGCGGTGGACGGTCATATTGCAACCGTTCAGGTGGTTCATGCGCTCGTTCTTGTTCGTGGACCAGACCAGCTTCTTGATATCGTTCCGCTTGCAGATGTCGGTCACAAGCTCAAGGAGCGCGTTGTATGCCTTGTCGGTGACAGCATAGGGATCCTTGTTGTCGCTGGCAACCTCGATGGTGATTGCTCTCTGATCGTTGCTGTTGGAAGAGGTACACCAAGAGCGGTTTTTCTCTTCAACACACAGGCCGATACTGCCGTCATAACCCACAACGTAGTTGCAGGACGCTTTCTTGCTTGTCGGCTGAAAGACCTCGCAGCCTCGTTTTGCCGTAACCTGTGCAACAAAGCAGTGAATCGTGATGGTGTCAATGGTGTGTGTCCTCTGTCCGGAATGATTAGGGCTGAGCAGGGTAACGCTGGCGAGAGAACTGTTTGTGTAACTCATATTATCTTCCTCCTTGTCGGTATTGGAAGAGCCGGTTACGTTAGCATACTTGTTGTAGTATGTCTGTCCGTACCCGGCTCTCCTGATTTTTGCAGCCTCGCTCTGATCAGCGGGGCGTTCAAACTTTGTAAGGACCACATCGGAAGCTTCCCTGACCGTGGTTGCGGTCTTCAAGACGGCCAACACAGAGGCGCTGTAGCCCTCTGACAGCTCTTTCCACAGAAAGCCAAGCTGTGCGTCAAGGTCGCCGATGGAAGCGCCTATGGACTTCGCATAGTCCAGCAGGGCGGCCTTGCGGGTGTGGTAGGTCCACTGTGCAAGACCATATCCGGCGCTGTCCTTGACGAAGTTGGTATAGCTTCCGTTGTCCACCGCTGCGGTGTAGCTTTCATCCGTCATGCCCAGCTTCTTTTCATAGCTGTTCTGAAGGTTGTTCGGCCTCAACGCACTTTCGGCATAGAGGTTGCCCATCAAGCCAGCCGCGCCGCAAGCGTTCCCGATCTTCTCCATGAGAAAAGCCCAAATCTTCTGTTCGTTTGTCAAACCGTCTGTCCTCCTTATTCCAAAAAATTATGATCCTGCAAACACGCCGTATAGACGTGCTCAATGTTTGCGATTGCCATGACCGCCCGATTGTTCTTATATTCCGGGTGCTTCTCGCAGTAACGCCGATACGTGTCAATGTCGCTGTTCACCTGATCAAAGGATTCCTTGCTGTGTCGGACACTGTGACGCACCTCGTCCGAGAAGCTGAGTATACGGATGCGGGCATTGGTTGCCCGGTCTTCGCTGATCTCGCTGCGCAGCTTGTCTATCTCTTTGCGCACGTCTTCGATGGCGGTCATGAGCGTTTTGCTTTTGCCCTTCTTCTCGTCGTACCGCTTGATGAGAAATTGCAGGAAAGTCAAAAGCGCTCCCCCTCCGAAGATGCTGAGTAGGATCGTAAGTGCGGATTCCATACTCACGTCACCTCCTGCCAACCAGCGGGATAAGCAGAAGGCGACCAGACATTGTTGTCGATAAGGCTTTCGTAGATTTTGCCCTCGAAGCGCACTCTGTCACCCTTTTTATAGGGATTGGTGCTGTCCGGCTGCTCCCAGTCCGGAATAACGTCCGGGTCAGGAATGAGAACCTTCGCAAACAGGGAGACGGCCTTATCCGGCGTCCAATCATCCTGTGATGTGTGCGCCTGCAATACGGAGTAAAGAATACCGGCGTATCTGACCTTTTGCCCTGCGGTATATGCAGTGCCGGTCTTCCACGCCGGAAAAAGATTGACCGCCTCAAGGGCGGTCGTATCATCAAGGCTTTGCGCTGCCGTTTCGATGAACGGACGCAGCTTCAAGGCAAGCTCTTTCAGGGTCATGTCTCACTCACCCCCAGCAGGATTTTTGCCGCTGCCAGCTCGTCTTCCAGCGCCAGCACCTTTTCGGTGAGCTGCGCACGGGTCAGAACCTCCGCGTCCGGATTGTCAGGCGACGGGGTAGGATCGTCGTCCTCAGGATCCGTGCTGCCAGACTGAGCCTTGTATTCCTCGTATTCGGCAAGGGTAATAGAAACGGCGCTGAGAAGTTCTTCACTCTCAACGCCGTTAAGCTCCTTGCCCTGAAGCTGATAGATTGTGTCGCCGTCGCCGGACATCACGCCCTGCGCGTCTCGCTTTTCGCACCGGATCAGCATTCCGTTCCGGTCCTGCCAACAGACATAGACAGGATTGTCGAGCGCTTCCGCACCTTTGACCGTCCCGTCAGACGACAGGATTTTGTAGTAGACCATAACAGCCCTCCTTGTTTGTGATGAAAAGATCGGTGTATAGCGCACCCATATTCTGAATGGTGTGCCATGCGTTGAAACGCGCAGCATAGCTTCGCCAGCTTTGCCACGTGGCGTAAATATCGGCAAAGGTCATTTTCCCGTCCAGCAGCTTCCTGTGTAGCTTCTTCATTTTCTGCCGCATTTTCGTGACGCTGCGCTTGTAAATCTTACGCACAACTTTTCCGCTCTCCGTGATAAAGAATCGCACCTTCAGCCATGTGAAGCCATGGCTCAGCTTTACAATCTGTGTTTTCTTCTCGTTCAAGATTATGCCGAGTTCAGAGCATATCGCCCGGATATGCTCCACACAGTTTTGCAGATACTCTTTGGACGGATGAATCAGATAGCCGTCGTCCATATAGCGGCCATAGCCCCTTATGCGCAGGACTTCCTTGATGTAATGATCCAGCCGGTTTGCGGAGGCAAGCGCCAGAACCTGACTGATTTGACTGCCAAGCCCCATGCCCTTGTCACCGAAAGCATCAATGAAGTGCTCCGTGATGGAGAGAAGCCTTTCGTCTGAAAACTGCCGGTGCAGGTAGGCTTTGACCACTTCGTGTGATACGTTATCGAAGAACTTTGAGAAATCGAAAAGCAGGATGTAGCCGTCGTTACCGTATTTACGGTAATGCTCTTGCAGGTGCTGCGTGATGCGGCGCACGGCAAAATCATATCCCTTGTTCTTCATGGAAGCACCATTGTCGTGGATGAAAGTGCGTTCCAGAACGGGTACAAGGGCGTTGTCACACAGGCACCGTTGGACAACACGCTCGCTTATGACCGTGCTGCGGATATGACGATGCTTCCCACGCTCATATAGGTCAAACTCGTAAAAGCCGGGACTTTTGAAAGTACCGGCCTGAAGCTTTTTGTATGTGTGTAGGATATTCAACGGTGCGTTGGCTGTGTATTTCTGGACACTCGCTTTCCATGCCACGCCGCGACGGCAGCATTTATAAGCCTGATAGAGGTGCTTGTAGCTGAAGACCTTATTGTAGTCATCGTGCTCGGCTCTGACGGCGTTTCTCCTTGCCTGCCGTGCCGCTGTGCGGCGATGATACCTTGCTTCTCTTCGTTCTTCACTTGTCATAAGAAACCTTGCTTACCCTGTATGCCTGTTGGCAGGTTGCGGTAGGCACATAGCGTCACCGGGCATGAAATGCGGAATAGCCTGCAATCCGCACCATGCAAGCAGCGTCCGCCCGGACGCATCAGGGTATATATTTACCTTTGCAGGAAGGTCAAGCACTCCTTCTCTCCACTCTGCGCAGATTTCACCCCGAAGGTTACTTTGTCAGGCACGAGAGGAGCCGAACGCCACGCCGTAAGAGTTGGACGCGTTGTTGTTGTTGCTGTTACCGTTGTTGTTCACATTGGCGAAAGCCGACGAGGACGACGCCTCAGGCGACCGGAGCCACCAGTTAGAAGCCAACCTCACCGAAGAACTGACAATTTGTGCAGCGCTTAACCTATGGTGTTATCAGGGAAGATCTTTGTATCTCGCCCTATCGCTTTTCAGAACGGCTTTCACGAGCCGGATTTCGGTATCTACTATATCCATCCAGTATTTCAGGGTGTCCATTTCGATTCCGAAAAGCTCTTGCGCCACCTCAAGCTGGGAGATCATACTTTGAAGCTCAGCATTGGCGCGAATGAAACAATCTCGCCGGAGCTGAACTTCATGCTGATTCAGAGGGTATATGCTGTTGCCGCGTTTCACGTCTTCGTAAATTCGCGTTGCGGCATTTGCCAGAGGCTGCGACACATAGAATGTGTAGCGCTTTGGAAAATTGACGCACTTCTGAATTGTGTAAATTTCCAGCTTCCTTGCGTTGGCCAGAAATTCCATGTCTGACGTGGAACGCTTGCTTTTAATTACAGACAAGGGCAACACCTCATTTTCTCTGAAAAGTTCGTAATATTCATTATATCACACGCCCCCCCCCTAAATCCACATGAAAAGTGTGAATTTTCAAAATTTTCGCGCGCCGCTTACGCGGCGATATGGGGCGTTGGCCGGGAGCTTCTGCGCCTGTATCTGGCCCCACAAAGGGGGCCAGATACCCAGAGCCACAGATTATATACAGAAGCCGAACGCCACGCCGTAAGAGCCGGACGCGGCGTAGATGGGGCTGTAACCGGCGTTGCTCACAGTGGCGAAAGCCGACGAGGACGACGCCTCAGGCGACCGGAGCCACCAGATAGAAGCAGAACCGGTACCGTTGTATGTCTTCTTGATACGGCTCTCGTTGTTGGTGAACAATGCGAATGTCGCATTTTCGGCATCCGGGTCTACTTCGTCCTTATAAGGCACGTCGCTGACATTGAAGCCGATCTCTGCGCGGGACAGCAGGAACAGACGATCGTTGCTGGTGCTGATATCTGCCTTCGTGTCACCGATAGAGGACCGCACCTGTACCATCTTGATCATGGACTGCCACTGACGCGGCAGAGCGGCGAAGATCGTCTCATTGAGCCACGTCCGCATACCGCAGGATGCCCAGCCTCCGGAGTTTACGTTCGAGCTGTTCATTTGATGCGTTGCGTTCATGACGCCCAGCATGACGAATACCACACCGGCAAAGTCGCTGCTGTCCTTCTTCTTGAAGTGGTTAAAGCCTGCGACCTGCATTATGATGGAGGAATCAGCAAACACCGTTGTTGTCGGGACGATTTTAATCTTATCGCCCACGGCGAAGTATTCCTTGCCCTTGCCGGTTTCCATGATACCGTAGAACTCCGCCAGTGTGTAACCGCTGTTGTCTGCCGGATCGTCGCTGTACAGGTAATCGAAATCCGAAGCGACGGTGTCCGGAAGCGTCGGGGTTACGAATACGGCATGGACGTCAACGTCCGCCACAACGTCATTCGTGAGAGCGTCCCAGTTCATCCAGATTGCGCCGGACGAGGACGTCAGGTCAGCTCCGCGATAAGACGTGCCCTCATGTGCCGCCACCGTGTCGGTCTGCAAGAGCTGCGTCCCATTATAGAAGCGCACCGTATAATACCGTGTAGCTTCCGAGAACAGCGCCGTGACCACGAGATCGTCAAGGATATAGCTAAACTGCTGATCCCAGCCGATGTACGTATAGACCTTGTCAACGGTAGAAGGCTTAACGGGTTCGCTGATCAGGCCTGCGGTCACAGGGTTCTGCGCAGCGCCGTATTTGCGCACGGTCTGCGTATTCAGGACGGTACCGTCATAGTTTTTGAAGGTAACGGTGCAGGAGCCGACCATCTGGTCGTAGGTGACGGACAGGTTGATGAAGCGCGTCATGATCGTTGTCAACTCTGCCTGAGAAACCATTGCCACGTGTACAGCGCCCTCAAGGACGAACTGTGTTGCGGGGTTGCCCGTTTCGTCCAGACCAGCAAGGTCTTTCAGACGAAGCAGAACGTCTGCGTCGTTCATTGTCCAGTCCACGTCCGGCAGACGGCCACGGCTGAGGCTTGCCGCAGCGGCCACCAGCGTATAAGTGTTGATTGCGGGAGAATCCTCCACCCAGACGGCGCGCAAATTGGAGCCGTCCATAGCAAAGGTTGTGAGGTGCGAGAGCTGCCGCGCAATCAGGCTGTTCAGCGGGCACAGCTTGGCCGTTTCAACCGGAGCGCCCAGCGCAAAGGTGGCGCCGGTGATGCCGCTGCCGGTCAGCAGGAGTGTTTTCAGGGAGGTCAGAGCGGACAGATCAAGCGCCTGCTTCAACTCCGGCGTGCCGCGCAGGTCGAGGTATTCCAGAAGCGTATTTGCACCGACGCTGATAGAAGTCAGGTTCTTGTTCGTGTACCCGTCTGTTTCCGAGCCTGCGGTAAAGCTGCGCAAGCGCTTCGCTCCCTGCAAGTCGATAAACTGGCAGTACAGACCAGCAATAGAGCTGATTTCTACGACGTTGGAAGCAAGATAGATGTAGATCTCCGTGTCGCTCAACGCCTCCTGCACCGGGCACACAATGTCGTAAGCCGTACCTCTTTTCGCACGCTTACGGACGCTGTAGGAGCCGTATTTGACGATGATATAGCAGTCGGCATACGGAGTGATGGAAAAATTGCCGGTGGGGGAAACGCCCTGCCACTCGTTCGGCGTATTGCCACGGAACTGAATCTTGTCACCCACAGCAACGGAGCCGTAATATTTGGAGGACATATACCCCTCTTGATACGTCTCAAACTGCGTGCGCTGGTCAGTCTTATTGCCCTGCATCATGTCGATATACGCTGTGTTCCCGTTATGGATATACGGTGCGAAATACTTGCCCCACATATCTTCAGCGACAAGCGCTTCAGGTCTTGCGGACTGATGCGCGGAGAACTTTGCGAGGATACGCGCCGCATCCCACGCTCCGGCAGATTCGCGGTCCTTGAACATGGTTTCCAGCTCCGCGCCGAGACAATCGCGGACATTGCACCACAACACCGAGGATGAGGCATTGAATACAGGCTTGGTTCCGACGCTGTCAGTGTCCTCAAGGCCGTAGGTGAAGGTCAAGCCGCCCTCATTGTCGTTGCCGTCTGCGGTGTCGTTATCGTAGTCTTTGCACACGTTCCATCGGTAATCCTGCACGTCAGGGTCGTACTCATAGGAAATGAACACGTTCTTTGCGCGGTTGTCAATCATGCAGTGCCGTTCCGTGAACAGGTAGTGGTAAGTCAGGCTGTCAACCGTGAAGTAGTTGGCCACTTCAGCTTTGAACTTGGCCGCACGGTACTCCTTCGTGTCGTTCGTGTAGGTCGTCCCGTCATACGTGACCGGAGAAGTCAATGCGTTGCCGGTGGGTGCGGTGGTGTCGGTAGAAACCACCCATGAAAGCATCGTCTGGAAGGCGGCTTTCATCTCTGCCGTGGGGTTCTTCGGGTAACGGAACTCAAAGGCTCCGTTGCCGTCCCACGTCTCAGCGGACAGGTCAGCGGACTTGAACAAACACTGGCTTGCAATGTTGTTGGAGATTTCAATGCAGCACTGAAGCGGGTGTGTGCCGGTCTGCCCGAACACTGCGAAGTTTTTCTTCGAGTTGTTCATATCGCCGTTGCCGTACAGGATGGTAGCACCGGCTTCAACCGTTCGTGCGCCCACGCTCACCGCATTGGTGCCGGTGTTGGTGAAGAATACTGCGCAGGGGTAGCCCTTAACGGTGTCACGCACACGGGCATCCGCACGGCGGCCTTCTGACAAGAACGGCTGATAGGTGTTGTATTCGTCGGCCAGAACCGTATTGTTGGCGTTCTCCGAGCTTGCAACATTGAGCTTGATGTTGAAATACGACACAGGAAGATCATTCTCTGTCATAGCGTAGGATTCAATGCGCGTTCCTTCGCCGTTTTCCCAGATCGCTTTGCTGAAATCGAGGTCGAGGTTCAGCGCGGCTTCTCCGTATGCCGCCGAGGATGTGCCCTGTCCCTTCATGATAACGCCGGTTGCCGAGAAGTTATAGGCGCTTCCGCCGTTCGTGTAAACCAAATCAACAGTGCAGACTACTTCGTCAGACTTGCCGACCGTCATGCGGTCAGCGCCGATTTTGAGGATGCGCAGATTCGGATTTGCAGCGGCAAGCTCCGTTACATTGATTGTGCCGTTGGTGTTGAAGATGTTGTTCCGAAGGTAACGGGCTACCATCTCCGTGGTGTTGCCGCAGTCCGCGACAAAGTTGTCGAGGATTTCATAGCGGGTCAGACTGTGGCTGTACATCTTCAGACGGTAGATCCAGATGTCGCAATCGTCAGAGCCGATTTTCACATTCTGCGGATCAGCCTGCATCCAATTATCGTTTGCGGTATAGGCAAACGCTCTGGAAGGAATACCTTCAAGCCAAATAACCGCCAGCTTGTTTTCGTTGGAGGCTTCAATGTTGATATCCAGCTCGATTTTACGGTCTTCGCAGTAAGGGATTTCAACGGAAGTCAATTCAGAGCTGAAAATCGCCTGCTGTGCCTGAAGCTTCAATCCGATGCCTCCGGACACGCAGCTTAGAAATTCTGCATCGTAGTCGCGGACATTTACGGCTTTGAACACAACCTTGATTTCCTTGCCAGAGGTAGCGGCATTGTCGTTAAACAAGCTGCGGTCAAGCTGGACATAGGTTCCGCGTTTGACCACAAATCCGGTGACACCCTCATCGTCAAGCTGGAAACCGCCGTTGATCCAGTCGAAATTCGAGCTGAAGGTCAGCGGATGGTTCGTCTCGTTGCCGTCCGTATACCCGAACTGTGTAGCCGTCGTCTCGCTGTTGCTGTGACCGGTGGGGTCGAGGTCAACGACAAGCCCTGTAGTGACGGGGTTGATGTCATAGCCGAGAGATGTACACGTTACCGTAATCGTCGCAACCACACTCTCACCGGTACGGATGGAGAGGTTGATCGTGCCAACCGTGGTTGCGCGATATGCCCATGTCTGAATGGTGCGGTCAACGGTCAGCGTGGACAAGGTGTTGTAGCCCTCCAACAGACGGACGGTTGCCGTGGTACCGGTGGGGTCATACACCATGTAATTGATGCTGCCGGTGGCAAACTGCTGGATCTCAAGAGCGCTCTGATAGACCGCAATAACCGGAGTGCTGTCATTCGCCTTTGTCCAGATACCCACATGACGCAGGTGCGTCGTGGTAACAATTTCGCCGTTGGCAGTAACCTCAAGCCACGCCTCAACCGTATGGGAGCCGTGCGAAAGCTCAAGCTCTGTCGGGTCAATCGTAGCTGTGACAGATCTGCCGGTCGTAGTAACCTCACGGGAATAAGTCTCTGTACCGTCAACGGTCATGTGGATAGTCTTTGTCCCTTCACCAGAGGGCGTAAGGCGCACGGTAAGCACACTGGATCCGTGGAAGGCCAGCGTGCCGAGATTCCACGCAAGATCATAGGTGGACACCGTGACCGTCCACGTAAAGGATTTGCTGTTGCCGTAGGCGTCCTCAATCGTCAGCTTGATGGCGTTCGCGCTCGCAGGAGTGAGATAGCCGGTCACGTCAAAGGCGCAGTCGCCCTGTGCCACCGCCTGTGTAGCTACCTTCGTACCGTTTACACGCCAGATGGCAGAGCCTGCGCCGGTGGGTTGCTCATCCGTGGTGTCAACGGAGGTCCAACTGAATTTGATTTCAACGGTTGCGCCGTTCATCACGGAGAACGCCCGCGAGGTCAGCTTATTGGTGATGCGGATCAGAGATCCGGCGTCACCGCCTCCGCCGCCTCCACCACCGGAGAACGGCCCCAGCGGTCCGACGACGACCTCATCTTCGGCGGTCATGTAAAGGTAGCCATCTTCAACGTAGGCATCGTCCACCTTGCCCTTTACGGTTGTTTTCAGATTGTTGAAGTCCTCCGCAAATTCATTGACAGAGGCAACCGCTTCCGTTGCGTCAAGAAGCGCCTGCTCCGCAGCGGCGGCGGACGCCTGAGCGGAGTTTGCGGAAGTTGCCGCTGCCTGCGCATTGGCCGCCGCCTGTGTCGCCTTCGTTTCCGCTGCGGCGGCCTTTGTTTCGGCAGATGCCGCTTTCGTTTCTGCGGACTGCGCTACGCTTTCGGCCTGCTCCGCAGATACCTTAGCAGCCGCAGCAGCGGCTTCGGCACGGTCTGCGTCGCCCTGTACGGCGTCCTTGAAGGTCTTGAATTTCATATTGTAGGTTTCGTCTTCCGACGAGACAAGCAGGAGATCGTCGTCCTGAGCCTCTTCGAGTGTTGCGAAATCTGCAATTCTCTTGTCAGCCATGTTCTTCCTCCTTGATGGTTAATTTCCGGTGCCGCCGTTGTCAAGTGCGTTCAGCCGGTTATAGATATCGATCAATGCGTTTTCGATGTCGCTTACCTTCGTCTGCAACGTTTCAATCGCCGTCCCGTGCTGTGTGACAGTCGTTTCCGCTGCTGTAAGACGTGTTTGCAGGTCTGCTATGTCCGTCTCTGCCTGTGCGATATCAGTTGCGTGCGTCTCAACAGCGGCCTGTAATGCGTCAATATCTGATTCAGCGGACTGCATCCGGGAAAAAAGACCGGAAATACTTTCCGTGTGACCGGAAACGGTCGTGTTCAGATCGGATATTGACGTTGTATGCCCGGAAACCGTTGTTTCAAGAGCGATCACACGCTGTGCCAATGCTGCGGGAGACGTTCCCTCAAGCACTGTGACGCGCTGTGACAAGGCTTTTTCAGCGGCCTTTGCCCGTGTCTCTTCGTTCCCGATATTCGTACTCAGCGCCGTTTCTACGCCCTGCGCACGCTCGATTTCGGCGGCGAGGGTGGAATCGTCAACCTTGCCCGCAAGCTCTGTTGCAGCGCTCTTGATTGCGCTGTTCAGCTCTTCCGTGGTCTGTTTCAGACTTTTGATTTCGGACAGGTAAGGATATTCTTCGCTGAGGTCTTCGCTGTTCGGTGCGTCGATATCAGCACGGAAATTGTGGTCAAGGGTCAGCTTCATGTTGCACATAACGCTGTGTACCATGTCGCCGATTTTAACCTGATCCCCAAGCTCCGTAGCCGGGTCGTACAGGGCTTTTGTCGCCGTGAAGGGTAAATACACCAGCCCGTTAAAAGCCGCGTACAGGTCGTTGCAAATGCCCTGTGTGGCATACGGATTACTTTCTATCGTGAGAATATTTCCGCTGTCGCTCCCTGCGGTGTAGCTGTCCCCGCTGTCGCTGTTGAGCGTTACGCCGGTTACGGTGATCTGTGTGCCTGTTGTAATCTGCCCGCAGACGACGGGAATATTGATTACTCCGGCTTTCAGAGACACTTTCTTTGCCATGTTGGCGTCTGTGTCCCAAACAAGGTAATACCCCTCCGGCGTCACGATTTTATTTCCCAGCTCGTCGGTGATGAAGTAGGAGCGCGGTACATTGTCGCCGCCGCCCGGCAACACACCGGATGGGACAGGAAGGACGGCATTGAAAACCGTCTGCTCCTTGTATGCCAGCCGCACGACGGAGTTTCCTGCGCCGTCCGCAAGGGTTATTTTGTTATAATCCTCGTCGATAACGTGGAAGGTTTCGTCCGGCGCGGTCGTGAGAGGAACGAGCCGTAAAAGGTTTTCCTCCGTAACTATCCAGTTCCCGCCGTGGCAAGCGCCGATATAGCCCAGCACCTGTGCCATTGTTTTTCCGGTCGGGTATGGTACAACGTAATCGCTCCCGGTCTTGATACGGGTACGAAGGTCTATACCGACACCGATTCGGTATGCGATTTCTTCCACGACGGACTTCATGCTCTTCGGCCAGTTTCCCGACGTGTCGGTTCCGTCAAGGTAGTTCTGATTGGTTTTGAGCATTGCGTCGTAACAGTCAATGGTTACAAGCCCCTCAAAACCCGTGTCGCGCTGGTCGATGTAAAAGGTGCCGAATTCTTTCCACTCTGTACTGGTCTTGCCGTTGGTCAGCCGTCCCATAATCACTACCGGGCTTTTGGGAGGGATTACATCGTCTGTCAGAATGGACAGGTTGAGCGTAGCTGAAATACAGTTGCCTACAGACAGCGGGGACGGCATAAGCGAACGGTCAATCTTCGGTGCAGAGATTTTTACATACTCTTTGTTATTGATCCGTGCCTTTGCGTCGAAGGTAAACCGCCCCCGTGCCGCAAGCTTTGTCCAGCGTTCCGTACATATACGCATAGGCTCACCTCTCTATCATATTGAAGGTACAGCCTTCGTAATACGTGCGGTCGTCGCTTCTGCTGTAGCGCTGCGTTCCATATGTCAATGTAGACGTGTAATAGGTTTTCGTCATAACACGGTTGGTTTTCGGGTCAAGGAAGGTGATATCGGTGTATTCGCCGTCCACGTCTGCCGCTATGGATTTCATAATCAATTCCGGCAAACGGTTGAATTTCACCGTCCATTTATCCTTTTGCGCAATCCTTGCGCGGTACATCAGCCCGTCAAGGAGGTTGCGCCCGCTGCCGTCTGCGTCAAGGTCGTTTCTCACCGGGGCAAGGCCGTCTTCAGCCAGCCATGCGGTATAGTCATGATTTCCGATTTTCAGTACCGGTTTTATGGTGCGCACCTCCTATCATTCGAGCGGTGATTTACCGGTTGCCCGCGTTCTGCGGTTGATTTCCCGGATGGTACTCTCCGCAATCGCTGTTTTATCGAGATTGACGGTCGTACCGCTGTAGGTCTGGATGGCCGTCACAATGGCTGCGGTAGCGTTGGCTACAACCTGCGTAACAACGCCTGCAAGCGCCTCATTGGACGATTCAATGGTTGTGCCGATATCTGCCCCGCTGCCGTTTGCCGCAACCGCTGCGGCCTTATATGGGACTACGCCGCCCATAGCAACGGCAGGCACGGCAAAGGTGACGTTATCGGCTATCGCCTGAAGCTTATCAAGCAGGCTTGTGAAGCTGCTGCTGATTTTGTCGGAGAACGAGTTCAGCGCACCGTCCACCTCTGCGGTTGGAATGATGTTTCCGGTTTTGTAGTCACCGGCATTGAACTCATTTGCAATGGCGTCAGCCACGCCGGAGACGGACTTCAAAATGGAAGGCTCCGACGCTTCAACGCCTTCACCGATACCGTAACCGATATTCAGACCTACGGCGTCACGGAATACGCGGGACGGCGAATGGATGCCCAGAGCGGATTTTGCAGCGCTGAGAAGACTGCTTGCAAGGCTTGATACCTTGCTCTTCAGCCAGCTCCACCCGGAGTTGATGCCGCTTGCAATACCGCTGCAAATGTTGCTGCCGATACCGGACCAGCCTTGGTTCTGGATCGTGCTCTTTATGCTGCTGAACGTGGAAGACGCGGTGCTCTTGATGTTGTTCCACGTGCTGGACAGGGATGACTTAATGCCGTTCCACGCAGAGGTCGTATTGCTCTTGACATTATTCCAGCCGTTTGATACCGTAGTTTTCAGGCTGCTCCATGTCGTAGAGGCAGAACTCTTAATGCTGCTCCATGCGGTGGACAGTGTAGCTTTCACGCCGTTCCAAACGGTGGAGGTGTTCGCCTTGATGTTGTTCCAGCCGTTGCTGACAGTAGTTTTCAGGTTTGTCCAAGTGGACGATGCTGTGGTCTTGATGCTCGTCCAAGCCGAAGACAGCCCGCTCTTGATACCGTTCCACGCGCTTGTGGTGCCAGATTTGATGGCGCTCCAAGCATTCGAGATACCGGTTTTGACAGTATTGCAGGCAGACGTCACACCGGATTTGATGCCGTTCCATGCACTGCTGATAACGCCCTTGATTCCGGCCCATGCCGTGGTAGCGGTGGACTTGATACTGCTCCATGCGTTACTGAAGAAGGTCTTCAACTTTTCGATTACGCCGGAGAAGAAGTCCGTGATCTTGTGCCAAGCATTAGAAATGCCCTGCTTTAGTCCGTCGATAAGGAATGTACCGATTTCTGCGAATACAGTAGACGGAGAGTGGATGCCGAACAGGTTCTTTACCCAGTTCACAACAGGGTCTACGAGGTTTTCTTTCAGCCACGAACCCGCGTCGCGCATTGCGTCTCCGATTCCACGAAAGAAACCGGCGATAGAATCGAGGCCGATTGCCTCAAACAAACTTGCAAGCAGGTCGGATATTCCACCAATGGCACCCACAATAATGCTGGGAATCTGAACAATAATGCTGACAAGAGCGGTCGCAAGGGATTCCAGCAGGCCGAGCCAGTCAATGTTTTCGATTACCGCGCCCAGTGCCTCCCCCAGACTGCCAATCAGGTTTTGCACCATTTCGCCCCAGTCATGATCTGAAAACAGAGACGTAATGAGATCGAGAACGCCGGTTATGGCTCCACTGACAAACTTGCCAAGCAATTCACCGAAGCCGTCCCAGTCAATGTCAGTGGTAAGACTTTCGAGACAAGCCCAGATTTCGTCTGCAAGGCCGGTCCAATCGACCTGATCCACAAAGCCGACAAGCAGATTGAGCGCTCCGATAAGCAGGCCACCAAGCAATCTTGTCAGGTCAGAGAAAATCCCGCTCCAATCAATTCCGTTGAGAAAATCAGCGATTTTTCTTCCGAGCATTGCCCAGTCGAAGTTCTCGACAGCAGCGACCATACTTTGAAGCGCCGTTCTGATTTGCGTACTGAGCGCTTCGGCAAGTGCCGAAAAATCAATGTCCGAAATGAAATTGCTGATGTTTTTTGCGAGACTTCCCGCAATACCGATCCAGTCGGCGGCGTTCACGGTCCCGTACATGAAATCCGTGATGGCCTTGCTCACTGCTGCGCCGTCAAGCGTGCCGAAAAAGCCGTCAAGCGATTTCAGGATGATTGCCCATTTCCCGGTCAGGATCACACCGAGATTTCCCCAGTCCACACCAGTAATAATGTGGTTTAGGAGTTCTGCAAAGCGCGACGCAAGGTTTTTCCAGTCGAAGTTCTGGATGAACGTCGCAAGGAAAGTCAACGCGCCGTTCAAATAGTACCCGATCTTATCGCCGATGCCTGCCCAGTCTACGGTATCAACCATTTCGTTGAGCTTTGCCGCCAGAGTGTTTGCGGCTGCGGCCCAGTCACCGGCCTTGATCTGCTCGACCATAAGTTTTGCCCAGTCGGGCAGCGTTACGTCGGGCAGACCGCCGAGATCGCCTGCGCCGCCTCCGCCTGAACTGTTGTCGCTGAGAATATTCAGCTCATCAAACGACGCGAGCTGCCTTTTGAGCTTGTCAGTTGCTTTCGATGCCGCGCCCCCGGCACTGCTGATTGCTTTCGTTGCGCTCTTGCCGTAGATACCGAACAGTTTCAGGAAAGCCGTTACGTAGGCAACGGCCTGTGCAACAAGGTTAATGATCCGGGTGATAATCGGGCCGAGAAGGTTTCCTATGCCGGACCAGCAGCTTGAAAGCGTGTTCGCGAGCTGCTGATTTTCAGACATATAGGCGCTGACGGCCTTGCGGAGCAATGCCCAAATACCCTTTGCCCCTAACAAACTAAGCGCAAATTTTTTCGCACCGGAAATCAGTCCGCCGAACTGACTGTTCATAGCCTTGCTGTGGAACAGCATTTTCGCCATACCGGATGCAGCGGCTTTGATTCCGGTTGCAAGCTTGCCAACCGCAGCGCGAGCCGCCGATGCGATATTCGAGGCAACAGAACGAGCGGCATTGGCGAGGCGGCTCATGAGGCTGCTGGACTGCTGCGTTCCCGCACGCATTTCATTCAGTCGATTGCTTGCCGCCGTGAGTGTTGCTTCCATTTGTGCATATTGCGTGGTATCAACACCCATCTGAAACGCATTTCCGGAGGATTCTAATTGCTGTTTCAGCGCAATCAGTTCATGGTACTTGTTTGAAACAAGCTCCATATCATATTGGAGGGATTTCCATTGCGAACTGTTTTCGCTTACGCCCAGCGCCTGCATTTTCTCCTGTCGGTCAAGCAATGCGTCAAATTTCTGTTTTGCTTTTTCAACTTCAGCGGTCACTTCTGCGTACTGCTGCGTTGGGAACTTCGTTTGACCGACAGCATCCAGTTTTCCTTGAAGTTCGGAAATTTTATTTTCCAGTGCATCGGCTTTACTCTCAAAAGAGGTCATAGCGCTTTCGCTGCCGGACATAGCCTTCTGGAATGTCGGTCCCAGCTT
>Ga0129310_1000827_pt1 | contig 32381 bp, 25 predicted proteins | sample Go1ome_2_FD_94433 | JGI IMG/M metagenome (GOLD analysis project Ga0129310, IMG submission 94433) | Western lowland gorrila individual fecal microbial communities from Wisconsin, USA - Go1022A metagenome | ecosystem: Host-associated > Mammals > Digestive system > Large intestine > Fecal | place... | reverse complement strand
TTCCAGAATCTGTGCAATCGTTTCGGAATTATCCGTGGTTCCGTAGAACTGAGCCAGGCAAGAGACCAGAATGAAAATGTCAGTGCATTTGTGGCAAGAATCTATTACAAAGCGCTGAACAGAAGCTATCTGGATGATGAAGGAATGAACAACTGGACCGGACAGATCCTCAATGGCAAGGATCCCGCAGAGGTTGTATGGGGCTTCATCTTCTCTGATGAGTTCAAGAACAGAAACCTGAACAATGACCAGTTCATCAAGGTTATGTATGAGACATATTTTGACCGTGAGGCAGATACAGACGGATACAATGACTGGATGAACAGAATGAATTCCGGTGCGACCAGAGAAGATGTTGTCAATGGATTCTCCGGTTCCCAGGAGTTCTACAATCTGGTAAAATCTTTCGGGTTATAAGTTATAATAAGAAGGCAGGCAATTTCATAACTGCCGCAAACAATGAGACAGCCAGCGCTTTCGGAAGGGTGCTGGCTGTCTTAGAGATATTTAGGAGGTAACTGCGTGTACGATATAAATGTAGATGAGATCATGAAAGGCATCCGCAGCGAGATTGCCGAAAAGGGCTATACGGAGGAGCAGATGAACTATATGACTGCGCTTGCCAATGTGGATGTGTCGGATCTTGAAAAGAGATATAATGAAAAAGAGCTGGATATCAAACTGGAATATATCAGCAAGCATTATGCCAACCCGGTATATTTCCCGTTAAAAGGCAATCCGGTCAAGGTATTCCTGCAGAGAGCGGTCAGAAGAGTACTTCTGTTCGTGATCTATCCGGCGTTCCAGTATCAGAATGCTTTTAATAACGGCACTGAACACTGTATCCAGCAGATGCGTAATTATATCCGCCAGACAGACAAAAGACTGGCTGCCCAGCAGGAGGAGATCGATCTGCTGAAACAGGAAATTGAGACGCTGAAAAAGGGAAAAACATTATGAGAATCATACAGATCCTGCCTGTGATCGCTTTCGGAGATGCCATTGGCAATCATGTTCTGGCATTATCGGACGCGTTTACCCGAAGAGGCTACAAGAATAAAATATACGCAGAAATGGTGGATTCCCGGATTCCCAGAGGAAAGGCGGAGCCCATCGACTATTACAAAGAACAAAAGGGTGATGTGATCCTTTACCATATGTCAACGGGATCTCCGTTGAACCGCAAGGTGCTGGAATATCAGACACCCAAGATCATGAATTACCACAATATCACACCGGCACATTTTTTCCATGGATACCTGAGTGCGGCGGAGAAGGGATGCATCGAGGCCAGAGAAGATCTGGCGTACATGGCGGGGAAAATGGATGCCTGTGTATCTGACTCCAAATATAATCAGCAGGAACTGGAGGAATTAGGCTATGCCTGTCCGATGACGGATATTCCGATCCTGATCGCATTTGATGACTATAAAAAGGAGCCGGATGCGGAGACGTTGCAGCAGTACCGTGACGATGATTATACGAACATTGTATTTGTAGGCCGCGTAGTGCCCAACAAGAAACAGGAAGACCTGATTGAGGCCTTTTATTATTATAAGAAGTACTACAATCCGAAGTCCCGCCTGATTCTGGTAGGTTCCTTTGCAGGAGTGGATACTTACGGAGAAAGCCTCAAAGTATATGCGGATATTCTGGGAATCAAAGAGGATGTGATCTTTACCGGTCAGATCAGCTTCCCGAAGATCCTGGCGTATTACCGGGCGGCAGATGTATTTCTGTGTATGAGTGAGCACGAAGGATTCTGTGTGCCTGTAGTGGAAGCAATGTACTTCGGAGATCCGATCATCGCCTATGACAGTACGGCAGTAGGCGATACCATGGGAGGCGGAGGTATTCTGCTTAAAGAGAAGAAGCCGCTGGAAACTGCCGGAATGATCGATTATCTGGTGAACCATGCAGAACTGAAGGACAAGATTCTGGCGAACCAGAAGGAACGTCTGGAGGCATTTTCCCACGAGAGAGTGGAGAAGGCGTATATGGATTTCCTACAGCCGTTTTTACAGGCATAAATCGTAAACGCATAGAAAGAATTAGAGCGAGGGCAATAGAGTGAAAAAATTAGGATTTGTGATCCCCTGGTTCGGACTCGATATTCCGGGCGGCGCAGAAGCAGAGCTGCGGGGACTGACTAAGCATATGCATGATGCGGGGGTGGAACTGGAGATTCTGACCACCTGTGTAAAACAGTTCGCATCGGACTGGAGCAAGAATGCAAAGAGAGCCGGAACAAGCATCGAAAACGGAATCGTAGTGCGCCGTTTCCGTGTCCGCAAAAAGAGAGATACCAGAACGTTTGCCAAAGTCAATGCCAAACTGATGAAGGGGCAGATTCCTTTGTCGGCAGAAGAGGAAGAAGCCTTTGAACGAGAGATGGTCAATAGTCCCGCGCTGTATGAATACATCCGTAAGCATAAAGATGAATACAGCCTTTTCGTATTCATTCCGTATATGTTCGGAACGACCTATAACGGAATTCACGAGTGCTTTGACAAGGCGGTATTGATTCCCTGCTTCCATGATGAAAGCTATATTTATATGGAGATTTTCAAAAAAGCGTTTTCTCAGGTAAAGGGAATGATCTTCCATGCACTGCCGGAGCAGCAGCTTGCAGAGAGAGTCTATGACCTGTCTTCTGTACAACATGAAGTATTGGGTGAGGGTGTAGACACGGATCTTACTTATGATGCAGAGCGTTTTCGCCAAAAATATAAGATCCATGACCCATTTATCCTTTATGCAGGACGTAAGGATGCGGGAAAAAATATCTATTCCCTGATTTATCAGTTTGAAGAGTATAAGGCACATCATGACAATAACCTGAAACTTGTACTGATCGGAGGGGGCAGGGTAGAAGTTCCCGATACGATTGAACATGATGTGATCGATCTGGGATTTTTGGATCTGCAGGATAAATTTGATGCGTATGGAGCGGCCACTGTGTTGTGTCAGCCATCTAAAAACGAGAGTTTTTCTCTGGTTATTATGGAAAGCTGGCTGTGTGAACGTCCGGTTCTGGTACATGAGTCCTGCAAGGTGACAAAACATTTTGCCGAAACTTCCAACGGCGGTCTGTATTTTGCCAATTATTATGAGTTTGAGAAAGCAATTGATTTTTATCTGGACAATCCCGAGAAGGCTTCCGCTATGGGTAAGCTGGGAAGACAGTTTGTGTTGGACAATTTCGCATGGGACGTTATTGTGCGTAAATATACAGAGTACTTTGAAAAGTTGTCTAAAGGAGAGAAGTCTTGAAAAGTCTAAGAGAAATATATGATTACAGAGAAATGATATTCAGTCTCGTCAGAAGAGATCTGCGGGGCAGATATAAAGGATCCGTATTGGGATTTTTGTGGACGTTTATCAATCCCTTGTTCCAGCTGTTGGTGTATACCTTTGTGTTCGGCTATATTCTTCCGAACCGTATGGTAGACCGCTATTATCTGTTTCTGTTTGTAGCATTGATCCCCTGGCTGTTTTTCAGTACTTCTGTCTCCGGCGGAGCAGGATGTATCAAAGCACAGAAGGATATGGTGAACAAAATATACTTTCCGAGAATGGTGCTTCCAATCTCCTATGTGACAAGCATGCTGGTCAATATGCTGCTGTCCTTTATCGTAGTTGTCGTCGTGATCTTTTTCTCGGGGATCGGATTTAATTTCCATGCAATCCTGTATTTCCCCATTATTGTGATCATGGAATATATTCTGGCACTGGGATTTGCACTGATCGCATCCGCTATTACGGTATTTTTCCGGGATATGGAATACATTCTGGGAATTGTAACGATGGCGTGGCAGTTTCTGACTCCCGTTATGTACCCTATGGAGTATGTGCCAGAGAGGATCCGTCCAATTTATGAACTGAATCCCATGACGCCGATCATCAATGCCTATCGCGATATTTTCTATTACAAGCAGGTTCCGCAGCTTAGAACTCTTGTGATGGGCGGCGTACTGTCCGTTGCCTTACTGGTTATCGGATGTATCGTGTTCCAGCATTTACAACGTCATTTTTCGGAGGAACTGTAATGAAACCAGGAAATGCCATAGAAGTGAAAGACGTGACCAGAAGCTTCAAAGTTTATCTGGATCGCGGAAAAAGTATCAAGGAATTTACCCTTTTTCAGAAGAGGAGAAAATATGAAAAGCGCGAAGTACTGCGTGGAATCAGTTTTGATGTGGCCAAGGGCGAGGCGGTTGGACTGATCGGCCATAACGGCTGCGGTAAAAGTACAACCTTAAAGCTCCTCAGCAGGATCATGTATCCGGAGAGCGGAACCATTGAGGTCGCAGGCAGAGTGTCCAGCCTGATCGAACTGGGTGCGGGATTTCATCCGGATATGAGCGGCAGAGAGAATATCTATATTAACGCCTCTATTTTCGGATTGAGTAAAAAAGAAATTGACCGCCGGGTGGATGATATTATTGCCTTTTCCGAGCTGGAAGAGTTTATTGACAACCCTGTCAGAACTTATTCATCGGGAATGTATATGAGACTTGCCTTTTCCGTGGCCATCAATGTGGATGCGGAGGTTCTGCTGATCGATGAGATCCTGGCGGTAGGCGATGCCAACTTCCAGAGAAAATGTTTTGACAAGCTTAGAGAGATCAAGAAAAACGGAACAACGATCGTCATTGTATCTCATTCTCTGGATCAGATCGAACAGATCTGTGACCGCTCCATCTGGATCCACAAGGGACTGATCCGTGCAGAGGGCAGACCCAAGGAGGTTCATGCGCAGTATCTTGACTATATGGATGAGAAGCGCAAGGAGATCGAAGAGAAGGAGAGAGAGCGTCAGATTGCGTTGGGGAATATCGATCCCGAAGAAGACGCAAAACGCTGGGGCAACGGAGAAGCAAAATTCGAGAGCGTTCAGATCACAAATGCCGATGGGGAAGAGCAGGAAGCCTTTCCTATGGGCGGAGATATCTATATTAAGCTGGGATACAGCGTAAAGGCACCGGTAAAAAATGCAATCCTCGGTCTGGCCATTTACCGTCTCGACGGTCAGCACTGTTACGGCACCAATACGAGGATCGACAAGCATAAGTGCTTTGATCTCTCCGAGGACGGAACGGCAGAACTGGTGTTAAAGGATATCCACCTTCTTCCTTCCCGCTATATTCTGGATTTTTCGATTGAAAATGCAGAGGGAGATCCGGTAGATTTCTTCCGCGAGGCGGCGCAGATCGACATCACTTCCGACACGGAGGAAGTTGGCGTATTCAGCGTAGACCATGAGTGGAAGATCGGTGAGGGAGCACATGGAGCAGACAAATAAGCAGAAATATCAACCGGAATCCTATGAAGAATTTCTGTTGGGAGAGAAGATAACGGATCTCCCGGAACGAATCGTACAACTGCGTATGCAGGTGAAATTACTGGAACAGCAGAATATGGTGGTGATGGACTTCTCCACCGCATCATCTGTTCCGGGGGGATGCCTCATCAAGAAATTGATGAAAAAGATATTGACGGCAACCATGGGACCTGTGATCCAACAGCAGAATGCAGTGAATCTGGCACAGCAGAGCTGCTTGAATCAGATCGTCAGAGAATTGGAAGAGATCGAGCGCAGGATAGGCACCGGGAACACAGAAAATAACTAACGAAAGGGAATGCCATGGACAGATCAGACAATAGAAGAATATTGCAGCTGCTGCCGTCTATCACCAGAGGAGATGCTGTCAGCAATGACGCCATGGAGATTCATCGGACATTGGTAAGAGCAGGCTTCGAATCTCATATTTATGCGGAATATATCGGCACCGGACTGGATCCCCAGGTGGTATCCCCGGTGGGAAATCTGCCGGAGGTGGGAAAGGGGGATGTGATTCTGTTCCACCTCTCGACCGGAAGCCATTTACAGGAAATACTTCGCGGAGCCAAGGCCCAGGGCTGTAAGATCCTGTTTCGTTACCACAATATTACGCCTCCGGAATTCTATCGGGGGTATAATCCGTTTCTGGAGAAAAAATGTGAGGATGGACTGTGGGAAACGGAGCAGATGCGGGATATTCCCGATGCAGTTCTGGCAGTATCGGATTACAACAGGCAGGATCTTGTCCGCATGGGCTATATCTGTCCCATGGAGATTGTATCGATTCTGATTCCCTTTGCAGATTATGAGAAAACACCGCAGAAGGAAATATTGGAACGCTATCAAAACGGAGATACGGTGAATCTTCTGTTTACCGGAAGAGTTGCACCGAATAAAAAAATAGAGCATTTGATCGCCGCATTTGCGGCATATTATTATAACTATAATACGAATACAAGACTTTTCCTGGTGGGAAATGATGCCGGAACGGAGCAGTACCGTAAAAATCTTCAGGCCTATGCAGCGCATCTGGAACTACAGGAAAAGGTTATTTTTACAGGACATACTACATTTCCGGAACTGCTGGCGTACTACCGCTGTGCGGATATTTTCCTGTGCATGAGTGAACATGAGGGCTTCTGTATTCCGCTGGTGGAAGCAATGTATTTTGATATTCCGGTAGTTGCCCTGGATGCCGCTGCGGTGGGAGAAACACTGGGCGGGGCCGGTGTGCTTCTTCCGGACAGCCGGCCGGAGGAGGCTGCTGGGGAAATTGTAGCACTGGAGGAAGACGAAGAACTACGGAACCGTGTGTTGGAAGGACAGCGGCAGAGGTGGAAGCAGTTTGGACAGGAGAAGACCTCCGGGAGATTTCTGGAGGTGCTGGAGAGATTGACACAATAAAGGTTTATGATAGAGGACGCGAGTGAAAGAGAACTTCAAAACTAAAATCCAAAAACAATATAAAATAGGAATTCTGTTATTGATTGCCGGGATCGCGCGATTTCTTATGGTAGGGGAAATTCCCAGATGGGACAGCGCAATCTACTATGATGGACTGCAATTTGCCTGTAAGAATTTTGTGTTTTGGGGAGATTATATTATGAAAATCTTCTCACTGGCAAGCCATAGATCCCTGTTTTATGCATTGATTCTGGGGATTGGTGAGTTTCTGCTGCCGGGAAAAGCCATTGGACCACAGATAATCAATGTCGTTATGGAACTTCTGACCATCTGGTGCTTTTACCGCATTCTTCATAAACTGTTTCCGGAAGTAAAGGAAACGATTCTGGTGCTGGAGACAGCACTTTTTTCAGTGCTTCCATTATTTTTTGGATTGTCTGTCTATGTGCATCTGGATCTTGGAGTGGCATTATTCTTTATATATCTGATTTATGGAATGGTATATGACAGAAAATTAGTTGTATGTATAGCGGCGCTTGGAATGAGTGAATCCAAGGAGACGGGAGCTTTATTATTAGGAGTTTTTGGAATTACTTATATCATAATCCTATTTGTGGAAAATAGGGGAAAGATCCTAACCAGAGTGTGGAAAACACTCTTTGACCTGAAATTATGGGCGATGTCACCTGCGGCATTTGCCTATCTGTACCTTCTGATAAATGAAGAGGGTGGTGGCTGGAATAATGTCAATGTTTATGCTTCCGAGGATCACTACAACATCTTTGGCTGGGAAGGACACTATATCTTAATTAAATTAAAGGCCTTTTTTGTACTAAACTTTCAGTGGATCGTCTGTCTATGTCTGGCTGCTGGAATTGTAGTATTATGGAAACAGAGGATACGAATGCACTGGCAGGAAAAAAGAATATTGATTCTAACGGCCGCGGTGGAAACTACCTTTGTTTTGTTCGGACTGTTTTATATTACGGCAGCATTGCCCCGCTACAATATTGTATCCGATATGGCGCTTCTGCTTATGACAGCATTGATTTGGAATGCAATTCTACGGAGCAGATACAGCTATGGATCTAAAGTTTGTAAAGCTATGGTGGGAATGCTTGTACTTTTTGCAGTGGAAGCTTTTGTGACGATAGATCCTTTGACACATCTGGCGTTTCAGAAAGTGGAGACAGGTATGATAGACATGGTCTATGCCTGTGATGAAACGAGGGGCATTTATTATGGGGATGGCATGTGCTATAATCACCAGTATACTTTCCTGAACAGGGCATATAACAAGGCTTTGAAGGAATGCAGTTATGATGAAAACACGGTGATCTATAGCGACGAAGACAGTACAGCGATGCAGATCGGAAATGAAGAGGACAGATTGCCTTGCTATTGGGATATAAACGGAAAGAAGAGAGTGCTGGAGGAAGGACAGAATGCAATTCCCATCCGACAGGTATTTCTTCCGGAAAACGGAGATATGAGTGGGATTGAGGAAGCAGAATTATATCCGGACAGGATTATTGTAGTAGTGATCCCCTATCAAAGGGAAGCAAATGAACAAGTGGTCAGGAGCCTGCAGGAATGCGGATATACCGTAACACTGGAAGGGGAATATAAGGAACCTGGAGGAAAAGTACCTTATTACCTTCTGGAACGGACAGAGTATACTCTTTATGAGGAAGAGACTTGGCCGGAAGGTAACGGGACGGACTGTATTTTAGATTATCGCATTGCAGAAGCAGAAGACGGAAGTAAGATTCTCACCGGATGGGGCTATAATATCAGTGAAGAGCAGAAAGTAGATATTGTAGTAGAGACGAAAAACGGTGCAGTTTATGCTAAAAGATATCTGAATAGTGGCGTAAATACGGCATTGGGCGAACAGGAAACAGCGGAAGAAGCTAACAATTTCTATTATCGCTGGGAAGAGGAACAGGATGCACCAAGGGCGATTCGGATGGTGGATCAGGAAGATGGAATATACTATAGAGAAAAAATAGATAAAACCGAAAAAGGGACGCTGGTACGCAGATTAAATGTACACTTTGCACTTTTATATGGCAGATCTATGGACGGGAATGAATTGAAAAGTACCTACAAGGCATTTGAGAAAAAGGGGCTATTAGATAATATCAATCTATTATACGAAAAGTATTATGAGAGTCAAAAACAAATAACAGACGATGAATTTTTACAACAGATTTATAGATTTTTATTGGGACGGAGCCCCACAGACGAAGAGTTTTCTGATTGGATGAAACAATTAGAGCAGGGATTATCCAGAGGGGATGTGCTCGGTAAGGTAGTACATTCCGAAGAAACAGCAAGTAAAGAGGGATTGTGATGGTAAAGATGAATAAATTAAATATGGAGGCTCAAGTGGATAATTGGTGAAATGAGGTGCCAATGGCACCTCATTTTGAAGTAAAAATCTTTTGCATAATTTTGTCTATTCTACAGTCACACTCTTTGCCAAATTACGGGGCTTATCCACATCCAGTCCCTTCGCTACGCTGACATAGTACCCTAAAAGCTGTAACGGCACCACCGCAAGGCTGGTGGCAAAATAATCACAGATCTTCGGAACATAAACTGTGAAATCAGCGGTATCCTCGATATTATAGTTACCGTAAGTAGTTACTCCCATCAGATATGCTCCGCGGCTTTTGACCTCTACCATATTACTCAGTGTCTTCTCGTACAGGCTGCTTTGGGTCATCGTCCCGATGACAAGTGTACCGTCCTCGATCAGACTGATCGTTCCATGCTTCAGTTCTCCCGCTGCATAGGCCTCGGAATGGATATAGCTGATCTCTTTGAGTTTCAGGCTTCCCTCCAGGCTGATGGCATAGTCGATCCCTCTTCCGATAAAGAAAATATCACGATTATTCGCATGTTTGTTAGCAAACCACTGGATGCGTTCCTTGTCATCCAGGATTTTCTGGATCTTCTCAGGCAGGGTTTCCAGTTCTTTCAGGTATCCACTGTACAGCTCCTCTGTGATCTCTTCACGTACCACTGCAGCCTGAATCGCCAACAGATAAGAGGCTATTAACTGTGTACTGTATGCCTTCGTGGTCGCTACGGAGATCTCCGGTCCTGCCAGCGTATACATTACACTGTCCGCTTCTCTGGCGATGCTGGATCCCAATACATTGACGATCCCCAGTGTGTGAATGCCTTTTTCCTTTGCCAGACGGAGCGCTGCCAGACTGTCGGCAGTCTCCCCGGACTGAGAAATGATGATGACCAGAGAATTTTTTGCCAGTCTTGGATTCCGATAACGGAATTCGGAGGCGAGATCCACTTCTACCGGAATTCCCGCCATTCCCTCCAGTACATATTTTGCCGCTACTCCCACATGATAGGCTGATCCGCATGCTACAATGTAGATCCGCTCCAGTGATTTTAAGATGTCGTCAGTCAGTCCTGTCTCCGACAGATCTACACGGTCCTCTTTCACATAGTGGTGAAGGGTATCATCCACTACCTTCGGCTGCTCATAGATTTCTTTCATCATGAAGTGTTCAAATCCGCCCTTCTCGGCAGCTTCGGCATCCCATTCGATCATTACCGGTTCTTTCCCGATCTCTTCCCGATCGATGTTATAGAAATGGATATCGGATTCCTCCAGCACGGCGATCTCCAGATTTCCAATGTAATATACCTGCCTTGTATAACGGAGGATTGCGGGAACATCCGATGCGATATAACAGCCATCCTCCCCTTTTCCAACGATCAGGGGACTGTCCTTGCGTACAGCATACAGCTTTTCCGGGCAGTCATGGAACAGTACACCAAAAGCATAGGAGCCGCGGATCCGTAACATGGCGCGGGACAGTGCTTCCAGATGATCCCCACCTACTTTTTTGTCGTAATAATCAACCAGTTTTGCAGCCACTTCGGTATCTGTCTGGGAATAGAACGAATAACCGGCTTTCCGCAGTTTTTCTTTCAATTCCAGATAATTCTCTATGATGCCGTTATGTACCAGAACCACCGCTTCGTCATCACTGCAGTGCGGATGCGCATTTTCCTCAGAGGGTTCTCCATGGGTCGCCCAGCGGGTATGGCCGATGCCGACAGTACCGGCAACCGCATTTCCTCCATCCGTTTTTTCGGACAGGATCTTCAAGCGTCCTTTCGCCTTGACGATCTCGATGCTGTTGTCCCTGGGACTGCGTATAGCGATTCCTGCGGAATCATATCCTCTGTATTCCAGTTTTGACAGTCCCTCCAAAAGGATCGGTGCTGCCTGGCTTTTCCCAATGTATCCTACAATGCCACACATAGTATCTCCTCTTATTCTAATATCAGCTTTTCGTTTTTCATGACTTCTATCATTTCACGGACATACTTCTCGCACAGTTCATCCGTAGAAGCTTCGACCATGACCCTGACCACAGGCTCTGTACCGCTCTCCCGAAGGAGGAGCCTGCCATCGTTCCCCAGTTCCTCCGTGATCTTTTTATATTCTTTCTGTACTTTGGGATGATGGATCACCGCTGGTTTGTTCTCCACAGGAACATTTTTCAGTAGCTGGGGATACATCCTCATTCCCTTACACAGTGTCCCGAGGCTCTGTTTTTTCTCCAGAATCACTTCCATCAGCATCAAAGCAGTCAGGATCCCGTCCCCGGTTGTTGCATGTTTGCTGAATATAATGTGGCCGGACTGCTCACCGCCCAGAACATAGCCATTGGCAACCATTGCTTCGTTGACATACTTATCCCCGACAGTAGTAACACACACGTTGATGTCTTCCCGCTCCATGGCCTTGAACAGCCCCATGTTGGACATGATCGTTGCTACGACTGTATTATTCTGCAGTTTTCCACATTCCTTCAGGTATTTCCCGCAGACATAGAGGATGAAATCTCCATGGACCTCCCTGCCGTTTTCATCTACTGCAATGCAGCGGTCAGCATCCCCGTCAAAGGCAAAGCCACAGTCCAGATTTTTTTCTTTTACAAGTCTCTGTAAATTTTCAATATGTGTGGAACCACAATCCTTATTGATGTTTGTTCCATCCGGTTCATTGCCTATGACATAAGTTTTTGCTCCCAGCGCATCAAATACATTTTTGGCAATGTTGAAGGTACTTCCATTAGAACAGTCAAGACCGACACGCATACCATCATAAGATCTGGTAGCAAGGGAAATCAGATATCCTATGTACCGGTTCCGGCCAATGGCATAATCTTTGGCAATGCCTATCTTATCCTGAATGGCAAAGGGAAGTTCTTCGGATTCCCCGTCAATATATCTTTCCATGGCATTTTCGATCTCTGCGGAGATCTTATGGCCGTTTCCGTCCATGACTTTAATACCGTTATCATAATAGGGATTATGGCTTGCAGACACCATGATCCCACAGTCAAAATTTTCTGTGCGCACAACAAATGCAACGCTTGGTGTGGTCGTTACGTGCAGCAGATACACATCCGAACCGGAAGCCGTGATTCCGGCTACCAGAGCGTACTCAAACATGTAGCTGCTGCGTCGGGTATCTTTTCCGATGATGATCCGTCCTTTATGATTCTGGTTATAATACCAGCCTAAATAGCGCCCGATCTTGTATGCATGATCAGCCGTCAGTACTTTATTTGCCTGCCCGCGAAAGCCGTCGGTTCCAAAATATTTTGACATATAATAACCTCTATTCTTCATCAAAATTACAAAAATTTTTTATTGCGTTTATAAATCCTATAGAAGAAAGACCAAAAGTGGAAAAATACATGAGGATACTTACGCAATGTTTTAACTATGAAATTGCATCTGTTATATATTGTGGGATTCCACTGTTTTAATTCGGAATCAAAAATGTTAAATTGCCTTATCCCCTCCGAAGATTTCTTGTAAAATAAAAATATATAACAGAGCACGGAAGCGCATTGTGCTAATCGACGAATTATATACTCTTTTTTTTCAGGCGATAATTGGTTTTCTACTGTATTATAATAATCAATCATCTCATGTAATACAATTTTATTCATACTAAGTAATCTAACTTGAGATTCGCCGCTTATTGCCTGGCCAGGTCGGCCTGTTCTATATTGATAAACATAATAATCCAGATAAGTTACAGTATTTATAAAAGGCACTATTTTGATAACATATTCCAGATCCGAATAGCCGCTTACATTTTGAAGGATATGTATTTTCTTCACAATTTCTGTTTTTATAGTCATATGATGCATATCTATATTTTTGGCATATAAACATACGTCATTAAAGAGATATTCCTTGCCATATTCAATATGACTTGAGAAATTATTTGTTTCTAAATTGTACAAGCGATAGGCATTTTTTCCGTCAGCATTAGCACACATATTAGTTGCAATTGCATCGGACGATGTTGTTTTGAGAAATTCTATAAAACGATCTAAGATGTTTGTATCGTACCAATCATCACCATCTAGTACTCTGTAATATATGCCGGTAGCATTTTGGATAGTCACGTTGTAAGTGGATCCTTGACCTTCGTTTTCTTTGTCAAATAAGGTAATGCTGTCAGGATATTTTTCTTCGTATTGACGAATAATATTTGATGAATTATCTTTGCTTCCATCATTTACTACCAAAATTTCTAAAGCATCTAGATATTTAGAAGAAACAAGGGAATTCAAGGTATTACCTATAAAAGGCTCTAAATTATATACGGAAATAGCAATAGTTAATATTTTTTTCATAGTTAAAATCCTATTCTTTCTTATGATAGGTATAGAGTAAGGTGTTGATATCGTGAGAGTTGTTCTGTAATAAAAATTCGATATCTTTGGTATCCTTAGACAAATGAATAGTGTACGTGATTTCAGTATCTGTGATATTCACATTTGTAGTGTAGATACTATCAGTTCCCTTATAGGATGTACAAGATACTTTGGATCCTGTTAAATGTGTACCTATTATTTTAATCTCATAGTCCCCTTTTTCTAAGTCTACATAGGGACCATACTGGAGAACACCTTTGTGTTGACAGTCAGTTAAGACAGGAGAGTCAGTAACGAACTGTATTTGGCCAGTATAATTGATGGGATCATTGCTCATTAGAGAATTTTCTATGAGATTACGTAATTCTTCTAAATCGTATTTTTTATATTTTTCTTCAAAGGTCTGTAAATATTTGTCATATGAGTAATAGTACATATTTCCGGTAGAATCTATCAAAGGATTACATAAGAGTGTATTTTCTACGACTTGCTTGTCTTGTAAGAAAGAAAATTCGTCTTCATAGCATTGTTTGTCAAGAAGGACACCTTTGAAGCCGTATAATATAGAAATATCAATTGCGCGAGATACGGTCATTTTTGACAGTTGTTCGAGCCAATGATAGTTTGTGTTTGAGGTAACAGTTGAACTCCATTTTATTTTGTTAGAAAACACAGCAACGCGTGCCTGATAAAATTGTGTACTGTTAGGTACAAGCGGAAATTGCAGAATCATAGTATCTGATTCTAAATTTTTTTCTATTTTTTCAATGTAAGACTTAGTATCGGTATATTCTTGTTCGTTTTGTATGTAAGAACGTACATACTGACGTGATAAAATATCATATGCAGAAAAATCTGCAAAAGCAGATGTAGTCTGTTCTAAAACACAAAATAATATAAGAATTGCACTGGAGAAATACAAAACAATTTTTTTGTGTTTTATATGTGTTTTTAGCTGGTCGTAAAGTCCCTGTAAACAGATGCAAATGGCAATATCTGAAAATAAGGCAATAAAAACAGATATTCGATTAAAACATCTAACAGAACTTGTGACTAAAATTCCGATAATCAGGCAGAATCCACCCATTGAGCCGACTAATAATGCCAGTGTATTCAATTTCCCCATACGGATAATCATGTTGTTATATTTGCTTTTTCCTTTATCAGCGAAGAAAATATATAGTAAGGAAATAATCAGGCCAGTGGCCATAAATGCTCCCAGATGAGCAGTGTAATTTTCACCGGTTATATTTAGATCATTGTATAATTGGGCAGTAATTTTACTAATAGCGTCTATTCTGTGTTCTGGAATAGGAAGTAAAAGGACAATCGGCATTAAAGCATAACATACCATATGGTACAAACTGCGTTCTTCTACCAGAGTGGATGCTTCTGTTGTGAAATGGAAAATTGCAGGAATACCCATAAATATAAATGCAGGCAATAATATAACTATTAACATAATAATTCCGAGGCCGAGCAAGCGTCTGTTTTTTGTATTGCAATAATTTGCAAGTAATGCATAAATAACAAACATTAGTAAAAAAATAGAATAATATAACCCATTTAAACCAAAAAGAATACAGATAAAGATATATTGAAGGAGTTTCTTTTTAGTTAAATCTTGTTTGCTCAGTTCTAAGATATCTAAGACTAACCAGACTCCTACGGGAATCATATAACACCCCATTAGCCAAAAATGAGCAGTTCGAAAATAATGATACGGCAAAAATGAGTATGCTAAAGCACCCACCATGCTAATAGGGGAATTACACCCACAGCGTTGTAGTAAGACATATGTAGTAATTGATGTAAAAATATAAGTTAATATCCAAAATGTATTGGCAAGGAAGCCTACATTTTTAGTAAACAGAGCCAATATTTTAATAAAATATCCTTGCATAATAAAGTCAACGAGATAACTTGATTCAAAATGAGGGGCGTTCAAATTTCCCAAATTCCAAATACTTTCTCCATCGGCTATATTTTTTATTGTAAGTAAAGCGCCAACACCATCCTGATCAAAGAAAAATGGAATATTGAAATCCTTGTTCCATAACCTATAGACAACAAAAACGCAGAGAAAAGTTATAAAGGATAATAAAAATATATCCGTGTATTTTTTTTTACGCATAATAATACTCCTTTGCGATTAATGCCTCATTTCCTCAATGAGTTTTTCAAATTCTTCTCCTACATTTACATCCAAATAATGTGTGGAAAACTGGTAAGCCTGTTTTTTTATTTCCTCGTATTCATGAGGATTTTCAATCACCTGTCTCATGGTAATATATAGACCGTGAGGTGTTTTTTCTTCGCACAGATAGCCTGCATTTCCGCCGTCTATAGCGTCTCTTAATCCTTCGGAATCATAAACGATGCTCGGGGTTCCGACAAAAGCGGCTTCGGATACAGGAATTCCCCAGCCTTCTCTGTTAGAGGGGAAAACAAGGGCTGTTGTACGGCTTAAAAGTTCCAGTTTTTTCACTTCGGAGACAAACCCCCAACAAATGACATCATCTGTGCCGGAGGAACCTAATTTCATCCCGTATTTATCACAAATGGGAATTAGCTTTTGTTCAATATAATTTTCATTTCTTTTTCCGAGAATCCATAGCTTTGCGTTGGGATAAGTGGTTTTTAACATTCCAAGAGCTTCTGTCGCAGCATCGATTCCCTTATATTCTGCATAACGACCGACATAGGTGAAAGTAGGTTTTTTTTCTTTGTCACAGAAATCATCTTCTTTCCAAGGGGCTATTTGCATAGCGTTGGGAATGATTTTTATTCTGGCGGCATTAAATCCAAGGTCGATCAGATTGTTTTTGGTTGAATTAGATACAGTAATAGTGTAATCTTTCCTGTCCATTTTTAACAAAGGATTTTCTATTATTTTCCCTATGGTGCTAAATGGTGGTTTGAAATTAATGTCCCATATCTCTCTTGTTAACTGATGAATATAAAATATTCGTTTACTTTTCTTTACCCAAAGAGGTGTAAAAAAATGATGTGTATTGCATTGATCTACTACAAAGTCAATATTTTTACGATTCTTTTTGTAATAGAGAAATGCAAACCATATAACGCTAAAGATATTGCCTTTGCGAATGTAATTAACACCATCGATTATTTCGTATTCGGGTAAATTATTATATTGTGCCGCAAGATGTATTATGCGGTATTTATCCTTATTTACCTTGCTGAGCATTTGATGGGTATGTACCTCTGCACCACCAGAGGTGGGGGATTTAATATCTCTCCAGGATAAAGCTAAAACAGTTGTTTTACTGCTGGAGCTTAACTTTGTATCATAGTCAATAATGTTGTTTTGAAAAGTTTTTTTGGCCTTTCCACATTTCAGACCGAAAATATTAATGATAAAAGTAAAAAATAGTACGCAGCCGGCCATAATCATTAGCTGAGAAGGTGATTCATGAAGGAACAAGCTTATGACTATGATCAGACCAAGTGCTATAAGAATAGTAGCGCTAAAGACTTTCTTCCGGTCAATGGCAAGCAGATAATTCATCATAATAGTTGTAAGTGTGAGAGTTACAACGTATAAGCAAACAGCAGGAAGCATGGAAATTGCCTGCAGATATCTTTCACCAAACAGAATTCCGATTACAAAGTGGCCTAATGTGACCAGTCCGAGAGCACAGAGAACTGCAAGACCACCTCCGTATAACATTGCCTTTTTGAACAGAGATTGCGTATCTTCACCCTTTTGATGCTTTTCGACTACCATGGGGAAGAGAGTTGCCGCGATTGCAGTTGAAACATACATGGCAATTTTCCCTATGACAGATGCAGAAGAGTATAAGCCGGCTTCGGTGTCATTGAAATATGCCTTAACTAACAGAACATCGCCATTCGTAAGTGCGATTATACAACTCTGTGAGATGATTGTTCCAACAGAATATTTAATAAATTCTTTTAGGTCTATAGTATGTTCCCTGGTTGTTTCAGAGGATAGATTTAAAATTCCCCTCACACAGCAAAGGCCATACATTGTTGCAATAATAGTTCCAATCAAAATTGCAGCAATAATACCGTATACTTGCCAACCGATTAAAACCAGAATGATACTGAAAACAAGTTTTACAACTGCAACCAGAACAGTCTGCATGCCATATGGGAAAAAATGTTTTAAGCCTTGTAATGTCCCGGCGGTAATGGAAAAAAATAAGTTTATAATTGTAATTATTAATGAACCAATAATGTAATATTTTGAGTACAGTTTAAAAACCGCTACAATCTGATTTTGAAACAAAAGAACAATAAATGTAATGATGCCGCCGATGATAAGAGAGAACTTCAGCATCAGATTTAATATGCCTTTTATTTTAACTTCACCTTCAGCAGCATCTAAGGCAATGTATCTTGCGGAAATCATAGTAATGATTGTGGTGGGGATAGATAAAATCCCGACAAATGAAACAATAGCATTTGTCTGTGCGTATTTTTCTACAGCCAGCAAATGCCCCATAATAATCTGGAATAAATAATTACAGACATTTGCACTCATCATAAGCGCAAAAAGTGTAACACTGTTTTTTTCAAAAGAATCTTTGGTTTTGTTATTTAGTACTTTCAACTTGGGCACGCATCCTTTTCACTTTATGTACATTGGTGTAAATACTGAGAGTCTCTTTAACTACCTTGGTGATATCTGAGAACTTAATTCGTCCCCACCCCGTTCCACGCTGAAAAATTACCTGAACAGGCATTTCTTCTATTTCGCCATCAAATAAGGTGATGAGTGCTAAGATTTCAATGTCATAGGCAAAGCCATTTGAGGTTACATATTCAATGATCTGTTCCAGGTTTTCAGCCCTGAACAGCTTTACCCCGGTCTGAGTATCTTTGATATTTAAATGAAACATTATTTTCAAAATTAAGTAGTATCCAATGCTCATGATTCGTCGGGGCAAAGGATAGTCAACGTCAGAATCTTTATGCAATTTAGAGCCAATTACTGCAGCCGCATTGGACTGTGCCATTTTTTCCATAAAGCTTTTGAGATGCATGGGGGAGAGATCCAAGTCAGCATCCAGAAAAGCTATATATTTTCCAGTTGCACGTTTTACACCTTCTCGGATAGCTCCACCTTTTCCTTTGTTTGTTTTGTAACCAGCGGAAATGATATGGGAATTTGTTTTTGCGGCTCTTTCAATTTCTTCCTTTGTATTGTCAGTACTACCGTCATTTACAGCGATAAGTTCATAGTTGTTTGAGAAAGAACTTATCATTTGCTCCATTTGACAAAGATTTCCGTATATTTTCTTGCCTTCGTTGTAAGCTGGTATTACTACAGACAGCTTTTCATCAAATATGTTCATTACGCACCTCGTTTTTATTTGCTTTATGTAAATGGAGCATTTATGGTTTGGGTCATAAAAACAAGAAACTCTGAATGAAAAATAAACATAATCAGAGTTTCAATGTTTGCTTTCAGAGCACCTCCCCGTATATGATCTGAACATTATCGCCAACCATTCTGTATTCTCCATGTGTTACAGTGAATCCTTATTCTTGATGAATAAAGATTTGGGTATGATAAGAAAAAAGCCCAATTCAGGAGGTAAATCATTATGTTATTCAGGGAAGCAGCGACAGAGTGGATCGCAGAGAAGAAAAATTTTATCAAGGAATCAACGTGTGCGTTATACAAGTACGAATTGGAACAGTATATTTTTCCGGTGATCGGTGCCTACAAAATTGACAGTGTCACAGAGGCAATGATTCAGGCGGCCGTATTACGATGGCAGCAGGTGAAAAACAAGAGAGGAAAAAAACTAAAGCAGAGTACGGTACAAAACCTGGTGGTGTTGACGAAACAGATCCTTAAATATGCCATGAAACGGAACTATATTCTTCCTATTAACATGGATATTCATTATGTCAATGATCCTGATACTGGAAAGAAAAATAAAGTGTTTGATGATGCAGAACTTACAAAGCTGATCTCAGCAGCCCGGCTCGAACTGACACCGGAGACTTTGGGAATTTTATTATGTATCAACAGTGGCCTGCGGATCGGAGAAGTCTGTGCACTTGTCTGGAGTGATTTTGATCTGGAACAGGGGATATTACACGTTTCTAAGACATTACAGAGAATCTATACGGCTTCGGAGGTTTCTGGAAAAAAGACACAAATTTGCATTTCCCTGCCAAAAACCAAATCCTCCATTCGGGATATTCCAATTACCAGACAACTGTGCGAGGCCATTCGTAAGGTATCTGACGGCCATCCAGAGCATTATCTGCTTACCAATTCGGAACATTACCTTGAACCACGAATTTATAGAAAACATTATGAATTGTTTTTGCAAAAAAATGGTATAAAAAAATACAATTTTCATTGTCTGAGACACACTTTTGCCACCAGATGCATTGCCCATGGGCTAAACTACAAAGTTGTCAGTGAACTCTTGGGACACAGCACAATCAACATTACCTTGAATATGTATGTTCATCCACAAATGTCTGAAAAACGAAAGTGCATTGAAACGATATATATGGAATAGATGAAAATATACAACTATATGGAAAAATATGGTATATTGTGAAAAAACTGTTGTCGAAATAAAGTTGCAATTTTCTGTCGCATATTGACTTTAGTATTATACTGAGGGTATAATACAAGGAGATAATCTTTATTCATCAAGAATAATGTTTTTATAAATACACTTATGGAGGAAACAAATGAAAGTAGTTGTGTTAGCAGGGGGATATGGTACCCGTATCAGTGAAGAAAGTCAATTTAAGCCCAAGCCTATGATCGAGATCGGCGGAAAGCCTATCCTGTGGCATATCATGAAGGAATATTCCTCCTATGGTTTTGACGAGTTTATTATTTGCGCCGGTTACAAGCAGCATTATATCAAGGAATGGTTTGCAGATTATTACTTATATAACAGTGATGTAACTTTTGATTTCACAGATAAAAACAAAATGACCATCCACAATAATGTGTCCGAACCTTGGAAAGTAACCATCGTTGACACCGGATTGAACACCATGACCGGTGGTCGTATCAAAAGGATTCAGCCTTATGTTGGAAATGAAGATTTCCTGTTAACTTACGGTGATGGTGTTGCTGATGTGAATATTGCCAAAACCGTGGAATTTCACAAGCAGCATGGAAAAATAGCAACACTGACTGCCGTTCATGTGGAGCAGCGGTTCGGTGTGTTGGATATCGACAGAGAAGACCTGACGGTTAAGGCTTTTCGTGAAAAATCCATGGCGGACGGCTCCCGTATCAATGCGGGATATATGGTATTGAAGCCGGAGATCTTTGACTACATCGAGGGAGACAGCACGGTATTTGAGCAGGAGCCTCTTCGCAGACTGGCAGAGGAAGGTCAGTTGAAGGCATACAAGCATAACGGCTACTGGCAGTGTATGGATACCAAACGTGAAATGGAGAAGCTGGAAGAACTCTGGGCTTCCGGTAAGGCTCCCTGGAAGACATGGGAATAGATGAGGGAATTACATATGAATTTGGATTTTTTCAAAGGGAAAAAAATATTGATTACAGGACATACGGGTTTTAAAGGTTCGTGGTTGTCCTTGATTCTTAGTAATGCCGGTGCAGAGGTAACAGGGTATTCCCTTGAACCTCCTACTTCTCCGGCTCTTTTTGTGTTATGCGATTTAAAGTCTCGCATGAACTCCATTATTGGAGACATCCGGGATCTGGAACATCTGAAACAGGTCTTTGCCGAGGTACAGCCGGAGATTGTGCTGCATCTTGCGGCGCAGCCAATCGTGCGGGATTCCTATAAAGACCCGGTCTACACCTATGAGACGAATGTCATGGGAACCGTCAACATTTGTGAATGTGTCCGTCTGAATCCCTGTGTAAAATCTTTTTTGAATGTAACAACGGATAAAGTATATCACAACAACGAATGGGAATGGGGCTATCGTGAGAATGAACCGTTAGATGGATTTGATCCCTATTCCAACAGCAAATCCTGTTCGGAGCTGGTAACTCACAGCTATATCAATTCTTTCTTTCACGATATGGAAGTCGCAGTGTCTACCGCCCGTGCAGGTAATGTTATAGGCGGCGGCGATTTCGCAAATGACCGCATTATTCCGGATTGTGTTCGTGCGGCTATCGATCATAAAGATATCATTGTCCGGAACCCACATTCCACGAGACCTTACCAGCATGTACTGGAGCCTCTTGCCATTTACCTGACAATTGCACAGGCACAGTATGAGGACAAAGCGAAGGCAGGATTCTACAATGTAGGACCGGATGACTGCGATTGCGTTACTACCGGTAAACTGGTAGATCTGTTCTGTGAAAAATGGGGAGAAAACATTCGGTGGATCAACCGTTACGACGGAGGGCCTCATGAGGCGAACTTCTTGAAACTGGATTGCTCCAAGATCAAGAGAACTTTTGGCTGGGCTCCCCGCTGGGGTGTGGCCGATGCCGTGGAAAAGACTGTGGAGTGGTCCAAGGTCTATCGTGATGGCGGCGATATCACAGCATGTATGGAACAACAGATTGCAGAATTTTTTGAAAGGAATTAATCAAAGATGAATAACAAATGGAACAATGAAGCAGAAGCCCGGGAACAGATCAAGGGACTGGTAGCAGAATATTATAACGATTTTAAGAAGCCGGAGCAGGAAAAGGCTTTTCAGCCGGGAGACAGACTCTCTTATGCAAGCCGTGTCTATGATGAAAAGGAAATGTGCTCTCTGGTAGATGCAGCGCTGGATTTCTGGCTGACGACCGGCCGGTTTTCCGATGAATTTGAGAAAAAGTTTGCCGAATGGATCGGCGTGAAATATGCAAATCTTGTCAACAGCGGATCTTCTGCCAACCTGATCGCATTTATGACACTGACAGCACAGGAACTGGGAGATCGTCAGATCAAAAAGGGTGATGAAATTATCACCGTAGCAGCAGGATTCCCAACCACTATCACTCCGGCATTGCAGTATGGTGCGGTACCGGTATTCGTAGATGTGACAGTACCGCAGTACAACATTGATGTGACCAGACTGGAAGCAGCACTCAGTCCCAAAACCAAGGCAGTTATGATCGCACATACATTAGGCAATCCCTTTGACCTGAAAGAAGTAAAGGCGTTCTGTGATAAGCATAATCTGTGGCTTGTTGAGGACAACTGTGATGCACTGGGCACAAAATATACCATTGACGGCGAGACCAGATTTACCGGTACCTGGGGAGATATCGGTACTTCCAGCTTCTATCCCCCTCACCATATGACCATGGGAGAAGGCGGATGCGTTTACACCAACAGCCCTCTGTTGAATCGTCTGATCAAGAGCTTCCGTGACTGGGGACGCGACTGTGTATGTCTTTCCGGACGGGACAATCTGTGCGGACATCGTTTCGATGGACAGTTCGGTGAACTGCCTCAGGGTTACGATCACAAATATGTCTACAGTCATTTCGGATATAATCTGAAAGTAACCGACATGCAGGCGGCAGTCGGAGTGGAACAGCTCAAGAAGTTCCCCTCCTTTATCGAAGCCCGCAGACATAACTGGGCAAGGCTGCGTGCAGCACTGGAGCCTGTAGCAGACAAGTTGATCCTGCCGGAGCCGGCTGAGAACAGCGAGCCTTCCTGGTTTGGCTTTATCGTCAGCGTAAAGCCGGAAAGCGGTCTTACCAGAAATCAGGTAACCAGATATATAGAAGATCACAATATTCAGACCCGGCTGCTGTTCAGCGGCAACCTGATCAAGCACCCCTGCTTTGACCAGATCCGCGGCACAGAGGCTTACCGTGTTGTGGGCGGTCTGGAACAGACAGATTACATTATGAACAATTCCTTCTGGGTAGGAGTATATCCCGGAATGACCGATGAGAAGATCGATTATATGGCACAGATCATTACAGAGGCTGTAAACGGAAAATAAACACAAAAGAAAATGCAAAACGGAGGGGAACGGATGAAACAGAGACTGGCAGATTATGTAGCGGATTTTTTGGTGGCTCACGGAGTGACCGATTGCTTTAGTGTGGTAGGCGGAGGAGCCATGCATCTGAACGATGCGCTGGGACATAAAGAAGGCTTGAAGGTTACCTATAACCATCATGAACAGGCATGTGCCATGGCAGCAGAAGCTTATGCAAGACTGGACAACCGGATCGCTGCTGTCTGTGTTACCACCGGCCCCGGCGGAACCAATGCACTGACCGGAGTGGTAGGCGGCTGGCTGGATTCTATTCCCATGTTTATCATCAGCGGACAGGTCAGATACGATACTACGGCCCGTTATGCGTCACAGTTTACGGAAGGATATTCCCTGCGTGCCATGGGAGATCAGGAATATGACATTGTAAAGTCCGTGGAACCCATGACAAAATATGCGGTCATGATCGAGGATCCCTTACAGATCCGCTATGCACTGGAAAAAGCATGGCATCTGGCAACTACCGGAAGACCCGGCCCTGTGTGGATCGATATTCCGGTCAACTTTCAGGGCGGATACATTGAGACAGAAGAACTGACGGGATATGATCCTGCGGAGGACGATACAGAGCTTCCTCCCACAGTGGAGGAACAGACCGTTCAAATCATTCTGGAAAAGATCAAAAATGCAAAGCGTCCGGTATTTCACGCCGGCTACGGAATCCGTCTGTCCGGTGGTTATGATGTATTCCGCCGTGTGGCAGAAAAACTGAACATTCCGATCGTAACCTATTGGAATGCTGTGGATCTGATCGAGGATGAAAATCCTCTGTACTGTGGACGTGCCGGTAATATGGGGGACCGCCCCGGCAACTGGGCTATTCAGAATGCGGATCTGATCCTTGCCCTCGGCACACGAATTTCCATTCGTCAGGTCGGATATAACTGGAAGACTTGGGCAAGAGCTGCCGAGGTAATAATGGTAGATATTGACCGGGCAGAGATGAAGAAGCCGACACTTCATGTGGACATGCCGGTTTGGGCGGACGCCAAAGACTTTCTTCAGCAGATGGAGCATGTCATCGGTGATGATGCGCCGGTAAGCACCTGTAAAGACTGGCTGGCTGCCTGCCAGCGTTGGAAGGCAGAATATCCTGCAGTACTTCCCAAACATTGGGAGGAAAACGGAAAAACCGCCAACGTTTATGCTTTTATCCGCTATCTGAGCAGTCAGCTTCCGGAAAACAGTCTGACCGCTGTATCCAACGGAGCCTGCTGCGTGGTGGGAAATCAGGCATATGTGATCCAGAAGGGAAGCCGTATGGCGAACAACAGCGCCATCGCCAGCATGGGATACGGTCTGCCGGCAGCCATTGGTACCTGTATCGGTGGTGGACGCAGAACGACCATCTGTCTGGAAGGTGACGGAAGTATTATGATGAATCTTCAGGAGCTACAGACAATTCTGACCAATAACCTGCCGGTTAAATTGTTCCTGATCAACAATAACGGTTATCATTCCATCCGTATCACACAGAACAATCTCTTCAAAGAGCATTGTAAGATCGGTATCGGACCGGAATCCGGCGATCTCTCCTTTCCGGAGTTCCGCAAGATTGCAGAAGCATTTGGTTACCCCTACTATTCTGCCAGCAGTAATGCGGAAATGAAAAAAGTGGTGGATGAAGTACTGGCATTGGATGGCCCTGTATTTTGTGAGATTTTCACAGATACTACGCAGGTATGGGAGCCTAAGAGCAGTACCAAAAGGCTGCCGGACGGAACACTGGTAAGTCCTCCGCTGGAGGATCTGGCACCGTTCCTGCCAAGGGAAGAACTGGAAAAGAATATGTTTATTCCGCTGATGCCGGAAGAATAACGGAGTACATAAAGATATGAAAAAAGCAATTATCACCGGTGCAACCGGAGCTATCGGCTCTGCACTGGTGCGGGAACTGATTTCCCACGATATAAAAGTATTAGTCCTCTGCCGGAAAGACTCCGGCAGAGTTGATCGAATTCCGGAACATCCGCTTGTGGAAAAATGTTTCTGCGATCTGCGTGAATTGGATCAATTAGAAAACACGACCGGAGAAACTTACGATGTGTTTTATCATTTCGCGTGGAGAGGTACTATCGGTCCGGAACGCAACGACATGTATCTGCAAAATAAAAATGTCAAAAATTCATTGGATGCCGTCCGGCTGGCTCAACGTTTTGGATGCCATACCTTTATAGGTGCAGGGTCTCAGGCAGAATATGGGCGCGTTGAGGGTCTTTTGCGTGCAGATACGCCAACGAATCCGGAAACCGGGTATGGTATTGCAAAATTATGCAGTGGACAAATGACCCGTGAACTGGCTCATTCATTGGGAATGAAGCATATCTGGACCCGCATTTTAAGTGTTTACGGTCCTTATGATGGTGAACGGACAATGGTAATGTCTGTTATGAACAGCTTATGTAATCACGTTGCTCCGAAATGCACTAAGGGAGAACAAAAGTGGGACTACCTGTACAGCAAGGATGCCGCCAGAGCCTTCCGTATGCTTGGTGAAAACGGTGCTGATGGAAAAGTTTATGTGCTTGGAAGCGGAAATGTTATGCCCCTATCCCGGTATATTCAGGCAATTTGCACCTGTGCAGCCCCGGATATTCAGGCAGAGTTCGGCGCTGTTCCCTATGCTCCCAGACAGGTAATGTATTTAGGAGCAGATATATCTGAATTACAGGAAGATACAGGATTTGTACCGGAGTATTCCTTTGAAAAGGGTATTCAGGAAACGATCCAGTGGTACAAGGAGAATTATTAAAATGAAAAAGATCAGTATACTTATCCCCTGCTATAACGAAGAGGATAATGTAGTTCCTATGAGTGAAGCTATTGTGAATCTGTTTACCACAGAATTAAAGGCTTATGATTATGAACTTCTGTTTATAGACAATGATTCGCATGACAATACCAGACCGCTATTGCGTGAAATCTGTGCGAAAAATCCTAAGATCAAGGCCATTTTCAATGCGAAAAATTTTGGTCAGTTTAATTCTCCCTATTATGGAATCCTGCAAACCACAGGTGACTGCACTATCTCCATGGTATGTGATTTTCAGGATCCCATCGAACTGATTCCTCAATACATTAAGGAATGGGAAAACGGCTATAAGATCGTTATTGGAATCAAGACCAGCAGCAAAGAGAATCCAATCATGTATCATTTGCGTGGTTTATATTACAAATTCATCAAGAAATTCTCGGACGTAGAACAGATTGAGCACTTTACCGGATCCGGATTGTATGACAGAGATTTTGTGGAGGTTCTGCGGAATCTCAAAGATCCTACTCCGTTTTTGCGTGGAATCGTAGCAGAACTTGGCTATCGCAGAAAAGAAATTCCTTATGAGCAGCCTAAGCGCCGGGCGGGAAAAACACACAATAACTTTTACAGCTTGTATGATGCTGCAATGCTCAGTATTACATCATATACCAAGATTGGATTACGTTTATGTACCTTTTTCGGCGTAATCTGTGGAACTGTCAGTGTTATTATTGGTTTGATTTATCTGATAATGAAACTGGTAAAATGGAATTCCTTTGCTCCCGGAATGGCACCGGTGTTGATAGGAATGTTTTTTCTTGGTGCCTTGCAATTATTTTTTATTGGATTTATTGGCGAATATATATTAAGTATTAATCAGAGAGTAATGAACAGGCCATTGGTTATCGAGGAAGAACGATTGAATTTTTAAGGAGATATTACTGTGCAAAATACAAGAAGAAATTCTGTCAAAAAAAATTTTATAATGAATTTCTTTATTCAAGGTTCTGCATATATTTTACCCTTTTTCTTAACTCCATATATATCCAGAATCTTAATGCCTGAGGGGATGGGAAAAATCTCTTTTTGTACTTCCATTTTAACTTACTTAATGCTGATTTCCATGCTGGGCATACCCACATACGGAATAAGGGCATGTTCCGGCATAGTAAATGATAGAGATAAGTTATCCCAGACTGTTCAGGAAATATTCCTTATAAATGTTGTGATGACAGTTTTTGCTTATATATGCTTATGGCTGTTAGTGAAATTTGTTCCCAGTTTTTCTGCAAGTTCCACATTGTTCAAATGGATGAGCATCGGAATTCTTCTAAACACGTTAGGGTTAGACTGGGTATACAAAAGCTACGAAGAGTATACTACCCTTGCTATCCGTTCCTTTATAGCTAAGATTCTTGTAATTGTTGCTGTCTTTTTATTTGTAAAAAAGGAAGAAGATATTCTTTTATATGGCTTATTAACAATGTTTGCCTCTTACGGGGCTAATCTTATTAATTTTATAAACAGCTATAAGCTGGTTGATTGGAAACCCAGAAAAAAATATGAATTCAAAAAGCATTTACATGCCATTTTTATATTCTTTTCAATGACAGTTGCCATAACAATATATACTAATCTTGATATCGTAATGCTTAAACTCATGTCAAATGATGTACAGGTTGGTCTATATGATGCATCTATAAAAGTTAAGACTTTATTATTAGGTGTTGTTTCCTCGCTTGGGGCTGTTTTACTTCCAAGGGTCTGCGCCTATATCGCCGAAGAGCAATATGATCGTTTTAGGAATTTATGTGAGCGAGCATTAAATGTAATATTCCTGATAACAATTCCCCTGGTTACATATTTTATACTATTTTCACAGGAAACAATCTATTGCTTATCTGGTGAAGCATTTCTTGACGCCGTCCCGGCAATGCGAATCCTTATGCTAACATTGATTTTTATTGGCATAACTAATATTACGGGGACACAAATGCTTGTGCCGTTAGGAAATGAACAATGGGTTCTATACTCTGAAATAGCCGGTGCCATTATTGATGTTATTATTAATTTTTGCCTTATTCCTAGGTACGGTATCGTTGGCGCTGCAATAGGTACTCTTGTTGCTGAAATTGCCGTCTTTGCTGTACAGATATATGCCTGCAGAGAATATGCTCTTTCCATTTTAAAAGGAATAAAGTATTATAAACCGCTTTGCGCGACTTTTATATCAACGGCTTTAGTTTTGGGAATACACCTTCTTAAAATTAATATTTTACTGAAACTACTTATTTCTTTTTCTTGTTTTTTTATCTGCTATGCTTTATTACTAATACTTTTTAAAGAAGAAGAAACTGTTTCTTTAATCAAAAACGCCCTAAATTTATTAAAGAGAGGTAAACCAAATGAATAAACTATTAACTATTGTCATCCCTTCATATAATGCGGAAAAGTTTCTAAATCACGGCATTCCTTCTTTTTTAGATGAAAAAATACTGGATGCCATAGAAATCCTAATTGTGGATGATGGTTCCAAAGATAACACTGCTTCTATTGCTGATTCATATCAGTTGAAGTATCCTTCAACCATTACTGCCATTCATAAAGAAAATGGCGGACACGGTTCCACCATAAACACAGGTATTGCTAATGCTCACGGAAAATATTTTTGTGTTGTAGATGCCGACGACTGGGTAGATACAGATAACTTTGTAAATTTGGTAGAAAAGCTAAGCGCCATAGACGTTGATCTTGTATTGGCTCCGGCCGCCATAGTAAATTCAGATAATAAAGTTTTAGGATATGAAAAAATTAAGGGGTTACCGGTCAATACCATTATTGACTTGGATAATTATATTCAAAATGTCCCTGTCATATATATGCACAACTATTATATTAAAACAAATATTTTGAAATCTTTTAACATTAAATGTCATGAACATCATTTTTATGTTGACGAAGAATATGTGATGTTCTCCCTATTACATGCTAAAACTGTTTTCTTATTAGATAGTGTAATTTATCAATATTGGGTAGGACGTGATGGACAAAGTGTATCTATTGCAAGCCGTCGAAAAAATATGGGACAGTATTTGGATATTGTCAACTATTTAAGTGATTTCTATTATAGTAACAAATCAAAAATGACAAAAAATCAACAGCTTCACTATCAGGGTAAAATAGCTCTTTTCACTTCCGGAGTATACTCTACCCTGATGAGTTATAATACTTCTGATAAAAAGCAACAACTTAAAAAATTCGATTTAGAACTAAAAGAGAAATATCCTGATATTTATCACGCAAACCGTAATCTGTGTGTTTCTCTTCTTCGTATCAGTAAGTTTAGCTTATATAGACTTTGTTCACAAGTATACCGCACAGTCAATCATATACATGATTAAAATATTTAAGGGTCAAAAAATGAAAAAAATAAATTTCTCTAAATTATACCAGTCTATTCTATATATTTATATTTTCCTGCCAATAATCATATTTGTTGCGGGGTGGTTAAAATGGTACTATTCCATTCCTGTTTGTGCACTTATATTGTTCTCTCTCATTAAAGCTATATCTGAAGAGACTCTTCAGGCAGACTTTTTGTTTCAAAAAAGTAATTGGTCAAAATTAATAGGTGCGCTGTTTATTATTTCCTTCTGGGTTTTCATATCCGGAATTGGAGGATTATGTTATCAAAACAGTGATCACGAAATAAGGAATACGCTATATCGGGCATTAGTAGAATATGATTGGCCTGTTATATCCTTAGATGGTTCAAGAGGATTAATCTACTATATTGGTTTTTGGCTTCCCTCTGCTTTGTTTGGAAAAATTTTTGGTTATAAATCCGGATTGGGTTTTCAGGACGTTTGGGCTGTTTTAGGAATTTTTATTGTATATTCCTTAATCTGTTTAAAGCGAAATAAAGTTGATTTCTGGTCATTAGCTATTTTAATATTATTTAGTGGTTTAGACTACTTAGGTGTGTGGCTACTGCAAAAAGATGGCATAGATCTTTTAACGGCCACACATATTGAATGGTGGGCTTTTGATTTTCAATATTCCTCTAATACAACTCAACTTTTTTGGGTATTTAACCAGGCCATACCTGCATGGGTAGTCACTTCACTATTATATGTTAATGAGAACAAAAGAAATATGTTGTTTATATTATCCGGTATTCTTTTTACCTCCACATTTCCTTTTGTGGGGCTGTTACCTTTTGTGATCTATTGGTTATTGAAAGATTTTAAATTAAATAAGAATTTCTTTAAGCAGATCTTTACTATTCAAAATTGTGTCGGCGTTTTTGTGATCGGTATCGTTAGCCTCCTGTATTTGATTGGAAATGTTTCTGCAGGAAAAGTAAGCAGTGACAGTGTATCTAATATACTAATTGATCCTTCTGTCGTTTTATTAAAATACTTACTATTTTGTTTATTTGAATTTGGCATCTACCTGTTCGTAATAGCTAAATATGAAAAAAAGAATATTCTATTCTGGATATGCTGTGCTGTTTTATTGATTTGTCCATGGATCAAGGTTGGTGGAGCTCATGATTTTTGTATGAGAGCATCTATTCCGGCACTTTTTATATTAATGTTTCTTGTCATTAAAGCTATTGATTGCGCTATGGAGAAAAAAGACAAATTCTTTCTAATATGTATTACCTGTGTACTTTTAATTGGTGCCATTACTCCTTTTAACGAGATCCATCGTTCCATACGAGAATCTATATCATATATGGATCAGGGTATCAGTGTTAAGTATCCAGAAGTGTCTATTGAAGATGATTTATTCCAGATTGACAACTTTTCAGGAAGTACCAAAAGTAATCTCTTTTTTAAGTATTTTGCAAAATAATTACATTGTAAATTTAAGGAGCACTGTATTATGAAATACGATTATCTGGTAGTAGGCAGCGGTTTATTTGGTTCTGTTTTTGCACAGAAAGCATTCTCTGCGGGAAAGAGTGTTTTAGTAATTGATAAGCGGCCGCATATCGGTGGAAATATATACACGGAACGTATTGAAGGCATTAATGTCCACAAATATGGCGCACATATTTTCCACACAAATAATCCCTCAGTATGGAACTATGTTAATAACTTTGCAACTTTCAATCGTTTCACTAATTCCCCCGTTGCTAATTATAAAGGTGAACTGTATTCCCTCCCTTTTAATATGTACACCTTTAATAAAATGTGGGGAGTCGTCACCCCTGATGAGGCAGCTGCTAAAATTGATGAACAACGCGCTGAAATTATCGGTATTCCGTCCAATCTGGAGGAACAGGCTATTTCCCTTGTAGGGCGTGATATTTTTGAAAAATTGATTAAAGGCTACACTGAAAAACAATGGGGGAGGGATTGTAAGGATCTTCCACCCTTTATTATCAAACGTCTGCCTGTACGTTTAACTTTTGACAATAATTATTTTAATGCTCTCTATCAAGGAATTCCTATTGGTGGATACACACACTTGGTGGAAAACCTGCTAAAAGGTGTTGAAGTTCAACTTAATACCGATTACTTTGCTAATAGAAATTATTTCGACAAAATAGCTGATAAGATCATTTACACTGGACCAATAGATGCTTTTTTTGAATATCGTTTAGGTGCGCTGGAATATCGCTCGGTACGTTTTGAGAATACATTGTTAGATCAATCAAATTTTCAGGGAAATGTAGCTGTAAATTACACAGATAAAGAGACACCGTGGACGAGAATTATTGAGCATAAATGGTTTGAGTTTGGTAAAGACGAAAATGGAAACGATTTGCCTAAGACAGTTATCAGCAAAGAGTATAGCTCTGAGTGGAAAATAGGTGATGAACCCTACTATCCTGTAAATGATGAAAAAAATACAGAGCGATATCAAAAATACAAACAACTTGCACAACAAGAAAAGAATGTTATTTTTGGTGGGCGCTTAGGCGAGTATAAATATTATGATATGGATGCCGTTATTGCCGCTGCATTGGATTTATGTGCCAGAGAACTACATTGCTAAAAATTGTATACTACGTTAGAAGTATATCTTTATTAAAAGCTGCCGTATTTATACACGGCAGCTTTTAATTTTCAAGTCATTATACCTCTTCTTTAGTAAACGTCAAATCCTGCGCCTCCCCTTAAATTTAACGCCGCTTTTATGAGCGGCGTGGTTTCCGGCATTCCTC
>Ga0129310_1000826_pt1 | contig 32403 bp, 28 predicted proteins | sample Go1ome_2_FD_94433 | JGI IMG/M metagenome (GOLD analysis project Ga0129310, IMG submission 94433) | Western lowland gorrila individual fecal microbial communities from Wisconsin, USA - Go1022A metagenome | ecosystem: Host-associated > Mammals > Digestive system > Large intestine > Fecal | place... | reverse complement strand
CGGCGGAAGCGCGGGCTGCGTCGTGGATACCGCTGATTACATAGAGGATTATCTGTCCCCATGGACCTTTAGCAGTGATGACGGCCGTTTTGAGATGGACTTTGTGCCGATCATCGACCGCGCAGCCTGTACGGACATTAAGCTGATCTCCTCTGACCAGCATCAAGTGTTCGGCAGGTTCACCGGGCGCGCCGTCCTTGACGATGGCACAATAATCAAGGTGAAAAACTTTTTGGGGTTCGCGGAGAAGGTACATAATAAATGGTAATACGGTTTCTGTATGTACGTTCGACCTTTCATTTTTGTTTATATACCAAAAAACCAGACATTGTCTGGTTTTTTGGCTCTTTATTTATTTATTTTTCATATCATAAGGAGGACTTTTATCTCTGTTGCGAGCTTTCGCCCCCTTAGCATGATGAAACAAAGTAAATATGATGATGGATCTATCAGATCAGAACACTGCGATTAAGCCTCCATTGCTTTGAGCGCTGCTGCCTTCTCGGCTTCTCTGTCTTCGAGAATCTTTGCGTATTCTTCCTCTGTCAGTTTCGTCATTGTGATGCCGGTATAACCGAAGAAGATCGATACGACCGGATTCAACCAGTTCAGAATTGCATACGGAATGTACGCGGAGTCTACACCGAGGAAGTTTCTCATGGTCGCACCGCAGGTATTCCAAGGGAAGAAGTTCGATGTGATCGTGCCGGAGTCCTCCAGACATCTGGACAGGTTTTCCGGACGCAGACGCATGTCTTCGAATTTTTCCTTGAACATTCTGCCCGGGAGTACCAGAGATAAGTATTGGTCACAGCAGACTGCATTGACAAGCAGACACATCAGCTCTGTCGCCAGAACCAGACCGCCTCTGCCTTTTGCTACCTTAAGCAGGAGCTCCGCAAAGCTTCCCATGATACCGGTCACGTCTACGATACCGCCGAAGCACATTGCGCAAAGGATGATGGAAATCGTCCACATCATACCCTGTGTACCGTCATTGGATAAAAGGTCTGCCAGTTTTGCAATAACAGAACCGTCTTCTGTTCCTTCCGGAACCTGACCCATGGAAATGCCGTTGTTAAGGATCGTGAATACCGACTTCTTTAATGGCAGCTCTGTCGCCGCTTCAATGTGCGCTTTGTTCCAGAAGAAGAACGGTATGCCGATGAATACGCCGCCGATCAGGGATGGGATCGCCGGGAACTTCAGAGCAACTGCAACAATGACGAAAACCGGCGGGATCAGGGCCAGCACGCTGATGTTGGACGAATTCTGGATGAATGCTCCGATCTCATCGACAACAGACATATCGACCGCATTGTTGGACGCATGCATGAAGCCCATAATTGCATAGGCGACCAATGCGATGATCAGGGAAGTACCCGTTGTATAGATCATATGCTTGATATGACCGAATAAAGTTGCTCCCGCCATAGCCGGAGCCAGGTTCGTCGTATCGGACAGCGGGGACATCTTGTCACCGAAGTATGCGCCGGATACAACGGCACCCGCGGTCATCGCAACCGGGAATCCCAATGCAGTACCGACACCAATCAGGGCCACACCCATGGAACCTGCTGTGGACCAGGACGAACCGGTCGCCAGTGATACGATGGAGCAAAGGATACAAGCAGTTACTAAGAATACTTTCGGGTTGATAACTTTGATGCCGTAGTACATCATGGAAGGAATGGTACCAGCTGCTAACCAGGAGCAGATCATAGCCCCTACGATACCAAGGATCAGACAAGCCTGCATAGAACGATTGATGGATGCCAGGATACCCTGTTCCAGATACGCCCATTTCCAACCGTTTAAGCAAGCAACGATGGCTGCAAAGGCTGCCGCAATGATAAGTGCGATGTGTGGTTCGCCGCCGTCGTCAACAACAATTGACCATACCAAAGCGCCAACCATCACGAGCATGACAAGTAAGCATTGCCATAAAGGAATCTTTTTACCCATAATAAGTCCTCCTACATATAAAGTTGTTAAATAAAGAATAAATCTGACCAAACCATAAAGTCTTAACAGTTTCTTTACAGTTTGTTAGCACTATCTTAACACACGAGCGTAGGTATGTCAATTTGTATCTTTACACAACAACGCCGAACGGATATAATAAGCCTATCAACACTTACAAAAATACACGAAGCAAAACCTGAATACGACAGGAGGTTAAAAATGTATTGTACAAAAAAAATAACAGATGATCTCATCTGGGTCGGCGCCAATGACCGGCGTCTTGCAATGTTCGAGGGGGTTTACTCCGTCCCGCGCGGCGTTTCCTACAACGCTTATCTGCTGCTCGACGATATCAACGTTCTTTTTGATACGGTGGACAAGGCGGTCGGTAAAACCTTCTTTGAAAATCTGGCGCACGCGCTGAACGGCAAAAATCTGGATTTTGTCGTCATTCAGCACATGGAACCGGACCATTCGGCAACCCTGATGGAACTTTTGCTGCGTTATCCGAACGCGAAGGTCGTCTGCAACCAAAAAATTCTGACGATGATCCAACAATTTTTCCAGTTGGATCTAAGCGGCAAAGCCTTTGTTGTCAAGGAAAACGACACGCTCTCCACCGGACACCACAAGCTGAAATTCCTCTTCGCGCCGATGGTGCATTGGCCGGAGGTCATGGTAACCTACGACGAGACGACCGGAACGCTGTTCTCCGCGGACGCGTTCGGCACCTTCGGGGCCCTCAACGGTGCGATTTTTGCCGACGAAGTGGATTTTGAGAACGAGTATATGGATGAAGCCCGCCGCTATTACTGCAATATCGTCGGCAAATATGGTCCGCAGGTGCAATCCCTGCTCAAAAAAGCGCATGGGCTGGACCTCAAGATGATCTGCCCGCTGCATGGCTTCGTATGGAGAAGAAATTTAGAAGATTATTTTGACAAATACGTGAAGTGGAGCACTTACACACCGGAGGAAACCGGCGTAATGATCGCTTACGCTTCGGTCTACGGCAACACCGAAAACACCGCGGAGATCATTTCTTCAAGGCTGCGCGACCTCGGCGTCAAAACGGTCATGTACGATGTGTCCGTCACCCCTGCCTCCGAGATCATCGCGGCGGCGTTCAAATGGAGTCATTTGCTGTTCGCCTCAACGACCTATAACGCCGGTATCTTTGTTTCCATGGAGGAGCTGCTGCATGACCTGGCGGCGCACAATATCCAAAACCGTACCGTAGCCTTTGTCGAAAACGGTTCTTGGGCGCCGACCAGCGGCAAACTGATGCGTCAGATCATCGAAGGCTGCAAGGATATGACAATTTTGAATGAGACGCTGACGCTCAAATCGTCGCTCGCGCCCGGTCAACTCGCCGAGATTGACGCGTTAGTCAAAGCAATTTCTGACACGATTCCGCGCTTCGAAAAACCGATGATCGACGAATCTGCCATGGCTGAAGCCAAGATTGATCCTGCGGTATTCCATAAGTTCTCTTACGGGCTGTTTGTGCTGACTGCGCAGGCTGACAGTAAGGACAACGGCTGCATCATCAATACCGCGGCGCAGCTGACCAGCACGCCGGGCAGAATCAACATCGCGGTCAATAAAGCAAATTACACGCATGACATGATTCTTCATACAGGCGTCTTTAACGTATCTGTTCTGGCAGAGGACGCTTCCTTCGATACCTTCAAACGTTTCGGATTTGCCAGTGGCAAGGATACGGACAAGTTTGCGGGATTTGCGGAGCATGTCGGCAGGAGCAAAAACGGACTCACTTATGTGACACTCGGCACCAACGCGTTTCTCTCCGCCAAGGTCATCGACTCCTACGATTACGGCACGCATACGCTCTTTATCGCGGAGGTTACGGAAGCGGCAGTCCTGCGCGACGCACCATCTGTTACCTACGGCTACTACTTTGAGCATATCAAACCGAAGCCGCAGCCAAAGATCGAAGAAGAAAAGCACGGCTATGTCTGCAAGATCTGCGGCTATGTTTACGAAGGCGACACCCTGCCGCCTGATTTCATCTGCCCGCTCTGCAAACACGGTGCGGCGGACTTCGAGAAAATTTAAGCAGCAGCGCGCTCGCGACTGCCCGCGGCAGATATTTCAGTACACAAACGATACTTTTGTCATGAGGCAGGAAACATCGCAAGCGATATTTCCTGCCTCATAAAATATGAAGATGCACAAATCGCAAATTGTAAGGAGGACATCCAATGTATAAATACGAATACGAGACCGTCAGCTGTGATTTTGGAGGCTGGGGCTTTGGCTCCGGTAACGTTTATAACATTGAGAATTACCGCTCGATTATTGAAAAAAGAGCCGGAGACGGATGGCGATATGTTGGATATATACCAACAAAACAGCGTGGGACAGGGCATACGCAGGAAATGGATTTGATTTTCGAAAAAGAAGAATAAAAAGTGCGCAAGACGAAATCCGGGATTTTGTCTTGCGCTCTTTTGTCTTTATAGTTCTTGATAGCCCTTGCCTGCGTTATTTGATATACGCTTTCTCGACATACGGGCTGGTTGCCAGTTTGAGCATCGCGCCGTATTCCAGCGTAAAGGAAACAACGTCACCGACTTTGTATCCCTTGTCCGCGTGGGTAACATCTAAAATCGTATGGTCGGAGGATCCGCCCATGATTTCAATCTGCGTGTCTGTCGGATGCATACCGCCGAGGTCGGTATCCTGTTTACCGACCGCGATGATGGCGCGTTTCATCATCCCCCTGTCCTCGTAATACGGCTTTTCACCGAACGCGTCCACGCCGACCTCGCCAATCGGCAGGGATGGCTTCTCTTTGAGCTCGATGATCTGCGCTTCCAGCGTCATGGTGTCGTGTACGCAGCCCGGAACCGTTTCGCCGTAGGCGGTGTCATTGCCGAGCAGGAAGGATTCTCCGAGTCTGAGGTTGTTGATACCCTCCGGCAGACCTTCTTTCCAGATCAAGTAGATGGAACTGGAGTTGCCGCCGGAAATCACGTTCAGCTTAATATCGAACTGTGCCTCGATTTTGCGTGCGATGGCTGCCAGTCCGCCCAGATTATCCTGCTTCGGAATGATCGCACCGTAGCAGGTGAGGTTGACGCCGACGCCGTAAAGGTTGATGTTCGGCATGGTCAGGATCTCTGCCACTGCCGAGAAGATCTGATCTTCGTTCTGATAAAAAATCCCCTCTCTCAGATCGCCCATGTCGATCATCAGCAGGATATTGTGCTTTACGCCGATTTTGCCTGCCTCTTCATTCAGAAGTCTGATGGTTGCAAGCTCCGAGTTGAAGCTGATATCCACATATTTTACGACCTCCGCCGTTTCACACGCCATCGGAAGTCTCAGCAGAACAGTCTTTTTGCCCTTTGCTCTGGCCTCTGCCGCGTAGGTTTTGATATTCGCCACGCGAGAATCTGCCATAAATTCTACTGCGGGATGGGCCGCGACCATGCGCGCCATCTCCGGATCGGCACAAAGTCCTTTGGTTACAATCATCAAAGAACAGCCGCCATCTTCTTTTACGATTTTTGCACAGGCATCAAGATTGCCTTTTAATTTTTTCAGGTCCACGACCAGTCTTGGATACATGTTTTCGTCCTTTCTGCACCAGGGCTTTTGTTATTTTCGTTTTACCTTCGTTTCCTTGCATCGTTTAATAGCGATTTATTTTAATTCTACGGTCTGCCGGCATCCTTATCACGATACGGGCAGTGCTTTCTCATACATGCCCAGCACTCGTGGTTGCAGTTTGGTCTGCCGTCCACTTCTCCGCAGCCGCGCATGACATGTTGTGCCGGATCGTAATCATCCACATCGCCAGTTACCGATGCATCGGAAGATTTTGCGCCGTCTGCCGGTTGCTCTGCATGTTCGACTAAATCCGCACCCTTCTTGATCGTACGATCATGCAGCAAGGCCTCTTTTTTCGCCGCTTCCACTTCTTCCTTCGTCGCGCCGCCGATTTTCTCTGCTAAGGCTTCCTTATAATCGGTCAAATCGTAGCCCATCGCTTCCATCTCGTCCATGTGCTTGCGCGTTTCTTCCTCCTTCGCCTTGCGGGCGGCGGACATACGCTGCAGTTCTTCAATAAAAGCAGCTTTGTTGACAACGTGCTCGTTTTCTTTCAGTTCCATGTGCAGACTCTTGGCCAGCAGGCGGATGGCGCCCTGCCTGTGGGTCTTGGAAAGTACGCCCAGCGATGCCATGATATAGTCGTTATCGACCAGGATCTTGACAGATTCCGGCGGATAAAGCTTCATACCCGTTTCGTTATCCTTCGGTACTTTTTGCATGATCTCCACGCGATGCGGTAATCTGGTCAGCGCGCCGCCGGTACCAACGATATATTTAATCTGTGTCAGGTCTTTGCCCTCTGCCAGGGTCTGTCTTCCGGTCGGTCCATAGACATAGCGAATCTGCCCCGCATGGCGTTCGACAGCTCTCAAAACCGCCTCTTCCGTCAGGCGTTCTACCAGCTTGAACTCGTCCTCCGTCTTTGGGATTGCCACATACGTTTCCAGTGTTTTGTCCAGATCGATGTGCAGCTTCTCCTCGCATTCCTTGCGCAGCTTTTCTTCACCGATGGATTCAATGACCTTCATGCGGTTGACGTATACGCCGAGGTCGCCCTCTACGGTTCGCTTTGCTTTCGGTTCCGGCGCGGTCAAAATGCGAGCAACCGCATCGGAGTCCTCGGTTACGGCGTGCACATCGGTAGTCGCACCGCCGACATCAATGACCATACAGTCGCCGATGCAGTCATACAGCAGCTTCGTACATTCCATAACCGCTCCCGGTGTCGGAATGATCGGACCGTTTACCATGTCTCTGACGTGCTCCATGCCCGGCGCCTTGGTGATGTTGTCCTCGAAGGCCTCCTGAATAACCTTGCGGCAAGGTTCGACGTTCAAGGTGTCGATCTTCGGATAGACATTATCGACCAGATAGAGCTCCTGTCCGCTTTCTTCATCGAAGATCAGTTTCATTTCATCCTGGTTTTCAATATTGCCGGCATACACAACCGGGGTATGCAGTCCCATATTGCGGATCATTTCTGCATTATAGATTGCGGTATCCCGTTCGCCGTAGTCCACACCACCCGCGATCAAGATCAGATTTGGGTTGATTTCCTTGATTCTCGCCAAATCGCTTCTTCTCAATCTGCCGACCGTAATATCGTGAATGATGCCGCCCGCGCCGAGTGCCGCTTCTCTCGCCGCCTTGGCAGTCATATCATAAACCAGTCCATGGACGGTCATCTTCAAGCCGCCTGCCGCGGACGAGGTTGCCAGCATTTCATCATATTCCAAACTGTCAATGTTCATCTTCCTACAGAGATCATCGATCGCTCCCTGCAGTCCGATACGAACATCGCCTTCCAGCACCGAAGTCGGCGCCTGTCCCTGCGCCCAAAAAACCGGATTTTCGCTGTCAAGGTCTTTGAACGCATTGACAACGGTCGTCGTCGAGCCGATCTCCGCAACTAAAACGTCTACCTTCATTCCTGTCCTCCTTTTCATACTTTGCACTCCGTTGATACTTTTATCCTGGTAAGCCATTCCTTCGTTTACATCATGTAACAGAGTTATGTATACTTATAATGGCATCCAGGTACCGACCCCAGTCGCCACGAGCTTGCCAGTTTCCTTGCAAACCATCTCCGCGCGCAGGCGAATGATCTTCCGCCCGGTCTTAACCGTATAAACGGTAACTGTGGTATGCTGCCCGTAATCCAGCGGGCGCACATAAGAAATATTCATATCTACCGTCGTCGCTTCATTCACGCCGGCGATGAAATTTGCTACGACTCCGAACGCAGTATCAAACATGCCCGCGATCGCGCCGCCGTGAATGCCTCCCCTTTCGTTGATCTGCCATTTCTGAGTTTCAAACTCTATCGTTACCGACTGTGCCTCATAATCACATGCGACCAGCGTCGCGTGCATCTGATCATCAAAGCACCCGTCCTGTCTTGTCAAGTACCCACTGATGATGTTTTCGGCCTGCTGCAGCCATTCTTGTTTGTCCATTGATGTTCTTCTCCCTATAAGCTTGTATTGCGATTTATATATAGTATAACACACAAAAGGGTTTCATGTGTAGCATTCCATTTCGATATTTTCCCGCAGCGGCGAAGTCTTGATCACGTCGCAATGGGCTGTCCTGCTTTGCAGTGTTTCTGGCCGGGCAAAAGTGCACATAACGAAACCTGTGATTTCTATGTGCGCATGGCGCTGATTCATGAGTGCTGCTCCGTAAGGTGCTTTTGTCGTGATTCCGGAAATATCGCCCGGTGATATTTCCTGCATCATAAACAGAGGGGCTGGGCATCCGGCCCAGCCCCTAGGGTTTCATTTTGTTTTGTTTTGGAGTTTATTTTTCTCTTTCGCCTCTTCTTCTCTGTCTTTCTTCAGCTAAGAAGGTAGCAACGTCGATACCGTGGGAGTTACGTCCGAATCCCATGTCGATACCGGTCTTGACGGCTTCTTCCGGAATAACCTGTGTGCCGCCCGCGCAGATGATAACCTTGTCTCTGATACCTTTTTCCACGCAGAGTTCGTGCAGTCTCTTCATGTTCTTGTAGTGAACATTGTCGTGGGAAATGATTGTGGAAGCGAGGATCGCCTGTGCATTTTCTTCGATACAAGCGTCAACCATCTTTTCTACCGGTACGGAAGTGCCGAGGTATACGCATTCGATACCCCATTTTTCGATACCGCCGTGCTTGATATTGATGATCTCTCTCATACCTACGGAGTGTTCGTCTTCACCGACTGTACCGCAGACAACCTTCATGTGTTCATGTCCTTCGAATTCATCATAAAGCTCTTTGTCTGTCAGATAATGTGGCTCCGGTGGAATTTCAAGAGTTGTCAAGTCGATATCGAAGTCCACTCTGCCCTTCAATTCGATTCTGGTACCTTCCGCATCCTGCATCACTTCCGCAGAGATAACTTCCGGATCAACCAGACCTAACTTCTTACCTAATTCAACCGCCGCTGCTTCTGCAACACGCTTGTTGGTCGGAAGCATCATGGTAACCATAACCACTCTGTCGCCGCACCATTCCACTTCCGGTGTGATAACTTCGCCGGTTCTGTATTTCGCGACCTTCGCGAGTCTTACGTTTACGTTATCCTCTTCATCAAGCTCGTCAATGTAAACGATCTTGCTTCTGTCTTCAAACGTACAGCCGCCGATCAGCGCGGATGGGTTCTCAGGGTCTCCGCCGTACTGTTCTACGTTGTTATAGCCATAGTGCGCGGTTACCGGCGCCATGTAATCTTCATCTCTCTCAAAGATAAAGCCATAGCCTACGCCGCCCTCGATCTTACGCGCGATGCCGTCGCCGTTTCTTTCCGGATATTTCGCGGAGTCAACGAAGAAGCCATCCTGAACTGCCTGGAAGTAGCCGCCGTTCTCTACGATTTCTTCCATGAACAAGCAAGCTCTTTCTTTCAGGTCTCTGGCCATATCTCTCAGCGGACCGTCCTTTTTGAGCTCTACCATATCCATGATGCCGTCTAAGCCGATCAGAGTCTGTTTCGCGGTGTCGCAGGCTTCCATGTTGTAGATGTGCCAAGGCACGTTTCTGCCTTCGTCCGGTGTAATCGTGGACTGAATATCCGCGCTGGTCAGCTTGGAGATGAACATGTTCATAACGTGCGTAACCGTCGCTTCACGAGCGGAGGACTGGATATACTTGGTGTTCATCTGCGCTCTCATCTTATATCTGTTGCAGATTTCTCTGAGTGCTACCGCGTAAGGCAGGTCCATATACATACAAGGCGCCGGTGTCGCTGTCGGCGGTACGGTCGATAAGGAGATCAGTTCCGGCTTGATGCCTACCTTCTCGGAGAATCTAGAGTTGATGGCATGCTGTACGATCAGTTCCGGCTGTACCTTCCATGCTTCTCTTGCGGTCGCGTTCGCATTGTGCGCACCGTCAATCTGCAGCATGTCTGCCCAAGCCATGATTTTTTTGGATTCACAAGCATCTACAAAGGATCTGACGCAGTTGATATCTCTGTAAAGAACGTTGTACTGTGGGTCCTGGTGCGCGCCGTTTACGCCTTCTTCCGCGAACAGTACAGCAACGTCCGGACCGGCAACGCCGGATACATAGGAGTGATAGTTGATCGGACGACCAACTTCATCCTCGATCATGTCGATGGCTTTTCTCTGTGCTCTGATCTGCTTTCTGGTGATCGGAACACCGCCGATACCCTGCGGTGTACCTTCCATCAGACCGTCGATGTGAGACTGACCCATGTGACGGATAACCATCAGATGGTCAGCGCCGTGCCAAGCGCCCATTCTCATTCTGCGGATATCGTCCTCGAATCTTCCGGAAGCGATCTCTGTAGTGATGGTCTGCATCGGCTGTGGGTCAATGTCTTCCATGAATTTTGCAGGGGGCAGCGGAACGCTCTGCTTCAACGGCTTGGAAATCTCACGGTACTCAAACGGTCCCATGTGCTGATTGTCAGCTTTCTCTCTCCATACCCAGCCTCTTCTTCTCGGTTCGTATTTGTCAAGGTCTTTCAGCAGTTCGACAATATCGATTTTTTCGTTTCTCTTTAATTCTGTCATCTTACTTACCTCCCTTGAACGCTTCCACTAATTTGTCCCAGCCTTCGCCCTTCGCGAGCTTAATGCTGGCTTCTCTGATCGAGATATCTTCCATTTTGGACAGCTTATAGACGCAGTGTCCGCAGCCCTTGCCCATCAGACCGTGATCCATCGCGTGGTTCACGATTGGCATGCAATCTAAGGAGGATACGCCCATTCTCAGTAAAACGGATCTTTCTACGGAAGGTGTCGTATTCTTTCTGCCGAGTTCCAAAAGCGGATCAACGACCTGATCGGTCAGCTCCCAGAATCTCTGATAAAGTTCTTCATCCGTAAGTTCTGCGATATGCTTTCTTCTTACTTCAAAATCGTCTGCTCTTTTCATCCTTATAATTCCTTTCATTTTTTCACAGGTTTCGGAGCGCCGGCAAAGCGCTCCGAAGCATGTGTGAAGTTTCTATCCTACAGTAAGCCTTCTGCTTCCAGCGTTTTCTTAACAAAGTCAACATCTGTCTTTGTCTCAACCGCGAGGAATTCCAGGTCGGCAGCGGTCGGCTTTACGCCGGCTTTCTTAACTGCCTTCTTAATCAGAGACTTACGGAAGTGTTCGATGTCAGCCACTTTATGCTTGATCAGACCAGGGTTAGCCGGTAAGATCAGGTTTGTACCAGGCTTATCGTCCTTCGGATCTCCGAATTTGATGTCGATGCCGTTGTCTCTTGCAAAATCAAGCTGCGGCTGGATGTGTTTACCCGCGCCGGTGTATTCGGTCTCGGAAACTACGACGATCGCGTCTTCCGGAAGTTCCTGCGCATAGGAGAAAGCAGCCGCCAGCGCGGTATTTCCCGCAGGACCTCTTTCGATACCTTCCAGATTTGCCAGCATTTCGGTCATATACATAACCTCACCCTGTGTCGTCGTGAGATATTTGTCCATATATCTCAGCGGACGCGCTGCGGAACGAGGAACGTCGGAGTGGTCCGGATCGGTAGCATAAGGAACGCCGAAACCGGTGTGTCCTGTCGTGCAGGATTTTTTATTGAAGTCCACATCGGACGCCATGGAAAGTCCCGTTAAGTCGATGGAAGCAGCAACAACCTCTGCCTTGCAGCCTGCTTTGAGCAGTCCGCGCGCCGTACCGGTCACCATGCCGCCGCCCGCGTTTGTGCAAACAACGACGTCAGGATCCTTGCCGAGCTTTTCTCTGCACTGTGTCGCGATCTCATATCCTAAGGTTTCCACGCCGGCAATGCCGAACGGAGAATACAGGGAAGCGTTGAAGTATCCGGTATCTTCCATGATGGACAGGAAGGAGTAGAACAATTCCGGTCCAACGGTCAGCTGAACGACTTCCGCGCCGAGCGCTTCGCATTTTCTCGCCTTCTCAACGATCTCCGGTTGTCCGACACCATGGGAGTCGTAGCATTCTTGGACGATGATGCAGTTTAATCCCTGCATCGCGGCCTGAGAAGCAACCGCCGCGCCGTAGTTGCCGGAGGTCGCAGCCATAACGCCCTTATAGCCTAATTTCTTCGCGTGAGCGACTGCGCACGCCGCGCGTCTGTCCTTGAAGGACCCGGAAGCGTTGCAGGATTCATCTTTGGCGAAGATTCTCGCGCCAAAGCCCGGTTTCGCGTATTTACGCGCTAATTTGGTAATGTTTCTGAGTTCCAGAAGCGGTGTGTTGCCGACACCGTGCAGTCCTTGAATTCTTTCGATTTCGTCTAACGTATATCCTGTGGATTTCATCAAAGCGTCATAGTCGAAGGAAATCGGAGAGGTCTCAAAGTCAGCGTAGTCAAGCCCGAGGGCTTCTTTTTGAATTTCGTTGGATCTGCCCATGACGGACTGATAGTCTTTTGCCAATGCCATTATGCTTCACCTCCGAAATTCATGATCTCTCTCAACTGTCTGTCTATTTCGATAATTTCCGGTACAAATTTGCCATAGCTGTGTGTATAGCAAGGGGCTTCATCAATCAAAGTACCCTCTACCAGACGGCCGACTGCAGTCTTAACGGTAACCTCGTCACCGAGCTTTGCTTCTTCATTCTGCAGGAAACCCTTTGTCCATTGTTGCAGGTCGCATTTTTTCGTGTCTTCCGGCAGCTTCGCAGTTCTCTCCTCTGCCTTCAGCACGATGCTGTGAATGCGAACCCAATCGCCTTTTTTAGCCATTTTGTCTATCTCCTTATGATGTTCTGTAAAATCAAAGATTCGCCCTCTAATTTCTGAGCGGCGCCGAGGAAATTATATCGAATCCTCCTTGCGGCAACGCCGTCCGGCGACGCATGTCGCATATAAATCGAAGATTCGCTACTTCACAATCTTCTTATTTTCTTTGATCAGATCTCTGAAATCACCCATGATCGCATGTGGAACCGGGATGTCCAGCATCGTGATCAGACCTGCGTCAGCGTTGATGCAGTGCGGAATGCAGTTCATGATCATAGCCATCGTGCCGATACCGCCTTCGATTTCCGGTGTGTTAACCATATTTACAGGTGGAACAGCGTCCAGGATTACATAGTCACCGGTGTGTACGCCAACCTGTTCCGGTTCGATCTGCTGCGGATGATCCATATCGATCTTTCTTTCGCCGTCAATGTTGACCCAGCCCTTCATTGCAACGCCGGCAACCTGTCCTGCTGCAGCGAAGCCGTAAGGGGACTTTCTGTCAACGTCGGTGACGATCGGTTCCATATCCTGACCGAAGTCTTCCCATTTCCAGCCGAGCGCGTCACAGATCATCATCGTGGATTCTGCGAAACCTACGTGACCTGCCATCGTGCCGTTTGCTTTTCTTTCGTTGAATTCTTCTACGGAAATGCCGATACCCTGCTCTTCCATAACCGCCGGTCCGAACGGAGACAGAGAATTAACTCTTCTGGAAGTTACATGGTTTACTTCTTCGCAAGCTGCTGTCCACAGCACGACCAACAGGTCCATGATGAGACCCGGGTTGATGCCGGTACCCATAACGGATACGCCGTTCTTCTTCGCGATTTCATCTAATTTTTTAGCCAATTCCGGTTCCTGTGCCTGTGGATAAGCCATTTCTTCCGCGGAAGTGATAACGTTCATGCCTCTTTCCATAACAAAAACCAGCTTGTCGAATACGTCTTTTGTGAAGGAGTTCGTGCAAACAACAACGATATCTGCCACGCCCGGTTTGATGACTTCTTCCGGAGTTCCGACGATTACGTCTTCTCTGTCGCCCTTTACGATGCCCGGCACTACTTCATATAAGCTCTTACCTACTTTTGCTCCGATATCAATCGCGCCGACGATATCTACGCCTTTTTTCTTTGTAAGCATTTTGCCAATGCCGCCGCCCATAGCGCCTAATCCCCAAAGGATTACTTTTACGTTTTTCATTTTACTTAATCTCCTTTTCAAAACAAAATTTGTTGAGTAACAATTTAATTTTAATATAAAGCAAGTAATATGCCATTCGACCTCCTGCACATTGTATACTTGTTATTGCGTTTTTCTTGTTGTTTTTCCAAAAAAACATGTTATTTTTTCGATGTTTTTCCATCAAAAAACCAAAATTTCCGTCCATATTTTTTGCGCGCTCTTCAAACACGCAGAATTTTTTCTGCAATTTCAGTGCCTTGTGCAATTTTTTTTGCATTATTTGAGCAAATTTTTTTGCGCTTTGTGCGCAGTTTTCTCAGTTCGGTCTTTCGGCAGCGCGCGCTTTGCTTGTCATTCTCCTTTTTTACCTGCAAAAATCTTCTCTTTCGACTTTTTTCACAAAAGAAAACCTTACACAATCAAAACAATTCTCTTGTAAATGCAAGGGTTTGTTTGATGTGCAAATTTTTTTGCGTTTATTTCCAGTTACGACAATGCCGCACGGATCTAAACAAGACCGCGAAAAGATGCGGTTTCTGTACGCGTTCGTACTTCCCTTATCAGTTTGTCCATATTGTGGTTTTTATAACGCTGTTCCCTTTTTCGGCACAAAAAGCCTGCTCATATCAACGCCTTCTAATGTAAGCAGTTTGAGTTTACGGTCGATGCCGCCGCCATATCCGGTCAGACTGCCGTTCGTGCCGACAACCCGGTGGCAGGGAACAATAATGCTCAGCGGGTTATGCCCGACTGCGCCGCCAACCGCCTGGGCCGACATACGCGTGATGCCCTGCTCTGCCGCAAGCTGTGCCGCAATCTGTCCGTAGGTCATGGTCGCACCGTAGGGGATTGTGCATAGGATCTCCCAGACTTTCTTCTGAAACTCGGTTCCTGACAAGTTAATTGGTAAGTCAAAATCAGGCTTTTTCCCCGCGAAATAAAGATCTAGCCAGCGCTCAGCTTCAGATAGCAGCGGCAAACTCCCATCCCCGCAAGTTTCAACGGAGTCTGCCGCATCTGCCTCAAATCCCGTCCGTCCATAAGCAAAATGTTTCTGCTTCTCAAACCACAACCCCGTCAGACCCTTTTCATCCGCTAACAGCAGCAGACTGCCCAGCGGCGAATCGTAACTTGTCTTGTATATCATTCACTGCCTCCTATTTTTGCTTCGTGCAAACATGCGTTCTCTTTCGTTTTATTCTATCACATTTTCCGGCCGCCTTCCAGAGGGAAATCAAAAACAACCACGCTTATTTTTGGTCGATTATATCGCCTATTTTTTATCACTGCTGACCTAGACCGCAAGTAGTTTCTCTGCTGCAGGATTCCTGCTGTTTCCTTGGCCCTTTGCATCGAGTTCTCCGCTGACTGAGTTGCTATATGGTAGATTGCATGCCAGTGATAGCTTCCATCTTTTTTCTTTTTCATTCAGACAAACGTATGCCTAACGAACCAAAGCTTTCTTTGCGCATATCTCACTCAGGAGCAGGCGCTTTGCAAGGTGCTTTTGTCGATATTTCCTGCATAAAAAAACTGCGCGCGGCTTCCTCCAATGCTGTGGGGTTATCCGCGCGCGGCTTTTGTTTAACAAAGTTTCACTTTTATTTTTCAATCAACACAAAGGCATGGAAGATAATTTCTTCCATGCGCGTTCGCGCCGCGTTGTCCTCGTCGGCATCCGCGCGTGCGCATAAATACCAATACCCAATCAGTGCCTCCAGCGCTGTCGCGTACTTGTAGTCCATCGCGTCGGCATTCTTTGGCTTAGAGGCAGACTTGTGATTACGCGCGCGTCTGACAAGTGCTTCCTCTGCTTCGCTTAAAAAACCGTCCCTCATCATCGCCCGCAGCGCTTTTGCCTGCCCATCCGCGCGCACATAACGAACCGCGCGCTTGTGCAGCGCGTCCACGTGGGCGCCAAACACCGTTCTTCCTTTCGCTTCCGCGCCCTGCGGCTGCATTGCCGCCGGCATGCCTGTTTGAGCCGGCGTGCTTCCCGGTTGGCCGGAGGCGGCGAGCACATGCTCTCTCACATATATTTCGTAAACGGCATCGCCGATATAGGCCAGTGCCGTTGTGTTCATCTCCCTGGGATTACAGTGCCTCATCTTCTAGCTTTCCTTTTTGCTTTTTTCCTTCTGCGAAAAGCCGAAGATGAACACAAACGCGCTGATCGCCATCAGAATCGGATAAAAGGTATATGGAATAATCGCGTAGGTCGTAATGCCCGCGGCCGCGGCCGCGTAGAGCATCTGTGCGCCGTAAGGAATCAAGCCCTGCGCGACGGAAGCGAAAATATCAAGCAGTGACGCCGTTCTCCTCGGATCGATATCGAATTCCTGACTGATTTCCCTGGCGATCGGCCCTGCCATCACAATCGCGATCGTATTATTTGCCGTCGCGAGGTCAACCCCCGCGACCAAAGCCGCGATGCTCAGCTGGGCACCCTTTTTGCCTTTGGTGTTTCGGTGGATAAAATGCAGGACAGCGTCAATACCGCCGTACTCCTTGACAAGCGCGCCGATTGCCGCGACGGTAATTGAAATCACCGTAATATCGTACATGGAGCTTACCCCCGCGCCGATGCTCGTAAAGATTTCATTGACCGGCATCGTGCCTGTCGTTACACCTGCGATGACAGAGGCAATCGTGCCAAAAATCAAGACTACAAAGACATTGATTCCCATAAGGGCTCCAATCAAAACCAACAGATACGGAATTACCTGCCAGATGTTGTACGTGCCCAGTTCAAGCGTTGACGAGCCGTGCATTGTCAAAAGGAAATAGATGACTGCGGTTAAAATTGCCGCCGGAAGCACGATCTTAAAGTTCATTTTAAACTTGTCGCTCATTTCGCAGCCCTGCGTTCTTACCGCGGCAATCGTCGTGTCAGAGATCATCGAAAGATTGTCTCCGAACATCGCGCCGGATACGACCGCGCTGAGACACAGCGGCATCGCGAATGAGGTCGCGTTGCTCACCCCCACCGCGATCGGCGCGAGCGCCACGATGGTACCTACCGAAGTGCCCATGGAAATGGAAATAAAACAGCCAATCAAAAACAGACCTACCACCGCGAATTGACTGGGGATCAGAGAAAGCCCCAGATATACCGTGCTGTCCGCGCCGCCCGCTGCTGTAACCGCGCCGCTGAACGCGCCGGCGGTCAGAAAGATAAAGCACATCATGACGACGTTTTCATCCCCGATTCCTTTCGTGCATACCTTGATTTTATCGTTAAACTTCAATCGCGGATTTTGGCAAAAGGCCACCGCGAGCGCGATTAAAAACGCCACGATTGTCGGCATCGCGTAAAAATCTTTTGCAATAACGCCGCTCCCTAAGAAAAACAGGAGGAAAACAGCGATGGGCAAAAGCGCCTTCGCGTTTCCTTTGTTTTCCTGTTCAATTTGTGCTTTAATTTCTGTACTGTCCACGATTCTATCCTCTTAACCTTCCAATCACTTTTGTTCGTTATCTCTTTTTGCTAGGCCTTGATTACCTGCACACCCTGCGGGGTATCCTTGAGGATCAGCCCGCGTGCCTTGAGTTCGTCACGGATCTCATCGGCTCTCGCAAAATTCTTTGCCTTTCTGGCCTCTTGTCTTTCGTCAATCAGCGCTTGCAGCTCGTCGTCGATGACGACTTCCTCTTCAAACTCCTGTTGCAAAAGGCCAAGCACATTCGCAAGCTCCATCAGCGTATCGAGCGATTTCTGCGCAAACTCTCTGCTCGCGCCGTCCTTGACCGCAGTATTAATCGCCGTCACCAGTTCAAAGACTGCGGAGATGGCATCCGCCGTATTCAAATCATCATCCATCGCCTGAATGAATTCCTGCCGATATTTATCATAACCTGCGAGTTTCTCCTTCTCAGCTTCCGTCATATTGCCGCTTCCGGTTTCGATCAGATGCTTCAGATTGGATTTGGCGTTTCTTAGACGTGTCATCGCGTTTTTGGACTGCTCGAGAATCTCGGAATTGAAATCGATCGGACCTCGGTACTGACCGCTGAGAATCAGGAAACGCAGAACTTCCCCGTCATAATGCTGCAGGAGGTCACGAACAGTCTTAAAGTTTCCCAGGGACTTGGACATCTTCGTGCCGTCGATATTGATATAACCGTTGTGCATCCAGTAATGCGAGAATTCGCAACCGTTATGTGCCTCAGACTGCGCGATCTCATTTTCGTGATGCGGGAACTGCAGATCCTCACCGCCGGCGTGAATATCGATGGTCGGTCCCAGATATTTTTTGGCCATGGTCGAGCATTCGATATGCCAGCCGGGTCTGCCCATGCCCCAAGGGGACTCCCATGCGATCTCGCTTGGCTCCTTGCGTGCCTTCCAAAGCGCGAAATCCAGCGGATCTTCCTTTTTCATGTCGTCCGTGCTTCTGGTTCTTTCGCTGGCGCCCTGAATCAGCTCATCGATGTTCTTGCCGGAAAGCTTGCCATAGCCGTCGAACTTACGTGTCCGGTAGTAGACATCGCCCTGCGATTCATAGGCATAGCCCTTATCGATCAAATCCTGCACAAACCGGATGATATCATCCATGGTTTCAGAAACCTTCGGGTGCACGGTCGCCTTCTTGACATTGAGCGCGGCAGCGTCCTTATAGTATTCCTCGATATATTTTTCGGAAATCTCCGGTGCGGTAACGCCTTCTTCCTTGGCACGTTTGATGATCTTATCATCGACATCGGTGAAATTCTGCACGAATTTTACCTTGTAGCCGCGGTATTCCAAATATTTTCTGAGCGTGTCGAATACAACGAAAGGTCTTGCGTTGCCGATATGAAAATAGTTGTAGACCGTCGGTCCGCAGACATACATCTTGACCTTGCCCGGCTCCAACGGTACGAATTCTTCTTTTTTTCTTGTCAATGTGTTATAAATCTTCATTTTCGTTTCCTTCTTTCCGGTTCTTTTCGCGAATCACATCCATCAAGGTTTCTTCCAAATTAGAAGAACCCGCGCAGTCGATGCAGCCTGCCTCAATCTTATGCGTGGTCTGCAGAATCTTTTCCAGTTCCATCACGCGCTTACGCAGGCATTCGATCTCCACAGCGATCGGATCCGGCAGGTCGACCTGGTTCAAATCCTGCGTGGTACTCTTGCCGTTACGTTTGACGATGGTGCCGGGAATGCCAACCACGGTACAGCCGGGCGGCACCTCTTTGAGAACGACCGAACCCGCGCCGATCTTGACATCGTCTCCCACTCTGAACGGTCCGAGTACCTTTGCGCCGCTGCTGACTACCACGCGGTTGCCGATGGTCGGATGCCGTTTACCGACATCCTTGCCGGTACCTCCCAGCGTGACACCCTGGTAAATCGTAACATCATCGCCGACTTCGGCGGTTTCTCCGATGATGACCGCCATACCGTGGTCGATAAAACATCTGCGACCGATGATCGCGCCGGGATGAATCTCGATTCCTGTAAAAAAACGCGTCAGCTGCGAAATCACGCGCGCCAAAAATGGACAGTGATGTCGGTACAGCCAGTGCGCGGGTCTATGCCAGATCAACGCCCAAATGCCGGGATAGCAAATCAAAACCTCCAAACCGTTTCGTGCCGCCGGATCTTTTTCGACCATATTGCGGATATCCTCACCGACTTCTCTAAAAAATGCCATAAACCTTTATTCCTCCACGATTGTTATAGTCTTAATCACCTGTTTTTCTCGTGGACAATCGTGCCAATCTGTTTTTACATTTACAATTTTATCTGCTGCTTCCATGCCTTCGGTTACCTTGCCGAACGCCGCGTACTGTCCATCCAGATGCGGCGCGTCCGCAACCATGATGAAGAACTGCGATCCCGCGGAATCCGGATCCATCGCTCTTGCCATCGAAAGCACGCCTCTTTCGTGTTTCAGGTCATTGGCGACACCGTTCGCCGCGAACTCTCCTTTGATCTGATAGCCCGGTCCGCCGGTGCCGTTGCCGCGCGGGCAGCCGCCCTGGATCATAAAGCCCGGAATAACTCTGTGAAAGGTCAAACCGTCATAGAATTTCTCGCCTGCGAGCTTCTCAAAATTTTCTACGGTAATCGGCGCGATTTCGGGATAAAGTTCTCCCCGCATCACATCACCGTTTTCCATTTCCATTATAAACTTCTTCATGTTATCTTACGCTCCTTCAAAGTTTTTGTTCTTGTTTGTCACGATATCATCGAAGTATCCCTGTCCGGTTTCAGTTCTACCGCAAAACAAAGCCCCTGCACATACGGATTTTCTGCGATCGTATCTAAGAATAATACCACCAAAATGATGATTACAAACGAGGGAATGATCGTTCCCGGCGTCCTGAAAAAATCACCGGAAAAGTTGTAACTATAGATTATCTTCCTGTTCTTTCTGCATTGACGATCTCAATTGCCGCAGCAATCGCTTCTTCCACCTCTTTTTCGCTTTTATCGGCATCGCGTCTGAGCTTGTATTCCACGATTCCCTCGCCGGCAAGCTTGCCGACAGTAATTCGAACCGGAATTCCAATCAAATCCGCGTCCTTAAACTTGACACCCGGACGTTCATTTCTGTCATCCCAAAGCACCTCCACGCCGGCAGCTGTCAAGGCGTCATAAATTCTTTGGCTAACCGCGTCCTGTGCTTCATCCCCCGGCTTCATCTCTGTAATAATGACATGATAAGGCGCGACGGACATCGGCCAAATGATGCCGCCGTCATCGTGATTTTGCGGCATATCGATGATGGCCTGGAAGGTACGGGAAACCCCGATTCCGTAGCAGCCCATCCAAATCAGCTGATCCTTCTGGTTCTCATCCTTGTAGATCGCGCGCATCGGCTCGGAATATTTCGTACCCAGCTTAAAGATCTGTCCAACCTCCACGCCGCGCGCGTGACGTACCGGCGCGCCGCAGATCGGGCAGGCGTCACCCTCTTTGAGCGTCTTTAAGTCTACCACGATATCTCCCTCGTAATCCCTGCCGTAGTTCACATTGATATAGTGATGGTCGGTTTCACAAGCGCCCGCACACAGATTCTTCAGTCCCGGCAGCTCGCTGTCCACTACGATCTTACAGTCATGCAGATGCAGCGGTCCCGTAAATCCGCCCACACATCCGGTCGCTGCCGCCATCTTCGCTTCATCTGCGAAGGCAATCGCGTATTCCGGAATATCCAACGCATTCACCAGCTTCGTCATGTTCAGCTCACGATCGCCGCGGATAAAGACCGCAACATAGCCGTTTTCATTTCCCTCCGCGTCATAGGTCACGAACAGCAGCGCCTTAATGGTCCGCGCCTTGTCCACCTTAAGAAAATCCGCAACCTCCTCGATGGTCTTCGTGCCTGGGGTATGCACCTTTTCCAGCGGCAGCATCGCGATATTCTCCTCCGCCGCGGCGTCTACGCAAGCCGCCTTCTCAACCGTTGCTGCAAGATCGCAGCAGTCGCAGTAAGCGATTTCGGATTCCCCGTATTCGCAGAGCGCGGTAAACTCGTGAGAGTTAGAGCCGCCGATCGCACCGGTATCCGCTTCCACCGGTCGAAAATTCAGTCCGCAGCGCGTAAAGACTCTGCTGTAGGCATCGTACATTTTATCATAGCTTTCGTCCATGCCTGCCGCGTCCTTGTCAAAAGAATAATTATCCTTCATGATGAAGACGCGGGAACGCATCATGCCGTAACGCGGACGCGCCTCATCTCTGTATTTGTCTGTAATCTGATAGAGCATCCGCGGCAGCTGTCTGTGCGAGGAAACATCTCCCTTTACGAGATCTGTAAAAACCTCCTCCGCCGTCGGACCGAGGCAGAATTCACGCGCGTTTCTGTCCTTAAGCCGCCACATTTCCGGTCCGTAAGCGTCCCAGCGGCCGGATTCCTTCCAAAGCTCCGCCGGCTGCACGCTCTGAGTATAAATTTCCTCCGCGCCCTTGGCATCCATCTCTTCTCTGACGATCTGCTCGATTTTGCGGATGGTTCTCCAACCCATCGGCATGTACGAATAAATGCCGGCAGCGGTTTTTTTAATCATGCCCGCGCGCAGCAGCAAAATATGGCTTGGGATCTCGGCTTCCGTCGGAACCTCTCTCAATGTTCTAAAATGCATTTGTGATACTTTCATTTTTTTGAATTCTCCTCGTTTCCCTGTGTGATTTATCTTCTCCTGCCCTTCCCCGTCTCCGTGAAAATCGACAGGTTTTCATCCATACCGTATTTTTATTTTTGACGCAGCAAACAGACCGCTTCTGCCGCGATTCCTTCTTCGCGCCCTGCAAAACCCAGACGCTCGGTCGTCGTCGCTTTGACATTGACACAGTCTTCCTCCACACCCAGCGCCCGCGCGACATGCGCACGCATGCGTGGGATATACGGCGCGAGTTTTGGCTGCTGCGCGATGACGGTGATATCCGCGTTGCCGACCGCAAAGCCTTTTTCGTCGATCAAACGGCAGACCTTTTCCAAAAGTTTCATGCTCGAAATTCCCTTGTACCGGTCGTCGCTGTCCGGAAAAATCCTTCCGATATCCCCGAGCGCCGCGGCGCCCAGCATCGCGTCCATCAGGGCATGCAGCGCGACATCCGCGTCGGAATGACCGAGCAGCCCCCTCTCATGCGGAATACTCTCGCCGCAAAGAATCAAGGCCCGTTCTTCCGTCAAGCGATGTACATCATAACCATGTCCGATTCTGACATCCTTTTGCACAGCAGGCAGGTCCTCCCTCGTCGTAATTTTTTTGTTCGCTTCCTCGCCGCGAACCATGCGCACCGGCGCGGCGAAGCGTTCCACAAGCCCGGCTTCGTCAGTGCCGTAAAAGCCCGCCTTGTAGGCTTCGCAATAGGCTTGTTTGAGCAGCTCCGTCCGAAAACCCTGCGGCGTCTGCACCCGAAAAAGCCGTGCCCGATCCAGTGTTTCAGAAACCGACACGTCAACTTCCGCGCGGTCGCAAGCTACCCATGCAGAAATCGCGGACTGTCTGATGGTATCCTGAACAGGCACCACCGGCACTGCCGCGCCGCTCTCATACGCACACGCGAGCACGCGCAAAATGACTGCTTCCGTCACAAACGGCCGCGCCGCGTCATGCACCAGTATCAAGCCGTCATCAGAAGTGCGGCGCAAACCCGCGCGTACGGAATCCTGTCGCTCTCTGCCGCCCTCCACGATCCCCCGCACCTTGCGAAAAGGCGCGCAGAGTTCTCCGGTCCGCGCGAGATAATCCCGATTTGCGGTGATCAAAATCTCATCAACCGCCGGACAATCATCAAAAATTTTTACCGTTGATTCCAAAATCGTTTCCCCTCGCGGGCCGATTTTGATAAATTGCTTGGGCAGCTCCAGTCCCATGCGGCTGCCCTGTCCTGCCGCCGTAATCATAGCGGTCACCTTTTTATCCCGATACATACGCTTCTTCTTACTTCAACTTGCCGAAAATCATGCGGCCCGCGGCGGTCTGCAGCACGCTGGTCACATTGATCTCGACAACCTTGCCGATTTCGCGCCTGCCGTCCTCAACGACGATCATGGTGCCGTCGTCCAAATAAGCAATCGCCTGATTATGATCCTTGCCCTGCTTAATCAAGGTAACCGTCATCCGTTCTCCCGGAATGACCATCGGCTTCATCGCGTTCGCCAGCTCATTGATGTTCAATACCGCCACGCCCTTGATGACCGCGACCTTATTCAGATTAAAATCGTTGGTAACAACCTTGCCCTTCATAATCTGAGCAAGCTTCAGCAGCTTGACATCTACCTCCGGAATTTCCTTCAAGGCCTTCTCGGAATCCGTATTGTAGATTTCAATCCCGTACTCGGTCTGAATTTTGTTGAGAATATCCAGACCCCTGCGCCCGCGGTTACGCTTCAGTGCGTCTGAGGAGTCCGCGATGTGGCGCAGCTCCACCAACACGAACTCCGGAATCACGATCGGCCCTTCTAAAAATCCTGTTTTCATAATTTCCAAAATTCTGCCGTCGATGATGACGCTGGTATCCAAAATCTTCGGAATCCTTCCCGCTTTTTTGTCCTTGGCGTTATAGCCATAGGTATTTTCTTCTGCCTGCCCGGCTTTTGCCTGCAGCAGTGCTTTGCGTTCTTTGGCATAGAGATTCAAAATCTCAGAGCCTTTTTTGCTGCCGATTACCCAACCCAAAAATGCCAAAAAAGCGTAGATGGTAATCGTAATCGTCAGATACAGCGATTTCTGGCTGACGACGCTCTGATAAATCTGTGTCAGCAAAAACGCGATGACCAGCCCCAAAATCAGACCGATGGTGCCGCCAATCAGGTCATTCGGCGAAACGCCCTGCAGATCTGTCCCGATATTGTCCGCGACTTTGCGGCTCTTTCTCGTCAAAATCGGCGCGATTCGGAAAAAAATAATTCCAAAAATAATAACACAAAAAGAAATTGCCCAAGCCTCTTCGGTTCCTGTCAGCCCGATCTGCTCCGCGTTCGGATTCATCGTCACCAACAGATATGAGCAAATTTCATAGATTTCATAACCCAGCAATCCGCCGATAATGGTAAAAATGCCTCTAAAAAAATTTTTGAACATACGCAAAGCCCCCCTTTCTTTGAAAATTTGCAGATATCCAAAGCTGTGCGGTCCGCAGATCCTCTTTCCCAAAAATTCAACGGTTCAGAAGGAATTTTCCGCGCGGCGCGCGCCCTTGCCGCCTCCCGCGGCAAACGCATGACACAGTACCTCCATTGTATATCTATGCTAACAGTATAGCTGAGTTTTTTTCTGCCGTCAAGATACTTGCTTTAATTGACTTTCCGCGATTTTGCGTATACAATAAAACTATATTTTCATCACTTTTTCCACACACAAAACCGATATGATAATTGCAGGAAAATGAAATTTACAAGGAGGAAAGCCCATGTACAAGATTTTAGTGGTAGATGACGAGCCGAAAATTCGAGAGGTCATCAAGGAATACGGAGAATTCAGCGGTTACGAGATTACCGAGGCGGATGACGGCATCACCGCGGTCGGTCTTTGTAAGCTGAACGATTATGACTTGATTATCATGGATATCATGATGCCGAAGCTGGACGGGTTTTCCGCCTGCAATGAGATAAAAAAAATCAAAGATATTCCGGTCATCATGCTTTCGGCCAGAGGCGAGGAATATGACAAGCTGTTCGGTTTCGAGCTGGGGATCGACGACTATGTCGTCAAACCGTTCAGCCCGAAGGAGCTGATGGCCAGAGTCAACGCGGTGCTTTCCAGACGAAAAGCCGCCTCGCAGCCGCAGTCTCAGGTTATGAAATTTGGCGGCCTGGAAATCAATATCGCGGCAAGAACCGTCACCGTTGACGGCAAGAAGGTTGAACTGACACCGAAGGAATACGATCTGCTCTTCTATTTGGTGGAAAACAGGAATATCGCGCTCTCCAGAGACAAGCTCCTTTCTGACATTTGGGGCTATGACTTCTTCGGTGACGACCGGACCATCGATACGCACATCAAAAACCTGCGCAACAACTTAGGCCCTTACAGAGATTTCATCGTAACGCTGAGAGGAGTTGGCTACAAATTTGAGTACGAAAATTAAATTCGACCGTCACAGCATCAAATTCCGCCTGTGGATGTATTTCATCGGCATCGGCGTCGGAATTCTGCTGCTCGTTTGGTTTCTGCAGATTTTTTTTCTGAACAACTATTACGAGCACATGAAGACTACAGAGGTCAATCGTGTTGCCTCCTCCATCTATCACGCCTACGCGCGCGGTGACGCGGGATTGACGGAGGCCATTCAGGATCTTTCCATCAGCAACGACTTCTACGTGATGATGGAATCCGGCGGCAAGGTTCTGCTGTTCATGCCGGAGGCAGAGAGTCTGGTTCCGGTCTATCAGTACAAGGATCAAATCCCGAAGCTGCGCGGCATGCTGCAGGAGGCGCCCGCCAAAACCACAGCGGTTTCCTTCAAGATCAATACCGGTTTGGAAAAGTACAACACCCTTGCTTACGCGACCTATTTGAGCCGGACAAAGAATCAGGAGGTTTTCCTCTACATCTTCTCCCCGCTGTATCCTGTCACTTCCACCGTTGAAATTTTGAAGGACCAGTTGTTTTATGTGACCATCATCACCCTCTGTGTCACCTTCCTGCTCGCGGTTTACTTTGCCGACCGCATTTCGAAGCCGCTCAAGGGTATCACGCAAACCGCCAGAAAGATGGGAAAAGGCAACTACAATGTCAGGTTTGAGGCGAACTCCTATTCCGAGATTAACAATCTCGCTAAGACACTGAACGTCACTGCTTATGAACTGGGGCAGGCGGACAACCGTCAAAAGGATCTGGTCGCCAACGTTTCCCACGATCTCAAAACACCGCTGACGATGATTCGCTCCTATGCGGAAATGATTCGCGATCTATCCGGCGACAATCCGCAAAAACGCAATGCGCATCTGGCTGTCATCATCGACGAGTCTGACCGTATGAGCCGGCTGGTCAGCGATATGGCGACAATTACCGCCATGCAGACCAAAAAGATGAAGCTGCACAAGACGCCGACAGACTTATCCTCGACCGCCGCTTCTATTCTGGCTTCTTACGAAATTCTGCAGGAGCGCGAAGGCTATGATTTTATCTTCAACGCGCCAAAGGAGGCTTTCGTCTACGCGGATGAGGATAAAATCAAACAGGTCATTGCGAATCTCACCGGCAACGCGGTCAAATACTGCGGGGAAGACAAGGTGATCCTCGTGACGATCCGCAAGATCGGCAAGGTCTTTCGTCTGGAGGTTTCCGACCATGGTCCCGGCATCAAGCCGGAGGAACTGCCGCATGTTTGGGATCGCTACTACAAAACGAGCACGAACTATGTCCGGGAAACGACCGGCACCGGTCTCGGCCTCTCCATTGTCAAGGAGATCCTCACCCTGCACGGCGCCAATTACGGTGTCGAAAGCAAGGTCGGCAAGGGCAGTACCTTCTGGTTTGAGCTGGACGTTCTGCGCAAGGAGCGCGAAAAAACACCAAAGGAGAAAAAATCCTGATTTGCGCTCTACATCGAGAACACGCGAATTGCTTCCTGTATATTTTTTACGCCAATCACGCGGCAGCCATCAAGGCTGCCGCCTACTTTTTGGGCGTTGCGTTTAGGCAGAATGACCTGTTCATAGCCGAGTCGCGCCGCCTCCTTGATGATCTTCTCCGCGTTCTGCACCGAGCGCAGATCTCCGGTCAGCCCGATCTCGCCCATCGCCAAAGTCCGTTTGCGCGCGGTGATATTCTTGAACGAAGAATAGATCGCCAGCGCGGCCGCGAGGTCCGCCCCGGTTCCCTCCGGTCGGATTCCTCCAACGACATTGACGTAGACATCTTGATTGCCCAGCGGCATGCCGACGATTTTTTCGAGTACGGCGAGAATCATATTCAGACGCGTGTTGTCCACACCGACCGCGGTTCTGCGCGCGAAACCGACATTCGCAGGACTGACCAGCGCCTGCATCTCAAACATCACCGGTCTGCTGCCCTCATAGATGGCGGTTGTGACAGAGCCTTGCGTCTTGTCCTCTCTGTTCTCTAAAAACGACGCTGAAATATCCCGTACCTCTATCAAGCCCTCTGCTTCCATGCGAAAGGCCCCGATTTCACTGGTCGTTCCAAAGCGGTTCTTGTAGGCGCGCATGACGCGCAGCTCCTGGTCTCTCTCCCCTGTGAAATTCAGAACACAATCGACCAAATGCTCCACCGTCTTCGGTCCCGCGAGATCCCCGCTTTTCGTCACATGCGCGACGATAAAAATGGGAAGATTCTTTGTTTTGCCCAGTTTCATCAACTGGTTGCCGCACATCCGAACCTGCGAAACGCTGCCGGGCGCGGAATCGAGCTGATTGCTGTACATCGTCTGGATCGAGTCGATGATCAAAAAATCAGGTTTGCAGTTCTCGCAGGCAAGCTCCACGTTCTCCATGTTTGTCTCCGCGAGCACATAAAGCGTCTGCGGAATCTCACGGCATACCCGATCTGCCCGCAGTTTGATCTGCTCCTCCGATTCCTCACCGGAGACATAGAGCACCGTACTGCCGCGGCGCGCGATATTGGCCGCGGTCTGCATGATGATCGTGGATTTGCCGATGCCCGGCTCGCCCGAAATCAGTACCAGTGAGCCGCGCACCAAGCCGCCGCCCAGCACCCGGTTCAGTTCCCCGATGCCGGTATCTACCCGCGCGTAATCCTGCGTCCCGATTTCCGACAGACGTGCCGGACGGGCGGCGCCTTGCCCGCTCCCGCCGGCGCCGCCCGTCCGGCGTCTGACATCGTCCTCCGGCATCGGCAAAACCTTTTCCTCTACGAACGAGTTCCATGCACCGCAGATGCACTTTCCCATCCACTGCGTGCTCTCGTAGCCGCATTCCTGGCAAACAAATACCGTTTTTTCCTTCTTCGCCATCTCTCCGCTTCCTTTCCGTTTCTCCCCGTCTCTTTCGTATCTTTTATGTCTTTCATTTTTGACGCGTCTCTGCCCTTTCACGGCAAAGCTGTTCCGTTGCTGTTGCCATGCTTGCAATTCTAACAATGCTCATATCGTCAACCGTGAACTACCCATTGTCTAAAGCCAATGGGATTGCGGCAGCCTTATTTCAAAAATGCTTCCGCTTCATTCCGAACATTTGTTCCTTTTCATTATACAGTAAAGCCCCTATCTTGTCCATAGGGGCTTTGAATTTTTGTCTGTATTTCTCGGCGCGCTGCTCTATGCCTCTTCCTCGGCCTTGTGCGCTTCGATGATCTTCTGTGCGTTCATAGCCGGAACCTCTTCATATCTTGCGAATTCCATCGTGAAGGAGCCTCTGGCCTGCGTCATGGAGCGCAGCGCGATCGCGTAGTCGAATAACTCCGCCTGCGGCGCTTCCGCGTGCAGAATCTGTCCGCCGCCCGGCTGCGGATCCATACCCATCACTGCGCCACGTCTGGTTGGCAGATCGCCCATGACCGCGCCTACAAAATCATCCGGTACGGAAATCTCCAGCTTCATGATCGGCTCCAGCAGAACCGGCTTCGCCTCCGCGATACCCTTCTTGAACGCCAGGGATGCCGCGATTTTGAAGGCGGTTTCATTGGAGTCTACCGGGTGATAGGAACCGTCATATAAGGTCGCCTTGACATTCTGCACCTTGCAGCCGGCCAGTGGACCTCTTTCCATGCATTCCAGCAGACCTTTTTCGACAGCCGGAACATACTGTTTCGGAACAGAGCCACCGAAGAGTTCTTCGCTGAATTCAAATTCCTGCGCGGACGGCGCGAACTTGATATGTACATCGCCGTACTGGCCGGAACTGCCGGACTGCTTCTTATGCTTGCCCTGTACATCGGAAGTTCCCTTGATGGTTTCTCTGTACGCGATTTTTTGCGGCACCACGTTGACGCTGACACCGTATTTTGTCTTTAACTTGCTCAGCGCGATGTTAAGCTGGCTTTCGCCCTGACCGCCGACCAATGTCTGACGCGTTTCCTTGTTTCTGACCAGCGCCAGTGTCGGATCCTCTTCGGTCAGTCTCGCGAAGCCTGTGGAGAGCTTATCGTCCGCGCCCTTATCCGCGGTTTCGATCGCCATGAACAGGGTCGGCTGCGGGAATTCAACCGGATTGATAAAGGTCGGATTGCTCTTTTCGGACAGGGTATCGCCGGTCTTGGTGAATTCCAGCTTGCCGAGCGCTACGATATCGCCCGCGACGGCTGCTTTGCAGTCGATCTTTTCTTTGCCTCTGACAAAGAATACAGAGCCTAATTTTTCGTCCTTTTCCACTCTGAAATTATGCAGGGTCATGCCGGCGGATACCTTGCCGCTGACAACTTTTGCAAGAGAAATCTTGCCGAGGAAAGAGTCCGCCAAAGTCTTAAAGATGAACAGCACCGGTTTGTCGTCCGGATTCGCTTTGATGATCATCGGCTGCTGATTTTCGTCCTTCGCGCGATAACCTTCGATGGTTGGATTTGGCACGAATTCGATGATTTCCTGCAGAACTTCTTTGACACCTTCGCCGGTCAGAGAGGAGCACTTGAACACCGGTACGATATCACCCTGCAGGATACCCTTGGTCAGGCCCTTGCTGAACTGCTCGTCCGTAAATCCTCCCTCGTTGAAGTAGATATCCATCAATTCTTCGTCAACTTCCGCGATCGCTTCTGCCATCGCGTCCTTGTCCTCCAGCGTGACGACCGCGTTGCCGAACTTGTCCTGCAGCTGCTGAATCGTCGCCGCGACGTTGACGTTTTCTTTATCTATCTTATTGAGAATAATAAATTTCGGAGATCCGATCTTTTTGCATGCATCCCATGCTTTCTCTGTTCCTACCTGTACGCCCGCGGAAGCGTCCACCACGATAGCCGCTGCTTCCACGCCTCTGAGCGCGCCCTGTACTTCGCCCGCAAAGTCGAAGAAGCCCGGAGTATCAACAAAGTTGATCTTGACATTGTTGTATTCTACCGGTACTAAGGTCGTGTTGATGGAATATCCTTTTTCAATTTCCATTTTATCGTAGTCGGATACTGTGGAACCATCCTCAACTTTACCTAATCTGGTGATGACGCCGGTTGCCAAAAGGGCCGCCTCGAGGAATGTTGTTTTGCCGCATCCGCCGTGTCCTAATAAAGCAACGTTTCTTATCATTTCGCTTGTATAGTCTTTCATTTATTCAGACCTCCCAAAATATTTTTACAATCGTCAATATTATATCAAATGGAAATTGAAAAAACAACTGTTTTCCAAATATCTTCCTCTTTAACGTCAAAATATTTTAAGGCTTTCCCTATTCCTTCATTTTCGCGACGATGACCACCGCCGAAAGAACGCACAGGCAGCCCAAAAGGGTTCGTGCCGAAAATGCCTCCCGGTACACCAAAACCCCCACAATCACGCTGGTAATCGGCTCGAAGGTGCTGAGAATCGCCGCGTTTTGCGGTCCGATGCACTTGACGCCGATCTGATAGCCCAGTACCCCGATCAGCGAGGTCGCTGTCGCGAAAAAGACTGCCGTTCCCCACGCGAGCGGCGTGAGCCGCAGTGTAAATTGCGCGGTCAGCAGCGCCATGACAAGGATCATCGACGCCGCGACGGTATTCATGTAAAAAATCAGCTTGAGATTTTCCATCTTTTGCAGACCGCTTTTTTCGAGATAGATCGTATAGAAGGCATAGGTGACGCCGGACAAAAAGGACAGCGCCATGCCGAGAACGCTCCCTCCGCTTTCGCCGTTATAGAACAGCAGGATGCCGCCGAAGCAGAGCGCCACGCACAGCAGCTTCAGCGGGCTGACCTTTTCCTTAAAAAAAATCATGCATCCCAGAATCGTAAAAACCGGATACATGAAGTGTATGGTCGTGCTCATGCCGGACGGGATGAAGTTATAAGAGGAGAACAGCAGGACTGCCGTTCCGCCGTAACCAAAGATCGTAATCAGCGCGATTTTTGCAAACTCCGTCCGCGTAATGCGCATGGAAATCCCTTGTGCCTTCAGACAGATGTAAATAACTGGAACCGAAAGAAAAAAGCGGTAAAAGGCAGCGCTGACGCTGTTGCCGCCGCCTGCGCAGATCGTCTTTACAAAAAGAGGGATAAACCCAAAAAAAACCGCCGATATCATGGTTGCCAAGAGGCCCTTGGTCCTCGTATTCATAAGCGAAATCTCTCCTTTCAGATGTCCAAAAGGACACCTCGGTCATACGCCGAAGTGCCCTTTGCTTTTTTCCTCTTGTTTCTTACGCTTTGCTGCTTGCGGTCTTAAAACTCCGCCGTCTTTGGTGTTCTCGGGAATGGCAGGACGTCTCGGATGTTCTGCACCCCGGTCACATACATGATGATACGTTCAAAGCCCAAACCGTAGCCTGCGTGCTTGACGCCGCCGAATTTGCGGAGATTGCAGTACCACCAGTAATCCTCCTTGTTGAGACCCATTTCGTCCATTCTCTTTTCCAGCACATCAAGTCTTTCTTCTCTCTGAGAACCGCCGATGATCTCGCCGACGCCCGGCACCAAAAGGTCTGCCGCCGCAACGGTCTTGCCGTCATCATTCAGACGCATGTAGAAGGCCTTGATATCCTTCGGATAATCGGTGACGAATACCGGCTTCTTAAAAATCTCCTCGGTCAGATATCTTTCGTGCTCAGTCTGCAGGTCGATACCCCACGCCACCGGATATTGGAACTCTTTTCCGGATTTCTGCAAGAGTTCGACTGCTTCCGTATAGGTGACTCTGCCAAAGTCGGAGTTCACGATATTGTCCAGTCTGGCGAGCAGGGTCTTGTCCACGAAGGAATTGAAGAATTCCATTTCCTCCGGCGCGTTCTCCAGAATGTAATGAATGATATACTTGATCATGGCCTCCGCTACTTCCAGATAGTCATCCAGCTCCGCGAACGCCATTTCCGGCTCGATCATCCAGAATTCGGACGCGTGGCGGGCGGTATTGGAATTCTCCGCGCGGAAGGTCGGTCCGAAGGTGTAAACATTGCGGAACGCCAGCGCGAAAATCTCCGCCTCCAGCTGTCCGGATACAGTCAGGCTGGTCTT
>Ga0129310_1000825_pt1 | contig 32491 bp, 33 predicted proteins | sample Go1ome_2_FD_94433 | JGI IMG/M metagenome (GOLD analysis project Ga0129310, IMG submission 94433) | Western lowland gorrila individual fecal microbial communities from Wisconsin, USA - Go1022A metagenome | ecosystem: Host-associated > Mammals > Digestive system > Large intestine > Fecal | place... | reverse complement strand
TGCATTACCGCGTATTACGCGGGGTACCTCGCGGTCGGAAAGGACTACAGCGACATCTTCACGCGAGGCTGGTTCGCGGTGTTTTTCGTGGCGGCGGTCGTAGCCGCAATACTCATCGGACTTACCCGTGATACGAATATTACGTCCGCCGGAATGACGCAGCTATGCGTTTCATTCGGAGTGATGATGATAACTGCGGCAGTACTCACAAACCAGACGAATATCGACGTACAGACGCGGCAGCGCTCCGGTGGTCACGCCGTGCTTCCGGCGGGAGTGCGCAGGTATAACGCGCTGCTCATTATGGGCGCTGGCGCGCTTCTCGTGGGGCTGTGCCTTTTCGCAAAGCCGCTCGCCGAGGGGCTTATGGCGCTGATAAGACTGTTTATCCGGTGGCTTCTCTCGCTTTTCCACAGCCGCGAGGACGTCGAACCGACTGACGGCGATATGTCGGAAAACACCGCAGACGCGCTCGATCAGTTCCAGAACAGCAATGAATTCGCGCAGCTGCTGATTTACGTGCTCGTTGCCGGACTGGTCGTACTGGCGATAAAATACCGCCGTCAGATATGGGCGTTCATCAAGGACATATTCGCGCCGCTTTTCCGCGTGAATATCCACGAGCAGTCATCGCCGTTCGTGGACGAATTCAGTGCCAGCACCGACTCGCGGGCAAGTTCCCGGACCTCCGCACGGACGGAGCGCGAACTTCTGAAAAAATACCGCCGGGAAACAGACCCGGTGCTGAAATACCGCCAGGGCTACGAGTTGTTTCTTATGCGGCTCGGCAGGACTTCTTTCCCGCAGCTGCCGACGGACACCACGACGATCCACCGCGACAAGGGCGGAATGGCGTTCGGCGAACGCGTTCCAAGCGAGCGCATCACGGAAATGATACGGCAGTATGACCGCGTGAGATACGGCGGCGAAATTCCCGGCGCAGCTGCCCTTGACCAGCTCGACCAGGTACTTAATGAGATAAGATAAAAAGAAATGGAGATACAGCATGACATTCAGAGAACTTCTAAAAACCGACGGACACATCGTACTTGACGGCGCTATGGGCTCCGTACTTCAGCAGCACGGACTGAAGCTCGGCGGACTTCCCGAGGAACTGAACTTCACACAGCCGGAGCTTATCCGCTCTATCCACAAAAGCTACATTGATGCCGGTGCGCAGGGAATTTATGCGAACACCTTCGGCGCTAACAGCCACAAGCTCCAGAACAGCCAGTACTCCGTTGAGCAGATAGTGCAGGAGGGAATAAAGATCGCCCGGGAAGCCGCGGAGGGAACTGACGTCCTTGTCGGACTTGACATCGGTTCGCTTGGCAGAATGCTCCGTCCCACCGGAGATATGCCGGTTGACGAAGCCTACGACATGTTCCGCGAAATAATGGTAGCCGGCAAAGACGCGGATTTCATCGCCATCGAAACCATGACCGACCTCATGGAGATAAAGACCGCGCTCCTCGCCGCAAAGGAAAACACTGATCTTCCGGTTATCTGCACGATGTCCTTTGAGCAGAACATGCGCACATTCACCGGGTGCAGCGCCGCCGCCATGGCACTCACTCTCAGCGGACTTGGCGCAGACGTGATCGGTATGAACTGCTCCCTCGGTCCGAAAGACGCGCTTCCCATAGTTGACGAGATACTCAAATGGAGCAGCGTTCCGGTGCTTATCCGCCCGAACGCCGGACTTCCCGACCCCGCCACGAACCTCTATGACACCACCCCGGAAGAATACGCCGAGATCATGGAGCACATCACCGACAAGGGCGTAAAGGTGCTCGGCGGCTGCTGCGGAACCACTCCGGATTTTATCCGCGAGGTTTCAAAGCGCGTCAAGGGAAAGACCTGCGTTATGCCGAAGCCCGAAATTCCGGCGGCGGTGTGCAGCGCCTCCAATATCGTCACTGTTGATACCGTCAGAATAATCGGCGAACGTATAAACCCCACCGGAAAGAAGCTTTTCAAGGAGGCTCTCAAGAAGCACGACCTTGATTACATCATGCGCCAGGCTCTTGAACAGACCGGCGCCGGAGCCGAAATCCTTGACGTCAACGTCGGACTTCCGGATATCGACGAAAAGGAAATGATGATATCCGCAGTAAACGCGATACAGTCAGTGACTGACGCTCCGCTACAGATAGACACCACCGAGCTTCCCGTACTGGAAGCCGCGCTGCGTATCGTCCCAGGTAAGCCGATTGTCAATTCAGTGAACGGCGAGGAGGAAAAGCTCCGCACGGTGCTTCCTCTGGTAAAGAAGTACGGCGCTGCCGTTGTCGGACTTACCCTCGATGAAAACGGTATCCCCAAGACCGCCGAGGAGCGCTTTGCAATCGCGGAGAAGATACTCAACCGCGCGCTGGAGTACGGGATTCCGAAGCAGGACGTGTACATCGACTGCCTGACGCTGACCGCCTCCGCTGAGCAGGACGGAGTCAAGGAAACTCTGAAAGCGCTGCGTATGGTAACTGAAAAACTCGGACTCAAGACGGTGCTCGGCGTGTCAAATATTTCATTCGGACTTCCGAACCGTGAGCTTGTAAATACAACGTTTATTTCCCTGGCAATGCAGTGCGGTCTTACGCTGCCGATAATGAATCCGAACATCGCCGGAATGACCGGAGCAGTACGCGCGTTCCGTCTGCTGAGCGGTTACGACCGCCACGGAGTGGAATTCATCGAGAACTACGGCACGGAGGTCAAAAAGCCCGCAGCAGCCGCAGTTACGGCGGATATGAACATCTCTGACGCAGTTGCGGCAGGTCTGAAAGCGGAATCCGCAGCGGCGGCTGAGAAGCTTCTCAGCTCCGGCACCGACCCGATGGAGCTTATCAACGGAAAGCTAATCCCCGCTCTTGACACGGTAGGCGCAAAGTTCGAAAAGGGTACGATATTCCTGCCGCAGCTGATACAGTCCGCGGGCGCTGCGCAGGCGGCTTTCGACGTGGTGAAGAAGTCCATTTCCGAGCGCGGCGGCAGCGGAGTATCCGCCGGACGCGTCGTTCTCTGCACTGTCAAGGGCGATATCCACGACATCGGAAAGAACATCGTAAAAACGCTGCTTGAAAACTACGGCTTCGATGTCATAGACCTCGGCAAGGACGTGGATTATCAGGACGTCGTGGACGCCGCGATAAAATACGATGTACGCCTGGTCGGACTCTCCGCCCTCATGACAACCACTCTCAAGAGCATGGAAAACACGATCAAGCTGCTGCATGAGAACAACGTAAACTGCAAGATCGTTGTCGGCGGCGCAGTACTCACTCCGGAATACGCCGAGAAGATCGGCGCGGATTACTATGCCCGTGACGCAAAGGAAACAGTAGACATCGCGCGCAAGGTATACGAAGAATACAAATAAACAGCAAAAGAAAGGGTCAATATGTCAGAAGCATCACTAACAATGGACAGCATCGAACAAACACACGCTCTGTTCGGCGACCTTGACTGCAACGTAAATACGATACAGAAAGCGTTCGGAGTTACGATATTCAGCCGCGGAAGCGACGTGAAGATCACTGGCACGGACGAAAATGCCGTGGACTCCGCAAAGCGCTGTCTTGAGTCGCTTTCGAGAATGTTCCGCAAGGGCGACCCGATAAACGATCAGAACGTGCGGTACGTCATTTCACTCGTGAACGAAGGCTCAGAGGGAGAAGCGGACACCATATCCTCCGACTGCGTGTGCGTAAGCTACGCCGGAAAGCCTATCCGTCCGAAAACGCTCGGTCAGAAAAAGTACTGCGAGATGATACGCAAGAACACCATCACATTCGGCGTTGGTCCTGCCGGAACCGGTAAGACTTACCTCGCCGTCGCACTAGCGGTCAGCGCGTTCAAGGCACACGAAGTACAGCGGATAATCCTCACCAGACCGGCCGTTGAAGCAGGCGAAAAGCTGGGATTCCTCCCCGGCGACCTCCAGAACAAAGTGGATCCCTATCTGCGACCGCTCTATGACGCGCTTTTCGAGATGTTTGGGCAGGAAGCCTTTGCGAAGCTCCAGGAACGCGGAGTTATTGAAGTCGCTCCGCTGGCGTACATGCGCGGACGCACCCTCGACGACAGCTTTATAATCCTCGACGAAGCCCAGAACACCACCCGCGAGCAGATGAAGATGTTCTTAACGCGACTGGGCTTCAACAGCAAGATGGTAATTACCGGAGACATCACGCAGATTGACCTGCCGGAAACGTCCAAATCCGGGCTTATCGAAGCGCTGAAAGTACTCAGAAACATCGACGATATCGCGCAGAACCGCTTCACTGAAAAGGACGTGGTACGCCACAGACTGGTGCAGGATATCGTCCGTGCATACGACAGCTACAACCAGGCGAACAAGCAGGAACAGGACAAGAAGCCCTACCGCAACAACAGGAGGAACGCATGAAGATAATCACTTTTCTCAGCAACGAACAGGAAAAAATGGCTCCGCCCGAGGATATCGAGCATCTGATAGAAATATGCACCGCCGCCGCTCTTGAAGAAGAGGGAATCGACGACACCGCAGAGGTCTCCGTTACCCTGGTAGATAACGAGGGTATCCGCGAGCTGAACAGGGAACACCGCGACATCGACCGCGAAACCGATGTTCTGTCGTTCCCGCTCGGCGATGACGACGGATACGAAGTCGATCCGGATAACGACGCGATAATGCTCGGCGACATCGTCATTTCGCTTGAGAAAGCCGCTCAGCAGGCGCAGGAGTACGGACACTCCTACCGCCGGGAAGTCGCGTTCCTCATCACGCATTCGCTTTTCCATCTTCTCGGATACGACCATGTGAACAGCGAGGAAGAGGAAAAAATCATGTTCGGCAAGCAGGAAAAAGTCCTTGACAAGCTCGGAATAACCCGCGACGCATGAAAAAGTTCCTTAAAGGCTTTGCCTACGCCGCCGCCGGGATAATCCACGGATTCACCGAACGTAATTTCCGGGTACATGTATGCGCAGTGTGCTTTGTAAGCTGGTTCGCACTGCGGTTCTACGAGCTTTCCCGCGGAGAATGGGCGGCGCTCCTGCTGACATTCGCGGCGGTTATCTCCGCCGAACTCGTCAATACATCAATAGAACGCCTGTGCGACAAGGTCTCGCCGGAAAAGGACGAGCACATAAAGCACAGCAAGGACTGCGCCGCCGGTGCGGTCCTGGTCTCCGCCATATTCGCGGTGATCATCGGAGTTACGCTGTTCTGGGATACGGAGCGTTTTGCAATTATCGGAGAATATTTTACGGCTCAGCCGCTGCGATTTCTGTGGCTGGGACTTTTCGTAATTGCTGCCGCCATTTTCGTGTTTCTCCCGGAAAGGCTCAGGGACAAAAAGTAAATGCATATAGTATAATGGTGTCGGTTCCGCCGGCACCATTTGAACAGAATAACATGAACAAGAACGAACTCACAGAATACATCTCTGAAATTTACAATACTGACCCCGACCACCCATGGGCGTCCGACCCGGATTACGCGGTATTCCGACACTCCGGAAACAGGAAGTGGTTTGCGCTGATAATGGATATCCCCGGAGCCAGGCTGGGTCTGGAATGCGATGCCGTATCGATCGTAAATCTGAAAAACGACCCGGTGATGTCCGGCTCGCTGCGGTCTGAACCTGGGATTTTCCCGGCGTACCACATGAACAAGGAAAGCTGGATATCCGTGGCTCTTGACGGCACAGTCCCGGACGAAAAGCTGAAAATGCTTCTGGATATCAGCTTCGGACTCACAAAGCCAAAGCCGCGCAAACGGAAATGAACTCACACGGAGGGCGCTATGAAATCAACACCAGATATCGGACTTGTACTATGCGGCGGTGGAGGCCGCGGTGCCTATCAGATTGGCGTCTGGCAGGCGCTGAACGAACTTGGGCTTGACAGGTACATCAACGGAGTTTCCGGCACCTCAGTCGGGGCGCTGAACGCCGCGTTATTTGCCTGCGGTGACATCGGTCTTGCGGAGAACATCTGGACCTCCCTGCGCCGACAGGACATAACCGACCCGGCTGAAACCGCTGGGCGAGTGCTGCTCGGCGTAATGAATTTCCTTGGCTCGGAGAACCGCACGATAGAAATTCCCGCACCGGAGCAGGTGGTACGGGCGGGAATATTTTCCCCGGAGGGACTTATCGGCAAGATAGAGGAAAACGGCGTGAACAGCTGCGTTTCCGGCTGCGGAATGCCGTGCTTCGCCTGCTGCCACAACAGCAGCACCGGGCGCGCTGAATACTTTGACATGAGCGCGTATCCACCGGATAAGATAACGGAATTTCTGACCGCCTCGACGGCTATTCCCGCGGTTTTCCCGGCAAAGGAGATCGACGGCGTATTCTACCGCGACGGCGGACTGTCGGACAACACGCCGATAAAGCCGCTGTACGACATAGGCTTCCGAAAGTTCATAATAAGCTACCTCGGAAGCATCGCGGCGGATCTGTCTGAATTCCCGGACGCGGATTTTCTGGAGCTTTATCCGTCGGACAGGATACTTCTCGGAAAGAACGAGGGCAGGCTTCTTAAAGCCGGAACGCTTGACTTTGACGGTGACAACGCCGCGCTTCGTATTGAACTCGGCAGGACTGAGACCATGGAATATCTCTCCGGAAACATCGGTACATTTTTCCGCGAGCGGCTTATGGAATAATCCAGCAACAGCTGCACAGAATACTTGCAAAACCACCGGAGGTGCTGCATGAATATCGTACCATGTAAGGAAAACTGCCGCTGGCAGCAGGAGGGAATGTGCACTCTGCCCGACCTCACCTGCCCGTCGGAGGATCCATCTTCGCAATGCAGATATTTCGCAAAACCAGTAACATAAAAAACTGAACCGTCCCGGATCCTGGGACGGTTTAATTTTATTCGATTACCAGCTGCTCCTTTTCGGAATCCGTTCCGGAAATGTGGAACGAATTGAGCACCGGCTCTTCCCTGTTCATCAGAGAGAGTATCATGTAGCTTGCCTTGCTGTCGTATGCAAGGCGCTTGTCCTCGTCGGAGGGGCGCGACGGGCTTTCCGGGTGGCTGTGCCAGTTGCCGAGCGGAACAAATCCGTTTGCACGCATGTCCTTTATCGCCGCAAGCTGCTCCTTGGGATCCATGCTGAAATGCTCATTGGAGTGATCGATATTCGTCAGCAGATACACCTTTTTTATAAGCTTGTCGCCGCCCTCGATCACGCCGCCGATAAGTCCGCAGGCCTCATTCGGAAGCTCGCTTTCAGCATGCTTTAATATCTTTTCATAATCGGATTTAGAAAGCTTTATCATAAGTGCACTCCATCGCATTCTACCTGCTCATAGTCGATGAGCTTGGTTATCGTCGGGTGTTCGCCGCAGATCGGGCACTTGCTGGTGTCAGACGGCAGCTTTATCTTGCGGAACTCCATCTTCAGCGCGTCGTAAGTCAGCAGATATCCGGTCAGCAGGTCGCCAACGCCCAGAATGTACTTTATCGCTTCCATCGCCTGGAGGCTTCCGATAACTCCGCCCATTGCGCCGATAACGCCAGCCTGCTTGCAGGTAGGAACTGCGTCCTTTGGGGGCGGGTTCTTGAATACGCAGCGGTAGCACGGTCCCTGACCGGGAACGTAAGTCATCAGCTGTCCCTTGAAGCGGATAATGCCGGCGTGTGAAAACGGCTTCTTCGCCATTACGCAGGCGTCGTTGATAAGGAACTTCGCCGGGAAATTGTCAGTTCCGTCGATAACGAAATCATAGTCCTTGATGATGTCCATGATGTTCTCGCTGTCGATGAATGTGCGGTAGGTGTTTACGGTGACGTCCGGGTTGATGGCTTCCATAGTTTCCTTTGCAGACTGCACCTTTGCCTTGCCCACATCGGAAGTCGCATGGATTATCTGGCGCTGGAGGTTGGAGAGATCTACCTCGTCAGCGTCTGCGATACCGATGGTACCTACTCCGGCGGCTGCAAGATACATAGCCGCAGGCGCGCCAAGTCCGCCGGCGCCGATTATCAGCACCTTTGCATTGAGGAGCTTCTTCTGTCCCTTTGCGCCGACCTCCTTGAGGATTATGTGGCGGGAATAGCGCTCCAGCTGTTCGTTTGTAAATGCCATTACTGACCGCCTCCCATGAAATAGATGAACTCTACGTTGTCGCCGTCCTTGAGCACTGTGTCCTCAAAGCTGCTGCTGGAAATGAACTCCTCGTTTACGCTTGCGGTAACGTACTCCGGGGTCTCAACCTTCTCGTCGATGACAAGCTGAGCCAGTGTCAGTCCGTCTGCTACTTCCTTCTTTACGCCTGTTACTGTGATAGTCATGTCTTTATCTCCTTATCTTATGCTGTTTATTATTTCTTCAAGCTGCGCTTTCTTCACTGCGCCGGTGATCCTCTGCTGCTCCGCGCCGTCCTTGAAAAATACGACTGTCGGAACGGAGGTAACGTTGTATTCTGCGGCGGTCTCCGCGTCGTAATTTATGTTCAGCTTCACGAGCTTGATATCGGAATTCTGCTCCTCAAGCTCCGCCAGGACAGGGGACATTCGCTTGCAGGGAATGCAGCTGTCGGAATAGAAATCCGCCAGGACTATGCCGCCCGCTATCTCGGTCTTGAACGTGTCGTTAGTTGCTCTGACTGACATTCAGTCACCCACCTTCTCAACGATGAGGTCGTATGTACCGTCGTTGTTGTTGATGAGCTTGAGGATCTTGTGCCCCTCCTCCTTGATGCTGCGCGGAACGTTCTGCACCGGCTCGCCGTCGTTCATTCTGATGGAGAGTACCTGCCCCTCGTCCAGCTCCTCCAGCGCTACCTTTGCCTTTACGAAAGTCGTGGGGCACACTACGTCGGTGATGTCCACGGTGTCGTCGATATTGTAATCAGCCATTGCTGTAAGCCTCCTTTATTACCTGTTCGAATTTCTCTCTGCCCACTCTGTCGATGGTGAACTTGAATCTCTCGCCGGGGTTTGCGTTCTGCTCAAAGAACACGATAGCCGCGTCGCATACCTTCAGCAGCTTCTCCTTGCTCTCAATGAACGGAATTATTGCCTCGCCCTTGTTGATGGTGTTGCCGAAAAGTCCGCCAAAGGATACGATATATCCGTGAACGGTGTCCCATGCCTCGGTAGGACAAGCCTTGAAGCAGCGTCCGCAGAAGTTGCACTTGTCGTAATCAACGCTTACCTTTCCGTCATTGATGGAAATTGCGCCGCGGCGGCATGCCTTTTCGCAGACTCCGCAGCCGATGCAGGAATCCTCTTTCCACTTCACCTGGATACCGCCCTTGATTCCTACGTCGTTCTCCTCGGATTTAAGGCAGTTGTTCTGGCAGCCTGTGATACCGAACTTGAACTTATGCGGAAGCTCCCTGGCAAAGTATCTGTCGTCCAGCTCCTTGGCAAGCGCATATGTATCTATGCAGCCGCTGGGGCATATCGCCTCGCCCTGACAGGCGGTGATGGTACGTACTCTCGGTCCGCATACGCCCGGCTCTACATCTCCCAGAGCCAGCGCGGCTTTCACCTCGTCGATGTTATCCAGCTTTATGAACGGAATTTCAACGCTCTGTCTGGAGGTCAGATGAACATATCCCTCGCCGAACTTATCGGATACCTCCGCGATCGTTGCAAGCTGCTTGGCGGTGAGATTTCCACCGACTACCCTCAGTCGCAGTGAAAAGTTGTTCTTCTGCTTCTGGCGCATGAATCCGCCTTTTTTTAGTGTTGAATAATCAACTGCCATCTTCGTTCTCCTTATCCCAGACATTCCACAGCCTGCTTGAAATCGGCTATGAGATCTTCTTTATCTTCTATACCAACGCTTATTCTAATAGTATCCTCAAACACCCCGGCATGGCGCTTCTGTTCCTCGCTGCCGTGGGCGTATATCGTGCTGGACGGGTGGATAACCAGCGTCCGCACATCGCCGATGTTAGTGGCGTTAGTCGCGAGCTTCAGCGCGTTTATCAGCCTGAATGCGCGTTCCATGCTGCCTGCACGTATCGTGAGTATCGCGCCGCCCTTTCCGCCGAGCTGTTCCTTACACAGCTCATAATACGGATTGTCGTCAAGCGCCGGATAATTTGGTTCAATGCCGTCGCAGTCCCGGAAGAACTCCGCGAGTGCCAGTGAATTCTCACAACAGCGCTCCATACGCAGTCCCAGGGTCTCCATTCCGACGGAATTCATGAAAGCGTTCATCGGGGCAAGACATGCGCCGAAATTACGCCAGATACCGCTGCGAAGCTTCGCGAGATACGCCAGTGCGCCGAGCTTTTTGTACTCCGCCAGTCCCTTGTATCTGTCGAAATCCCACTTGAACTTGCCGCTGTCGATTATCACGCCGCTGATGGAATTTCCACCGCCATTTATGTACTTGGACGTGGAGTGCACTACGATATCCGCGCCGTATTCAAACGGTCTTATAAGATACGGGGTAGCTGTCGTGCTGTCCAGAATCAGCGGGATTCCATGCTCGTGACAGAGCGCGGACACCGCCCGGATATCCACGATCTCAAGCCCCGGATTTCCGATAAGCTCTGCGAAAACCGCCTTTGTGCGGTCGGTGATGTTCGCGGAGATCTCCTCGACTGTGACATGCTCGACAAATCGCGTCGTAATACCGAATGCTTTCAGGTCGCCGAAAAGGTCTATCGTCCCTCCGAACAGCCCTGCACCCGCGATCACCTCGTCGCCGGATTCCAGAATGTTGAGCAGCGACATCGTGACCGCCGCCATTCCGGAGGAACAGGCTACCGCGCCTATTCCCTTTTCAAGGGCGTTCATTCGCGTTTCAAATGAAGCCACCGTCGGATTACTTATTCTGGTATATGCGAAGCCCGGCGCACGGTTATTGAAAACCGCCTTGAGCTTTTCTGCCGACTCCTGCGCGAACGCACTCACCTGGTAAATAGGAGCAAGCGTCGCACCTGTCGTTTTGTCAGTTCCGAAGCCGCCATGCAGCAGCCGCGTGTTGAATTCCATCTGAACACCTCCGTGTTTTTATGTTTCTCATTATACACTACAATGCATATAAAGTCAATAGGTTTTGCGGAATTTCGTTATCTGAAAAATTTATAGCTTGTTATAAAATTTTTATATCATTTCAACAAAAAAATCTTCCAGGCGTTATAGCAAAAGGATTTCACGATACTTCCGGACAACTCGGGAATACTAACCCTATTGACAAAAGCGTTGAAATAATGTAAACTATACATATCCGATAGGTTTTATAAGCGAGGAGGCAAATATGTACGACATATTAATAATAGGTAGCGGACCCGCCGGGTTATCCGCTGCGATATACGGAAAACGCGCCCTGCTGGAGCTTGCGGTCATCGAAAAGGACTACATGGGCACCGGACAGATCGCAGTAACAGAGCAGGTGGACAACTATCCCGGACTTCCAGGGATAAGCGGTTACGACCTTGGCGAGAAATTCCGCAGCCACGCAGAGCAGCTCGGCACGGAGTTCATCGAAGGCGAAGTCACCGGGCTTGAAAAGTCCGGCGATAACTGGACAGTGAGATTCGCCAACGGAAAGTCTGAAACCGCCCGGGCGATAATCTACGCGGCTGGAGCCTCCCACCGTAAGCCGGGAGTCCCCGGGGACGACAAGCAGCGGATATCCTATTGCGCGGTATGCGACGGGTTCTTTTATAAGGAAAAGACCGTTGCCGTTATCGGCGGCGGAGATACTGCACTCGGCGACGCGCTGTATCTTTCGAAGCTCGCAAAGACTGTGTACCTTGTACACCGCCGGGAGGAATTCCGCGCGAACAAGAGCCTTCAGAAGCGCGTTTCGGAAGCTGCGAACATCGTTCCGGTGCTTGGCGCTGTGCTGAATGAGATAACCGGCGACGGCTCCGCGGACGGAATAAACTACACCCAGAACGGCGAGCAGAAGCACCTTGACGTCGATGGAATTTTCGTTGCGATAGGCAGCGTTCCGAACACAGCTCCGCTGGAGGGTATCTGCGAACTTGACGGCGGCTACGTACGCGCCGGCGAGGACTGCGTGACCTCCGCGCCCGGAATTTTCGCCGCCGGAGATATCCGCACGACCCCGCTGCGCCAGGTCATCACCGCGGCTGCGGACGGAGCTAACGCCGTTACCTCTGCGGAAAAGTATCTGAACGCCGAATAAAAACGGGAGGGTGCTTCCCTCCCGACTAACGGACTGACCGGGTGAGATCCGTATCCGCTTTCGAATGTAAAAGGGCGGATACAGGATCCGCCCATACAGTTATCAGCCAAGTTTCTTAATGTTCTCAGCGATTATCAGCTTGTGAGTAAAGCCGACCAGCTTTTCACGGATATCTCCGTTCTTTATAAAGAGCAGCGTCGGCAGCTGAGTTACGTCGTACTGCTGAGCTAGCGCGGGATTTGCGGTTATATCGCACTTAGCGATCACTGCGTTTTCGCCCTGCTCCTCAGCTACTTCGTTAAGTCCGGCTTCGGTGCGCTTGCAGTGGGTGCAGGTGGGCGAATAAAATTCAACCACCAGCGGCTTTTCGGTGGAAAATACTTCGTTATAGTTCTGATTTGTGAGTTCAGTCAGCATTGTGTTATCCTCCTGTAAGATAAATACATATCTTTCCTATCTCATTTATAGGTTTTACTGATTATACCACGTTTCGGGCTGCTTGTCAAGAGATTTTGCGGTGATTTTCAAACACTGTGATTATTGCCAAATTATCACGGGATATTCTGTTGATTTGTGTACCTTACTACAAATTGCCGGAAAATCCAAAAAAACAGTTGACAAATCCCCGGGTCGGGGTTATAATAGACAAAAAGCAAATACATAGTAAGTTGATAGTTTTACTATTACTTATAGAGATCGAGGTTAAAGGTTATGGGTACGATTTTCACTATCCTGCTCCGCAGGAACTTCCGGTTCGGCCGATGTCCGGTATGATCTCCTCACAGTAAATAACGATCAGGAGTGACAGAGATGTACATTGAACTTAAAAATATCAACAAAAGCTTCGGCGACTTCAAGGCTTCCGATGATGTAAGCTTCGGACTTGAAAAGGGCAAGCTGGTCGGACTTCTCGGTCCCAGCGGCAGCGGAAAGACTACGATACTCAGAATGCTCGCCGGGCTTGAAAAGCAGGACAGCGGCGACATATACATAAACGGACGCAACGTCAATGCGGTACCCTCCAGCGAACGCGGTATCGGATTCGTGTTCCAGAATTACGCGCTGTTCCCGTTCATGACGGTAAATGCGAACATCGCCTACGGACTGAAAGTCCAGAAAAAGGACAAGAAGTTCATAAACGACCGCGTGAACGAGCTTCTTGAGCTTGTGGGACTTCCGGACGTCGGAAAGCGCTATCCCGATCAGCTCAGCGGCGGTCAGCGCCAGAGAATAGCCCTCGCAAGGGCGCTCGCTCCACAGCCAGAGCTGCTGCTTCTTGACGAGCCGTTCGCGGCTATCGACGCCAAAGTACGCAAGGAGCTTCGCACATGGCTTCGCGAGACCATCGACAAGATCGGCATAACAAGCATCTTCGTCACCCACGACCAGGAAGAAGCTATCGAGGTCGCAGACGAGATCGTAATTACAAACCACGGCAGAGTGGAACAGGTCGGCACTCCCTCGGAAATATATCTCGAACCTAAAACGGCGTTCGTCGCACAGTTCATCGGGCAGTCAGTTACGATAGAGGACTTCGGCAGACTGAAAGGTTTTCCCACCGGAGAAAACAAAAGCGCCCTCGTCCGCCCGGAATTCATCGAGATACACAAATTCGAGGACAACGGACACCACGATTTCGAAAGCGCAATGGAGGACGCTGTGGTACGCAGCGTATCATTCCGCGGAAACGCATTCGAAGTTGTCGCGGATATCGGGGACATACAGGTCATCGGAAAGTATCCGCTTAACCTCCCCAGGCTTCACAAGGGCGACAACGTGAAAATTTTCATCAAGAAGCTTTACACTGTTGAGAACAACAGCACCGAGATAATCGTAAACAAGGCGCTGGACGTTTCCGACATCTACTACATTTAAGGAGGGCGCGTCATGGAAAAGAACAAGAAATTTTCAGCCGCTCTCCAGAAGATACTCCGCAGCGGCGTGGTATCCTGGGCGGTAATAATCGCGATATGGGGACTTGGCTCCCTGGCATATGACGAGTACTTCCTGCCAAGCCCGCTTGAGACCATCGACAGCATGGTGCTGCTCGCACAGAACGGCACTCTCTGGGCGGATATCGCCGCCAGCCTGGGCCGTGTCGTAAAAGGCTGGGCAATGGCGATAGCATTCGCAGTCCCGCTGGGACTTCTGGTCGGTAACTTCCGTCCGGTGCGCTGGCTGGTTGAGCCGATACTCAGCTTCTTCCGGTTCGTTCCGGCAATCGCGCTGACCACGCTGTTCCTGATGTGGTTCGGTGTCGGCGAAGAATCCAAGGTAGCGCTGATATTCTATGCGGCGTTCTTCCCGGTTTTCGTCAACACCATCGCAGGCGTTGCCACAACCGACCCATACCTGGTGGAAGCAGCCTCCTGCATGGGCGCAAAGAAAGCACGCACGTTTTTCACTGTAGTCGTTCCCTCCGCGGTATCCAACGTTTACACCGGCGTAAGGCTGGGACTCAGCTCTGCGTTCATCTGCGTCATCGCAGCGGAAATGCTGGTCGGCAGCGACGGTCTCGGATACCTCATCAACAGCTCAAAGCTCTACTACAAGACAAGCTGGGCATTTGCAGGCATCGTCACACTGGCGATAATCGGCTTTGTTGCTGACAGACTTCTCATGCTCATCGGCAAGAAATTCCTCAGACATTTCGGCGTAAAATAAAGGAGATTTACTATGAAGATACATAACATATTCAAAACCGCAGCGGCACTCGCAGTTTCCGCTTCCCTGCTGACCGCATGCGCTGGAAACAACGGCGGTTCCCAGACCGCTTCCGACGGCACTGAGCTGCGTACTATCCGCGTTGCGAACATGACCGGCGAGCCGGATCAGTATGCAGGATATATCGGCACACAGCAGGGTATTTTCGAAAAGTACGGCATAACGCTCCAGACAACAGAGTTCGTTGCCGGAATAAACACCGTTGACTCCGTAGTAACAGGCACTGCAGATATCGGACTTCTTGCGGACTTTGCAGCAGCCAACCGCTTCGGAAATACCCTGGAAGCCACTAACCTGGTCATTGCTTCCGACCTTTCCTCCAGTGTATCTACGGACGGCGGAATTTACGTCGCTCCCAAGTATGCGGACGATATCACTTCCCTGGACGGCAGCGAGGGCTGGATAACAAATATCGGTACAGTCAGCGAATACTACAACTGGCAGGCGCAGACCTACCTCGAACTTGACCCCGACAAGCAGAACGCCGTAAACGCGGCAGACGCTTCCACTATCCTCGGCGTTATCCACAACGGAAACGCTTCCGCGATAGTTACAAGCGGCGCAATGGTGGAGAAAGTCGAGAACGAGGGCTGGATAAAGGTCGCAGATTCCAAGGACGTTGACATAAAAATATCCGCGTACCTCATCACCACCAAGGATTTCGCAGAGAACAATACCGACCTGCTGGCGGATTACCTCAAGGCGCTGAACGAGAGCGCACAGTACATCAACGACAATCTTGACGAGTCAGCAAAGGCGATATCTGCAAAATTCGGCATTGACGAGGATATCTTTAAGTCCAACTGGCAGCGCTATACAATTAAATTCGGACTTTCCGAAAGTGCGGCGGCGCACCTCGACGAAGTGAATGCATGGGCATTCGAGCACGGTAAGTTCCCGACCGAATACAACATCAGACAGTTCTATTACACCGCAGCAGCAGAAAAGGCATTCCCTGAGAACACAGACGTCGATCTTTCCGGCGTTCAGCAGTAAGAAAGGAGATCAATCATGGGTTATCCGAGCATTTATCCTACCGGAGTTACAATTTTCAACAAAGACAAGGCATACGGTGGTTATACGATTTTCCCCTCAAGCAAGGGCGCGCTTCTCATCGACATGAACGGCAATGAGGTGAAGCTCTGGGCTGGTCTTGGAGGATTTCCGAACAAGATCCTCCCCGGCGGCTATGTAATGGGCACCACCGGTGCCCGCAGCGGCAAGTATGCATACCAGGATCAGATCGACCTTGTCCAGGTTGACTGGGACGGTCATATCGTCTGGAAGTTCGACAAGACCGAGCTTGTCGCAGATCCCGGCAAGGAACCTGTTTACATGGCTCGCCAGCACCACGACTTCCAGCGCGAGGGAAGCACCGTAGGATACTACTATCCGGGCGGAGAGCCGCGCACTGACGGAGGCAGGACGCTTATCCTCACACATGAGAACCTCTACAATCACAACATCTCCGACAAGCGCCTTATCGACGACAAGATAATCGAAGTTGACTGGGAGGGCAATATCCTCTGGAGCTGGCGCGCTTCCGACCATTTCGACGAGCTGGGCTTCGACGAGGCGGCGAAGAACATACTGTTCAGAAACCCCGGACTCCACGAGGAAGCCGGCGGCGACTGGATGCACATAAACAACTTCTCCACCCTTGGCGAGAACAAGTGGTACGACGCCGGAGACACACGCTTCCACCCGGACAACATCATCTTTGACGCACGTAACTCCAACATACTCGCGATAATTGAGAGATCCACCGGAAAGATCGTATGGCGCGTAGGTCCTGACTTCAACGAGAGCGAAGCGACCAAGAAGCTCGGCTGGATAATCGGTCAGCACCACCTCCACATGATACCCAAGGGACTCCCCGGAGAGGGCGACCTGCTGGTATTCGACAACGGCGGCGAGGGCGGTTACGGCGTTCCGAACCCGGCTTCTCCCATCGGCGTGAACAACGCGCGCCGTGATTATTCAAGAGTGCTCCAGTTCAACCCGGTTACGCTGGAGATCACATGGCAGTACACTCCGCTAGAGGCTGGAAACTTCCTGTTCACGGACGCTTCCAAGTTCTACAGCTCCTACATCAGCTCCGCGCAGCGCCTGCCGAACGGAAACACGCTCATCACCGAAGGCTCCGACGGACATCTGCTTGAAGTTACTCCCGATCATGAGATCGTCTGGGAATACGTCAACCCGTACTTCAAGTCCTTTGGCGGAAACTTCAAGTGCAACATGATCTACCGTGCATACCGCGTTCCCTATGAGTGGGTACCGCAGCTTGAAAAGCCCGTGGAGACCTCCATTGAACCGCTGGATATCACCAAGTTCAGAGTTCCCGGCGCAGCCACCGGAGAAGCGGCAGTTACCGCAGTCGATGGCATCGACCCGACCAAGGAGATTGCACTTACCGGATCCAACGGCGACGAAGAGGACGAGAACGAACGCATTGACTTCTGCGTTGCTTCCGTCAACAAAAAAGATATCGAAAACAAGTAAAAAAGCAGCTCCGGTCATGTGATGTGACCGGAGCGTTTTTATGTCATGAAAAAAATAAGTGATGGCGTTCCCTACCTTATATTATTACACTTTCAGCGTTCTTATAGCCTGGATAGTTCTTTCAATGTCCTTGTCGGAATGCGCGTAGGACACGAACATCGCTTCGAACTGCGATGGAGCCGCGTATATTCCGCAGCCGAGCATATGCCGCCAGTACTCTGCGAATTTCGCGGTATCGCATTTCACTGAGGTGTCGTAGTCAGTCACCGGTTCGTCCGTGAAGAACACCGTCAGCAGCGAGCCGCAGCGGTTGACGTTCAGTCCTGCTTCCAGGTACGCATTGTACAGCTTTTCCGCGCTGGCGTCTATACGCGCGTACAAATCGGAAGTGCTCTCGATAAGCTTCAGCTGCGCGACTCCCGCCGCCACCGCGCAGGGATTTCCCGAGAGCGTACCCGCCTGGTAGACCGAGCCTAGCGGCGCGACGCATTCCATTATCTCGCGCTTTCCGCCGTAGACCGCCAACGGCATGCCGCCGCCGACTATCTTTCCGAGCGTGGTCATGTCCGGCGTTATTCCATAGTACTTCTGGGCGCCACCGTCAGACAGGCGGAATCCGGTTATTACCTCGTCGAATATCAGCACAGCGCCGTATTTCTCCGTGATATCCCGGAGGAACTTCAGAAATCCAGGCTTCGGCGGGACAACGCCCATATTAGCCGCGCACGGCTCGACGATAAGCGCTGCGATCTCGTTTCCGCATGCGGTGAACAGCTTCTCAACGGAAGCCTCGTCATTGTATCTCGCAAGCAGCGTATTTTCGGTATATCCTGAGGGCACTCCCGCTCCGGAGGGTATCGCGTGGGTCATAAGCCCGGAACCGGCTTTCGCCAGAAGCCCGTCGGAATGCCCGTGATAACAGCCCTCGAACTTGATTATCTTATCCCGTCCGGTAAATCCACGGGCGGCTCTTATGGCGCTCATTACGGCTTCCGTTCCGGAATTCACCAGGCGCAGCATCTCCATCGACGGGAAGTGCTTCTGAATAAGCTCTGCAAGCTCTATTTCTCCCTTGTGGCAGGCACCGAACGTAAGTCCGCGGTCGCACGCCGACTTTACCGCCTGTGTTACCTCCGGGACTGCGTGTCCCAGGATATTCGGTCCCCAGGAGCAGATGTAGTCAATGAACTCGTTCCCGTCCTCGTCGTAAATCTTTGAGCCGCTCGCGTGGTCGATGAAAAGCGGCGCCATTCCTACCGAACGGCAGGCGCGCACCGGGCTGTTCACTCCTCCGGGCATGAATTTGCAGGCTCTTTCATAGAGCCGCTCGGAATTCTGTGTGTTCATGCTTCCTCCTTTATCCATGCGGCGGCGTCAAGCGCGTGATAGGTTATGATTATATCCGCTCCGGCACGCTTTATCGCCGTGAGATTCTCCATTACTATGCGGCGCTCGTCTATCCAGCCCATCTGCGCCGCCGCCTTGACCATCGAGAACTCGCCGCTGACGTTATACGCAACAAGCGGCAGGTCGAAGCGCTCCCGGGCGGATTTCAGCACGTCCAGATAGGCAAGCGCGGGCTTCACCATTACCATATCCGCGCCCTCAAGGATATCGTCCTCGATCTCCCGGAGCGCTTCCCTACCGTTCGCGGGATCCATCTGATAGGTCTTTCTGTCGCCGAATCCCGGCGCGGAATGCGCCGCGTCACGGAACGGAGAATAATACCCGGAAGCAAACTTCGCGCTGTACGCCATTATCGGAATATCAGTAAATCCGTTCTCGTCCAGAGCCTCGCGGATAGCCGCAACCCGGCCGTCCATCATGTCGGAGGGAGCGATGATATCCGCGCCCGACTTGGCAAGGCTTACGGACATCGCGGAAAGCAGCGGCAGCGTTTCGTCGTTGAGTATCTTACAGCCGCAGACAAGTCCGCAGTGGCCGTGGTCGGTGTACTCGCACAGGCACACGTCCGCTATTACTATCATATCGGGATAGTGCGCCTTTATGTATCTTATGGCGCGCTGGGTTATTCCCTCGTCATTGTAGGCTTCGGTGCCGCGTGCGTCCTTATGCGCCGGGATACCGAATATGAGAAGCCCGGAAATTCCGCTCTGCGCTATCTGCGGGAGTATCTCCTCCAGTCTGTCGATGGAATACTGATACACCGTCGGCATGGAGTCAACGCGAGTTTTTATGTTCTCGCCCTCTGCGACGAATATCGGATAGATCAGCTCCGCCGGGTCAAGCCTGGTTTCCCTCACCATTCTGCGCATTGCCGGATTTACTCTGAGTCGTCTGAATCTCTGCATTTTACTGCCCCCAATATTTTGTTTATAATTCCGTCGGCGCTGCTTTCCGCCGGGATAAGACAGCGCTCAACACCGTGTTTTTTAAGTTCCTCCGCGGTGACGTTTCCTATTGCAACGGGAACTGTATCGCCGGAAAGCGAACCGCCATCAGCGAAGAATCCCCGTACCGCACCAGCGCTTGTGAACGCCGCAAAATCGCAGTCCACCGCGCTCCCTGCGGAGTACACCGGTTCATATATCGTCACATCATCGTATTTTATTCCGGCGGCGTCCAGCATCGGCGAAAGCTCCGGAGAGCCTTCGGACGAACGCATTATCAGCAGCTTGTCAGTTACTGTCAGTTCACTGCAAAGCAATCTGCCGAGCGCCGCGGTGTTGTAATCCCGCGGCATAATCTCCGGATATATCCCGGACTGCTCCAAAACCGCTGCGGTGCCTTTTCCCACAACCGCAAAACGCAGCCCGGAAAGTCCGCGCAGGTCAATTCGCTTCTCCCGGAGCTTCTGCAAAAAGATACGCGCGCCGTTAGGACTTGTAAGTGCTATGTGCGTGTATTCCCCGAGCCGGGACAGCGCGTTGTCCACCGCGCCGCTCCGTACTTCACGAAGCTCCATTCCCCCGGCACGGAACGCATATGCGCCCAGGGAATTCAGACCGTCCGCGAGCTTCCGCCCGGTGTCTGGCGAAGATACGACCGCGATAGTCACTCCGTCCAGCGGCGGAGCGTAGGTCGCTGAAAAATCGTACGCCGCCGTATCTCCTATCACAATCACCGCCGGAGCAGGAAGCCCCTCCGTCCGAGCCGCATCCGCAATTCCGGAAAGCGGCGCCCTTACCGTATGCTGACGGATAGTCGCTCCATTGGATATCACCGCCGCAGGAGTTTCCGGGGACATTCCGCCGGAAATAAGCCCGGAAGCAATATCAACCAGGGAATTCAGACCCATCAGAAACACAAGCGTACCTCCGATTTTCGCGTACTGCTCCAGCTTTTCCGGAGTGCAGCTGTCTGCGGTGTGCCCGGTTATCACATGGAAGCTGCGGGCGGTACGCCGGTGAGTCACCGGAATCCCGGCAAGCTCCGGCACTGCAACACTGGAGGTAACTCCCGGAACCACAGCGAATGGTATTCCGTGCTTCTTAAGCTCCAGTATTTCCTCGCCGCCCCTGCCGAAAACAAACGGATCACCACCCTTTAACCGAACAACGTTCCTGCCGGAAAGTGCCTTTTCCACCAGCAGCGAGTTTATCTCCTCCTGAATGACGGAATGCTGTCCGGCGCGCTTGCCAACGCATATTTTCTCCGCCTGCGAGCAGAGATCCAGCAGTCTGCCGTCGATAAGGCTGTCGTATACAACGGTGTCGCACTGAGCCAGTGCATTTCGTCCTCGGAGCGTTATAAGGTCAAAGCTGCCGCAGCCCGCTCCGACCAGTGTAACTCGTCCTGTCATAGCTGTGCGGTCAACTCCTTTATCTTCTGTGAATAATTCTCCGGCTGGCAGCTTCCAGTCACCGTTTTCCCGGTTCTCCCGGAAATTATGATATCCATGACGCCGCCGTTTATCTCCGTGTAAGCCCCGACCGGTACGGTGCAGTCCGCGCCGAGCGCCGCGATTATTTCCCGCTCCGCCGCAAAGCACAGCGCCGTATTCTTATCGGATATCGTCCGAAGCATTTCAGCGGCGGCGCTTCCGGACTTACACTCCGCTGCGATGATCCCCTGGCACGGCGCCGGGATAAACTCACGGCAGCTGAACTCCCGGACGGAAAATCCGTCCAGCGACAGTCCAAGGCGCTTTATTCCGGCGGCGCACAGGATTATCCCGTCGTATTCACCGTCCGAAAGCTTGCGCAGCCGAGTGTCCACGTTTCCGCGGATATCCGCGAAATCCACGTTCGGATACAGCGCCGCAAGATCACGGCGGCGGCGCAGACTGCCAGTCCCGACAGTAAACCTATCGCTGACGGAATATCTGGAGTCCCGGCGGGTTATCAGCATGTCGCGGCTGTCGCCCCGGGAAAGCACCCCGGCGATCTCCAGACCCTCGCCCAGCTGCACCGGGAGATCCTTGGCGCTGTGTACCGCGATGTCAATTTCGCCGCTGCGCATCGCCTGCTCTATCTCCTCCACGAAAACGCCCTTGCCGCCTATCTTGTCCAGCGGCTTGTCGAGAACGCGGTCGCCGTGGGTGACTATCTCCACTGTCTGTATCTCAGTCCCGGGGAATCTCTCCGTGAGAGCTGCCGCGACCATCGCCGTCTGCGCCAGAGCCAGCTTGCTGCGGCGTGTTCCTATCCTTATCGTCATACGTTTATCTCCAGCGAATCTATAAATCTCATCAACTGCTCTTCATCGGGGACATCACCGCCGGAGCAGTACTCCAGCGCCGCCGCCATGACACGAGCGCGCTGCTTTTCCTCCGGGAACCGTTCGCGCACATACGGGCGGATAAAGCCCATCAGCGAGCATATTTCCGCCATCTCCGGCGTGATGATCTGCTCTGCCCGGCGGCGCAATTCCGCTGCCATCAGCGGGCTTTTGCCAGCCGTCGAAACGCCTACAGTGATATCCCCGCGCTGAGCCAGAGCCGGGAAGAAAAACGTGCAGTTCTCCGGATCGTCCACGGCATTGCACGGTATCCTTCGTAACTTACACAGCCTGGAAACATGCGTATTTACTCCGTGATCGTCCGTCGTGGCTATGGCGAACATCATTCCGTCAAGGTCGCTGTCCGCGAATCTTCGCTGCGACATGTGAAGTCCGGCAATCGCCGTTATTTCCGGGGAAATATCCTCCGCGACGACGTGTATTTCCGGCGAGAACGGAAGAAGCTTCCTTATCTTATGCAGCGCTATCCTGCCGCCGCCGACTATCAGGCAGGGCTGCCCGGTTATATCCGCAAAGAATGGAAAATACGGCATTCACTTACCTCCTAGTCCTCTTACGACCTCCGCCACCGCGCTGAACGCGCTGCTGTCAAGCCCGGAGCGCAGCTTGTAGAAAAGCTCCTCTGCTGACATTCCGGAAAGCGCTCCGGAGTTGCGCAGCTCCGGCTGTATATCGTGCATCAGCAGCGTTTTTTTCAGCTCGTCGATATCCTCGGTTATCATCTGCTTTGCCTGCTCAACACTGTCGTGCTTCAGCTGGTCGTTTCCGGCAGCAAGCTCCTGGAAATAATCCACGCTGCGCAGCGTTATCCTCGGGATATCCGCCGCTGCCGGGTCTATGTCCCGGGGTATAGCAAGGTCTATGAACAGCTGTGGCCTGCCGGGCGTTTCCAGCCTGTCCGCCGAGATGACCGTATGCGGACTTGTAGTCGCTGAGATAACGCAGTCGCACTGCCGGATGTATTCATAACGATCCTCATACGGAACGACCGTCAGCGACGGACTGTCCGGAAGCACGACTGCACCGCTGTGGGAGCGCATAGTTGCAAGCACACGGACGTTTTTATAGGACAGCAAGTTTTTCAGCAGACTTGTTCCCGTGCTTCCGCTGGCGCCGATAAGCATGACGACCGGCTCCCGGACGAAATGCGCCGCAAGCTTCGCCGCAAGCGTAGCGTGGGAAACAGACGTCCTGGATATCTCGGTCTGCGTTTTTATGCGCTTCGCGGTGGTGACTGCGCTCTGGAATATTATGTTCATTCTGTCGGAAAGATGTATCCTCTCCGCTGAAAATGCGTACGCGTTCTTGAGCTGTCCGAGCACCTCGTCCTCGCCGACTATCGCGGAGTCAATCCCGCTCGCGACCTTAAAGAGATGCCGTACCGCGCCCTCTCCATCGAACTGCATTGAATAACCGCGCACACGCCCCTCCGGAACGCCGCTCAGCTTCGAAAGCAGTCTGACGGCGGTGTCAGTGCTTCCGGTCATGTAAAGCTCCGTGCGGCAGCATGTGCACAGAAGCACCGGGCTGTATTCCGCGTGCAGTGCAACGAATTCAGCGCGGCGCTCTGCCTCCGGCGTGAATTCACCGCGTATCTCTTCGCCGCAGCGTTTATAATTAATGCTCACACATACAAAGCGTTCCAATGTATTTCCCGTCCCTTTTTCTATATGTATAGTCAATACTCACTTGACCTACTGATTTAATAGTCATTATAACATACCTGTCCCCAAAAGTCAATAATCGCACGCGTATTTTATAAGCTTAGCACATTTTTTCGTCTGCGAACCTGCTCAAACAGTGCATTTGCATAAATTCATGCCATACGCGTTCTTTTTTATAAAAGGCTATTGACAAACGTCGTGAAAAGGTGTATATTATACATATGGATTTGATAGGTTTTATAAGATTAGAAAGGAGAAATAAACCATGTCCGGAACACTTACCCGTGACGAAGCCTGGGCGCTCCTAACGGAATTCAACAAAGACGCATTCCATCTCAAGCACGCCGTGACAGTCGAGGGAGTCATGCGGTGGTATGCCGAGAAGCTCGGATACGGCGATGAAGCTGATTTCTGGGGAATAGTAGGGCTTCTGCACGACCTGGATTTCGAGATGTACCCGGAGCAGCACTGCATAAAGGAGCAGGAGATAATGCGCAGCCACGGGATAGACGAACGCATAATTCACGCCACGGCAAGCCACGGCTGGCAGCTGACCGTTGATATAAAACCCGAGCACGAAATGGAAAAGGTGCTGTACGCCGTTGACGAGCTCACGGGACTTATCGGCGCCGCAGCGCTCATGCGCCCGTCGAAGTCGGTCCAGGACATCGAGCTGAAATCCGTGAAGAAAAAGTACAAGTCCGCGAACTTTGCCGCCGGCTGCTCCCGCGAGGTCATAGAGCGGGGCGCGGAGCTGATGGGAGTAACGCTGGACGAGCTTATAACAGACACTATCCTTGCAATGAGAAGCTGCGAGGACAAATACAACGCAGTTTAAGGAGGACAAATGGCAAGACGAGTAATTACACTGGCAGAAATGACCGAGCTGAAAAAGCAGGTCGCAGAGCGGTTTTCTGCCGAGCTTCACTACCGCGATTCCTGCGGCGGACAGAATTTCTGTATGAACAGCAGCAGCCCGGAGCTTCACGAATACCTTACTCAGTATTTCGGAGGACGCGGGATATCGCTGAAATTCTCCGCGGACGGACTTCGCTTCTACACGATGTGAACCACTTGACATATCCGGATTTCTATGATATAATCATACAGAAAATTTTAATGTGGATTTTTCCGGATCTGATCATCTTTTCGCCACACGACATCATCGGTCGTGTGGCTTTTTAATGTCCGGAATTAATTTGGAGGTCTGATGGATTCAAAATTCATGAAGGAAAAACCGGTGTTCCCGCTGCTGATGTCAATGGCTCTGCCGATGGTGCTGTCAATGCTGGTGAACTCCCTTTACAACATCGTTGACAGCTTCTTTGTATCAAAAATAAGCGACGACGCAATGACCGCGCTCTCGCTCGTATTCCCGGTGCAGAACCTTATAAACGCCGTGGGTATCGGCTTCGGCGTGGGAATAAACGCCGTCATCGCGTTCTTTAACGGTGCCGGAGAGCACGAAAAGGCTGACCGCGCGGCGTCGCAGGGTATTTTCTTTGCGGTGGTGCACAGCGTTATCCTCACTGTCGCAAGTATACTGATAATGCCATCGTTCCTGGGCATGTTCACAACATCGCAGAACGTTATCGACATGGGCGTGCGTTATTCCAACATCGCGTTCTCGTTCACGCTTATAATCAATCTTGGAATGGCGTTCGAAAAGATTTTCCAGGCGGTCGGGCAGATGAAAATTTCCATGCTGGCGCTGCTTGCCGGTTGTATCACGAACATAATCCTCGACCCGCTGATGATCTTCGGCATTGGCTTTCCGGAAATGGGGATTGAGGGCGCTGCACTTGCCTCCGGTATCGGTCAGACGGTGCTTATGTCGTTCTACATCGTCGTGTACTTCCGGCGCTCCATCGGCGTGCGCGTGCGCCGTGAGCTTCTTCTGCCGGACAGGAAAACCGCCGCGCGCCTTTATTCCGTGGGTATCCCCGCAGCGCTGAACCTCGCGCTGCCGTCACTGCTGATATCCGCGCTGAATGCTATCCTCGCGGAGTTCGGGGAGGTATATATACTGACCCTCGGTATCTACTACAAACTTCAGACGTTCCTGTATCTCACTGCAAACGGCATGATACAGGGCATGCGCCCGCTTGTCGGCTATAATTACGGCGCTGGCGAATACAAGCGCGTTGACCAGCTTTACCGCTTGGTACTGTTCATAAGCGGCGGAATAATGGTCATAGGAACTGTGATATGCCTGGCTATTCCACGGGAGCTTATGGGTCTTTTCACGACCGACCCGGCGGCGATACTCGCCGGAGAAAGCGCCCTGCGTATCATCAGCGCGGGCTTTGTGGTGTCAGCAGTTTCCGTCACCTCGTCCGGAGCGCTGGAGGGTCTCGGAAAGGGAGTGCCGTCGCTCATGATCTCCCTGTGCAGGTATCTCGCGATAATCGTCCCGGCGGCGTTCCTGCTAAGCCGTGCTTTCGGTCCGGACGGCGTATGGAACGCATTCTGGGTAACTGAGCTTATCACCGCCGCCATCTCGTTCATCATCTGGAGAAAAGCGGCGTACCGCAAAAAAAAGACAGAATTATAAAGGCAGAATTATAAAAAAACACTTGACAAAAATCAATGTTGGGTGTATAATTCATTTGTACGGAGGTATACTCCGTATAGCAAATCAAATAAATGCGTTGATGGGTGCGTTCAAGCGCCGTATCCGAAGCCGACTTTTTCAGAGAGCTGCCGTCAGGTGCAAGGCAGTAAAGCGTTCGTATACGATCCGCCCGTAGCAGACGAACCGAACACGGTCAACACCGCCGGTAAGTTCGTACGGATTTCCACCGTTACAGGGAAGTGCATTGATGGATGTACAGAGGCTGATTTTGGCTTAATACTATGCCCTCTTACCACCCGTAAAGAGGGCATTTTCTGTTTTAGCTGCTCCTCTGCACCCGCAAAGCCGGAAGCACACCGGCGGAATAATCGCCGCACAGCGGCAGGAGGAGTTTTTTATGCTGACATTAGACAAGGTTTACAAGGCATCACACGTTCTCAAGGAAGTAATCAGGGAAACCGACCTCATCAAGGCTCCCAAGATCAACAAGGACTGCGACGTTTACCTCAAGACCGAGAACCTCCAGGTTACAGGTTCGTTCAAGGTACGCGGCGCGTACTTCAAGATCTCCCAGCTCAGCGACGAGGAGAAGGCAAAGGGCGTTATCGCATGCTCCGCAGGCAACCACGCACAGGGCGTTGCACTGGCTGCTTCCAGAGCAGGAATCAAGTCCCTTATCTGCCTGCCGGACGGCGCGCCTATCTCCAAGGTAGAGGCTACGAAGTCCTATGGCGCTGAGGTCTGCCTGGTAGAGGGCGTATACGACGACGCTTACGCTAAGGCGCTCCAGCTGCGCGACGAGAAGGGATACACCTTTATCCACCCGTTTGACGACGAAGACGTTATCGCAGGTCAGGGCACCATCGGTCTTGAAGTACTCGAGCAGCTCCCGGACGTTGACGCTGTCGTAGTTCCTATCGGCGGCGGCGGACTTATCTCCGGCGTGGCTTTCACAATCAAGCAGCTCAACCCGAACATCAAGGTTTACGGCGTCCAGGCTGCCGGCGCTCCCAGCATGGTCAATTCCATAAAGGACGGCAAGATCGAGCGTCTTGACGATGTTTCCACCATCGCGGACGGAATCAAGGTCAAGGAACCCGGTCAGCACACATTCGACATCTGCAGCAAGTACGTCGATGAAATAGTTACAGTAACGGACGACGAGATTGCAGCCGCTATCCTGGCTCTCATCGAGCAGCAGAAGCTCATTTCCGAGGGTGCCGGCGCTGTTTCCGTTGCAGCCACCATGTTCAACAAGATCCCCGTAAAGGGCAAGAAGGTAGTATGCCTGGTTTCCGGCGGTAACATTGACGTTACTATCCTGTCACGCGTCATTCACCGCGGTCTTGTCAAGTCCGGAAGAACTGCGCTGCTCAATATCGAGCTTATGGACAAGCCCGGTCAGCTGCTCGGCGTTTCCAAGATAATCGCCGGACTTGGCGGCAATGTTGTCGGCGTACACCACGAGCATGTGGGCAACTCCGACATCAACGGCTGCTACCTGCGTATCGAGATGGAAACAAGGAACTTTGAACACCTCAACCAGATCAGAACGGCTCTGACAGAAGCCGGTTTCAAGATAATCGACTAATTGAAAAGGAGAACAACAATGAAAGACGTTCACACCAACAACGCACCCGCAGCCATCGGACCCTACACTCAGGCGAAGATCGTAGGAAACATGGTATACACCTCCGGTCAGATCGCGATCGTACCTGCTACCGGTAATCTTGCAGAGGGCGGAATTGAAGCGCAGTCCAAGCAGGTCTGCGAGAACCTCAAGGCAGTGCTTACCGAGGCTGGTTCAGACCTTACAAAGGTCGTAAAGACCACCTGCTTCCTGCATGATATCAACGACTTCGCTGCGTTCAACGCTGTTTACGGCGAGTACTTCACCACAAAGCCCGCACGCTCCTGCGTAGGCGGACTGAGCCTTCCCAAGGGTGCCCTGGTCGAAGTCGAGGTAATCGCTGAACTTTAATCAACGCATAATAAACATAAAATCCGCTGTAGTTTTACAGCGGATTTTTTTACATAGGCGGTATGATAACGATTTTTCTATGAAGCTTTCTGGCATAGTCTATCGTGTATTTCGTTCCGCCGGGCTTTCCGTCGAAAACCGCCGCCAGGATATCGCACAGCTCAGCCAATGCCCTGTCGCGCTTCAGCATGCAGTCCTTGGTGTACGCTTCCGAAATGCACAGCACCTTGTCGCACTGCGCCAGAATACTCTGATATCGCCGCTGGTCTGCGGCATTCCATTTCAGCTCCTGCCCGCGGCAGGGTATCACCGCTGTCAGCTTCACTTCCGGGTGAGTTTTTCTGAATTTCAGTACAGCCTCGGCGCACCAGATATCGGCGCCCAGCGCCATTCCGGTGAAGAACTCAGCCGCGCCGCTCTCGTACAGCTTGCTCACAGTTTCGGATATTCTATGCAGCAGGTCAACGCACATAGGATCATCTTCGCCGAAAAACGGAAGCTTCTGCGGGCGATAACCCGTGAACGAGACTCTGTACATATTTTCCCCTCCATATGAATGATACGATAATTGTACCACATAACCAGGGAAAAATCAATACCTAAAATGATACAATTTAATAAAAAAGGGAAATGCACGCGCACTTCCCTTTTTGTTATTCTGTTTCTGTCAGCGGAGAGAAAGCTGCGGAGATGTGCCGATATATGCATTACCGACTTTTCCGGCAGTTCCGGAACCGCAGAAATCCCAGCTGCCATTTCTGAAATCTGACAACGAGGGGATATCGCTTACATCGCTGTAGTCGCCTTCAATGTAAGTAACTCCGACTACCTGACCATATTCAACGAACATCTCAATGAAAGCGTTCTGAACATCGCATGTGGTCGCCATGTAATCTATGTACTTGTCGGTGTTGGCAGTTCCATAATCTGAGCTGAAGCCCCAGTGATCCTTGCCGTCAGCCCAGTTATAGGTAGTACCGTTGTCGTCGATCTGCCATACGCCGTCAGTTACTACCATCAAGACATCAGCTGAGCCAGTGAAGCCCTGGTCCATCATCTCACGGTATGAAAGGAATGAGGTGGTAAGGCTGCTGATATTCGCGGCGTTGATGTTTGCCATTATAACATCGTTAGAAGACGATGGGGAGTTCTCTTCGAATCCTCCGTCGATAACGCCGAAATCGCTGTCGATGTCGTCTGAAATTCTCCCAGCAGAATCACGAATGATTTTTATAAGCGCGTTCTTATCTGCAAGGTCATTATAATATGCAGCAAGATCGCTCATTATTGACTGAATGGCTTCATCATCTATGCTGACAGACTCCGGGTGAACAACTGTATATTCGCTGCCGGGCTTAGGCGCTATTTCGCCGGAAGCCTCGTCAAATGCCATTGTTACGCTCGCCTTGCCGTAATCCGCATGCTCAACGCCGATAGTATAGGAAGCGCCCTTGCCGTTGGGAGCAATGGATACAAGCAGCTTCCCGCCTGCGATCATGGAAGCGTCATCATCGCCAACAATCGCGGCAGCGGTGTTCTCATCGACCGTGATTTCAAAATCACCGGTCACGCAGGGATAGCCGAACACCTCGGTCTCACCGAGATTCCTGTAGTCGGCTCTGATGTTGTATGTACTGCCATAGTAGCTGCCGTCGGATATCGTCAGCATAGCAGTTCCCTCAGAAGCGGAAACGCCCTTGACCTGGAATTTGAAGTACTCAGTGCCGTCCATTGTAAATGCAGCCGCGGTATCCAGTCCGTTGGAAATATATCCAAGACGCAGTATCTCATCAGTTACGCTGCTTTCATCGGACAGATCTTCGCCGCATACCAGGGAAGCGCCTGCGAGCGAATTGTCGCTGTTCATGTAAAGTTCTACGGATACAACAGTTCCATCGTATCCGCTGCCCTTTGCGGCCTCCAGGCTGTAAAGAGCGCTGTTCAGTGAGCTTTTTATAGTTGTGGCGTCTTCCTCGGTTATCTCAGCTATGTAAGACATGAATTCGTCATCGTCCATCACGACCTCAATGACTGCTGTGCCAAGCTCACAAAGATCATCTGCACCGAGATCCATTCTGACGGTCATTCCATTGAACTCAACGCCCATAACGTTGGTCTTCCCGGAAGTATACTTGTAGTCAAAGTCCTGGAAAATCTTCTTGGTGTTCTTGTTTATCTTCTTAAGCAGACCAGAGAAGTCGTACTCTACATCGCTGCTTTCGCTGATTAATTCGCTCCAGTCCTGCGCCGGGAACTGATATTCGATTGCCTTATCGCTCATTCCAGGGAATATCAGCGTGAATGTACCGTCATTTTCATAGCGCATCTGGGCTTCGCCGAGATTATCGCTGCCGGAAGTGAGCTTCATGCTGTATTCCAGAACTTCATCGCTGGCTCTTTCAGCAGATGTCAGCTTTAATTCTGAAATCCCGTTCATCAGCGCGTTGAAATCACTCTCGCTCAGACCTGCGGCAAGCGCTTCCTGCTTCAGACTGTCGAGTGCTTCGCCGTGAAGCTCAACATTAGTGCTGATGGTGTATTCAAGCCCGGTGTTACCCAGGAACGAATTCAACGCAGCCGCCGTATATCCGAGCGGATTGACATCCACGCCTGCATTATCGACCTGCACGGAATTCAGCGAAGAAACCATACTGCCAGCGGAAGCCGCCGCCTTTTCAACAGCCTCGGTGCGCTCGGATTCTGAAAGACCCGTAATGACGGAATGCGCATAACCTGCGTCGCCCATCAGCAGATGAGAAACCGCCGCCTTATTGCAGTTGTATGCAACAACTCCGGCGCCGGCAAGTACTACGACTCCGCCAGCAACGGCTATCACCGGAATATACCAGCGCGACTTCTTTTTCACCGGCTGCACCGGAGCTGTATAAACTGGCGCTGAATAGCGGTCGCCCTGCGGTATCTCCAGATTCTGCACCGGAGTATAGGGCTGTGCGGGAGCAGAATTTGCTCCATCTGCCGCACGATAGTATTCGTCCATCAGAGTGTCAACAGCATTATCGGATTTACTGAGCTGAACTGGCTTCGGCTGCACCGGCTCCTGCGGGATATAATTACCCTGCGAAGCGGTGAACTGAACCGCGCCAGTCTGCGGGAATCCCGTACCCCGGGCGGGAGCAGACTGTACCGAAGCCTGCTGTACAGCACTCTGAACCGGAACGGACTGCGGGATGTAGCCCGGATCCGCCGGAGTCTGCGCTGCTTCCTGGGGAACTGCGGTATTCTGAGCCGCTGCGGGCTGTACCGGTGTTTCCTGCGCGGTATCAACAGCGGCCACCTTATGTCCGCAGTCACCGCAGAACTTTGCGCCTGGCGCTAAGCTTGCGCCACAATTTTCACAAAACATTGCAATCTCCTTTTATATCTTCACTAAGCTGTATAACAGCCAAACCTTATGCCGTGAAATAACACAGCAATGCGGAAAAGTCCGCAAGACAATTATAACATAACAATCAATTTTTGTCAATCAAAATATGGAAAGAAAACAAGTTGTGCAGTTCTTCACATATCCTTTAATATTATAATAGGAATTGGCGGGCAGTTCGGACGGTTCACGAACGGCATTTCAACGACAGTGTATCTGTTGCTGTCAATGGTCGGGAGATATTCCAGCAGCGCGTCACGCTCCTCAAATCCGGTTTCCCTGCCGTAATAGATTATGAGCGTCATGATACCGCCGTTTTTAAGCAGCTTCATTCCCTTTTCTATCGCCGGGATACTCGTGGACTTGTTTGTGAATATATTGTGGTCGCCCTTGGGCAGCCACCCGAAATTGAATGTTATGCAGGATACAGTACCCTCCTCGCATACCTCGTCCATCTCGCTGTGGCTTTTAAGCAGGACGTCGGCACGGTCTGACATTCCGTTGGCTTCAAGAAGCGCCCGGGTGCTGTCAACTGCGTCCTGCTGGATATCGAACGCCGTAACATGCCCGCTCTCGCCTACCAGCTTCGCCAGGAAAAGCGTATCGTTTCCCCTGCCTGCGGTCGCGTCGATGCAGATATCCCCCGGCTGTACCTTCTCCTGTATGATTTTATGAATTATGTTAAGTGCGCTGAAATGCTTTCTGGGATCCATTTTGTCCTTGTATGATATAGTTAAGCCCCATATCATATCCTTTCATAAGATTTACGCTCATCTCCGAAGCAAGGGGAAATTTGAACAGTGGAGCGAGCGTAGCGAGAGGAACTGTTCAAATTTTC
>Ga0129310_1000824_pt1 | contig 32500 bp, 32 predicted proteins | sample Go1ome_2_FD_94433 | JGI IMG/M metagenome (GOLD analysis project Ga0129310, IMG submission 94433) | Western lowland gorrila individual fecal microbial communities from Wisconsin, USA - Go1022A metagenome | ecosystem: Host-associated > Mammals > Digestive system > Large intestine > Fecal | place... | reverse complement strand
TCCAGCACGCTTTCCGTATGCGTTGCCATAAGGCTGGTGCGCAGCAGGCACTCCGTGGGAGCGGTTGCGGGCGGCAGAACGGGATTGACGTACACGCCTTCTTCAAACAGTTTTTTGCTTATAAGCAGCGTGCGCTCAGCGTCATAAGTATATATGGGTATTATGGGTATGCGCTTATTTTCCGCCTTAACGGTGGGTACGCCGCGCGCGGCAAGACCGTCGCGGTAATATTCGGCCAAGTCGCCCAGGCGTTCCACTATTTCGGGATGCTCACGTATCACCTTCAGCGCGGCGCGCGCGGTTGCGCAGCTTGCAGGGGTCAACGATGCGCTGAATATGAACGGGCGGGAATTGTGCCTTACGTATTCGCACACGTTTGCGCTGGCTACCATGTAGCCGCCAAGGCTTGCAAGGGACTTTGAGAAAGTGCCCATGGTTATGTCCACTTCTTTTTCAAGGCCGAAATAGCTTGCCGTGCCGCGGCCGCCCTTGCCTATAACGCCAAGGCCGTGCGCATCGTCCACCATTACGCGGGCCTTGTATTTATGCGCAAGCTCCGCAATGTCCGGCAGGCGGCAAATGTCCCCGCTCATGCTGAACACGCCGTCGGTCACTATCAGCTTTCCCGCGTCTATCGGGGTTTCCGCAAGGCGCTTTTCAAGATCCGCCATGTCGTTATGGCGATAGCGCGTAACCTTTGCGTAGCTTAATTTGCAGCCGTCGTAAATGCTGGCGTGGTTTTCGCGGTCGTTGAATATATAATCCTGCCTGCCGCATATGGCGCTGATTATACCAAGGTTGGATTGAAAGCCCGTTGAAAACGTTACGCAGTCCTCCGTGCCCAGGAAATCGGCCAGCTCGCGCTCCAGCTTGTTGTGAAGATCGAGCGTGCCGTTAAGGAAGCGGGAACCGGAGCAGCCAGTGCCGTATTTCTTCATGGCCTCCACGCCCGCGTCTATGACCTCCTGGTTCACGGTAAGCCCAAGATAATTGTTGCTGCCAAGCATTATCCTGCGCTTGCCCTCCATCATTACCTCTATATCCTGCTTTGATTCAAGCTCGTGAAAATAGGGATATATTCCCTTGTCCACAAGTTCGCGGATGTAGACGTACTCCTCGCATTTTTTGAATAATGGCATATAAGTCCTCCAAAATAAAATATCGCCGCCGCACCGGTAAATGATAATAAAAAGGCGCAGAAGCAAAAAACTTATGATCATTAATTATCCTCGTTTATAGCCGAATTGTCAAGCATATACGGCATATTTTGCCGTTCAGGCCGGTTAAACGTTTACCATTTGTTCATATAAATGCGTATAATATGCCCTTGTGATAGGCTGAGTATTCGTGTATGATTATATTGGTCATTTCTTTAAAAAGGGGGCTTGGCATGAAAAGAGCATATCGTTTGACAGCGTGCGTGCTTATATTGGCGCTTATGCTGCCAAATGCCGCGTTAGCGCAAAGCGCGGAAGGCTTCGGCCAAAACGTGCGAATAAAGCTTTCAATAGGCGACAGGACAAGCTTTAAGTTCACTCCGGTGGGCGAGTTTACCCTGCTTGAGGACAGCGGCGTGAAGGTAGGCACGGAGGAGCTGACCGTTAAGGCCGTAGGCGGGCGGGTAAGCATTGAATTTGCGAATAAAACCGTCACCGCGCCTTCGCTTACGCTCAAAAGCGCACATTACGGCGAACGCACGGACTATATCCGCCTGAGGAACAGCGAACACGGCACCTGCACATACCTTGGCGATATGACGTTCGACGTTGTGGAAGGCAGCCTGCGCGCCATAAATACGCTGCCCATGGAGCAGTATCTTTACGGCGTTGTGCCAAACGAAATGAGCAATTCCTTCCCGATAGACGCGCTGAAGGCGCAGGCGGTGTGCGCGCGCAGCTTTGCGTTAAGCCGCTGCTACCGCTATCAATCGCGTTCCTACGATTTGGTGGATACTTCAAAGGATCAAACCTATCACGGCTATGCCAGCAAAAACCGCCGCGCGATAGCTGCCGTTGACGCTACGGCGGGAGAGCTTTTGACGTATGAAAACCAAATAGTTGAGGCATATTATTCCTCCTCAAACGGCGGGCAGACGGATACGCCAAAAAACGTGTGGGACAGCGACGAGCCGTTTTACGCGATAGTTGACGACCCGTATGATTTGATGAACGCTTCAAGCATAGAGGAGCTTTCCTTTATTCCCGATGAGTTTACGGACGAAACGCGCGCCATGATGGACGCGGAGGTGCTCTCGGCTATCCAACGCGCCGCAAACGAAGCCGCGGGCGAAAGCGTTGCGCTGCTTTCAACCATTGCGGTAACGCCTGCTGAGCCGGAGCATGAAGGCGGCAGCCGCTGCTATACGCAGGTGGATATTGCCCTTGCCGTATCAAACGGGCAGGAGGAGGGCCAGCTCACAATAAGCCTTGCAATAGGCGAACTTTCCTTCGGCAGCTTCAACAATACGTTGGGAAAAATAGGCGCGCGGAAAACGCGGCTGAGGATGAGCGGCGCGGAGCGCACCGACGGCGGATGGAACATAACCATGCGCCGCTGGGGGCACGGCGTGGGCATGAGCCAAAGGAGCGCGCAGGTACGCGCCCGCCTAGGCCAAAGCTATGATGAAATACTCGCCTTTTATTATATAGACACAAAGCTTGGCACGTTTACGGATTATGCATCCGCGCCAAAGATGGAAAGCGATAAATACGCCGTATCCGCCGCAGCCATAACGGGCGTTGTTCCCGGCACGACCGCGGAGGATATGCTCAAGAACCTTACCTGCGCCGGCGGCACGCTTAGCATAATGAGCGCAAAGGGCGCGGAAACAGCGGGCACGGTCGGCACGGGCTGCTTCGTAAGGATAAGCTATGAGGACGGCGCGAAGTATTGCGATATTCCCATAGTGACATTCGGGGACACGGACGGCAACGGCAAAATAGACACGGACGACATAGTTGCCATACAGAAGCATATGCTGCACACAAAGCTGCTGGGCGGGGCGTACCTTGCCGCGGCGGACGCGGATCACAACGGCAAAATTGAACTTGGCGACATAATAACGCTGCTGCGCCATATAAACGGCGATGGCAAGCTGAAGCAGGAGGGCTAACTAACCATGACGAAAAAACTTACGGCTATAATACTATCCCTTTTGATAATGCTTATCTGCTCCGCGGCGTATGCGGACGCTTCACTTGACGCGCAGGCGGATAAGGCGCAGGTAAGCGCAGGAGACACCGTTACCGTGACAATCACCCTGAAGGGCGATAAGCTTGCCGCGGCGGAAGGCAGCTTCGCATACGACACGAGCCTTTTAAGCTTTGAAGAAGCCGAAGGCGGCGCGGGGGACGGCTACATAAGCATGGTTTCCCTTTCAAAGGGCGGCGAAAGCAGCCTGAGTGCGCGCATAACGTTCAAGGCGCTTGCGGAAGGAAATGCGGAAGTAGCCTTCAGCATCACAAAGATACTCAATTACAGCGGCAAAGAGCTTGGCGCGGCGGAGCAGAAAGCTTCCGTTACAATACTGCCCGGGCCTGAGCCCACGCCCACGCCCGAACCCATAAGCTACGCCAAGGAAGGCGTTAAGGCCGAAAACGTTGAAGGCGCGGAAGGCGACATGTTCGTTTGGCGCAGCATAGAAAACGTGACCATACCTTCGCGCTACACGGAAAGCGAATATACCTACCACGGCGAAACCGTTGCCGCCGCAGAGGTTGCGGACAGCGACGCGCCGCTGCTCTTATACGTTACGGACGACACGGGCGCGATAGGCGGATACTACATATACGATGAAGCGAAGGACAGGCTTTATCCTTACCGGACTGTATCCAGCACATCAAAATCCTATATAATACTTGAGCCTGATGAGGGCGTGAGCGCGCCGGAGGGCTTCGGCGAAACCACGCTGACCATAGACGAAACGCAGTACCGCGCATGGGTATCGAGCGACGCACAGGGCGAAGTATATCTGCTTTATGCCCGCAACCCAAAGGGCGAAACGGGCTTTTATACATACAGCGTGGAGGACAGCTCCATGCAGCGCTACGCCGTTATGCCTGCGCGCCCGGTGATCGACACAAGCGCACCCGCCGAAACAGCAGCGCCCGAACCCGCCGAACCTGCCGCCACGGCGGAGCCGGAAACTCCCGCGGCCGGCGGCACGAGCAATACGCTGCTGTATATAATGATAGCGGTGGCCGTTTTGCTTGCAGCCGCGCTTGTATACGTTATTGTGCATCATAAATGCGAGGAGCAGAAGCGCCGCGAACGCATCGCCCGCCGCCGCGCGGAGCGCGAAAACGCCATGAAGGCCGAATAAGCATAGTTCATCAGCAGCCCACGCCGCAAAAGGCGTGGGCTTTTTTGCTGTGGAAATAAACGGCGCGGTATGATATAGTAATAAGCATAAAAGCGAAAGGATCCGTTTATATCCTAAGCGGCTTAGTATGGAAAAGCAAAGCAAGAAAGCATGGCTGTATCTGCTGCCGGCAATGGCGTTCCTGGGCGTGTTTATGATATACCCGCTGATAGACGTTTTTGTCTATTCGTTTGAAGAAGGGTACAATTCCGCCTCCCAAACTTTTTTCGGCGTGGGACTTTATAATTATTCATATGTTCTGCGCGATCCGTATTTTTTGCAGGCGCTTAAAAATACGTTTTTGCTGGTCATAATAACCGTTCCGCTTTCAACCTCCCTTGCGCTTGTCATCTCCCTTGCGCTAAGCTCCATAGAAAAACTGAGGAATCTTTTCCAAACCGTATATTTTTTGCCCTATGTTACCAATACGCTTGCGGTAGGCTTGGTGTTCATGATACTGTTCAAAAAAACGCCGTATACGGAAGGCCTTGTCAATTTGATGATAAACTGGTTCGGCGGCAAAAGCGTGGACTTCATAAGCGGGCCTTACTGGGCAAAGATGTTCGTGCTCAGCTTTTACACGGTTTGGATAGTTATGCCGTTCAAGGTGCTTATACTTACAAGCGCGCTTGCATCGGTGGATGAAACGTATTACAACGCCGCCCGTATAGACGGCGCGACGGGCGCGGCTATGTTCACGCGCATAACGCTGCCCATGATATCCCCAATGATATTCTATTTGGTAATAACCGGTTTTATAGGTGCGTTCAAGGCATACAGCGACGCCGTGGCCCTTTTCGGCACGGATCTTAACGCCGCCGGCATGAACACAATAGTCGGCTATATATACGATATGCTTTACGGCAACAGCGGCGGCTATCCTTCCTTTGCTTCCGCCGCGGCAATACTGCTTTTTGCCATTGTGCTTACCATAACGTGCATAAACCTTATGATAAGCAAGAAGCATGTGCATTACTAAGGAGGGCTGAACCGTGCGCAACTCCGACAATTACGGCGAAATAACCCGCAAGGTGAAAATAAAGCATGGCATATGGACGGGCGTAAAATATTTTTTCCTGGCGCTGTGGGCAATAATAGTGCTGTTCCCGTTTTACTGGATGGTGCTTACGTCCCTGAAGGATTACGGCGCGTATAATTCCGAATATATACCCAAGTTCTTCACCCTTTATCCAACGCTTGCAAACTATGCGGAGGCTTTCACGGCCGTGCCGCTTGCGCGGTATTTTATGAACACGCTGCTTTTCACCGTTGCAACAACGGCGCTGATGCTTATTGTTATAACGCTTGCGGCGTTCGCGTTTGCGCGGCTTGAGTTCCGCGGCAAGCGCATTGCGTTCACGCTGCTGCTTTCGCTTATGATGATACCCAACGAGCTTGTTATAATAACCAACTTTGTGACCATAACCGACTGGGGGCTGAGGAACACGTTCACGGGGCTTATTCTGCCTTCCGTAACGAGCGTATTCTATATATATCTCCTTAAAGAAAACTTTGCACAGGTGCCGGACGAGCTTTATTATGCCTCCAAGGTGGACGGCGCATCGGACATGGCGTACCTTACCCGCGTGCTTATACCCATATGCAGCCCAACGCTTGTTACGGTGATAATACTTAAAGTAATAGAATGCTGGAACAGCTATGTTTGGCCGCGCCTTATAACGGACGACAGCAGCTATTTCCTCGTTTCCGGCGGCATACAGGCCATACGCGAAGGCGGCTTCGGGCGGGACAATATTCCCGCAATGATGGCGGCGGTTGTGGCGATATCCGTGCCGCTTATAGTGCTGTTCCTTATATTCAGGAAAAAGATAATGGAAGGCGTGTCAAGGGGAGGATTAAAGGGATGAGCCGCGCAATAAAACCCATAAGCCTTATATTAACGCTCATTACGCTCTGCGGCGCGCTAACGGCGTGCCACGGCTCCCGCGGCATGGATGCGTTCGTAATGCCGGAGGAGTTCGATGCTTCGCGGCAATACGAGCTTACCTTCTGGGCCAAGAACGACACCAATAAGAACCAGACAAGGATATACGAGCAGGCCATACGCGACTTTGAATTGCTCTACCCAAACATTAAAATAAACCTTAGGCTGTATACGGACTACGGCAAAATATATAACGACGTTATAACAAACATTGCAACCAACACAACGCCGAATATATGCATAACCTATCCCGACCATATTGCAACCTATCTCACCGGCACGAATGTAGTCGCCCCGCTGGACGGGCTTATGGCGGACAGCCGCTACGGCCTTGGCGGAAGCGAGCTGAGGTTCACAACGCCGAAAGCGGAGCAGCTCGTTTCAAAATATCTTGAGGAGTGCCGCATAGGGGAGCATTATTATGCGCTGCCCTTCATGCGCTCTACCGAGGCATGCTATATAAACAAGGATTATGTTGAAAAGCTGGGCTTTACCCTGCCCGATACGCTTACCTGGGACTTTATATGGCAGGTATCCGAGGCCGCGACCGGGAAAAACGCGGACGGCACATATAAAGTGAACGGCCAGAAGGTGATGATACCGTTCATATATAAATCGACAGATAACATGATGATAACCCTGCTCAGGCAAAGCGGCGCGGAATATTCAAATGGCGAAGGCAACGCCCTTATGTTCAACGACGAAACAAAGGAGCTTTTATACATCGTTGCTGAACACACTAAGAGCGGCGCGTTTTCAACGTTCAAAATATCGGGCTATCCGGCGAACTTCCTGAACGCGGGGCAATGCATATTCGCAATAGACTCCACCGCCGGCTCAACATGGATGGGCACTGACGCCCCGCTTTCGGACATAAGCGCGGATAAGCTTGTGCGCTTTGAAACGGCCGTGCGCACCGTTCCCCAGCTTGACCCCGATGCCCCAAAGATGATGTCCCAGGGGCCGAGCGTATGCGTATTCAACAAGGCGGACAGCAGCGAGGTGCTTGCATCGTGGCTGTTCTGCCAATATCTGCTCACCGACGGCGTGCAGATAGCCTATTCCGAAACCGAGGGCTACGTTCCCGTTACCGATACGGCAAGGAGCAACACGGACTATTTGGCCTATCTTTCAAGCACCGCCAACGATGCCGAGCATTACGAGGTTAAGCTGAAGGCAGTCGATATGCTGCTTGAAAACGTGGATAACACGTTCACAACGCCCGTTTACAACGGCTCCGCATCCCTGCGCGACGCGGCGGGTCAGCTTATTGAAAACACGGCAAAGTCCGTGCGCCGCAGGGAAACGATAGACGATGCATATATGCAAAAGCTGTTTGCCGACGTAATTTCGCTCTATCGCCTTGACAATGCGAACGCCGCCTCCGCAGGCGGCAAGGAGGAGCTTGGCCCGCTGCCCGCATCCTCCCGCGCGCTGATTTGGGGGCTTTGCGCGGTGTGGGCGCTTATTATTGCATACGCCGCATACGGCAAGGCGAAGCAAAAACGCCGCAAAAGGGATTGATAAGTTTATATTTAGCGTTTTTGTATTGATTTATTGTTGTTTTGTTTTATAATCTTATTGGTCCCCGTTACCGGTAACGGAAAACGGGCGTCATAAAATAAAAAGGAGAACAAAAATGAAAAAGTTCTTAGCTATCCTGTTGGTTGTTGCCTTCGCGGCCGGCTTCGCCGCCTGCGCAAACAATGCCGCCGATAAGCCCGATGCAGATGTGAAGGGCGAAGGCGTAATGACCCATGCCGAGTATGTTGCGGCGGAGCTTGATTCCCAGGTCGTTATAGAAACCTATGTGCAGGCCAAGCAGTCCTGGTGGGAAGACAAGGCTACCGTTTATACCCAGGACAAGGACGGCGCATACTTCCTTTACAACATGGCCTGCTCCGAAGAGGACTATGCCAAGCTGGAAAAGGGCACCAAGATAAAGGTGACCGGCTACAAGGCCGAGTGGAGCGGCGAAGTTGAAATAATCGACGCCACCTTTGAAATTGAAGAAGGCAGCTTCGTGGCCGAGGCGCTTGACGTTACCTCCATGCTCGGCACCGATGAGCTTATCAAGCATCAGAACGAGTTCGTGTCCTTCAAGGGCATGACCGTTGCCGCCGCCGGTCAGGACGAGAACGGCAACGACGTGGCTTACCTTTACAAGTGGGACGGCTCCGGTCAGGACGGCGACGACCTGTATTTCAACGTGACCCTGGGCGAAAACACCTACACCTTCACCGTTGAATCCTACCTGTGCGACAACACCACCGACGTTTACAACGCCGTGAAGAACCTCTCCATCGGCGACAAGATCGACATGGAAGGCTTCCTCTACTGGTACGAAGGCGTCAACCCCCACATCACCAGCGTGACCCCCGCCGCGTGATAAAAAACTAAAATTCGAAAAATATTCGCTCCCCTGCAAAAGTAGGGGAGCGGGTTTTTATTTAATGCAAAAGTGTAACAAAGGCTTATCTCAACCCCTCAGTCTCACTTCGTTCGACAGCTCCCCGGCCGGGGCGCCTTTTGGGTGCAGTACAAGCACGGCGCACAGTGCCGTACCCCTTCGCGGAGCGATCGTTTCAATGGGGTTACGGGGGTCGCCAGGGGGCCTAAGGGGAGAAATCGAAATCTTCCCTGGCCCCCTGGCAAAAAAGTTATAAAGATGCTTATTTGCTGTTTGCCTTACTCCCTCAGGAAATTCGCTTTACAGCGAATTTCCAGCTCCCTCTTAGAGGGAGCCTTTTGGGTGCGTTTTACAAACTCTTACATTAAGCCTGCCCTGAAAGGGGAGGTGGGTTTCGCGTAGCGAAAGCCGGAGGGGTTATAAAGCGGCTCATTGCTCTTTGTTTATCTCAACCCCTCAGTCTCACTTCGTTCGACAGCTCCCCGGCCGGGGCGCCTTTTGGCATATAATCTTTTACTCTCCCGCCCGTGGCAGCAGCTCTCTCGGCCCTTTGCCAAGGTAGCGCAGCACGAACACGAGCGTTCCGGCGATGAACAGCCCCAGCGCGGCAAGGCAGGTGAGCAGGCTTACTTTTGCATCCGCGCCGAGCGCAAATTCAACTTCAACTTGCGTACTTTCGGCAAGGTATGCGCTGAAGGCTAAGAACTCCTCAGGAGTTTGGTTGGCATTGGCCATTATGCTCTCGCCTACGCTTGCGGTCAGAGCATGCCCTATTGCCGCACCTATAAGCGCACCGGTCACGGCAATTATCAATGCGCTCAGCATAACCGCGGCGAAGGCTCTCGCCTTGCTGCAACCGAGTAAGCGCATTGTGCCTATGCTCTGCTTCTGCGACTGTGCATAGAAGAACGCCAGAAGTAATGCAGCTATTACCAACAGCGAGGATGACAGTATAAGCAGCAGCTCCGCCGTGCCGGAAAGTGCTTCCAAGCTGGGCTGTATTCTCGAATAGCCTTGGTCGTAGAATGTGAACCTCGCTTCGTAGTCTCCCTGCTTCGCTCCTGTTATGCCAAGCTCGTTCATGCGCTCTATGAACGGCTCGATCTTGCCGTTCTCCAGCCATATGGTCAGCAGCGCGCCCGTGACAGGTCTGTCCTCCTCGGCAGGGGCATTCTCGAGCGACTTTTCGGGGATATAGATTGTGTTCCAGGGGACGGATATCGCGGCCTCGGATATGGTCGAGCTGCCTGTCATTGGCCGCACGTCGTATATGCCGACAACCTCGTATTCGCCGCTGTCGAAGAAGTGATTGGGGGAGGTGTAGGTGTAGCGGGGGCTGAGCTGCGCCCCCATCTTCGTGGCATTAGTAAAATAATGAAATTCATAGAAATTAAAATCTATTTTAGAGCCGATTTTCCAGCCCTGTGTTCTGGCTAAATCTTTACTTATCATGCAAACTTTACTGCCCGAGCAATATTCTTCTTCAGATATGACACGGCCATCTTTTATATACATATTACCTAAATTGAATGCAGGAATGCCCGTGACATCGTTGGTTGTCATCACGCCGAATGAACGGGCATTTATATAGTATGCTCTGCCTATGTTATTAAATTTTTCAAGTAACTCCGGGTTTTTCTTTACTTCCTCATATTTTTGAAGCCAGAATGGTTGTTCGGCTGTGCCAAAAACAAAAGCCGTTTCCATTCCGTGTAAGGTCTTTAAACTGTAATAATACTTACAATTGCCATATAAATGGTCTCTCTCAAATGTTATACTGCTTGTTTTATATTTGCTATCCTCATCCTTATTGCTTTCACAATAAACAGAGATCGAAGCAATATATTCGGTATCTGGTTCCAAATAAATATACGCTCCATCATAATAAAGCTGATCAAGCTTATCACTGTAATCAAACTCTCTGTCCAATGAGAAGTTATCGGTATTCATGTTCATTATTAACTTTGAATTTCTTTCATAGCCGGAACCTGTTTTGTACCTGTACGAAAAAAGGTCCACGGCATCACTCTGTATTTCTATTTTATATTTGCCATGCTGTGTGTATATCTCACCCGAAACGTACCCGGCCTGCACATAAAACTTATTATTCTTTAATAATTCCTCATTATCCAAGCCATATGTTCCGTCAGGATGCTTTATTAGATTGTCTTCACTTGTTATTTTGAATTTTATTATATCACGCAAAAATATAGGTATTCTCTCATCACGGCTGAGAGCTACATTGCTTTCACTATATGCACCGTATCTCGCCCGCAGATCGTACTTTATTACGCTTGGAGCATTGACTATCGGCTCTAAATCGTAGTTATAGACCGTAGTCGCATGATAGCCGGCGTAATTGCTATTTATCGTATTTTCAACAATGTGTCCGGTTAAATCCACATCCGCGTATAATTCCATTACGGCGATAGTCGTGTACGCTTCGTCCGCAAGCTTTAAGTTATACATGCTGTTTGCATATAAGTTCAGACTTACGCAGAAAAAAGCCGTAAGAATTACCAATACCATAAAATATAGTATTGTACGCAAAGGCTTGCGGAAAAGCTGGCGCAGGTGCATGGATAGCATAGAGAGAAAATCCTTTCGTTTGTTTACTGTTCACTTGCAGGCCGAACATGGCCAAGTCCTAAAAGTTAACGCTTCAATGGTTTTAAGGATTCCAACGGGTTACTTATACACGGCATCCGCGTAAGCTTACTATAACATGAATATGCCGGCATGTAAAGGAAGAAGCGGGCATCACGCCCGGCCGTCTTGCTTTCCGCCCTTTGGCGGTGGTATAATTAAATCAACAGAACATACAGCAACGCCGTGGCTTCGGGCGAAACCCGAAGATCAACAAGGGAAGTCGGGTGAAAAACCCGCGCTTGCATTGGATTTTTTGCAAGCTGTAAGCGTTGAGCGGATGCGTACAAAAGGGGCGCTTTGCCCGGTCATTGGGAAACCGAGAAGGCTTACGCAGCCGCGCAGGCACGGGCGGATTTCGCCGCGCCGTATTCGCAAGCCAGAAGACCTACGAACGTTTTATTCTCCGCGCAAAATGCGCGCGCAGAATATTGTTTTAATGTGCATTATACGCGGCAGTTTTGAAACTTTTGCAGAACTGCCGCTTCACTTTTTATAAAGGTGCGTTGCGGAAAGGAATAATATGGAACACGGGGCGAAGGTGCGCGCGAGGTACTTTGCGGCGCTGCATCCGTCCGTATGCATGGCGTATTTCGTGGCGGCGATAGGGCTTACGCTGGCCTGTTCGCATCCGGCAGCGGCGGCGCTTTCGCTGGCGGGCGGCACGGCGTTCAGCACACTGCTTCGCGGCGGGAAGGAAACGGCGAATACTTACAAATTCGTGCTGCCGATGTTTTTGCTGATAGCAATAGGCAATCCGCTGTTCAATCACCGCGGCGCAACTATGCTTTTTATGCTGTTCGATCAATGGATAACGCTTGAGGCGATATGCTACGGGCTTGTGTCCGCATGCACGCTCAGCGCGATAATAGTTTGGTTCGCGTGCTATCAGCAGGTTATGACGAGCGATAAGTTTTTGTATCTGTTCGGCAACGTTGCGCCAAATACCGCCCTGCTGATAACCATGACGCTAAGGTTCATACCAAAGCTTAAAAAAGATGCGGCGGACATAGCCGCGGCGGAAACAATGCTAAACGGCAAGCCGCAGCGCCTTACGCAAAAGCTTGGCGCGGTGATGCGCAGACTTTCTGTATTGCTTACAATGAGCATGGAAGCGGCGGTAGAAACGGCGGATTCCATGCGCGCGCGCGGCTATGGAGAGGCGCGGCGCACAACGTTCCATCTGTTCAGGTTTGATACGCGAAGCGCGGCCATAATGGCGGCTGTGCTGTCGCTTGCGGCGGTGTGTACGGCGGGCAGGATATACGGCTACGGATACATGGAATTCTACCCACGCATATATGCGCTTGATACGGACGCGGGCGGCGCGGCGATGCTTGCGGCGTATGTGGCGGTTATGTTCATGGGGGCGATTTTGGAGATGAAGGAGGCAGCGGTATGGCGCTCGTGCGGATTGACGGAATAAACTTTACATATGCGGGCGCAAAGGGACCCGCGCTTATCGATGCATCGCTTGAAATAAACGAAGGCGAATACGTGCTGCTGACCGGCGCGTCCGGCTGCGGCAAAACAACGCTTATACGCCAAATAAAGCCGGAGCTTACCCCCGCGGGTACGCGGGAGGGCAGCATAACATACGATGGAGTGGCGATAGAGAGCCTCAACACAAGGCGCGCCGCGGCGGAGATAGGCTTTGTTCAGCAGAATCCGGATAACCAGATAGTTACGGACTATGTTTGGCACGAACTTGCATTCGGCCTTGAATGCATGGGGCTGAGCGTTGGGGTGATACGGCGGCGCGTGGCGGAAATGGCGGCGTTTTTCGGCATGGAAAGCTGGTTTCGGAGCAAAACATACGCCCTTTCCGGCGGACAGAAGCAGCTTTTGAACCTTGCGGGCGCGCTTGCGATGGACCCGCGGCTGCTTATATTGGATGAACCCACCGCCATGCTCGATCCGCTTGCCGCGCGGGAGCTGCTGGACGCTGTGGGCAGAATAAATAAGGAACTGGGCGTTGCGGTGCTCATAACCGAGCACAGGCTGGAGCAGGTGCTCCCGGCGGCGGATAAGATAGCCGTAATGGAGCGCGGGCGCATAATAAGCCAAGGCGAGCCGCGTGAGACGGTGCGCAACCTTTGCCGGAGCGGGGAGAGGGACAGGCTGTTCTTCGGCATGAGCGCGCCGGTAAGGATATTCGCCGCATTGGGGCGGGAGGAGCTGCCGCTTACCGTGCGCGATGCGCGGCTGGGGCTGAAGGATATGCTTGGCGATAAAAAGGCACAGCCGCTGAGTGTAGCTGCGCCGAAAATCAGCGCGGAGCCCGTGCTGAACGCGAAGGAGCTTTGGTTCCGCTATGATGCAAAGGGCGCGGATGTGCTGCGCGGGGCGGATATATCGCTTTGTGAAGGGGAACTTATGTGCCTGCTGGGCGGCAACGGCGCGGGCAAAAGCACGTTGCTTTCGGTGCTGTGCGGGCTAAACAAAGCCTACCGCGGCAAGGTGAAACTGGATAATGGCAAAAAGCTATGCATGCTGCCGCAGAACGCGCGCACGCTGTTCACGGCGGATACTGTGCTGGGGGAGCTTATGGATGCTTCCGACGGGGACGAGGCGCGCGCAAAGGCAATGGCGGAGCGGCTTGAGCTGAGCGGGCTTTATGATTCGCACCCGTATGACCTTTCCGGCGGGGAAACGCAGCGCCTTGCCATAGGCAAGCTGCTGCTGAGGGACGCGAACGTGCTGCTGCTGGACGAGCCTACAAAGGGGCTTGACGCATATGCAAAGCTTCAGCTTGCAAATATGCTTAAAGGTCTTTGCAAGGAGGGCGCAGCTATATTGGCCGTTACGCACGACGTGGACTTCGCCGCGCAGTACGCGGACGAATGCGCAATGATGTTCGACGGGGGCATAATATCGCGCGGGGAGCCGCATGAGTTCTTCGGCGGGAACAGATTTTATACAACCGACGCCAACCGCATAGCGGGGGACGTTGCGCCGGGCTGCATAACAAGCGGGGAGGTTGCTTCGCAATGCAAAAAACTGCTGCAATGAAGCGCGCCGGTGCTGTGATGGGCGTTACGATAGCGGTGCTGTGCGTGCTGCTTGTCGCGTTTTCGTATTATCATGCCACAAGGGCCACGATAAGCCCATACGGGGAGCTGAGCCTTTGGGACACGATAGTAATGAATTCGGACATAATAATGGGGCTGGTGTTCCTTGCTGCGTGCAGCGTGCCGTTCTTTCTTAAATTTGAGCGCAGGAAGCCGCGAGCGCGGGAAATGGTGCCGCTATCGGTTATGGCGGCGCTGGGCGTTGTGGGGCGGACGGTGTTTCAGCTTATACCGCTGCCCAATTTCAAGCCAGTGTCGGCAATTGTTATAATCACGGCCGTTGCGTTCGGGCCGGAGGCGGGCTTTATGACGGGCGCACTCACGGCGTTCGTTTCCAATTTTATATTTGGGCAGGGGCCGTGGACGCCATGGCAGATGTTCTGCTGGGGCATGATAGGCTTTGTTGCTGGGCGGCTGCAAAAATCGGGCTTTTTTGGGCGCGAAAAGCCGCGGCGGCACTTTGCTTCGCCTGTGTGGGACACCCTATGCCCCGCGAACACATCGCGCGGGGATATGCTGCACTATGCGCGTGGCATAAGTGAGCGCGCATCGTTCCGCCTGTGCATGTTCGGGCTGCTTTCGGGCTTCGGCTACGGGTGGGTTATGAACCTTTATTACATAATAGGCTACATAAACCCAATAACCTGGCAAAGCGTTGCCGCGGCGTATGCTTCAAGCTTTTTCTTCGACCTGAGCCACGGCGTATGCACGTTCCTTGTGCTTTGGGCGCTCGGCACGCCATGGATAAAAAAGCTGAACCGCGTAAAGGTAAAATTTGGGCTGGAGGTTACGGCATAGGCGCCCGCAGCTCGCGGCCGGTGTTTATTATAACTATTGCAGCGGCCGCGAACGTTATTATGATGCACCCCTGTCAACTGATGGCATTACATATTCACACAAATAATATATAATATATAAACCGAATAAAACGATAATAAGTAGACACGATTCAAAATATAAATTGGTCATTTTCTGTTGCATATTCTATAATATTTTCTGTCAGGACATAATGATTTTACTGTTTTGACATGAACTATTATTTTTTATAGGGAGATATCACGAAAATGAAAAAGGTAAACTGGATCGTGGTCATAGCCGGTGCGCTGGTAGGTCTTGCCGCCGTGCTGCTCACCGCGCTCGGCAACCCCGCCAACATGGGCTTCTGCATAGCCTGCTTCCTCAGGGACATAGCCGGAGCATGCAGCCTGCACGGCGCGGCGAAGGTGCAGTATGTGCGCCCCGAAATAATCGGCCTTGTGCTGGGTTCCTTCATAATGGCGCTCATTAAGGGCGAGTTCCGCGCAAAGGGCGGCAGCTCCCCGGCTACCCGCTTCGTGCTGGGCGCGTTTGTAATGATAGGCGCCCTTGCGTTCCTCGGCTGCCCGCTGCGTATGGTCATCCGTCTCGGCGGCGGCGATCTTAACGCGCTCGTGGCCCTTATCGGCTTCACAATCGGCATATTCATCGGCGTGCAGTTCATGAAGCGCGGCTTCTCGCTCAGGCGTAATTACACCCTTGGCGTTACCGAAGGCACCATCCTCCCCGCGCTCATGCTCGGCCTGCTTATTCTTGTTGTCGCCGTGCCTTCGCTGTTCAAGTTCAGCGAAGCCGGCCCCGGTTCCAAATTTGCGCCGTTCTTTGCAGCGCTTGGCATAGCGCTTGTAGTCGGCGCGCTGGCGCAGAGGAGCCGCCTTTGCATGGTTGGCGGCATCCGCGACGGCATAATGTTCGGCGATTTCAAGCTGCTCTATGGCTTTGTGGCCATATTCGCGGTGGTGCTTGTCGGCAATATTATAACGGGGCATTTCAACCTTGGCTTCTCCGGTCAGCCCGTTGCCCATAGCGATCACGTTTGGAATCTCCTCGGCATGCTTCTTGTCGGTTGGGGCAGCGTCCTGCTCGGCGGCTGCCCGCTCAGGCAGCTCATACTTGCCGGCGAGGGCAACAGCGACAGCACCGTTACCGTATTCGGCATGATAACCGGCGCGGCGTTTGCGCATAACTTCGGCCTTGCCGGCGTTGCCGCGAGTGCCGATGCTGCGGGCGGCGTACCCACCGCGGGCAGGATAGCGGTAGTGATAGGCATAGTGTTCGTGCTTGCCATATCGCTGCTGAATATGCCCAAGAAGGCGGACGCGTAATTTTGTATTTGACATCAGCAAAGGAGTAAAGTTATGATAGACGCAAGAGGACTTGTTTGCCCCATGCCCGTTGCAATGGTGCAGAAAGAGGTCAAAGCTAACGCTCCCAAGGAAGTTGAAGTGATGGTAGACGATCAGTGCGCGGTTGAAAACATAACCCGCTACGCCACCAACGCAGGCTATGCCGTGAGCGTGGATAAGGAAGGAACGGATTACCGTTTGACGCTTAAAAAGTGAACGATTATATAGCCACATTCCATACCCATCTTGCCGCCATAATGGCGCACCGCGCGCTTAGCGCGCTGAATATAAGCGCAAGGATGATGCCCGTGCCGCGTGCGCTGAGCTCTTCCTGCGGAACGTGCGTGCGGTACAGCGCGGAGGATGCAAATACCCAAGCCATGGGCGAAGACTGCGAAAGCGTTTTCATGGTGCATCAGGGCAAGAAGGAGGAATACGAGCTTATCTATTCGCAGGAGTAATGCCCGCGGCACTTCCATACTCGGCAAAAAGCTGATATAATGATATCAGCTAAAGCTGAAAGGAAACTGAGCGGCATGAACAAAAGCTTATTGAGAGACATACCTAAGGTGGACGATCTTTTAAGGTCGCCCACCTTAGCGCATTTATTCGCCGATGCGCCCCGCGTGAGCGTTACCGAAGCGCTGCGCGAGGAGCTGGATAATATAAGGAAGAATATACTTGACGGCGCGCTTGACGCGCTGCCCTGCACAGAGGATATACTTTCATCCGCGGCGGAGCGCGCGCGGCTGAAGTCCCGCCCCAGCCTTAGGGGAGTTATAAACGGCACGGGCGTTGTGCTGCATACCAATCTTGGCCGCGCCTGCCTTGCAAGGGAAGCCGTGGATGCGGTAATAAACGCGGCTATGGGGTATTCAACCCTTGAGTACGACGTGGCCTCCGGCTCCCGCGGGGAAAGGTATTCCCATGTGGAGCGGCTGCTAAGCCGCCTTACGGGCGCGGAGAGCGCAATGGTGGTAAACAACAACGCGGCGGCGGTGCTGCTCATACTTTCGGCCCTTGCCAAGGGGGGCGAGGTAATAGTCAGCCGCGGGGAGCTGGTTGAAATAGGCGGCAGCTTCCGCGTGCCGGAAATAATGGAAAGCTGCGGGGCGAAGCTTAGGGAAGTTGGTACCACCAACAAAACCCACCTTGCCGATTACGAGCGCGCCATTGGCGAAGATACCCGCGCCGTAATGAAGGTGCATACCAGCAATTACCGCATTGTGGGCTTTACCGAAACCGTAACGCGGGAAGAAATGGGCGAACTTGCGCATAGGCATAACTTGCCGTTTATAGAGGACCTTGGCAGCGGCTGCCTGTTTGATTTGAACAGGCTTGGCATACGCGATGAACCAACCGTGCAGGAATGCGTGCGCGCGGGGGTGGACGTGCTGTCCTTCTCTGGCGATAAGCTTCTCGGCGGGCCGCAGGGCGGCATAATAGTTGGCAAAAAGGAATATATAGACATGCTTAAAAAGCATCCGCTCACAAGGGCTATGCGCGTGGATAAGATGACGCTTGCCGCCCTTGAAGCCACGCTCAGGTGCTATGATGAGCAGCGCGAGTTTGATGCTATACCAACGCTCAATATGCTCGGCGCGGACGCGGATGCGCTCAGGGCGAAGGGCGAGAAGCTTTGCCAAAGGCTTAATGCCATAGGTGCGCATGCCCAGTGCGTTCCCGTGCGGGATCAGGTTGGCGGCGGCAGCGTGCCCATGCAGCTGCTTGACGCATACGCCGTGGCAATAGAGCTTGACGGCATATCCCCCGAAAGGCTGGAAAAGTATATGCGCCTTGGCGAGCCGCCCATAATAGGCCGCATTGACCACGCAAGGTATCTTTTGCATATGCGCACGATAGCGGAAAGCGAATTCGATACTATAGAGAAGGCGATAGCGGAGGCTATGGCATGAAGCACGTTATAATAGGCACCGCGGGCCATGTTGACCACGGCAAGACAGCGCTTATAAAGGCGCTCACCGGCATAGAAACCGACCGCCTGGCGGAGGAGAAAAAGCGCGGCATAACAATAGAGCTCGGCTTTGCGCACATTGAATGGCCGGACGGCACGCAGGCGGGCATAGTGGACGTGCCGGGGCACGAAAAGTTCATAAAGAACATGCTTGCGGGTGCGGGCGGAATAGACCTTGCAATGCTTGTGGTTGCGGCGGACGAAGGCTTCATGCCGCAGACGGTGGAGCATCTTAACATACTTACGCTGCTGGGCATAAAGGACGGCCTTATAGTCATAACCAAGAAGGACATGGTGGACGAAGAATGGCTGGACATGATAAAGCAGGACGTGAAGGAGCGCGCGAAGGGCACCTTCCTTGAAGGCAAGCCCATAATGTGCGTTTCGGCATACACGGGCGAAGGCATCGCGGAGCTGAAGGAAGAGCTTTATAAGCTGGTCAGCAAGGCAGGCGAAAAGAATATGCGCGCCGCGTTCAGGCTGCCTATAGACCGCGTTTTCTCCGTGGATGGCTTCGGCACGGTTGTTACGGGCACGCTTATCGAGGGCAGCATGAATGAAGGCGATGCGGCGGAGCTGGTGCCGAGCGGTGCGGAAACGCGAATAAGGAATCTTCAGGTCCATGGTAATACGGTAAAAACGGCGTATGCGGGCCAGCGCGTTGCTGTGAACCTTGCCGGACTTAAAAAGACGGACGTACAGCGCGGGGACTGCGTTGCCAAGCCTAATACCGTGCGCGTATCAAGAATGCTGGACGTTAAGCTGATGAACCTTAAAAACTCCGGCCGCGTTATAACAAACGATATGCAGGTGCATCTTTACCACGGCTCTGCCGTAATGCTGGCCAAGGTGGTGCTGCTTGAGCGGGACGCGCTGGAACCTGGCGAAAGCGGCTATGCGCAGCTGAGGATGACGGAACCGATAGCATCGAAAAACGGCGACAGGTTTGTTATCCGCTTCTATTCGCCGCTGGAAACGATAGGCGGCGGCGTGATACTGGACGATGCGCCCATGAAGCATAAGCGCAACGTGCCCTCCATTATAGAGGCGCTGAAGATAAAAGAAGGCGGCAGCGCGGCGGACAGGGTGCTGCAGCTTATTGACGAGGCGGGCATGGCCCTGCCCACGGCGGCAAAGCTGAACGCCAAGCTGAATATAGACGCGGAGGAGCTTTCCGCGGAACTGAGCGAACTTACGGACTCCGGCCGTGCTGTGGAGCCGATAGAGGGGCGCTACATATCCTCACGCGCGCTCGATGCGGCGGCGGACGGCGCAAAGGCTGCGCTTAACGCATACCATAAGCAGAACCCACTGCACGCCGGCATGAAGGCGGCGGAGCTTAGGCAGAAGGCGTTCAAAAATACGGAACAGGCCGCGGCGGATGCCATAATAGCCGAACTGTGCCGCGAGGGCGCGATAAAGCGCGCGGGCGAACGCTATGCGGACGCGGATTTTGAAATACACTATACAAAGAAGCAGACCGCCATACGCAAGAAGCTGCTGGATTATTATCAATCCGCGGGCATAGAGCCGGCCACGGTGGACGAGGTGATGGGCACGTTCCAAATGAACGAGCGCAACGATTTCAAGCAGGTGCTCGACAGCGTTGTCAGCGGGGGAGACATAGTTATGCTCACGCCGCAGATATGCTATTCGCGCGAATCATACAAAAAAGCGTGCGACGCTGCGAAGGCGCACTTTGCCGAGCACGATACAATTACCCTTGCCGAATTCCGCGACGCCATGTCAACTTCAAGGAAGTATGCGTTGGCCGTGCTTGAATATTTTGATAAGAACGGAATAACCCGCAAGGATGGCGATTTTCGCAAGCTTAACAGGGGCTTTGGCGAATAAGCGCACAATTAGTGCTTGCTAAAGCGAATATGTGCATGCTATAATAGCCGAACGTATGGGAGTAGATGGGTGCTGGTGTGCCCCGCGGTCTTCAAAACCGTTGCAGGTGGTGAGGAGCTGCCCAGGTGGGTTCGATTCCCACATACTCTCGCCAACGGGAACCGGAGCGGCAGCGCTGCTCCGGTTTTTGTGCATTTCAACCCCTCAGTCAAACCTTTGGTTTGCCAGCTCCCCGGCCGGGGAGCCTTTTGGCATTGTGCAAGCACCACCCAAAAGCTGTCCCCGTTTACGGGGAAAGTGTCGCGGCGCAAGCCGTGACGAAAGGGGAACGGCTCGGAGATGCCACGCTGTTTTAGCATTCCCCCTCAGTCTCACTTCGTTCGACAGCTCCCCCGCAGGCGGTGGCGCCTTTTGGTGCAGTATAAACTCAAGGCCAAAAGCCTCCCTGTCGAGGGAGGTGGATTTTGCGAAGCAAAAGACGGAGGGAGTTTGCCTGCCCTGAAAGGGGAGGTGGATGCGAGTGAAACGAGCAGACGGAGGGGTTGCATCGAGGTTGCTCTTGTTTACGCCAACCCCTCAGTCAGCTACGCTGACAGCTCCCCGTAAAGGGGAGCCTTTTGGGTACCGTCCCCCCGAATGCACGCGCCCGATATCCCGCAAATTATCGCTTATATGCTTAAACTAACTTCAATATCATGTTTTTCAATAGTAATGCCGATTTATATTGACAATTTAATGATAATAGGCTATCTTATAACCATACGGAGGGGACTCTGTATGAAGGAAATAAATAGTTTCGGATGACGATTGCAGGAGATGCGCCCAAGGCCGTGTGGCAGAAGGGCGAGCCGAAGGAATAAGCGCAGTGTAAGGCCGAATCTGCGCGAATATCTCAGGCAAAGGGACTGTAATCTGACGAACTCTGGAAAGCGAACAGCACCGAAGGCGCAACCCGCCGCGAGACGGGGAATCTCTCAGGTTGGATACAGAGTCTGGCACGGGTATTAAGTATGCCGTATGCCGACTCTATTTTTATCGGTCTGATTGACAAGATATAATCAATCAAATCGGGAGCCGGAACGGGGAAAGGCGGGCAGTCAAGCATGAAGAACGGACGGGATTTTATGATAGTGACCAATAATCCCTTGGTCGAAAAAGTGCTCAGCAAGTACTATGAAGTCCGTTACCTGCCCGAGGAGAACTATCGCGCTATACTGATAACGGTGCGGGATCTGGTGTATGCGGGGCATAAGCTCTATACGCATCCGCTTTCCGGCAGCGTAAAGCCGAACGAAACTCCTTATAAGTCCGTTGTGGTCTCAAAGGTTCCGCATAAGATGAACGCGGACGAGGCCGCAATAATATCCAACTGCGTTGAGGCGTATGATAAATTCACCCCGCGCAACAGGATGCTGAGCGATAAGGTGCTCGGGGACTTTCAACTAATCGACTATACCCTGCTGTGCGGCGCCGTGGATTACGACGCGGCGGCGGGTCTTAGTAAACTGGATAACCAAATATAACCATGCAAAAAAAGAAGGAGGAGGTGTTCGATTTGAAATTGGAATTGGGCTTTATAGAGATCAAGGACATTCAATTTTCAAACGAATCCAAGGTTGAAAACGGAACGCTTTTCGTAAACGCCGATGACGTCAAGGCCTTTGTTTATGAGGATGACGACGTAAAGGCTTGCGTAAAATCCGTGTGCTTTGACATTGCAAAGCCCGGCGAGAGCGTTCGCATTACCCCTGTTAAGGACGTTATCGAGCCCCGCGTAAAGGTAGAGGGCCCCGGCGGCGAGTTCCCCGGCGTTATAGCCAAGGTGGACACCGTTGGTTCCGGCAAGACCCATGTCCTGCGCGGCATGGCGGTCGTCACTGCCGGCCCCATCGTTGGCTTCCAGGAGGGCATCATCGATATGACCGGCCCCGGTGCGGAGTACACTCCGTTCTCCAAGCTCCTTAACCTCGTAATGGTCTGCACCCAGGTTGAGGGTGTGCATCAGCACGAGTATGAGCATGCCGTGCGTATCGCCGGCCTGCGTGCCGCCACCTTTATCGGTGAGCTCGGCCGCAACGTGACCCCCGACGAGACCAAGGAGTTTGAAACCCTCGGTATCCGCGAAGGTCTTGAAAAGTACCCCAATCTGCCCCGCGTTGGCTATGTCCACATGCTGCAGAGCCAGGGCCTGCTGCACGACACCTATGTTTACGGCGTAGATGCCAAGCGCACCCTGACCACCATCATTTACCCCACTGAGACGATGGACGGCGCTATCATAAGCGGTAACTGCGTTTCCGCCTGCGATAAGAACACCACCTATCATCATCAGAATAACCCCGTCGTTGCCGATCTGTTCGAGCAGCACGGCAAGACCCTGAATTATGTTTGCAACATAATCACCAACGAAAACGTCTACTTGGCCGACAAGCAGCGTTCCTCCGACTGGAGCGCCAAGCTGTGCCGTCTGCTGGACCTTGACGGCGTTATCGTGAGCCAGGAAGGCTTCGGCAACCCCGATACCGACCTGATCATGAACACCAAGAAGATCGAGCAGGTTGGCGTAAAGACCACCATCATCACCGACGAATACGCCGGTCAGGATGGCAAGAGCCAGTCCCTGGCCGATGCCGATCCTCTGGCTGACGCGGTCGTCACCGGTGGTAACGCCAACATGGTTATCGAGCTGCCCAAGCTGGACAAGGTTATAGGCACCCTCGATTACGTTGACAAGATCGCTGGCGGTCACGCCGGTTCCCTCAGGCCCGATGGCAGCATCGAGGCGGAGCTGCAGGTAATCACCGGCGCCACCAACGAAATGGGCTTTAACTGCCTCAGCGCCAGGTAAGGCTCAGAAAGGAGAAACAGAACATGAGTTATCGTGTAGTACACTATATTAACCAGTTCTTCGCCCAGATCGGCGGCGAGGAAATGGCTCATATCGCTCCTGAGCTCAGGGAAGGCGCCGTTGGCCCCGGTACTGCGTTTGACGCAGCATGGAACGGTGAAGCCAAGATAGTCAACACTATCATCTGCGGCGACTCTCACTTTGCCGAGCATGAGAAGGAATCCAAGGCCCAGATTCTTGCTTGGGTCAAGGAAATCAATCCCGATCTGTTCATCGCTGGTCCCGCGTTCAACGCCGGCCGTTACGGCTATGCCTGCGCCAACATCGCACTGGCCGTAAAGGAAGAGCTGGGCATCCCCGTGCTCACCGGTATGTACGAGGAGAACCCCGGTGCCGACCTGAAGGACAAGGTCCTCATCGTCGCTACCACCAACAACGCCGCCGGTATGCGTAAGGCTGCCCCCACCATGGCCAAGCTTGCCATGAAGCTGATGAAGGGCGAAAAGCTGGGCGCTTCCTGCGAAGACGGTTACATGAACAACGGCATCCGCGTCAACTTCTTCGAGAAGGAGCGTGGTTCCAGGCGCGCTGTGAAGATGCTGCTCAACAAGCTTGCTGACAAGCCCTTCACTACCGAGTATCCCATGCCTTCGTTCGACCGCGTTGCCCCCAATCCCGCCGTTAAGGATCTGAGCCATGCCGTTGTCGCGCTGTGCACCAGCGGCGGTATCGTCCCCAAGGGTAACCCCGATCATATAGAGTCCTCCTCCGCTTCCCACTATGGCGAATACTGCATAGCGGGTGTTGAGAACCTGACTCCCGATAAGTACGAGACCGCTCACGGCGGATACGATCCCGTATACGCCAACGAGGATCCCGACCGCGTACTGCCCGTCGACGTCATGCGCGAATTCGAGCGCGAAGGCAAGATCGGCAAGCTGCATGATTACTTCTACACCACCGTCGGTAACGGTACTGCCGTTGCCAACGCCAAGAAATTCGCTGCTGAGTATGCTCAGAAGCTGAAGCAGGCCGGTGTTAACGCTGTAATCATGACCTCGACCTGAGGCACCTGCACGCGTTGCGGTGCAACGATGGTTAAGGAAATCGAAAGGGCCGGTATCCCCGTGGTTCACGTGTGTACCGTTACCCCCATCTCCATGACGGTCGGCGCGAACAGGATAGTTCCCGCTATCGCCATACCTCACCCCCTGGGTAACCCCGCCCTCACTCCGGAGGAAGAATACAACCTCCGCAAGAAGATAGTCAACCGCGCCCTCGAAGCGCTGACTACCGAAGTTAAGGATCAGACCATTTTCGAGGTTTGATCGTAAACTGAAACGGGGCACTTAAACCGAACTCACGTCCCGCGGCCCGTAACAGGGCCGCGGGCGGAGAAATAAATGATTCGGAGCGAAGAATATGAGCAAGATCTATGACGTGATAGTCCTTGGCGCGGGTCCTGCGGGATTGACTGCCGGTCTGTATGCCGGCCGCGCACGCCTCAGCACACTTATTATCGAAAAAGGCCAGGATGGCGGCCAGATTGCCATCACCAATGAAATTGAAAATTACCCCGGCGCACAGCTTGAGGGCGAATCAGGCCCCAGCCTTATCGCCCGCATGACGAAGCAGGCCGAAAAGTTCGGCGCAGAGCGTGCGCGCGATTCTATAAAGAGCGTTGAGCTCACGGGCGATGTTAAAAAGCTCGTCGGCACCAAGGGCGAGTATTATGCCAAAACCGTTATACTGGCCACCGGTGCTTTCCCCCGCCCCATAGGCTGCAAGAACGAAGGCAAGTTCGTTGGCAAGGGCATTTCCTTCTGCGCCACTTGCGACGCCGCTTTCTTTGAAGGCATGGAAGTTTACGTTGTCGGCGGCGGCGATGCGGCCGTTGAAGAGGCAATGTACCTGACCAAGTTTGCCCGTAAGGTTACCATTATCCACAGGCGCAACGAGCTGCGCGCTGCTAAGTCCATACAGGAGAAGGCCTTCAAGAACGAGAAGCTGCACTTCATGTGGGACACCGTGGTTGACGAAGTAGATGGCGACGAGATACTGACCAAGATGGTAGTTAAGAACGTCAAGACCGGCGAACTGACCACCATAGAGGCTGACGAGGACGACGGAATGTTCGGCCTGTTCGGCTTCATAGGCCTGCTGCCCAACACCGCCCTGTACGAGGGTCAGGTGAATATGGAAAACGGTTACATTCCTACCGACGACAATATGCATACAAACCTTGACGGCGTATACGCTGCGGGCGACCTCCGCGTGAAGAGCCTGCGCCAGGTTGTGACTGCCGCTGCCGATGGCGCAATCGCTGCCATGCAGGCCGAAAAATACATTGCGGACCACAAGGAATAAGACTACTATATAAGCAAATAATCCAAGGAGGATATAACGATGCTGGAAGTTGATAAAAACACATTTGAAGCGGAAGTGCTTCAGGCCCCCGGTAAGGTGCTGGTAGATTTCTATGGCGACGGTTGCGTACCCTGCGCCGCCCTTATGCCCTATGTTCACGGTTATGCCGAGACCTATGGCGATAAGCTGAAGTTCTGCGCCCTTAACACCACCAAGGCCCGCCGCCTTGCTATCTCTCAGAAGGTTCTCGGCCTGCCCGTTATCGCTATCTACGAAAACGGCGAGATGATAGATTCCCTTGTTAAGGACGACGCAACCCCCGAAAACGTGGAGAACATGATAAAGAAGCATATCGGCTGATAAGTTATTTTAGCCTGTATGCCTTTTCCGCCGGTAAAACGGCACAAAATTTTTAGATAGAATGCCGAAAGGCTTCTATAAATAATGGAAAAGGAGGATGTGGCATGAGCATTTTAGCTGGCAAGAAGGTCATCATAATCGGTGACCGTGACGGCGTTCCCGGACAAGCTATCGAACTGTGCGCCAAGAGCGCAGGTGCAGATGTTGTCTTCTCCTCTACGGAGTGCTTTGTCTGAACGTCCGCCGGTGCAATGGATCTGGAGAACCAGAGGCGCGTAAAGTCCTTGGCCGAGCAGTATGGCCCCGAGAACATTGTTGTTCTTCTGGGTGCTGCTGAGGGCGAGGCTGCCGGTCTCGCTGCCGAGACCGTCACCAATGGTGACCCCACTTTCGCAGGTCCGTTGACAGGAGTCCAGTTGGGACTCAGGGTGTATCATGTGTGCGAGCCTGAAGTAAAGGCGGAATTCGATCCTGACGTATATAGCGAGCAGGTAGAGATGATGGAGATGGTTTTGGATGTTGACGATATAGTCAACGAAATGACCTCCGTCCGCGAACAGTACTGCAAGTATTAAGGCATTCACACGCGGGGCGCAGGCGTAAGCCCGCGCCCCGACCTTCCTATTTTGGGAAAAAGCAAATTGAGCGCGGTATGCGTTTTTTTGAAAAAGAAATATTATGTTGAAAGGATAGATGCAACATGAAGAGCGTAATCAAGGGTGCGGGTTACATACTCGTACATACCCCCGATATGGTCATCCATAACGGCACCACACAGACAACCGAGCGCATAGTTAATCCTGAGAGCGAGTACCTCAAGGAGCTGCCCAGTCATCTCCGCAGCTTTGAACAGGTACTTTCTTATTATCCCAACCAGGTTTATATTGGCAACGCCACCCCCGATGAGCTTGCCGAGATTCCCCAGCCCTGGCACGACAAGGAATGCCCCTGCCACGAGCGTTACGGCCAGTTCGGCCAGATGATGCCCCAGGAGGAGTTCCTGCTGCTGCTGCAGGCCTGCGACGTATTCGAGCTTGTTCAGCTGGACAAGAACTTCGTTGCCAAGCATCGCGCTCAGCTTGCCGCCAACCCCATAATCGACGAAAGCATCATGGCCCGCGTTAACGAGGGCGTGGACATTGCCGAGATAGAGCGCCTTGTTGCCGAGGAACATTCCGAAGGCCTGTATGATAACAACGTGCTGGTCGGCTGCGTAAACCGCGCGCACGATATAGACGTCAACCTTTCCGCGCACACCATGCTTGAAAACCTTGTCAGCAAGGCTTCCTGCGTAGTTGCCATACTCAGCGGCATAAAGAATGCCGGTATCAACAAGGAAGACGTTGAATACGTTATAGACTGCTGCGAAGAAGCTTGCGGCGATATGAACCAGCGCGGCGGCGGCAACTTTGCCAAGTCCGTTGCGGAAATAGCCGGCCTTAACGCCGCCACCGGTTCCGATACCCGTGGTTTCTGCGCAGGCCCCGCCCATGCCATGGTAGAGGCCGCTTCCCTGGTCGCTTCCGGCGCATACAAGACCGTTGTCGTCACCGCCGGCGGCTGCACCGCAAAGCTGGGCATGAACGGCAAGGACCATGTCAAGAAGGGCCTGCCCATTCTTGAGGACATGCTGGGCGGTTTTGCCGTAGTGCTGACCCAGGACGACGGCGTAAGCCCCGTTGTGGATCTTAGCATACTTGGCCGCCACACCGTAGGCACCGGCTCCGCGCCGCAGGCCGTTATAGGCAGCCTGGTCACCGATCCTCTGGAGAGGGCCGGTCTGAAGGTTACCGATGTTGATAAGTTCTCCCCCGAAATGCAGAACCCCGACATCACCAAGCCCGCCGGCGCAGGCGACGTGCCGCTGGCTAACTACAAGATGATAGCCGCATTGGCCGTAAAGCGCGGCGATATTCAGAAGAGCGAGCTTGCTTCCTTCACCAAGGAGCATGGCCTTACCGGTTGGGCGCCCACCCAGGGTCATATCCCCTCCGGCGTGCCTTACATCGGCTTTGCCCGCAACGATATCATGGCCGGCAAGATCAACCGCGTTATGATAATCGGCAAGGGTTCGCTGTTCCTTGGCCGCATGACCAACCTGTTTGATGGCGTATCCTTCGTTATAGAGGCGAACAAGGGCGAGAAAGCCGAAGCCGGCGTGAGCGAAGACGAAGTCAAGAAGATGATAGCCAAGGCCATGCGCGAATTTGCCACCTCCCTCATGGGGCAGGATGAATAAGGCAGGTGCGCAACATGGGCAGCATTGAAAAGATAATCGCGCAGTCATTCCTGAAGATGGCGGAAGGGCTTGAAACCGGCGCGTTCATGGACCGCCCGAAGATCGCCCTTACCGGCATGGGCAGCGAGCATGGCGAAGAAAACGCCATGGCTGCCGCCAAAATGGCTGCTAAGCGCGGCGTAGACGTGTACTATATCGGCACGCTCACCGCCGAAGGCGTAACCACCATCCCCGTGGCTAACGATGAAGAGGGCCACAAGAAGATGGAGGAGATGCTGAATAATCACGAGGTGGACGGCGCAGTTACCATGCACTATCCGTTCCCCATCGGCGTTTCTACCGTAGGCCGCGCCATAACTCCCGCCAAGGGCCGTGAAATGTTCATCGCCAACACCACCGGCACCTCCAGCTCAGACCGCATAGAGGGCATGATAAAGAACGCCGTTTCCGGCATTATCACCGCCAAGGCCTGCGGCGTAGCTAACCCCACGGTAGGTATACTGAACGTTGACGGCGCAAGGCAGACCGAGATGGCGCTCAACCAGCTTAAGGCCAACGGTTACGAGTTCACTTGGGCCGAGTCCGCCCGTGCGGACGGCGGCGCGGTGATGCGCGGCAACGACGTGCTGGAAGGCACGCCGGATGTACTGGTGACCGACTCGCTTACCGGTAACGTGCTTGTTAAGATGCTTGCCGCGTTCACCACCGGCGGCAGCTTTGAATCCACCGGCTTTGGCTACGGCCCCGGCATCGGCAAGGGCTACGACAAGCTTATCCTCATAATCAGCCGCGCTTCCGGTGCGCCGCTCATAGCGAACGCGCTGGAGTATGCAGCCGAGCTTGTTAAGGGCAAGGTGTTCGAAAAGGCGAATGAAGAATTTGCCAAGGCTGAAAAGGCCGGCCTGACCCAGATACTTGAGGCGCGCAAGGCAGCCGCCAAGCCCGCCGCTGCGGAAGAAAAGGTAGTCAAGCCCGCGGCAGAGCCCTGCACCGCTTCCATAGCGGGTATAGAGGTAATGGACCTTGAGGATGCCGCGCAGGCCCTGTGGAAAGAGGGCATCTATGCCGAAACCGGCATGGGCTGCACCGGTCCGCTGGTAATGATGAGCGAAGCTAACCACGCCCGCGCCCTTGAGATACTCAAGAAGGCCGGATACGTAGGCTAAGCTTTAAGGAGCAAAACAATGAAGGTAAACGATCTTATTCAGAAGTGCGAACGCGACCTGACCACCGCGGAAATAACCGACATGGTGGCCAAGGATAACCGCCAGGTGGATCTTATATTCGCCGAAAAGCGCACCGACGACGCGGGCTACCTCACATGGGACGCCGAAAACTGGACCAGCGTGGACGGCAAGCGTTTCATAGTGACTTACTCGCTGGATGGCCGCGTGCTCAACGAATACGGCACATACAATAAGTATGACATGAAGGGCGTATTCAAACCGGAGCAGGCGAAGGAAATCAGGCTGAACTAAAGGTCAATACGCAAGGGACATGGGGCTTACCCGTGTCCCTTTTATCTTGCAAAAAAAGTTGGGTTAAGGCGATTTTACCGTTGTACTGATAAAAATATATGATATAATAAATAAAAATCAAAGCGAAAGCGGGTATGAATATGGGTAAATTTGTTGTAAAGCAGACCAAAACCGGATTTAAGTTCGATCTGAAGGCCAACAACGGCGAAGTCATCGCGACATCAGAGGTATATACTACCGAGGCCGCCTGCATGAACGGGCTTGAGAGTGTGCGCAAGAACGCGGAAATAGCCCAGCTTGAGGATCAGACCGTTGAAAATTACGAAGCCAAGACACATCCCAAGTTTGAAATGTATTCCGACAAGGCGGGCGAATACCGCTTCCGTCTCAAGGCGCGCAACGGCGAAATAATTGCCGTGTCTGAAGGCTACAAGGCCAAGGTAAGCTGCATAGCGGGCATAGAGAGCGTGCATAGGAACGCGCCCACGGCGACGGTTGTTAAAAAGGTAGAGGAATAAGCAAAATGGATATCGATCTTAAAAAGCTGGACATAAATCAGCTTCTTGGCAAGGCCGAGGAACTGGCGAAGAAAATAGGCGCGGACAAGAAGCTGCTTGAAAGCTTCACCAAGGAGCCTGTGAAAACGCTTGAATCCAAGCTTGGCATAGACCTGCCCGATGAGCAGATAAACAAGCTGGCGGACGCCATAAAGGCCAAGCTCGACCTGGACAAGGCCGGCGATATAATAAGCGGCATAGGCAAGCTGTTCGGCTAAAAATATTGGAAACGGGCGGAGGGGCGAAGGCGGGTGGTCATAAGACGGTTTCATTCCCGGCAGTAATGTCTGCCCGGAATGTTATTGCATATATTAAAGCCATATGATACCATCAGTTGATAAGGACACACAAGGTTTTAGGGGCCAAATAGCACGGCATAGCTGTGTCGTCCTCATTTGAAAGACCTCTGGTATTCCTGCATTCGTCCTCCTTGCTCTGCCATACTCTTTTACTCCTAAAACTCAAAGACCCTAAAGGAATTGCTTTGCGGGCAATCCAAGGCCGAGGAGCGCAGTACTACTGGAGGTAATTCAAGTGACGAGAACGCAGGAGTGTCCCAAAGCAAACCTTTAGGGCTTGTGTGCTCTTGTCAACTGATGGTAGCTTTAAACAAAGCAATAAGTCGAAATGATAAGATAGGCAGGGTCTAACATGCCAGCAATTCAGTTAAAGGCGATGACGCGAGAACTATGTCACGAGCTGTACAAGCATTGGACGAATGATGCGTCTATCTATATGGATATGCACCTGTTTCAGCCCTATGTTTATGACGAAGCTGCGGTAAACCGATATTTTGATATGAAGGGGCAGGACGCTTCACGCAGACTGTTTGCGATCATGCTTGGTGATAAGGTGATTGGGGAATTGCAATTGAAGCAGATCGACCATGATAAAAAAGAATGTTCCCTGAGTATCCATATGCAAAACGACGCGGTGAAGGGAAAGGGATACGGAACGCAGGCAGAACGTTTGGCGGTAAAAACCGCCTTTGACGAGTTGGGAATGGCTGCGGTAAACGCAGATACCATCAGGAAAAATACCCGGAGTCAGCATGTGCTGGGAAAGGTAGGCTTTCGCTTTGTCGGAGAAGATGAAGCATTCAAATACTACCGTATCGAGCAGTAAACTCCAATTTGCCGAACTGATAAAGGGCGCACTTCTATACACCTTTCGGTGTACCGTGCGGGCATCCCCTGCCTCTCCCCTTGGGAGAGGTGGCCGAGCGCAGCGAGTGCCCGAAGGGGAGAAGTACCCGGGAAAACATCTTGCCTCTCCCCTTGGGAGAGGTGGCCGAGCGCAGCGAGTGCCCGAAGGGGAGAAGTACCCGGGAAAACCTCTTGCCTCTCCCTTTGGGAGAGGTGGCCGAGCGCAGCGAGTGCCCGAAGGGGAGAAGTACCCGGGAAAACCTCTTGCCTCTCCCTTTGGGAGAGGTGGTCGAGCGCAGCGAGTGCCTGAAGGGGAGAAGTACCCGGGAAAATATCTTGCCTCTCCCCTTGGGAGAGGTGGCCGAGCGCAGCGAGTGCCTGAAGGGGGAAGCACCCGGGAAACATCTTGCCTCTCCCCTTGGGAGAGGTGGCCGAGCGCAGCGAGTGCCTGAAGGGGAGAAGTACCCGGGAAAACATCTTGCCTCTCCCATTGGGAGAGGTGGCCGAGCGCAGCGAGAGCCCGAAGGGGGGAAGCACCCGGGAAAACATCTTGCCTCTCCCATTGGGAGAGGTGGCCGAGCGCAGCGAGGACGGAGAGGGCAAACAATGACCATACCCAAAGACAACACCCAATTAGAAAATGCCCGGCGGCTTCGCAGGGAGATGACGCCCCACGAACGTAAACTCTGGTATCTTTTTCTCCGCGAATATCCGGTAAAAATTTACAAACAGCGGATTATCGGCAGATTCATTGTGGACTTTTATTGCGCTTCGGCCAGACTGGTCATTGAATTGGATGGCTCTCAACATTATGAACCTCAGGGGCTTGCTTATGATGCTGAACGTTCTCAATTCCTGATGGCTCTTGGGTTGGAGGTTTTGCGATTCTCCAACCGGGATATCGACAGGGATTTCCGAAATGTGTGTGCACAAATTGATCTTATCATTCGAAAAAGGCTACAAGACCCTCTCAGTCACCTGCGGTGACAGCTCTCCCAAAGGGAGAGCCAAGACCCTCTCAGTCACCTGCGGTGACAGCTCTCCCAAAGGGAGAGCCAAGACCCTCTCAGTCACCTGCGGTGA
>Ga0129310_1000820_pt1 | contig 32600 bp, 24 predicted proteins | sample Go1ome_2_FD_94433 | JGI IMG/M metagenome (GOLD analysis project Ga0129310, IMG submission 94433) | Western lowland gorrila individual fecal microbial communities from Wisconsin, USA - Go1022A metagenome | ecosystem: Host-associated > Mammals > Digestive system > Large intestine > Fecal | place... | reverse complement strand
GCTGCTGTCCGGCTGGGCGGCATAGGGTATGCAATGCGGCTGCAAAAGTTTATGGCGGAGGCCGGAGTAGCCTCCAGAAGAAAATGCGAAGAACTTATCGGCGCTGGCCTTGTTAAGGTAAATGGTCAGGTGGCGTCGATAGGCACGGTGATAGACCCGCTTAACGACAGGGTGGAATACGCAGGCAAGCTGCTGCGCCCGGCCGAAGAACGGGTCGTTTTTGCGTTCTATAAGCCGCGCGGCGTTATGTGCACCGCGTCCGATCCGCAGGGCAGAGCGACCATAATGGATTACTTTAAGGATGTTCCGTACCGGCTGTACAGCGTTGGCAGGCTTGACTATGATTCCGAAGGCTTGCTGCTTATGACCAACGACGGCGAACTTGCGTATAAACTTACGCATCCCAAATTTACGGTGGATAAAACATATCACGCCGTGTGCGACGGGGTGCTGACAAATGCGGAAATAGCGCGGCTTGAGCTGGGCGTTGACATTGGCGACGGGATGACCAGCCCAGCGAAGATAACGCAGGTGCATGCGCTGCACAACGGCAACACATCATTCGATATAACCATACACGAAGGGCGCAACCGCCAAATAAGGCGAATGCTTGAAGCCGTGGGGCACCAAACACTGGTGCTGAAACGCACGAAGGAAGGCGCGGTTTCAATAGGCTTCATGCAGCCGGGCGAATACAGGGCTCTGAGCGCTGAGGAACTTAATGCGCTCAGGCAAACGGAGCTGTCTTAACATCAAATTTATACATAATTTTGCCCGCAGGCGAATTTTGTAAGCTATTGCGGGCAAAATTGGCATTTCTATTAACATCAAGAAAAATAAATTTCCATTTCAGGCAGGAAAAAAGAACACTATGCAGAATAAGAGAAAACGGGAGTATTTGAGGGCATTGTTCATTCAAATGTCAGCTTATACATGTATACAAGTATTTAACGGTTTCATAATCAACACTTAGAAAGGAGAAGTGTCGCAAATGGATGGAATGATCACAAACCCGTGGGTCGTGCTTGTACTGGGTATGGGTACGGTGTTTGCCGGTTTGCTTCTGCTGGTGCTTATCATTAAGGTGATGGGCCTTATAGCGGGCAAGACCGTGAAAACCCCGGCCGCTCCCGCAGCCGCAGCTAAGGCTGCTCCCGCGCCCGTTGCTGCACCCGCCGCTGCCCCTGCCGCGCCTGCGCCTGCCCCGGTGGTATATCCGCATGAGGTGGATCGCTATGCGTTCGACGCCGCCGTGGCCGCCGCAATCGCCGCCTATACCGGCCGCGATATAAAGGGCTTCCGTATCACCAGGATCACAAAAATATGATCTGAACCAAACCAGAACAAAAAAGACCAATTAAGATTATTTCAGGAGGATTTAATAAAATGGTGCGTAGGTTTATCGTGAACGTAAACGGCACAGCTTACGATGTTGAAGTTGAAGAAGTTGGCGGCGTTGCCGGCCGTCCCGCTGCCTTTGTGGCTCCCTCTCCTTATATGAATGCGGCCCCCATGTATGCCGCCCCCGCTCCCGCGCCCGTGTATAGCGCGCCCGCCGCTCCCGTAGTGCCCGCCGCGCCTGTTGCTCCCGCGCCCGTTGCGGCTCCCGCTCCCGCCGCTGCGCCCGCTGCCCCTGCTGCCGCCCCCGCCGCCGGCCAGACCGCCGTTACCGCCCCCATGCCCGGCAACATACTGGACATTAAGGTAAACGTTGGCGACACCGTGAACGCGGATGATGTTGTTATCATACTTGAAGCCATGAAGATGGAGAACGAGATATTCGCCCCCGCTTCCGGCAAGGTTATAGCCATAAACACCACCAAGGGCGCTTCCGTCAACTCCGGCGATTGCCTGCTGGTGATAGGCTAAGCGGCCCCGCTTTTGCCGATTCCGATTGAAAGGAGAGCAAAATGGGAGAAGCAATTCAAAGCTTTTTTGAAATGACCGGCTTTTCCATGATAGCCAACGATCCTAAGGTACTTATAATGATAGCTATATCATTGGTGCTGATGTATCTGGCCATCGTGAAGAAATTCGAGCCGTTGCTGCTGCTGCCGATAGCTTTCGGTATGCTGCTTACCAATCTGCCCGGCGCGGAAATGTATCACCGCGAGCTTTTTGCCAGCGGTCATGTTGACTGGGCCGCGCTTAGCGATCAGGGAGGTCTTATAGACTATCTGTACCTTGGCATAAAGCTGGGCATTTATCCCTGCCTTATATTCATGGGCGTGGGCGCGGGCACGGACTTCGGTCCCCTCATTGCCAACCCCAAGACCCTGTTCATGGGCGCCGCTGCGCAGCTGGGTATATTCATTGCCTTCATGGGCGCAATCGGCCTTACCGCCCTGTTCCCCAATGCATTCAACTTCGGCGTAAGGGAAGCGTCCTCCATAGGTATAATCGGCGGTGCGGACGGCCCGACAGCCATATACGTAACGCTCAGGCTTGCGCCGCAGCTGCTTGGCCCAATTGCCGTTGCAGCGTATTCTTACATGGCGCTTGTTCCGGTAATTCAGCCGCCTATAATGAAGGCGCTGACCACAAAGAAGGAACGCCAGATATCCATGGAGCAGCTCAGGCCGGTTTCCAAGACCGAAAAGATTATATTCCCCATAGTAGTTACCATATTCGTATCCCTGCTGGTTCCCTCCGCGGCTCCGCTTATCGGCATGCTGATGTTCGGTAACCTGCTCAAGGAATGCGGCGTGACCGAAAGGCTTTCCAAGACCGCGCAGAACGAGCTGATGAATATAGTTACCATATTCCTTGGCGTATCCGTCGGCGCGACTGCCACCGCAGACATATTCCTTACATGGCAGACCATAGGCATACTGCTTATGGGCGTATGCGCGTTTGCGTTCGGTACTGCGGGCGGCGTACTGATAGCCAAGATTATGAACAAGCTTTCCGGCGGTAAGATCAATCCGCTTATCGGCTCCGCGGGCGTTTCCGCCGTTCCTATGGCGGCGCGCGTATCCCAGGTAGTCGGTCAGAAGGAAAAGCCCGGCAACTATCTTTTGATGCATGCTATGGGTCCCAATGTGGCGGGCGTTATCGGCTCCGCAATAGCCGCGGGCGTTCTGCTTGCGCTCTATTGGGTACACTGATATAACACAAAGCAACTTATCAAGGAGGAATCCGGATGAGCAAGAAGATATTTATTACCGATACTATATTGAGGGACGCGCATCAGTCCCAGGCAGCTACCCGTATGCGCACCGAGGATATGCTTCCCGCGTGCGAAGTGCTGGACAGCATTGGCTATTGGTCCCTGGAATGCTGGGGCGGAGCCACGTTTGACAGTTGCCTCCGCTTCCTCAACGAGGATCCGTGGGATAGGCTGAGAAAGCTTAAAAAGGCGCTGCCCAATACCAAGCTGCAGATGCTTTTCCGCGGCCAGAACATACTGGGCTATAAGCATTATGCCGACGACGTTGTGGAGCAGTTCTGCCGCAAGGCGATAGAGAACGGCATCGACGTCATAAGGATATTCGATGCTCTCAACGACGTGCGCAATCTTGAATCCGCCATAAAGTATACAAAGAAATACGGCGGAATATGCGAACCCGCCATAAGCTACACCATCAGCCCCGTGCATAACGAGGATTACTTCGTTAAGGTGGCTAAGGAACTGGAGCAGATGGGCGCGGACGTTATATGCATAAAGGACATGGCGAATCTGCTGCTGCCCTACGATGCATATTCGCTGGTAAAGCGGCTGAAGGAGGAAATAAGCGTGCCTATACATCTGCATACGCACAATACCTCCGGCACCGGCGACATGACGTACCTTATGGCCGTGCAGGCGGGCGTAGACATAGTGGACTGCGCGCTCAGCCCCCTTGCGAACGGCACCAGTCAGCCCGCTACCGAGTCCCTTGTGGCCACGCTGAAGGGCACGGAGTACGACACCGGGCTTGACCTTGAAAAGATGGCTGTTGCCGCCAAGCATTTCCGCGGCGTTGCGCAGAAGCTGAAGGACGAGGGCTTCCTCGATCCCAAGGTGCTCAACGTTGATACGAACACGCTTATATATCAGGTTCCCGGCGGAATGCTTTCCAACCTTATCAGCCAGCTCAAGCAGCTGAACGCTGAGGATAAGTATTACGACGTGCTGGCGGAGATACCCCGCGTGCGCGAGGACTTCGGCTATCCCCCGCTGGTAACGCCTACCAGCCAGATAGTCGGCTCCCAGGCCGTGCTTAACGTGGTTGCCGGAGGAAGATACAAAACCTTCTCCAAGGAATCTAAGGCCCTGCTGCGCGGCGAATACGGCGCCCTGCCCGGCAAGGTGAATGAAGAAGTGCGCAAAAAGGCCATTGGCGACGCGGAGGTTATAACCTGCCGCCCGGCGGATCTGCTCAAGCCTGAGCTTGAAAAGTACCGCGAGGAGATAAAGGACGTTATGCGTCAGGAAGAGGATGTGCTGAGCTATGCCCTGTTCCCACAGGTGGCCATGAAGTTCTTTGAGCAGCGCAATAACCCCAAGCCCAAGGAAGAGCCTAAGGCGGAAGCCCACAAGGCAGCACCGGCGGCAGCGCCCATGCCTGCAACAGCAGCGGCGCCTGCGCAGAAGATGCCCATGCATCCCGAACTGCCCGCGAAGCATCTTTTCGTTGAGGACTTAACGATAGGCCGCTGAGGAGCAAAACAGAATAAATGACTGAATCCGCACCCGTGCAGCCGTAAAAAGCAGCGCGGGTGCGGTTATTTTATAGCCATTTGCGCCGAAAATTCAATACAATTATGGCAAAGCGGGAACCTGTATTGAAAGTGAGGGATTTTTTTATTATAATCCAAGCATAAACACCGCACTATTTGGGGAGGTAAAGGATATGGCTGCGCAGAAGATAATGATTTGCGATGACCAGATAATGATACACGAAACCCTTGGCATGTATTTGGAAAACGAGGGCTTTGAACATATCAGCGCCATGAACGGCGAAGAAGCGCTGCAAAAATTTGAAACGGAGAAGCCTGATCTTATAATATTGGATATAATGATGCCCAAGCTTTCAGGCACGGACGTATGCCGCAAGCTGAGGGAAAAAAGCCGCGTGCCTATTATAATGCTAACGGCAAAGGGAGAAGAGATAGACCGGATACTTGGCCTCGAGCTGGGCGCGGATGATTACATAGTTAAGCCGTTCAGCGCGCGCGAAGTTGTGGCGCGGGTAAAGGCGGTGCTGAGAAGGCTTGCAATGGCGAAGGAGCACCCGCAGCAGGTGCTTCGCTTTGACGACCTTGAGATAAACATAAACAATTATGATGTCCGTGTAAAAGGCGAGCGTGTGCCGTTCACGCCGAAGGAAGTGGAGATATTCCAGCTTCTTGCATCGCACCCGGGCAAGGTATATGAACGGGAAACGATACTTTCGCTTGTGTGGGGCTATGATTTTTACGGCGATACGCGCGCGGTGGATACGCAGATAAAACGCATACGCCAAAAGCTGCCTGCGGAGGGAACGGTAAACTGGAGCATAAAAACGGTTTACGGCGTTGGGTACAAGTTTGAGGTAAGCAGATAATGAAGCATACTTTGCTTATAAAAACCGTATGCCTTGTGCTGTTCACGGTTATATTGAGCGCCGCCCTTACGGCGCTTGTTTTTCGCTATGCGGGCATAAAGAAATATGGTGAGCTGAAAACGAAGGAACTTATACCGAGGGCTGAGTTTATATCGAGCCGCGCGGCAGACCTTATGGAAGGGATACTGAGCCGCAAGGATTTTGAAAACATAGTCAATTACGATAGGCGCATATGGGATGCTGCGCCGTATCTTTATACGGCTGACGGTACACTTTTCGGCAGCATTACGAACGACCAGCTTGAGGCGAACATTAACATGATAGCGCCGTATCTTGCGGGCGTGCTTGCGGGCAGAGAGGTCAGCGCCGTGGTAATGATGGGCGGCAGCAGGGCCGGCGTCGTGGTAGGCGAGCCTATAACCGCAAGCGACGGCGCGATAATGGGCGCGGTGTTCCTGGTAAAGCCAATGGACGAGCTCAGCACGGGCTGGGGTAACCTTACTTCATCGCTGCCGCTTGCCATGCTTTTGGTGGCGCTTATAATGGTGCCGGTGGCGTACTTTGGATCGCGCGGGCTTACAAAGCCGCTGAATAAGATGAACGAAGCCGCCGTAGCCATGACAAAAGGGGATTTTTCCGTGCGGGCTATTGAAAAAGGAGACGGCGAGGTGGCGCGGCTGGGCCACTCCTTAAACGAACTTTCAAGCGCGCTCAGCGGCACAATAGGCGCGCTTACGTTTGAGCGAAACCGGCTGAAAAGCGTGCTTGACGGGCTGCTGGAGGGCGTTATAGCCGTTAACGAAAGCGGAAAGATAATTCAGTTCAACCCCGCGTCCGTAACGCTTATGGGCTGCGCACATGGCGAAAGCATAGAGGATTCGCCAATGTATGGCGAGCTCCATTCCATGGTTGAACAGGTGCTTTCCGACGGCGTGAGCCGCTGGACGGAGCAAAGCTATAAGGAAGCCGTACTGCGCTTCACAATATCCGCCCTTGGGACGGACGGCAAGAACGAAGGCGCCATAATAATGATACAGGATGTTACGGAAGCTTCGCGGCTTGAGCAGACGCGGCGGGATTACGTTGCCAACGTGTCCCATGAGTTGAGAACGCCTATCGCATCCATACGCGGCCTGTCGGACGCGCTGTGCGACGGGCTGGTAAAGAAGGACGAGGACAGGCTGAGATACTATGGCTATATTCAGCATGAGGCCATGCGTCTTTCGCGCCTGATAGACGATTTGCTTGAACTGAGCCGGCTGCAATCCGGCACGGTTGCCATAGCGCGCTGCAAAATGAGCGTGAACGATTTGATATACGACGTTGCGGACAGATACAGCACGATAGCCAAGGATAACGGAAAAACGCTTTCCGTGTCCATGCCTGAAGGCGAGCATGAGGCGTACAGCAATCCTGACAGGTGCGAGCAGGTGCTCATAGCCCTGCTTGACAACGCCATAAAGCACAGCGCATCGGGCGAGGTTGACCTTAGCGTAGGCGAGGACGATGATAAATACACCATAAGCGTATCCAACCCCGGCGAAATAGCCGAAGCGGACATAGACCATCTGTTTGAGCGGTTCTATAAGGCGGACAGGGCGCATACAGGCGAAGGCACGGGCCTTGGCCTTGCAATAGCGAAGGAGATAATGGAGCTGATGGGCGAGCGCATATGGGCCGAAAGCAAGGATGGCCGCGTGGTGTTCAGCTTTACTGTTGCCAAGCGCCAAGGCACGGGAACGAATACGAACAAAGTGTGAAGTATACAGCAAATAGCTGCGGCGGGATTTGAAAAAAACTGCCGCGGTGTTATAATGTAATCAATGTATAAAATGGGAGGTAAAAAACATGAGCAGCGGCAAAATATTGATAGCTGACGACGACAGGAACGTGCATGAGTCGCTTGGCATTTATCTTAAATCCGAAGGGTTTGAAACCGTGGACGTATACGACGGCGCGGCGGCGGTCAGCGCGCTGGACGGCGACATTTCGCTTTGCGTTATGGACATAATGATGCCGGTCATGAACGGCATTGACGCCTGCAAGGAAATACGCAAAAATTCGCAGGTGCCGATAATAATGCTTACCGCAAAGGGCGAAGAGATAGACAGGATACTTGGCCTTGAGCTGGGCGCGGATGACTATATCGTGAAGCCCTTCAGCCCGCGCGAGGTTGTGGCAAGGATAAAGGCGGTGCTCAGGCGCACAAGCGAACAGCAGAGCAACGACGACGGCCGCGTTACCTTAAACGGCCTTGTTATAGACATAAAGAGCTACACCGTCACATTAAAGGGGCAACCGGTAATATGCACGCCGAAGGAAATAGAGATTCTTTATATGCTTGCTTCAAACCCCGGACAGGTGTTCACAAGGGAACAGCTGCTCAACAAGGTTTGGGGCTATGACTTTGCCGGCGAAACAAGGACCGTGGATACGCATATAAAGCGCATCCGTGCAAAGCTTGACAATACCGGCCTTAATTGGTCGATAAAGACCATATACGGCGTTGGCTATAAGTTCGAGGTAGAATAAAATTATGCTAAAAAGCGTGTTTTTCCGCAGGCTTGTTATAATGTTGTCCGTCGCAATGCTCATTGCGGCGGCCGTTATGCTTGGCGGCTATGTGTTTCTGAGCAAGGATGTTTATGCTGACATAAAGCTGGACGAGCTGCACCCTTCGCTTGATGCGGCGGAGCAGCTTGCCAAGGAATACATGGCGGGCGAAATAGATAAAGACGTGTTTGAACGGCTGGCTGCAAAGCTGCTGCCGTCAAATACCGGCACGGTGCTTTACCTTGACGCGGAAGGAAACACGCTTTTTTATGTGGACAGCCTGCTTAATACCGATGCGGAGGGCGCGAAGCGGCTGCTGTATGAGCAGATAGTTTCTGCCGAAAACGGCGCGGACGTTAAGCAGAACCGGCTTAGAATGAAAGAGGACAGCTCCGCCCTTGCGCTGGGCTGCCCAATATTCGACGACAACGGAAACATACTCGGCGCGGTGGTCATGCTCAGTTCGCTTAAACTCGTTACCAACGCAACGGGGCGTATGTCTCTGCTCGTGCTTATGCTCACTATGATAGCCATACCCGTTGCGCTGATTGCGATCGTTTGGCGTGCAAAGAACATTGTCGATCCGATACGCCGCATGAACGACGCCGCAAAGGCAATGGCAAAGGGCGATTTTGATATAAGGCTTGATGAAGATATTCCGGGTGAGGTCGGCGAACTTGCCGGTTCGCTCAATAACCTTTGCGCGGAACTTGACCATACTATTCGCCAACTCAGCAGCGAAAAGAGCCAGCTTGATCAGCTGCTGCAAAGCCTTACGGACGGCGTTGTGGCAATAGATGAGCACGGTACGCTCATACATTACAATTCCGCAATAATGCGCATGTTCGGTGCTGTCAGCGTATCAAAGCGCGAGGAATTGATACCCGACGAAAAGGTATGGAAGGTGTTTGACGAGGTTTTCAATTCCGGCAAGCCTCAGACCATAACCTACCCCATGGCTGGTGACAAGGTGCTGTGGATAACCATATCGCCTGTTGTAACGTCCAGCCGCGAGCGCACGGGCGTTGTGGGCCTGTTTAAGGACATGACGGAGATGGAGCGGGTCGAAAAGCTCAGGCGGGATTATGTTGCAAATGTTTCGCACGAACTGCGGACGCCGCTCACCGCTGTAAGGGGATTGCTTGAGCCGCTTGCCGACGGAATGGTGAAGGATGAAGCGGACAGGCAGCGGTATTATAAGATAATGCTGCACGAGGTGCTTAGGCTCTCGCGCCTTATAACGGACATGATGACGCTCAGCCGCCTGCAATCCGGCACGGAATACATGGAGATAACCCGCGTGGACGTGAACGAGCTGGTGCAGGATATTGCAAGCGCGTATTCTTCAACGTTGGCCGATAAGGGCGTGAACCTTGTGCTTGACTGCCCGCGGCCGGTGCCCGATGCGATGACCGATCCGGACAGGATAGAGCAGGTGCTTGTTATACTGCTGGATAATGCCTCGCGCTACACGCCCAAAGGCGGCACCATAACCATATCCGCCCGCAATGCGAAGGAGAAAATACAGCTGTCCGTGACCGATACCGGCTGCGGCATACCTGAAAGCGACCTGCCGCATATATTTGAACGATTCTATAAGGTGGATAAGTCCCATAGCGAAGGCGGCACGGGACTTGGGCTGTCGATAGCGCAGTTCATAATGGAAAAGCTTGGCGAAACGATAAGCGTTGAAAGCGAAGTCGGCAAGGGTACGCGTTTTACGCTTACTTTGCAGCGCTATGTACGCAACGCCATAGCATTGGGGCCGGCGGGCGAAAAGCATACCCGCTACGGTGACGATGACGAAAAGGATGAATACGTTCCCAACGATGCCGATATTCAGGATGATGACGATGTGGTGGATGCGCATTACGAAGTGATAGAGCAGCCGCAGAAGGCCGAAAAGTCACAAAAAGCCGAGAAAACGCAAAAGGCGGAAAAAACGCAGAATAAAGCGGAAAGGCAGGGCAAACGATGAGCCTTTGCAGCATATGCCCGCGCAAATGCTCAATAGACCGCGCAGAAAGCGCCGGCTACTGCGGCGCGCGCGAAAAGGCGCATATTGCCCGCGCCGCGCTGCACCGCTGGGAGGAGCCGATAATAAGCGGCGAACGCGGCAGCGGCACAGTATTCTTTTGCGGGTGCAATCTTAACTGCATATTCTGCCAGAACTATAAAATAAACCACAGTGTGATGGGCATAGAGGCGGATGAAGAAATGCTTTGCCGCATAATGCTCGATCTTCAGCATCAGGGCGCGCATAACATAAACCTTGTTACGCCCGCGCCGCATGTGCCGCTGATAGCGCGCACATTACCACTTGCGCGCCAAGCTGGGCTTACGATACCTGTAGTTTACAATACCAACGCATATGAAAACGTGCAAACGCTGAAAATGCTTGAAGGGCTTATAGACATATATCTGCCGGACTTTAAGTACGTCTCATCGTCGCTTGCAAAGAGATACAGCGATGCGGAGGATTATTTTGACGTTGCAGCGAAGGCGATTGCCGAAATGTATAGGCAGGTTGGAAATATAAAGCTTGATGAAAACGGCATGGCGGCCTCCGGCGTACTGATACGGCACATGGTGCTTCCCGGCTGCGTTGACGATACGCGGCGGGTGCTTGACTATATTTCAGCCAGTTACCCGAAAAATGTCTATATATCGATAATGAGCCAGTATGCCCCGCCGAGGGACGATTTGCCCAAGCCTATCAATCGCCGCATAACAAAAGGCGAGTACGACAGGGCCTTGGATTATGCCATAAGCAAGGGCTTTGGAAACGTGTTCATACAGCAGCGCAATTCGGCAGACCTTTCATACACGCCGGATTTTGACGCGGACGTAATATTTGACCCGATAACGCGGGCATAAAACCGGCAAAACAAGGGCAAATATGAACGGATTATTAACTTTAGTAATATTTGCTTAAAAAAGATTGCAAAGCGCAACATATAGTGTTACCATAACATCAGCGAAAGAAAGCGGGTCGTGACAATCGCAGTCATCTTCATTATTGTTTTCCTCCAACCATAAACAATCGGTGAATGGCGGGAAGGGGCAATCCGCAGTTCACCACCAATAGCTGACGACCCGAATCAAAGAGACTCTTAACATGGGTCTCTTTTTTTATGCATATGAATAACGGAACAAAACCGCTGAAGGGGGAACGGAAGCATATGGGGCGCATGAGGACGGCATTTAACGCGGCTATGGCGGCGATTGTAGCCGCGTTTATGGCGATAATGAGCATACAGGCGTATAAGGAGCTGTTTGTGCGGGAGACAGAGCCGCCCGTGAAGCAGCGCACGGGCATAATAAACGTTTGGCATGTGGTCAAATACAAGCCGTATTCCGGCAGCGTAAGCACAATAATGGCTGACGCCGCAAGAAAGCTTGAAAAAAAGGAATACGGAGTGTTTTACAGCGTGGAAGGAATGATGGAGGAGGAATACGCAAGGCGGATCGAACGCGGCGAAAAGCCGGACGTGATATCCTTCCCGGCGGGGCTTATAGACGCGGACGGGCTCAGCGAGCTTGACGCGGGGAACTATGCCGAAATAAGCGGCGAACTGCTGCGTGCGGGCAGCAGCGAAGGCAAGCTGTATGCAATACCATATGCGCAAAGCCCATGCGTGCTGATAGAGAACAACGAACTATCAAAGAAAATAGGAATAAACTTAGATGAAGGCAGCGTAGATGCGGCGGCTATATTTGCGGCCGTAAACGGGGCGGACGGTAGCATGATAAAGCAAAGCATATTGTCCGGCAGGGCGGAAAGATGGGCGCTTATCGGCGCGGAAGGCGAGTGCCTCGATACGGCGGCATTTAAGGAAGGCAAGGCGGTGCTTTGCATAGACGATGTGCGTACGGCGCGCGAACTGAGCATGCTGAGCGAGCGGGGTAAGGGCTTTAACTATACCGTGCACGGCATAATGGGGCAGCACGGCAACGCACAGCTTATCGCAATACCGTATACCGAGGACGAATGGGTGAAGGAACATGCCGAAAAGCTTATACAGCTTTTATTAACGCCAAAGTATAGCCTAAAGATAGCCCAAACGGGGCTTTATCCTTCGGCGCCTTATGAAGATAAGGCGGAGAGCGCAATCCCCGTGGATGCGCGGGAGTTACTCAACGGCGTGCCGTGCGCAAACGCATTTTTGCTGAACAGGTATAAGGACGCCATTGCGGAGGAAGCCGCACGCGCGCTTTCGGGCGATAGCGGGGCGAATGAGGCCATAGTTAAAAGATATGGCGAGCTTTTTGACTGAGTATTGTGAAAAGGGCAAAAATAAAGTAAAATTAAGCTTGGTATAATACTGCTTGTTGGGAGAATGAGTAATGAAAGAATTGCCTTTTGAATTAAAACGGATGCTTGATGCGCTCGGTGCAAAGGAGAATGTGCCTATGGCGCAGTACACCTCCTTCAAAACGGGCGGCAGCGTGCGCATATTGGCCGAGCCGGACACGGCGGAGCATACTGCTGAGCTTATGCGCCTGATAGAGGCGGCTGGCGTAGAGCATTACGTTATAGGCAACGGCACAAATCTTTTGATAAGCGATAAAGGGCTTGATGCGATAGTTGTGCGCATAGGCGAGAAAATGGCGAACGTTGAGCGCAGCGGCCGCACGATAATCGCAGGTGCGGGTGCAAGCTATGCGGCAATGGCAAAGCAAAGCGTGCAATGGGGCCTGATGGGCCTTGAATGGGCGGCGGGCATACCGGGCACGGTGGGCGGCGCGGTTGCAATGAACGCCGGCGCATACGGCGGGGAGACGGCGGATGCGCTGAAAACCGTTACCTATGCCGAGAACGGCGCAATAATAAAAGAAACCGTGGATAAAACCGCGTTTGGATACAGGCTGAGTCCGTATTGCGCGCCGGAACGCATAGTGATAGAGGCGGAGTTTGAACTGAACGACGATGACGGCAGCGCATACGAAAAAATGACGGACTACAACAAGCGCAGGCGCGAAAAGCAGCCCATAAACTATCCCAGTGCCGGCAGCGTATTCAAGCGGCCTGAAGGCCACTTTGCAGGCGCATTGATAGAACAGGCCGGGCTGAAGGGAACGCGCATAGGCGGCGCGGAGGTTAGTACGCTGCACGCGGGCTTTATAATAAACGTAGGTGGGGCAACATCGCGCAACGTATATGAGCTGATACGATTAGTGCAGCAAAAGGTGAAGGAACATAGCGGCGTGCAGCTTGAAACGGAAGTAAAGCTGCTTGGTGAATTCTAAGGAGGAACGGATGGAACTTATAATAGTCACAGGCCTGTCCGGCGGAGGAAAAACTCAGGCGCTCAGGTGTCTGGAGGACATGGGCTATTTCTGCGTGGACAATCTGCCGTGCGCAATGGTGGGCGGATTTGTGCAGCTTTGCCGCGATTCAAAGCCGCCCGTTGAAAAGGCCGCCGTGGTTATAGACAGCCGCGAAAGCGTTTTCGCCGGGGAGGTGCAGCAGGCGCATATGCAGCTATGCATGCTGCCTGTCAATTTCCATATACTGTATCTTGAATGCCGCGACGGCGTGCTTGAACGGCGCTATAACGAAAGCCGCCGCCCGCATCCGCTTAACCGCGACATACGCGAAGGCATAAAGGAAGAACGCGAGCTGCTCTCCTTCTTCCGCGACAGGGCGGAATACATAATAGACACAAGCGACTTAAAGCCGATGGAACTAAGAAGAAAGCTTGAAGAATACTTCAGCGGCGACAGGAAGGCCGAGTTCCAGTTAATAATAGAAAGCTTTGGCTATAAGCGCGGTGTGCCGTTTGAGGCGGATATGGTATTTGATATGCGCTTCAGCCCAAATCCGTTCTATGAAGCGGAATTGAGAGGGCTCAGCGGCAGGGACAAGCCCGTGCGGGACTTTATTGAGGCGGACGAGACATACGAAAGCTTTATAAACCAAACAGAAGCGATGCTGAGGGAGCTTATTCCGGCGTTTGTAAAGCAGGGCAAGCGCAGGCTGCTCGTGGCCTTCGGCTGCACGGGCGGCAGGCACCGTTCCGTATGCGCAGCGGAGGAAATGCACAAAAGATTGAAGGACAGCTACTCGTCCCGCCTTATACACCGCGATGCGGGCATAGAGGCGGCGGACATACAGGAGCGCACAGGGGGAAAGGGAGAAAGCTGATGTCTTTTTCATCCACGGTAAAGGACGAATTGGTCGGCATAAAAACGCAAAGCCGCGAAGAAAGGCTTAGCATATTGTGCGGCCTGACGCATACCGCGGCGGCGGTTACGCTGGGCCGGGGCGGATTGGGCATAGAATACGTGAGCGAAAGCGAAAACGTGGCGGAGCTTGCCCGCGCACTAACGGCGGAGCTGTATGGCCTTAACGCTTCGTTTTCCACCCGTAAGCAGGAAGGATTGAAGCGCAGCAGCATAATCGTGCATGTTTCCGGCGAAGGGTGTAGGCAGCTGCTTATTGATTGCGGCAGCCTGCCAAATGATGACAACGAGGATTTTCAGCCCGGCAAAATACCCGAAAGCATGGCCGAAAGCGACGAGCGCATGCGCTGCCTGCTGCGCGGCGCATTCCTTGGCGGCGGCTCCGTGAGCGATCCCAAGAAGGGCTATCATCTTGAAATAGTCACGCGGCAGGAAAACTTTGCGGACACTTTGCGCACCGCGGCGGAAGGCTACGGCATCCGCGCCAAGGTGACGGCAAGGAAGGCGAACTATATTTTTTATCTTAAGGAAGGCGAAAGCGTATCCGATTTTCTCAGCCTTGTCGGCGCAATGAACGGCACAATGGAATTTGAACAGATACGCGTGCTGCGCTTCATGGCGAACGACATAAACCGCCGCACCAATTTTGAGGATGCGAATATGCAGAAGGCGGCTATGGCGTCCGCCCAGCAAAGGATGGATATACAGCTTATAATAAAAGAACAGGGCATAGAAAGCCTTGGCGATAAGCTTAGGCAAACGGCGGAAGCAAGGATAAATAACCCCGAAGCTACGCTGACAGAGCTTGCGAAGGAACTGGACATAACAAAATCCTGCCTTACGCACAGGCTTAAAAAGCTGTCCCAAATGGCGGAAGATATACGCCTTCACGGCAGCGGGGCAATGGAAGGAACGGGAGAGGAGAATATATGAGCGGTTTTACGCATCTGCATGTGCATACGGTATACAGCCTGCTTGACGGGGCGTCCAAAATACCGGCGCTTGTTTCGCGCGCGAAGGAACTGGGCATGGATTCCATTGCCATAACAGATCACGGCGTGATGTACGGCGTGATAGATTTCTATAAGGAATGCACAAAGCAGGGCATAAAACCAATACTCGGAATGGAGGCCTATGTTGCGCCGGCCTCGCTTTACGATAGGGAGGGCACAAGGGAATACAACCACCTTATTTTGCTTGCAAAGAACCAAATCGGCTATAAAAACCTTATGAAACTGAGCTCCATAGCTTTTGTGGACGGGTTTTATTATAAGCCGAGGATTGATTACGATATACTTGAAAAGTATCACGAAGGGATTATCTGCCTTTCCGCGTGCCTTGCGGGCAGCATACCGCAGGCGCTGCTGAACGGCCGCTACGATGATGCGCATGCGCTTGCGCTCAGGCTCAAACGCGTATTTGGCGATGATTTTTATATTGAACTGCAAAACCACGGCCTGCCGGAACAGCTGGAGGTGCTGCCAAAGCTTGCAAATTTGGCGCGGGAGCTGAACATAAAGGCCGTTGCCACGAACGATATCCATTATGTGGACAAGGCCGATGCCGAGGCGCAGGACCTTCTGCTTTGCATACAGACGGCCAAATATGTGGACGACGAAAACCGCATGCGTATGAGCGCGGATGAGTTCTATCTTAAAAGCGAAGAAGAGATGCGCGCCGCGCTGAAAGGATATGAATATGCCGTTGAAAATACGCGCGAGGTTGCGGATAAGTGCAACGTGACCATTGCTTTTGGCGAAAGGCATCTGCCCGGCTTTACGGCGCCGGACGGCATGGATAATTTTGAATATCTTAAAAAGCTTTCCGAAGAAGGGCTTGAGAAGAAAATGCCCGATGCCGATGATGCCGCGCGTGAGCGGCTGAATACGGAACTTGAAATAATCCACAAAATGGACTTTGTGGACTACTTCCTTATAGTGCGGGACTTTGTGGCATTTGCGCACAGCAAGGGCATATCCGTGGGCCCGGGCCGCGGCAGCGGCGCGGCGAGCCTTGTGGCATATTCGTTGGACATTACGGACGTTGACCCGCTTTTGTACGACCTTCCGTTTGAACGTTTCCTTAATCCGGAGCGCGTATCCATGCCGGATTTTGATATAGACTTCTGCGTTGAAAGGCGGCAGGAGGTAATAGACTATGTTGTTGAGAAATACGGCAAGGATAACGTGTCACAGATAATCACGTTTTCAACCCTTGCGGCAAGGGCGGTTGTGAAGGACGTTGGCCGCGCGCTGAGGGTGCCGCTGCAGGACGTTAACAGAATAACAAAACTTATCCCAAGGACAGTCGATATGACGCTGAGCAAGGCGCTTGAAGTATCGGCGGAGCTGAAGGAGCTTTACGATAACGATCCGATGGTGACAAAGCTTATAGACCTCTCCTTAAAGCTCGAGGGCCTGCCAAGGAATCCCGGCACTCATGCGGCGGGCGTTGTTATAAGCGCGGAGCCTATAAGCGAATTTGTGCCGCTTCAGCGCAACGGGGACATTATTACAACTCAGTTTTATAAAGAAATTATAGAAGAACTGGGCCTATTGAAGATGGACTTCCTTGGGCTCAGAACGCTTACCGTAATACGCGATACGCTTGATTTTATACGGGAGCAGGGCAAAAAGGTGCCTGATAAGGAGCTTAAGGACTATACGGACAGGCGCGTATATGAAATGATATCCGCGGCCGATACGGACGGCGTGTTCCAGCTTGAATCCGCGGGCATGAAGCAGTTCATGCTGCAGCTTAGGCCAGGCTGCCTTGAAGACCTTATCGCGGGAATTTCGCTTTTCAGGCCCGGCCCAATGGACCAGATACCCAAGTATCTTTCCGGCAAGAACCATCCGGATCAGGTAACGTATCTTAGCGAAAAGCTTCGCCCCGCGCTTAAGGCCACATATGGCTGCATGGTATATCAGGAGCAGGTCATGCGCATTGTGCGCGACGTGGCGGGCTATTCGATGGGCCGCAGCGACCTTGTGCGCCGCGCAATGGCAAAAAAGAAGCACGACGTTATGCAGAAGGAAAGGCATAACTTTGTGTACGGCATAGAGGAGAACGGCGTTGTAAGCGTGCCGGGAGCCGTGCGGAACGGCGTGGATGCGGACACGGCGAATAAAATATTCGACGCTATGGCGGACTTTGCCTCCTACGCGTTCAATAAGCCGCATGCGGCATGCTACGCCGTGCTTGCGTACAGAACGGCTTATCTTAAAGTATATTACCCGGTTGAATTCATGACGGCAATGCTGAATAGCTTCATCAGCAATGTTGACCAGCTTGCGGGCTACATAAGCACCGCGCGCCGCATGGGCATAACCGTGCTGCCGCCGGACATAAACAAAAGCCGCGAAAAATTCAGCGTGGAGGATGGTAAGATTCGCTTCGGCCTTGCGGGCATACGCAACGTGGGCGAAGGGGCGATGAAGGATATTATAAAAGAGCGCGATTGCGGCGGAAGCTTCAAGGATTTCATGGACTTTGCCAACCGCGCGGGGGACATAAACAAGCGCATGGTGGAGGCCATGATAAAGGTTGGTTGTTTCGACAGCACAGGCGCCAAACGCTCCCAGCTTATGGCTGTGTACGAAAAGGCGCTTTCGCTTGCCGCGGGGGACAGGAAGCAGGCCGCAGCGGGGCAGATGAGCCTTTTTGACCTTGGCGGCGGGGAAAGCATAAGAAGAAGCTTTGTTGAGCTGCCTGACATTGCGGAATTTGCGGAAGCGGAAAAGCTTGATATGGAGCATGAAACGCTCGGTATATATCTTAGCGGACATCCGCTCAATGACTATGCGGATATACTTGCCGCCCTTCCGGACACGGCCGCTAAGCTCAGCGGTAAAAGCGGCGAAGAAAATGTTGAAATAGGGCCGCAAGAGGGTGACAAAGTAAAAATTGGTGGTATAATAACACACGTTCAAAGAAAACTTACGCGCTCCGGCAGCGGAATGATGGCGTATTGCACGCTGGAGGACACCACGGGTTCAATAGAATGCATGGCTTTCCCGTCGGTGTTCACAAAGTATTCAAGCCTTTTGAACAGCGATTCAAAGGTGATAATTTCCGGCAAGCTGAACGTGCGCGATGAGCAGGAGAACATGATTTTGATAGACGATGTGCAGCCGCTTATGAAGCGCAGCGCATCGGAAAAGATTTACCTTAGGCTGGATACGCAGGACAAGCCGCTTATGGACAGGCTTATGAGCGTGCTGCGCCGCTTCCCGGGCAATGTGCCCGTGATACTGCACGACCCGAATACAAGGCGCACGCAGCTTGCGCCTAAGGAACTGTTTGTTAATCCCTCCGGAGCCGTAAAGGATGTCCTTTGCGAACTTCTGGGACAAGATAATGTGAAAATCAAAAAGGGAGAATAGTTTTTATGAAAAAGATCGGAGTACTTACAAGCGGAGGAGACACGCCGGGCATGAACTCGGCAATTCGTGCCGTGTTTAAGGAAGCGGATGCACGCGGAATGGACGTTATGGGCATATTCCACGGCTACAAGGGCCTGATAGAGGGCCGCATACGCCAGCTTACCCATGAGGACGTGGCAAACGTTATGCATAAGGGCGGCACGGTGCTAAGGACCGCGCGCAGCAGCGAATTTATGCAGGACGGTGGCTTTGAAAAGGCACTGAATATGCTGCATGCGTACGATATAGACGGCCTTATAATAATCGGCGGAGACGGCAGCTACCGCGGCGCAAAAAAGCTTTATGAAAACGGCATAATGACAATCGGCCTGCCCGGCACCATAGATAACGATATGGGCTATACCGATTTTACTATCGGCTTTACCACGGCCGTTAACACTATAACCGATGAAATATACAAGATACGCGATACCATGCGCGCGCATGACCGCGTGGGCGTGGTTGAAGTCATGGGACGCAACTGCGGCGATATCGCGCTGTGGTCCGGCGTAGCCGGCGGCGCGGACATGATAATTGTGCCCGAAGTTCCAGTGGACTGGGAGGACTGCGCAAAGCAGCTTGTAAAGAACAAGCTGCGCGGCCAGCTTACAAGCATTGTTATAATAGCCGAAGGCGCAGGCAGAGCGGAGGATTTTGCCCGCTTTGTGAACGAGCATACGGACGTTGAGGCCAAGGCCATAGTTCCCGGATACATACAGCGCGGCGGCAACCCCACCGCATTTGACAGGGTGCTTGCGGCAAGGCTTGGCCAGCGTGCGGTGGAGCTGCTTGCAGACGACATAGGCGGTCGCGCCGTTGGCATAAAGGACAACAAGATAATTGACGTGAGCATAGAGGAAGCGGTTGAAATGCCGGATCGCTTTGATGAAAAGCTGTTCCGCTTCAATTCCGTGCTTGCAAGATTTTAATATGTAAAGGATACGCGCAATGACTAAACGGATGAAAGCGGCCGGGCCTGTGAACCGGAACGACGATATTGAATTGAATATAGATTCTCTCGGTTCCGAAGGGCAGGGCGTTGGCCGGTATGAAGGCCTGGCGGTTTTTGTGCCGTTTGCGCTGCCGAATGAGCATGTTAAGGCACATATAATAAAGGCGGCGTCAAATTATGCCGTGGGCAAGCTTACAGCCGTGGAGGTTCCAAGCAAGGACAGGCGGGAGCCGCGCTGCTCCTCCTTCACGCGCTGCGGCGGATGCAATCTGCTGCACATGGATTACGCGGCGCAGCTTGAATACAAGCGCAATGTTGTGGCGAACGCGCTTATGCGCATAGGTAAGGTGGCCTCCCCGCATGTTAAGCGCACCATAGGCATGGAGCATCCTTATCATTACCGCAATAAGGCTGCGTTCCCGTTCGCGATGGTTGATGGGCGCATGTGCTTCGGCTTTTTTGCCCCGCGCAGCCATAGGCTCGTTCCGATAGACGGCTGCCTTATTGAAAACAGGGCGCTGTATAACGTTGCGCAGGCCGTGCATTGTTGGGCGGAAGAAAACGACATTGCCCCATACGACGAGCAAACCGGCGGCGGCACGCTGCGCCACGTTGTTGGCAGAATAACCACCACGGGCGACATTATGGCCGTTATAGTGACCAAGGGGCAGCCGAAGAAGCTGAACGCGTTTGTGGATATGCTGACGGAGCGCTGCGAAGGGCTGAAGTCAATAATACTCAACCGCAACGACGAAGCCACAAACGTTATCCTTGGCGATAAGTACGAAACACTTTGGGGGGACGATACGCTTACGGAGGAGCTTTGCGGCTTCAAGTTTGAGATAAGCGCGGCGTCTTTCCTTCAGGTGAATCCTATACAGACGGAGAAGCTTTATGCTCAGGTGGAAGCGTTTTTTCCCGAGCGGGACGGCTTTGAGGCGATGGACGTATACTGCGGCGCAGGCACTATATCGATGGTCATATCCAAACACGCGTCCCATGTAACGGGCATAGAGAACGTGCCGAGCGCGGTGGAGGATGCGCGGCGCAATGCAGCCATGAACGGCGTTACAAACGCGGACTTTATATGCGCCGATGCGGCTGCCGCCTTGCCGGAGCTTATAGCCAAGGGCGCAAGGCCCGGCGTGATAGTTCTCGATCCGCCGCGAAAGGGCTGCGATAAAGCGGTGCTCGATGCGGTGACGGCAAGCGGGGCTGAGCGCATAGTCTACGTTTCCTGCGACCCAGCCACCCTCGCGCGCGACGTAAGCATACTTACCCAGTCCGGCTATTCCCTCCAGTCCGCCCAGCCTGTGGATATGTTCCCGCAGACTGCGCACGTTGAGACGGTATGCTTATTGTCAAAACTCCAAGAAGTGGGGGGAATAAGCTATGCAGATAAAATATGAAAACATCATCCTTAGGGATATGATAGAGACGGATATAGAGGACTATGTGCGCTGGTTCACGGCGGAACGTGAATGGGAAAAATGGGATGCTCCTTGGGAGAAGGAAGATACGGACGAGGAGACAGAGCGCAAAGAATGGACGAAATACTATGAATCGGTGAAAAACCGCCCTGATGATGCTTACCGCTGGAAATTTGAGATTTTATGGAACGGTAAGCACATTGGCTGGGTATGTTCCTATTGCATTGACGAAAACTATGAATGGGTAGGAAAAGCTGAGGAAGGCCAAATAGTTCACCGCGCTGTCGGCATAGATATTTGCGAATCGGATTCATGGGGAAACGGTATCGGCACAAATGCCCTTCGCGCTTTTATGGATTACTGCCTTGACAGCGGTGCGTGCGAGCTGTACACGCAAACTTGGTCCGGCAATGTTCGCATGCTTCGCTGCGCCGAGAAACTTGGCTTTGCTGAGTGCAATCGCTGTATCGGAGAGCGGGAGGTCAACGGACGGAAATACGATGGCTTAACGCTGAAATTTAAGAAGCAAGTTTGAATTGAAAGTGCCGCTGTGGCATAGAGATTCATCAAAATAACTATCCCCGCCCGCATTTACTGCGCAGGCGGGTTCTTTTGATTGAAATTGGTACGATATTGTACTCAACTATGGAGGCCAAGCGTGAATATATATTTTGCCGCAGGCCTTGACCTTTCACCTAAGTGCAATGATATAACCTTATCCGAAAGGAGATGGATGATATGACCATAAAGGAATTTGCAAAGCTGTGCGGCTGCAATCCGCAAACGCTTAGGTATTACGACCGCGTTGGCCTGCTCAAGCCCGTTCGGGTGGACAGGTACTCGGGCTATCGCTTTTATGATGAGGAGCAGGCGGTAACGTTCGTTAAGATAAAGAACCTGCAAAGCGCGCTTTTCACCATAGACGAAATAAAGCCGCTGCTCGATGCCGACAGCGCGACCGTGTATAAAGTGTTTGACGAGAAGATAGCCTCCCTTGAGAGTAAGCTTGAGACCGTGCGTGCCATACAGCGGTCATATCAGGGTGAAATTGACATGGTAAAGGAACAGCTGGAAGCGATAAGGCAAAAGGTAACGGAGTCTATGCGCACATACGACCCAAGCGAGCAGTTCGATATAGACGGCGAACAGTATGCGCGGATAACCGATAACGTATGCAGCTTTTTCGAAAGTATGCTCACGGCAAACGATGCGGACATAAGCTATACGCCGCAGGAAGACGGAGATGAAGCGCAGGAGGAAGAGGAATACGCCGACCCGCTGCACGACGAGGGGTATACGCTTGTGTATGAAAAGCACGGCTGGGGGCGCATTAAGGACTTCCTTGACGAATGGCGCTGCCTTGAGGACGGTGCGGAGTACCTGCTGTATTTTGAACTTAAGGACGCAAGCTGCGGAATGCCGTTTGCAAATACAATACTTGGCATTCTGTGCGAATGCGATAAGGACAAAAAGAAGCAGCTTGGCTGCAACGTGACCGCTTCAAAGGATGGCATGAACCATTTCTATCTGCTCAAACGAACCGAATAATAATATACGGCAATGAAAACGCCCGGCTCCTGAAATGAGGAACCGGGCATGTTTTTGCTTTACGCTATGCTGATATCAAGTATTAGCCGGCATAGTTGATGTCGTTATAGAACAGGCTGCCGTCGCCGCAGACAACAAGACCATTGATGTCGTTGCGGTACGCGCAGTAGGAAACATCGGAATAGAGGGGCACTATGGCGCAATCCTTGAACATTTCCATCTGGGCTTCATAAACGTATTCAACGGCCTGATCCATATCGGAAGAGGTGGCGGCCTTCTCTACAAGGTCCTTATAAACCTGCATGTCGGCGTCGCTCTTGGTGTTGGGATCGTAGTAAGCATAGTTGAGTACCAGTATGGCTTCCGCCCATTCAAGCACGGCTATGCCGGCATCGTAATCGTCGTCGGCCATGCGCTCATAGATGTAGTTCCAGTCTATGGTTTCTATGTTCATCTTTATGCCGATTTCCTGAAGCTGCAGCTGCATTTCCTGCGCAACGGTAACGCTGGTGCCGCTGGAACGGGAAAGGAAGGTGAACTCCAGCACGCTGCCGTCTTTTTCAAGGTAGCCTTCGCCGTTCATGGTGTATCCGGCTTCGGCCAGCAGGCGCTTGGCTTCTTCCACGTTGTTGCTCAGGTTGTCCTTGAAGTAGGCTTCGGCCTTCTCGGAGAAGAACTGCATGCCTTCGGTTATCATGGAATATGCGGGCTTCATGGCGCCGTTGCACATTTCTTCCATGGCGTCGCGGTCAAGGGCAAGCATTACGGCCTTGCGGACGTTAATGTCCTGCAGGTCCTTGTGGTCCTGATTCAGCTCGAAGTATTCAATGTTGGGATAGGTGTTTTCAAGCGTTATAACGCCGTCTATGCTCTGCAGCTCGGCATACTGTTCCATGTTTATGCCGGTCAGCACGTCCACTTCGCCGTTGGCAAGCATGGTGGTCTGGGTGAATGCTTCGGTATCGGCCACTATAACGGTGATGTAGTCCAAATCAACGGGACCCTTGTTTTCAACAAGGGGCAGGTTGGTCTTGTAATACGGGTTGGGCTTAAGGATTATGCGGTCGCCGGGAATGTATTCGTCCACGTAGAACGCGCCGTAGGGGATAGCGCCCCACTGCAGCTCCTCATCGGTCATGGTGTCCAGGCAGTCCTTTTTGATTATGCCCATGAAGCAGGTGCACAGGAAGTGCATCAGGTCGGTACGATAGGTGGAAAGGTGCAGTATAACATCCTTGCCGTCGGCCTCCATTGATTCAATGTTGGAATAGCCGTAGCCCCAGTCGCTGCCGTCAAGGCCGTACTGGATGGAGGCTATAACGTCCTCGGGAGTAACATCGGTGCCGTCATAGAACTTCATGCCTTCGCTCATGATGAGCTTCATGGTCAGTCCGTCCTCGCTGATTTCGTAGCCCTCGCAGATACGGGGCAGCACGTTGTTGCGATCTTCGGGATCCATCAGGAAAAAGGTGTCCGCGATAAGGTCCTGGGAACCATACCAGCCGGAACAGCGGTACAGGTTGGTGCCGAGCCATTCGGAGTCGTAGATGGTGATGGTACGCTTACCGTTTTCGTCTATGGTCACACCGCCGTTGGTATTGGCGGGGGTGTTGTCACCGGAAGACGGTGCATCGGTGTTGCTGGGGGTGTTCGCCGTGTTGCTGCAGCCCGCGAAAGCGGACACGAGCATCATTATGCCCATAAGCAGCGCCAAGATTCTCTTCATTGGGGTTCCTCCTTATTTTTATATCTGATACGGCTTTGCCGTTATCATTTAATGCTTATTTGTCGTATAGGAAGCAGCTTACCTGATGCAGTGCATCCACGTGGTAATCCTTGGGCAGTTCCTCGCGGCAGCGGTCTGTCGCATGCGGACAGCGCGCAGCGAAGCGGCATCCCTTGGGCAGGTTTATAAGGCTGCCGGTTTCGCCGCCCATAAGCTCCTTCTTTTGGCTGCGCAGCGTGGGGTCGAGTATGGGGGAGGCGGCCATAAGCCCGCGCGTGTAAGGATGCAGCGGGTTGGAGGATATCGTCTCCGTGGGGCCGAACTCCATAAGCTTGCCAAGGTACATTACCGCAATGCGGTCGCTTATATAGCGCAGCACGTTAAGATCGTGCGTTATAACAAGATAGGTCAGGCCGAACTGCTCCTGCAGATCGAGCAGCAGATTGAGTATCTGCGCCTGAACGGATATGTCAAGGGCGCTTGTGGGTTCATCCAGCACCATTATGTCGGGCCTGAGCACCAGCGCGCGTGCAATGGCTATACGCTGAAGCTGACCGCCGGAAAGCTGATGCGGATAGGAATAGAGATACCTTTCATCCATCTTGACCAGCTTCATGGCCTCCTGCGCCTTTTCAACGGCCTCCGCCTTGGGAACGCCGTGCAGTATCATGGGGCGCATGATGCTGCTTAGCACGTTGAGCCTGGGGTTAAGGTTGGATGCGGGGTCCTGGAACACGGTGGCTATGCTGCGGCGCACGGCTTTAAGCTCCCTGCCGTGCAGCTTTGATATATCCTGCCCGTTCATAAGCACCCTGCCCTCGGTCGCAGGGGTAAGATTGAGTATAACGCGGGCAAGGGTGGTCTTTCCGCTGCCGGATTCGCCGGCAAGGCCGATTATCTCGCCCTTGTTTATGGTCAGGTTTATGTCGTCCACGGCCTTTACGGAGCCTTTTTTGGCATTGAAGGCGCCGCTGGTGAGCGGGAAGTATTTCTTCAGTCCGGATATTTCTATTGCCGGTACAGGTGCATTAACGTTGGCGTTGCTCATTACAGTTTCGAAGCCTCCTCCGCAAAATGGCAGCTGAATGTGTGGTCATGACTCACGGTAAGCACGGGCGGATTTTCGGTGAAGCATATTTCCTTGGCCAGCGGGCAGCGGTTGGCAAAGCGGCAGCCGGGCTTCTTTTCGGTTATGCGCGGCACGTTGCCGTCTATTGTTTCCAGCCTGCCCTCGTGCTTTGTTTTGCGCGGCAGGGCGCGCATGAGCAGTCTTGTATACGGATGGGAGGGCGCGGCGAAAACATCGAACACATTGCCCTGCTCCACTATGTTGCCCGCGTACATTACGGCTATTCTGTCCGCAACCTCGGCAACAAGGCCGAAATTATGGGTTATCATGAGTATGGCGGTGTTGTACTGCGTTTTGAGATCCTTTAATATTTGCAGTATCTGCGCTTCTATCGTAACGTCAAGCGCGGTGGTGGGCTCGTCCGCTATAAGCAGCTCCGGCGTGCGGGAAAGCATCATGGCTATCATAACGCGCTGGCGCATGCCGCCGGAAAGCTCGTGCGGGTAGCTGTTCACGCGCTTTTCCGCGTCCGGAATGCGCACGTCCTTGTAAAGGTTTATAACGCGCTCCCACGCTTCCTTATGGCTCAGCCCGTCAAGCAATATGGCTTCCTCAACCTGCGAGCCGGTGCGGTAAACGGGGTTGAGCGAATCCAAAGGATTCTGGAATATCATGCCTATGTGCTTGCCGCGCATCTTTTCCATGTCCCGCACGGGAATCTTGTTCAAATCTTCGCCCTTGAACAGTATTTTGCCGCCTATTTTCTCGTTGCCGTCCATAAGCAGGCGCATTATGGTGAAGGCTATCGTGCTTTTGCCGCAGCCGGATTCGCCTACCAGCGCAACAATCTCGCCGCGGTTCATGGTAAAATTAACGTCGGACACGGCGGAAAGATAGCCGTTGCGTATGCGGTAATCTATGCTCAGATCCTCAAGCCTAAGCAGGGGCTCTTCGGTATTGTCAAGCTTGGTCACTATGTCGCTCATGTGTTTCCTCCTTACAGGCCCTTCAGGCGCGGGTCAAGCAAATCGCGCATGCCTTCGCCCAGTATATTGAACCCAAGCACGGTATACACCAGCGCAAGGCCGGGGAATATGCTGAGCCACTGCGCACGGTGAACATAGTTCATGCCCTGCGATATGGCCAAGCCCCAGTCCGGAGAAGGCGGCTGAGAGCCAAGACCAAGGAAGCTGAGCGTTGTGGTGGCCATTATGGTGCCGGGCAGGTTGTTTGAAATGAGCACTATCAGCGAAGGCACGATGTTCGGCAGAATATAGCGGAACATCAATGAAAGCGAGCTTTCGCCGAAGGCGCGTCCGGTTTCAACGAAGGCCATCGTGCGCAGTGACATCGTTTTTGCGCGCACGGTGCGGGCGTAGCTTGCCCAGCCGACCAGCGATATTGCAATTATAGAATTGGTAAGGCCCTTACCAAGAACCGTAACAACGGCAAGCGCCAGTATGGTGCCGGGTACGCACCAGGTAACGTCGGTTATAAACAGCAGCACCTTATCCACCCAGCCGCCGAAATAGCCGCACAGAAGGCCAATAACAACGCCAAGGAAAAGCTGTATGCTTGTGCCAAGCAGCGCCACCCAAAGGGTTATGCGCGTGCCGTAGATAACCTTGCTGAACATATCGCGGCCGAAATCATCCGTACCGAAAAGGTAGGTTGAATTGGGGGCCTGGAGCCTGGCCTGCTTATGGGGTTCATCGTAGTCATAGGGGGCAATCTGCTGCGCAAATATGGCTACGAGTATAAGGCTAAGTATCATCAGGAAGCCAACGACAAAGTTAACGTTCCTTCTGCAATTATAAAAGAATTCTCTGATGGGGGAATAGTTCATGCTCCGGCGCCTCCGTTCATGGTAATGCGAATTCTGGGGTCAAGCATACCGACCACAACGTCGCTGAGCGTGTTGAACACGACCGTCAGCACGGCTATTATAAGTATGCAGCCCTGAACAACGGCGTAGTCCTGAGTGATTATGCTGTTCACGAGCAGGCTGCCCATGCCGGGTATGCTGAATATGCGCTCGGTTATTACTGCGCCGGATATAAGCCAGGGTATGCTCATGAACACAAGCACGGTTATAAGTATGAGGGCGTTGCGCATAACGTGCTTGACCATAACGGTTTTGTGCGGCAGGCCCTTTGCATAGGCTGTAAGCACATATTTTTCGCGGAACACGTCAAGCACTTCGGTCTTGGTAAGGCGGATGGTGCCGGCAAGCGAGCCGAGCACGCCGCCGCCTATGGGCAGCACCCAGTTGACGGCCTTTTCATAGCCGGATATAGGCAGCCATTTCAGCGTTACGCTGAACAGCAGTATCAGCAGAACGTATAGCCAGAAGCTTGGCACGGCGGAAAGGAAAAGGGTAACGTTTATTATTGCGCGGTCAAGGAATGTATCCTTTTTATATGCGCAAAGCAGTCCTAACGGCACTGCGATGACTATTTCAAAGAACAGCATCCAGCCGCAAAGCTTAAGACTGAGCGGTATGCGCGCGTCCATCATATCCGCAACCTTCTGCTTAACACGGAGGGACGTGCCGAAATCTCCCTTGGATATTATCTTCCATATCCAGTCAACGTACTGCACGGTAAGCGGGCGGTCGTAACCGTATTCGTGGCGGATAATGTCCTTGCGTTCCTGTGACACTTTGCGGTCAACTATCAAATCGACCGGGTCGCCGGGCATCAAATGCATCATGCTGAACACCAGCACGGAAACTGTAAATACCAGTAATAGGCCATTCAGCAGCTTTTTCAGAATAAATGATGTCAAGATCTGCTCTCCTTTGTTTGAATTGTGACGCCTATATATTAGGCTGTAATATATTTTATCATGGCCATAATAAAAAGGACATTGCAAAAAGCGCGCGCATAATGCAGAATGTGATTGCATTCATTTCATTTTGTCCATATTTGCAAAACCTTGGTATAATTGAACCGAAATATCTACGGAGGGCTGCGCATGTGAACAAAAATCATAAATGGGAGGACGAAATGGACCGCTTTCGCAATTCCTATTTCACGGAAGGGTTCCATTGCCTTGTATATAACGTGAGCGAGGCATATAACCTTGTTAAGGCGCATAAGCACGATTTTCCGCAGTTTGTAATAATGCAGTCCGGCGCAACGCGGCAAACGCAAAGCAGCCGGGCATATCACCTGGGCAGCGGGGACATATTGTTCACCCCGCCGGGAGTGATGCACAGCATGTCCCTTGCGGAGCAGAAATACTTCTATAATTTCTCCGTCACCACGGAAATAGCCCGCGCCGCGCTTACGGCGGCATGCGGGGAGGAATGCGGCTTTGCGGACATTACGCCGCTGATAACCCCGCGGGAGAAGGACATGGCGCTGATACTGAACCAGATAATGAGCCTTGAAGCTACGCTGGACGGGATAGAGATTTGCGATGAGGATGATGCTTTCTATAAAGACGTGGTGTATCATCAGGTGTTTGCAATACTGTATCTTATATTCAGCGTGGCGGGGAAGGAAAAGGCCAATACTGCCCTTGCCGTAAGGGAGGACGAGCGCACGCGGAACACGGACAGCCTTATCAACTATCTTGATAACCATTATTATGAAGAGATTCGCTTTGCGGAGGTTGCGGAGCGGTTCGGCATGTCCCAGGCCACAATGTCGCGCAGGTTCTTTGCCGCGCGGGGCGTTAAGCTGCAGGATTATCTTAACCGGCGGCGCGTGAGCGAGGCGCAGAAGCTTATGGCGCAGGAGAATATGTCGCTGTTCTATATTGCCGATGCTGTTGGGTATCAGGATTTCAGCACGTTTTACAGAAACTTTAAGCGCTGCTGCGGCATGAGCCCTTCACAGTACCGCGAAATAGTGCTGGGGCAGGCGAAGGCGGATATATCAAATGAAAAGACGGAGGACAAAACCGAATGAAGAAGCTTATATGCATCGCGCTGTGCATGGCTATTGCGGCATGCTGCACGCTCAGCCTTGCCGCGAAGGACGACAAGATGGAGACGGATCCATACGCCGTGCCGCAGGTGAAGAACGCGCCGATAGCGCTGCTATATGAGGAGACCACGGACACGGTTCTATTCTCGCGCGAGGCGGACAAAACCAACCCGCCCGCAAGCATGACAAAGGTCATGACGGCAACGCTGGTGCTGGAATACGACCCGGAGCTAAAGGGCACAATGGTGGTGCCGGAGGAGGCGATGAGCAAGGAGAACTGCTCCTGGCTCGATACGGACCATCTTGAGGTGGGCGAGGAGGTGTCCGTATGGGACCTGATGAATTATCTTTTGATAGCATCGGGCAACGAGGCCGCGACTACCCTTGCCATATACGTTGCGGGGGACATACCCACGTTTGTTGACATGATGAACAAAAAGGCCGCGGAGCTTGGCATGACAAGCACGCATTACGTTGACCCGCATGGGCTGAGCAGCGTACCGCAGCTGATAACCGCCAACGATATGCTCAAGCTTTGCCGCTACGCCATGAAGAACGATACCTTCCGCAAAATAGTATCCACGCGGGAGGGCAGCATACCCGCTTCCAACAAGCGGAGCGAGGCATTCTGTTTCCGCAACAGCAACAGCGTGCTTGACCCGCAGGGCAACCGTTTTTACGATACCGGCTTCAGCGACGATATAATAGGCATAAAAACCGGCTATATACCCGATTCCGGCATGAACCTTTCCTGCGCCATGCAGCACGGGGAGCTGCGCTTTTACAGCGTTGTTATGAAGGGCAAGGGCATGTTCCTTGAAGGGGAGCCGTGCTACACGCATTGCCTTGACACGGCTACGCTTATGCGCTATGCGCGCACGTTTGCGCGCTTCGGCTACGGCGAAGGGGAATTGGTTGAGCAGGCTAAAAGCGGGCTTAAATGCCTTGACGTGGCGGCTGACAGGGACGTGTACATACTCTATCAGGATAATAAGCAGCCGGATTATACCGTTACCTACGTATCGGACATAGCATCGGCCAAGAAGGGCGACACCGTTGGCACAATAACCCTCAGGGATGAATTCGGCAACGTGCGCACGGCGGAACTTATTGCCGCAAAGGATGCATCGGTGCGGGCGTGGGTGATATATGCCGCGGCGGGGCTTATAATAGCGATAGCGGCGGTATGCATAGCGCTCGGGAAGCGTTCGCGGGCAAAATAATATATAATACGCAGCGTATTTTCTTCGGTCGCGGTATGGGTTATAATTGACCTGTGCTACGGCCGAATTTTTTGCATATGCGGGAGGAACAAACGATTGCAGTACAAAAGCGACATTGAAATAGCCCAGGGCGCGGCAATGCGCCCAATAACCGAAATAGCCAAGACTGCCCACGTGGACGAAAAATATATTGAACAATACGGCCGCTACAAGGCCAAGATTGACCCCGCCCTTTTGAAGGAGACGCAGCGGAAGGACGGCAGGCTGGTGCTTGTTACCGCCATAACCCCCACCCCCGCGGGAGAGGGCAAGACCACCACCACAATCGGCCTTGCGGACGGGTTAAGGCGCATTGGCAAGGATGCGGTTGTTGCGCTGAGGGAGCCTTCGTTGGGGCCTGTATTCGGCATAAAGGGCGGCGCGGCGGGCGGCGGATATGCCCAAGTGGTGCCCATGGAGGACATAAATCTGCACTTCACCGGCGATTTCCATGCCATAGGCGCGGCAAACAATCTGCTTGCGGCTATGCTCGATAACCATATTCAGCAGGGCAACGCCCTTAACATAGACCCGCGCAGGATAACATGGAAGCGCTGCATGGACATGAACGACCGACAGCTCCGCTTCATAGTGGACGGCCTTGGCGGCAAGGTGAACGGCACGCCCAGGGAGGACGGATTCGATATTACCGTTGCAAGCGAGATTATGGCCGTGCTGTGCCTTTCAACGGGCATAGCAGACCTGAAGGAGAGGCTGGGGCGCATGATAGTGGGCTACACATATGACGATAAGCCCGTTACCTGCGCAGAGCTGAAGGCGGCGGGAGCCATGACGGCGCTGCTGAAGGACGCAATAAAGCCAAACCTTGTGCAGACGCTTGAGGGTACGCCCGCGTTCGTGCACGGCGGGCCGTTTGCAAACATTGCCCACGGCTGCAACAGCGTTATGGCAACGCGCATGGCGCTGAAGATGGGCGATTATGCCGTTACGGAGGCGGGCTTCGGCGCGGATTTGGGCGCGGAGAAGTTCCTTGATATAAAGTGCCGCATGGCGAACCTTACGCCGGACGCTGTAGTTATAGTTGCAACGGTGCGCGCGCTGAAGATGCACGGCGGCCTTGCAAAGACCGAGCTTACGGAGGAGAACATACCCGCGCTTGAAAGGGGCGTGCCGAATCTTTTAAGGCATGTGTCCAACATAAAGAACGTGTTCGGCTTGCCGTGCGTTGTGGCGGTGAACCGCTTCCCAACGGATACGGACGCGGAGATTGATTTTATAATAGAAAAATGCCGCGAGCTGGGCGTGAACACCGTGCTTTCGACCGTTTGGGCGGACGGCGGACGCGGCGGCGAGGCGCTTGCGCGCGAGGTTGCGCGCCTGTGCGAGGAGGAGAAGGGCAGCTTCACCTTCGCCTACGATGCGGACATGACCATAGAGCAAAAGATAGACGCTATAGTGCGGCGCATATACGGCGGGGACGGCGCGAGCATTGCACCGGCGGCGAAGAAGCAGATTGCAAGGCTTACGGAGCTGGGCTTTGGCAATATGCCCGTATGCATGGCAAAAACGCAGTACAGCTTTTCCGACGACCAAACAAAGCTCGGCGCGCCGACGGGCTTCACCGTGACCGTGCGCAGCGTTAAGGTATCCGCTGGCGCGGGCTTCATAGTTGCCTTGACCGGAGACATAATGACAATGCCCGGCCTTCCCAAGGTCCCGGCGGCGGAGCGCATAGACGTGGACGAAAACGGAATGATATCGGGACTGTTTTAAGAGAGAAGGTAAACTCCTGCACATCTGCGTCACTTGCGTCACTATCGTCGAAACAGGCTAAATGTCTGACTTTTTTCTCCGACGCAGTTTCGACGATGAATTTCTGCGTCGAAGAACGAGGCTGACGCAAGCAGTGTAATTGCGCTTAGGCGTTGTAGGGGCCGTCATTGGCGGCCCGCCCGTGGCTTCGCTTTTTATCTCAACCCCTCAGTCAAACCTTCGGTTTGCCAGCTCCCCGTAAAGGGGAGCCTTT
>Ga0129310_1000817_pt1 | contig 32730 bp, 31 predicted proteins | sample Go1ome_2_FD_94433 | JGI IMG/M metagenome (GOLD analysis project Ga0129310, IMG submission 94433) | Western lowland gorrila individual fecal microbial communities from Wisconsin, USA - Go1022A metagenome | ecosystem: Host-associated > Mammals > Digestive system > Large intestine > Fecal | place... | reverse complement strand
TTTGTTTCTTCACTTTCCGGCCAGATTTTTAAGACAGCATTATCTAGCGAATATTCTTTTCCGCCGACAATTGCCTGAATATTCTCAGGAAACTCCAGTTGTCTCATTTCTCCTATACTATGCTATATGTAAAGACTTAATCAAAAAATCTACGACACTCTTTTGATATTGATCTTTTATGATATTTTCTTTGCTTTCTTCAATACTTCCATCAACAAAATATTTGCCGTTTTCTTTATTGATTGATAATGAATCAAGAGGCCATCCTTCAAATCTTTTTGATGAAGCTTTATCAATCATATAGAATAATCCGTTTTTTTGAGCTGCCATATTGTCCATAAACGATGAAATTACTCCGTGATTATAAACTGCAATTCCATCTAGGTAATATGCTGTGACTTTACCTCCAAGCCCTGCAATAAGTTTTGAATAGTAATCAATCATCTCTTCATCTGACAGTCTATCCATATTCATAGGTGTTCTAATATTTAGTCCCGGCTGACGCAAATCCTCAAAATCCAGTTCTTCAAAATATAATCCAGAATCATTACAAATAACAACATCAAAGTATTGTCCATAAAACTCTGCCTTCATAATAGCATTTTCTTCTGGTGTATTCCCCATTTCCTTAGGTTCTTCTATAACTTCGATATCTCTTAAAGTAATAAATTCAATATCATACCCTTTTAACAAATCCGAAAATCTTTTTACCTTTGATGGATTTGTTGTTCCTAATAAAACCCTCATATCGTCATACTCCTAAACTAAATCATCTTAAAAGCTTTCAACGCTTCTACTATTGCCTCCTCCTTCTCCTTTGGGCACTTAGGCTGTCTGGCATCATCTGACTTAGGCTTGTTATAATTTTCTCGCTCTATAATCCCATACTTAGCCTTAACCTGTGCAATATACAGATTTGAAACTTTCATTCCATCATTATGCTCAGCCACGTATGCTTTGATTTCCTCATAGGTTGCCTTACTCTCCGCAGATGTCAAATCCAGTTCATCCATATCCAGTCTCACATTCACATGATGCTTCGCTTCATGAAGTTTGGACAATAAACATACCGTCTCCACATGCACCGTCCCAGGAAACATGTCCACGCAGCACATACGTTCCACACGGTACTCCTGCGCAAGGAACACCTGCAGATCTCTGGCAAGGCTTGTCGGTTTGCAACTTATGTAAACCAGTCTGTCGACACCATAATCGATAATCTTTTGTAATGCCTTTGGGTGAATACCGTCACGCGGCGGATCCAGAATGATGAAGTCCGGGCGCTCCTCTATCTGGTCGAGTACTTTTAAAACATCTCCTGCTATGAACTCGCAGTTGTTAAGCCCGTTTAGGTCTGCATTGACGCGCGCTGCCTCCACCGCCTCTTCCACAATCTCCACACCGATCACTTTCTCGGCCACAGGTGCCATCATCTGTGCAATCGTTCCGGTTCCGGAATATAGATCATAAAGCGTCTGCTTCCTGCCGTTTTTCTCCGCAAGCTGACCGATGTACTCCCTTGCAGTCTCATACAGCACCTCTGCGCCCAGACTGTTTGTCTGAAAGAACGAAAACTCCGATATCTTAAATTTTAGACCCAGCAATTCTTCATAAAAATAGTCCTGTCCGTATAATGTAACTGTCTCGTCACTCTGTACCACGTCCGCCAACGAATCGTTTCTGGTATGCAGAATACCTACGATTCTTCCGTTCAGATGCAGTCCATTCAACTTCTCAACAAGCTTCTTTAACTCTGCATCATGCTGTTCCTGTGTTGTTGTAATGATCGCAATCAGGATCTCCTGTGTCTTTTCTGCCTTTCTGACGAGCAGATGCCTGAGGTATCCTGTATGGCGGAGTTTATGATAGAAGCTCCAGCCCTGCTCTTTCACATATGCAAGCACTTCTGATAAGATCATACGGTAGTCTTCATCCACGATCTGACACTGATCCACCGTTATAATATCATAGAAACTGCCCTTTTTGTGCATGCCGAGTGCCAATGGTCCGTCCTTATAGGCATCGCCGAAAGAAAACTCCATCTTGTTCCGGTAGCCAAACTGCTTTGGGCTGCCCTTGATTCCCTCAAAGATTTCTTCTCCATGACCGCCCAGTTCCTTCTGCATGGCAAATACACCCTGCATCAGATCTCTGACCTGCCGCTCCTTCAGTTTTAATTGTTCCTCATAGGGAAGCGTCTGATAACTGCATCCGCCGCAGTCTGCAGCATGCGGACACATAGAATCCACTTCCTTATCCGATGGACAGATGCAGGAAAGCACACGCCCTTCTGCTTTTCCGTGCCGCACTTTCTGCACCATAATGGACAACTCCTGCCCCGGTAATACTCCCTTTACCAGAACGGTTCCTTCCGCTGTCTCGACATGTCCTTTATTTGGAAATTCCAATTCCGTTACGATTCCTTCTACGATCTGTCCTTTTTTCACGTATATTCCTCCGCCGTTTTGTCATAACTACAAAAAGCGGGACAGAATCCTATCCCGCTCATGCTCATTTGCCCTATTTGGGGTCTTCATAGAATAAAGTATATCGCAACACGATATGTCTGCCGCTACCACATCGCATCAGAGATCCCTGCCTCTGCAATAGCCTGCACAATCAGATATCTTATTCTTCTTCAGAAGCTTCCTCATCCTCTTCACTTTCATCTTCACCGTCTTCTTCAAATTCATCGGCGAAATCATCCTCGAAATCTTCCAGATAATCCGGTGCAAAATAACGGTATACCGCATATGCGATTCCGGCAACTGCTGCAACTGCACCGATAATTGCCAGCACCCATAATACTACATTACATTTCTTTTCTTCCGGTTCTTTTTTATTCATAAATTCTCCAGCTTTAATCGCATTTAAGATATCTTCCAATTTTTCCTTGTTCATATGTTGTCCCTTCCTTTCGTTCTGACTCACGTACAAACCACTTTCTTTGTGATATAGTATATCACCTGAGTAACTATTTTACCATGCTTTTTTTGATCAAAAATTCTTAGATTTTCTGTAATTTGGCAAATCCGGCATACATGATTTTGGTTCCGGCACCATCAAAAGATACCGTTACTTTGTAGTCCTTAGGCTCTTTTTCCAGTTTCAATACTGTTCCTTCTCCGTATTTCATATGTTTTACCCGGTCACCCACAACGTAGTTAAGGGAACTACTGCCAATCTGTGCACCTTTGCTTAAACCGGATACACCGGAAAAATTTGACTTCACACCACTACTTCCGGAACTGATGCCATACAGATCCTTCAGGCGCGTGTCGCCGCTCCTGCTCTTTGGTTTTTTCAAATCAAATACGGTATCCCTGTTATGATACTGCAAACTACGAAAACTGTCAGAATCATACCTGTTTGCATTCACACTCAAGCCGGATGGCACTGACCTCTCCTTTTCTGCCTGCATGGACTGATATCTTTCCACAAAAGAAAAGGCTGACATACCGCTATCACTCAGTATGGAAAAATCACTGTCATAACGTTTTCGTCCAAGCGGCCGGTTGTCCAATAACTCCACCGGTATTTCTCTGACGAAACGACTGATATCATTGTACTGTGTCTCCCCACGGATCATGCGTTGTTTTGCGCATGTCAGTGTCAGATCCTTTTTTGCACGTGTAATACCCACATATGCCAGGCGGCGTTCTTCTTCCACTTCCGACTCATCATCAGAAGTGATTGTCATATAGCTTGGAAAAAGCCCCTCTTCCATGCCTGCAAGATATACATAATCAAATTCGAGGCCCTTGGCACTATGCAATGTCATCAGCAGGACTTTATTATCATCTTCCGATACACCATCAATGTCTGCAACAAGTGCCACTTCTTCCAGAAAACCGCTGAGTGTAGCTTCCTCATGCGCTTCCTCGTAAGCTACCAGCTTACTTAATAATTCATCAATATTTCCAATGCGGTCTTTGGCATCCTCCTCATCGGATGCCTCCAGTGTCTGTATATATCCGGTCGTATCCAGAATATCACGCAATAACCCGGATATCCCATATTCTTTTACTTTTGTCCTGAACACCTGAATCATGGTAACAAACGGTGTCAGTTTCACTGCACTTCTGCCAATGCTGTCAATCCTGTCCGCGATACACAATGCATCATAAAAACTCATTTCATGCGCATCTGCATAGTCCTGTACCTTCTGGATCGTAGTCGCTCCGATCCCGCGTTTCGGAATATTGATGATACGCTTCACTGCCAAATCATCTTTTCCGTTATCAATGGTCTTTAAGTACGCCAGCAGATCCTTAATTTCTTTTCGTGCATAAAAGTTTACGCCCCCCACCAACTGATACGGGATACCTTCTACCACGAAGCGTTCTTCTAAAAGACGGGACTGGGCATTGGTACGGTACAGAACCGCACAGTCTTTGTAATCCAGTACCTGTTCCTTCTTTTTATGGGCAATATCGTCCGCAATATATTCCGCCTCTTCATATGCAGTATCAAACTGGCGCAGATGGATCAGGCTGCCGCCTCCCTGCGTTGTCCACAGTTTCTTCTCTTTTCTTCCCCTGTTATTGGCAATTACTGCATTGGCAGCATCCAGAATATTCTGTGTGGAACGATAATTCTGCTCTAACTTGATCACTTTTGCTTCCGGATATACTTTCTCAAAATCCAGAATATTCCTGATATTTGCCCCGCGGAATTTGTAAATGGACTGGTCATCATCTCCCACGACACAGAGATTATGATGCGCATCCGCTAACAGTCTGATCAATTCAAACTGCACGCTGTTGGTATCCTGATACTCATCCACCATGATATAACGAAACCGTTTCTGATATGCCTGCAACACCTCCGGGCAGGTTTTAAAAAGCTCCACCGTTTTCACAAGCAGATCATCAAAATCAAGCGCATTATTCTTCCGAAGCGCCTCCTGATATTCCATATAAGCCCGGCTGATGCGCTGCTTCTGATAATCTCCCACCGTCTGAAGTGCAAATTCGGTTGCAGAGATATTCTCATTCTTGGCACTTGAAATAGCGGACAGGATTGCTCTCTCTTTTAGCATCTTGGTATCAATCTGCAGTTTTTTGCAGATCTCCTTCATGACACTCTTGGAATCATCCGTATCATAGATGGTAAAATTATTATCGTATCCCAGTCTGTCAATGTATCTGCGTAAGATCCTTACACAGGTGGAATGAAAGGTGGATACCCAGATGCTCTCGGACCCGTATCCAACCAGCTGATCCACACGTTCTCTCATCTCGCCAGCTGCTTTATTGGTAAATGTGATTGCCATGATACTCCATGGATCCACATTTTTTTCTTCTATTAAATATACGATCCGGTGCGTAAGTACTCTTGTCTTACCCGATCCTGCTCCTGCCAATAGTAAAACCGGTCCCTCAGTCTGATATACGCCCTCCAACTGTCTCTCGTTTAAGCCGTCGTAAATACTCATAAATCCCTCTCATACAGAGAAAAAAGGCTGTCCTTTACTTAAGACAGCCTTAAGACTCTTATTTATTTTTCCATTCCGTATTACTGGAATAACTGCTGACCGCAGTTTCCACAGAATTTCATGCCCGTTGTCGGGGTTCCGCAATTCGGGCAGAACTTTGGACACGCACTTGGCACTGCTGTGTTCTGTGCGTTCGCAGCTGCATTCTGTGTGTTGTTCAGGTTCATCTGATTTATCATCTGCTGCCCCATTGCCATGCCCATCTGCATGCCAACCATCTGACCTGCAATTCCGGCTCCTGAACCACCACCCTTTTCCATTCCGTTGGCTGCTGCGATCTGCTGATACTTATTCACATCACCGACCATGGACTGAGCTGCAGCCTTCTCCTGCATCTTTCTGATCTCTTCCGGATAGGAGAAGCTTTCGATTCTGAAATCGGTAATTGCGATACCGACCTTGCGCATATCCATATCGAGGTCTGTTTCGATACCCTTTGCAATGTTTCTGGCATCTGCCTGAAGGTTGAACATGTCATGGCCTTCTTTTGAGATCCAGGACATCAGCAACTGATCCAGACTTGCAACGATACGCTCTTTTACATCGGAAACCGTATACATCTGTTTGATACCTGCCAGCTTATCAATCACAGTCATGGTATCTGAGATCTTACAGTTAAAGGTTCCGAATGCTCTGATCGGCATTCCACCCGGAAGTCCCGGCGCCGGAAGATTGATCGCATTCTTGGTTCCCCACTTGCAAAGTACCTCTTTTGTATTGATGAACAATACTTCTGCTCTGAGTCCGGAATTAAATCCAAACTTAAATCCCTTTAATGTAGAAAGGAACGGAACAATCTGCGATTCGATATCGAACTGTCCTTCGTCATTAAAAATACCCTCTACACGTCCATTATATAAGAAAATCGCATCCTGACCCGGACGAATGATCAAAACGGAGCCCTTCTTAATCTCAGAGTTATTCCATTTCCAGAATAAAACTTCTCCGCTTGATTCTTTCCATTCTACAACATTTGATAATTCCTTAGAAAAAAGTCCCATACTATGTACCTTTCCTGCAGATTACTGCATACCCATTTCTGCTTTTAATGCTGCAAGTTCGTCATCAACCTCAGAAGACTGCCCTGCTGCATCATATTTCTTAGTTAATGTAGAAATATCGTTTGCAGCACTGCTGTCGTTCAGCTCGGCCATTGCATCTGCTTCATCTAACATCTTGTCGACCTTATTTTCCATACGTTCAAATGCTGCAAGATTGCTGCCTGCATTCTCATATCCGCTGCCCATCTTGTTTAATTTCTGCTGAGTCTCGGCAACTTTCAGTTTTGCCTTGATCATCTCTCTTCTGGATCTTAAGGAAGAAATATCCATTTCCAGTTTATTATGCATTTCTTTCATCTTCGCTGCATTTTCACACGCAAGCGTATACTGCTTCTCTAATACTTCATGTGCGGAAGTTAATTCTGCTTTCTTAGCTAAGAACTGGCGTGCTTCATTATCGTTTCCTGCTGCAACAGCTTTCTTTGCATATTCTGCCATCTTCGCAGTTTCTTCTTCATTTTCATCCAGTTTACGTTTTGCAGCCTTTTCCTCTGCCATTACGGATGCTGTCTCTGCCTTTACACTTGCAAGATCTTTCTCCAGATTACGAAGATACTGATCGATCATTTTTTCCGGATCCTCACATTTGTCCAAAAGTGCATTGAAGTTTGCTGACATGATGTCTTTAAATCTTGAAATAATTCCCATTTTGTAAATTCCTCCTCTTTCTGCGATTCATTTCTACTCTTCATGATATGCTTTCTGCTACCCGAGTGAGTTCATTATACACTTTTTTTCAATCAGTGTCTATGCCGCGTATGGAAATTCAATGTAAAGTTTACACAAATAACATAAATCTGAATGATCAAGCTTACATCGTTCCTGCTGCTTTTTTACCTATAAAACTGCGATCACGATGCCACATACGATCACCGCGGCACAAAACAGCTTATAGCCAATGTTTTTCTCATGAAAAATAAGCTTTCCCGCAAGGATCGTAACCACGCAGCCGGACTGCTTGATCAATGTCATTACGGTAACCCTGCTCTCCGGCATTCCGTTTGCGACAAACAGCGCTCTGTCCGCAATCACGAACATAATGCTCAGCAGCCATATCCAATAGTTGGACCATACGCTTTTCCAACGGATCCTTGTTCGTGATATCAGTATGTAGATCACATAGAACAGTACAAGGAAAAACATATAGTAAAACTGCAGGCTCCGGCTGCTCATATGCCGCATCAAAAGCTTGTCCATCAAACCGGAAACCGCATTTAACATGCAGGACAATAGCGCCATGACAACATACAGCGCACCGACATTTTCCTCCTGCCCTTTGCCCTTTTTTCTGCATTTTAACAATAAAAGCCCGCTACATACCAGTAAAAGTCCAATGATCTGGAATACTCCCATATGCTCTTTTAACACAATCACACCCAAAAGCGTTGCAAACAACACACGGGACAGATCCAGAATCCCATAATAACTGATCGGCAGATGTGATATTGCCTTAAAGCTGCATATCCATGCCACAAATATGACAAATGCCTTGAGTGCAACCGGGAGTAGCAGTCTCCATTCCGGTTTCCCGACCTTCGGGATCCCGGGTGTCAGCATCAGAAACGAAAGAAATGTGTATAAAAACAGCACTTCCATGACCGTGCTTTTTTCCAGAGACTTTTTTTTCACGATCTCACGACATCCCTTCAATACGCCATATACCAAAACCAACAACATCCACATAGAAACAACCCTCTGATCCTATATCTTATAAAAGATACTTTCTTTATTTTACCTGTTTTTTACAAAGACTGTTTCATTATAATCGCGGGTGTATGAATTTGCAAATCCTTTCCTGTCCTGTTTTTATGGATTTTCCGTCTTATTTTTATGGATTACAGCGTTTGCATGGTACATATCCCATCGCGATCACATCCGCTCTGTCACCGAAATAATACTGTTTGTTTTTCTCACTCATCTCTCCGACACTGGAGCACCCCGGCACATGGAACTTCATTGTGTTCGTATTCAGCACATAATTATAGTCAGGATTATCTGTCGGTGTCGGTGTGATTTCCGTCGGCGTAGTCACCGGTTCACTTACCTCCGGCTGGGGCGCTGCAGTCGGCTGCGCCTCCTGGCCTCCCCCATTTGTGCCGCTCTGATTCTGATCCTGTGCAGGTGTTGTCGGCTGCGCAGTCGGTGCTGCGGTCGGTGTCTGTGTTGGTTTCTGTGTGGGTGTCTGCGTGGCTTCCTGCGTCTGTACGGGCTTATCCGTTGGTGTTACAAGCGTGGATTTGCTGTCCCCTGTCGCATAATCGATACGGATATCCGGTTGTACGTTATAGGCATAGACACAGAAGCAGATGCCCTCACCGCCATCCTCCACAGAATATCCTTCCATCAAAACACCGGAGGAAAGAAGATTGTCACCCTCAAAGATCGGCGTTACACGATACAGTACATGATTTCCGGTTTCTTTTACATAATCGGCAACCTGATTTTCAAGCGGTAACATTCCCTGTGTATTCAGATATCTTGTTCCGGTGATCAGGTTCTTTTCATTTGCGTTTTCACCGGCGAGCTGATAGGCGATCAGATGGCATCTGTTATATAGATAATTTCCGTCAATGCCCTTGTATTTAACCGTATGCCAGCCTGAAGGTCTGACTGCTCCGATTTCGCCCCGCGGCTCCGTCGGCATCAGATCCTGTCCGATATTTGCATAAGCTGTCCCACATCTGCCAAGTTCATCCAGTTCGCTGTAGGTCTCAAAAGACTCCTCACTCAGATCCTCCTCTGTGAAAAAAGGAAGGTTGTCATTTATCTCAACATATGCCTCTCCGTCATAGTTCGGAACCGTGACCGGATCAAAGACTTCCTCATTCTCCGCAAGCCATGAATCAAGCTCCTCTGTTTCCGATATCTGCTCTTCCGGTTCTGTCGGCTCTGCTTCAGGTGCGACTGTCGTGGTAGGCTGTGTTTCGACAGTTTCGACTGTTACATTTGTCTGCCTGTCCGTTTCTGAAGCAGTATTTCCGCATCCTGTAAATAATAAGGCGACCAGAAGGGCTGCCGCCAGGATTCTCTTTTTCATTTTCTTTCTCCGCTGCATTATGTAATGTTATTGATATTGTACTTTTACCGCAATATATTTATGAGTAATATTCCTTACAGTCATCTTGCATCCGGTTCTCCCGGGATGTATAATCATTTCGGTATCGGTTCCGGGAGGAATGCGGTTTTGCCCGTATCGCCAGTGTCTAGGTTCACACATTGGAAAATCCCGTAGAACACTCGGCGGCCGGTACCTTTTCTGACAACTGTTTAAATCAACTATTGTTATTTGCTCTCACTTTCTTATACTATACTTCCTATATCATCTTCCGCAAGTTTTTTCATGGCACCTTTTTACTATCCGCAAATATAATACAGTAAGAAAAATAATGTTATACTATGAGGATTTTTATGAGAAAAAAACTGACTTGTATCTATCTCATCCTGTCTCTTCTTGCTTTCTGCCTGAGCGGGTGCGGCAGCTCCGACAAACCGGACACGAGCGGACTTACAAAAGTGACTCTCAATGAAGTGGCTCATTCCATCTTCTATGCGCCGATGTATGTTGCTATTGAGAATGGATACTTTGCGGAGGAAGGTATTGACCTTACACTTGTTACGGGATACGGCGCTGACAAAGTCATGGCTGCGGTTTTGTCCGGTGAGGCAGATATCGGTTTTGCCGGTTCTGAAGCAACTATCTATACTTACCTGGAAGGTGCAAATGATTATGTTATCAATTTTGCACAGCTAACGCAGCGTGCCGGAAATTTTCTGGTAGCAAGAGAACCCATTGATGGCTTTTCATGGGATATGCTGATTGGTACAGATGTCCTCGGTGGGCGTGCCGGTGGCATGCCCGAAATGGTCTTTGAGTACATTCTCAAAAAGAACGGCATTGATCCATCCCAGATCAATATTGACCAGAGCATCGACTTTGGCTCCACCGCTGCTGCATTTTCCGGTGGGCAGGGCGAATTCAGTGTAGAATTCGAGCCCCATGCAACCGGTCTTGAGCAAAAAGGAGACGGTTATATTGTCGCCTCTCTGGGTGAAGCTTCCGGATATGTTCCCTACACCGCCTATTTTGCAAAATCAAGCTATATGGAAGCCAACAGTTCCATCATTCAGGCGTTTACAAACGCTCTGCAAAAGGGTATGGATTATGTAAACTCACATACCGCAGAGGAGATCGCTCAGGTTATTGCTCCGCAGTTTTCCGAAACCGATCTGGGCACACTTACTACCATTGTTGCACGTTACCATGACCAGGACACCTGGAAAAGCGACCTGATCTTCCATGAAGAGGCTTTTACTCTGCTGGAAAATATTTTGGAATCCGCCGGGGAATTGTCTGAACGCGTTCCCTATGAAACTCTGGTAACAACTGAATATGCAGAGCATGCTGCCTCCGGTACAACACAATAAGCAAATGTTTCTCCTGGTCACCTCAAAATAACTATTTGCACTTTTTCAATAAAAGCGCTATGATATTCCACGTATTGGATATGCAATATCCAATCTAAAAACTGCATGAAATGAGGTTTACTATGGGAGCAGGAATTTCAACCGAAACAAATCAGGATCTTTCAGGCATTATTACACAGACCACTCAGGTCTGCCATGAATTATTAGAAGAAGCCAACCTACAGGTGGGTGACATTCTTGTTGTCGGCTGTTCCTCCAGTGAAGTAGCGCACCATAAAATCGGCTCTTTTTCAAGTTCTGAGATCGGAGAAGCAATTTTTACCACTCTGGAGCAAATTCTGTCAGCGCGGGGCATTTATCTGGCTGCACAATGTTGCGAACACTTAAATCGCGCGCTCATTATAGAAAAAGGAGCCGCAAAGCTCTATCGTCTTCCCATGGTAAATGTGGTTCCTCAATTAAAAGCCGGTGGTTCTTTTGCAACCGCTGCCTATCATCATATGAAAGAGCCGGTTGCCGTTGAAGCTTTAAAAGCGCAGGCCGGAATCGATATCGGTGATACTTTAATTGGGATGCATCTGGATGCAGTTGCTGTTCCTGTACGTACTACACTTAATGAGATTGGCAGTGCCCATGTCGTATGCGCACGTACAAGACTCAAATATATTGGCGGTGAACGGGCAGCATACCTGCCCAGGTAATAAAAAGGAGCCGCAAAACAGCCTGTGTGATTTTTAGACTGTTTTACGGCTCCTTCTGTTTTATCTGTTTTCCGGAATTTTGCTTACAGCTTTATTCAGATTTTTTATCTGTTTTACTTTCTTTTAGAATTTCATCCTTTTTTCCCTGTTTTTCTTTTGCTGCTTCTGCTTTTTTCTCCTGTTTTGCATTTTTGTCCTGTTTCACAGGTGCTTTTCCTGCCGCTTCATTCTTCATATAAGCATCAATCATTTTCTCAATCAGCAGTTTCTTTACATAAACATCATAACTCAACAGACTCACAAAAGAAAATAATTGCAAGAACTCCTGATCCTTTGCATCCGCATCCTGAAACATTTCCTGGGACTTTTCATATTCATGCCGGATGCTGCTCTTCAGATCCTCAATCTGTGCTGCTTCCATGCCGAATACATCATCATATACTTTACGGAGATTCCACTCTCCGTCAGCCTGAAAATAACGATCTGCAAGCGGTCCAAGCAGTGCCTGAATATCATTGATGCTCAATATACTCTTAAAATAATAAATAAAGATGAGCATAATCATATGATTCTTGGAATATTTCTTCTTCACCGGCGGCGGAAGCAGATCATTCTTGGCATAATTATTGATCATCGTCTTTGTCAGTATCTTATCATCTGTCGGATTCCTAAGGGTATTGCGAAGTCGTTTGTCAATAAACGTTGTGACCTGATCCATATACAAGTCAATATTCGGAATGTCCTTTGATGCAATATGATCGATTCTGTCTAAGCTGCTTAAAATACTGTTTAACAAGTCTTCTGTATTTATTGTCATGGCATACACCTCTATGCTCTTTATTATATAGTATTAAAAACTACTTGTAAACACCTGTTTTTTACATCCATACCTATTTACTTTAAAACTTTAATATGTTAAAATGCGATTGTGTAAAAATTTCACAGTGTGAAAGTCTTTCGGAGGAAGATTATGAATAAGAAAATAAAAACTCCTGCAGTTGACCATTTGCTAGATGCAATTTTAGAGTTACAGAACAAAGAAGAATGCTACAATTTTTTTGAAGATCTGTGTACGGTAAACGAACTTTTGTCCCTGTCACAGCGTTTTGAAGTTGCAACCATGCTGCGTGATGGAAAAACCTATCTTGACATTGCTGAAAAAACAGGTGCATCAACAGCTACAATCAGTCGTGTAAATCGTTCCCTTAATTATGGCAGCGACGGATATGAATTGATTTTTCAGCGTTTAGACGAGAAAAACAAATAGCATATTTTAATCAAAAAGGACAAACACCCACCGGTCCTGATTTTCCGGTTCCGGATTCGTTTGTCCTCTTTTTTACTACTTCTTCCGGCAATTCTGTTCTTATGATCAGCCGTACATTTCCATAACATCTTCCGGATTCAGATACTCTCCGTTCAGGCTCAGGCGGTATATAATCGTTCGATTATTCTTTGTAACCGCAAACAGCTCATCTCCCTTTTGTACAAAATCACCCTCCATGACATCCGGTTTCTCTCTGACCTGATAAGAAGACAGATATCCATCGCCATGATCAATTTCTACAATGTATCCCCAATCCTCATGCTCTTTCGCAGTAGTAACCGTTCCGCTTCCTGCTGCCACAATCTCAGCACCTGTATTTGCCGTAAATTCAATATAAGGATTCCCTTCCTCATCCGTATCCTCATGATACAGGACAGTTCCGTCCACTGGAATTCCACTGGGATAATACAATGCAGCTTCTTCCTCCAGGCGCACCTGTTCCTCCTCTATCTTGCGGTTTACCGTATCACTCAGAATGGTGTTTTTTTCTGTCAATTCTTTTACCTGCGTTTCTAACTGCTCCGTATAATCCTGTGCTTCCCGCAGATCAGAACTGATCGTTTTTACCGTTTTTTCTTTCGTTCCAAACAGCAACGTCATTGTAAGCCCCCATACAAGCAAAAACACCACAAATGCGCATGCTGTAATAAGGACTGCTTTGACCTGCTTCTTCGTGATGGTAAATTCTTTTATCTTCTCTTCTGTTTCATGGGACATGATACAGACCTGGTAGCCTGTCTTCTTCGTTTCCTGCTGTTCCATGCAATAGACACCTCCCCGGTAAATATCATCCATTTTATCACAGATTATAAAAAGATACAAATTTTATTGATTTTCTGAAATTTCTTTTGTGAATTTTCTTTACTTTTTGCAATTCAGGTGATATGCTTTAGTTGTTGCAAAGGCAACCATATTTATATTTATTTGGAGGTATCTACCATGAACAAAGGTACAGTTAAGTGGTTCAACAACCAGAAGGGCTACGGATTCATCTCTGACGAGCAGGGTAACGATGTATTCGTACACTACACAGGACTCAACATGGAAGGCTTTAAGTCTCTTGAAGAAGGCGCAGCTGTTGAATATGATGTAGTAAACGGTGAAAAAGGACCTCAGGCAGTAAACGTAACTAAGTTATAAGAAATCCTTATAACCCAAGCCTTTTAATCTTAGTTTTCGATGTGCCTTTTCTTAATGTTCTATAGATAGATTATTTAGAATGAGCAATATTGTTTTAACGGATTAAAATGTTCCTTACTGGAGACAAAAAAAGAAATGGATGCTTGATACGATCAAGTATCCATTTCTTTTTATTTCATCTGCTTTCTGATTCTATTCCAATCCTGCAATATATGCTTCTACTTCTTCAAATTTCATTTTTCCTCCATATACATCAAGTGCGCTGCCGATCGTTACATGGATTTTTCCCTCTCCAAGCCGGTACAAAAGATCCAGATCCTCATAGGAATGTACTCCACCTGCATAGGTGATCGGTATTTTATTCCACGCTCCCAGAATCCTGATTAACGCTTCTTCAATACCACCGCTCTTTCCCTCCACATCCACTGCATGGATCAAAAATTCATCGGCATAATCCGACAGATCATCCAGGTTTTCAGGACATATTACAAGATCTGTATATTTCTGCCAGCGGTCTGTCACAATATAGTATGCTCCGTCCCTTTTCCGGCAACTGAGATCCAATACAATGTGCTCTTTTCCCACCGTATCTACCAGTTTTTCAAGATTTTCTCTGCATAACTCTCCGTTTCTGAATACATAGGATGTAACAATCACTTTCTCTGCTCCTGCATCCAGATATTCCCACGCGTTTTCGGCTGTTATACCGCCTCCTACCTGCATATGTCCCGGGTAAGTCTTCAGTGCTTTCATTGCCTGGTCCCTGGTCTTCTCATAATAGGGACTGTCCTTTCCATTTAACAGAATAATATGTGCTCCTTCGATTCCATGCTCCCGGTACAATCCTGCATAATAATCGGCGCCATGTTCTGCAACAAAATTTTCCTGCGCTTTATCACCCTCGTCCTTTAAACTGCTTCCAATGATCTGCTTTACTCTGCCGTTATGTATATCAATGCAAGGTCGGAATTGCATAATCATACCTCCTGTTCATGTACTGGCATTTTTCAATTGTAACTTTTTTCCTATCTAAAAGCATTATATCTTGTTTTTTCTGTTCAGAATATACTCAATTTTATTTTCATCATTTTGTAAAATTTTGTTTTTCCCGATTTCACAGAATATTTTTATAAAAACTGCCTACAATATTCAAGTACAAAGGATCAAAAATCCGAAGTAAACATTTTGGAGGGAAGTTATGAAAAAGATGAAAAAATGGATACCTTTACTGCTCTGTATCATGATGCTTGCCATGACAACAGCCTGCGGCACTGATAATGGCAATCTCGATGAAAATGATATGACCGAAAATACAGATGATACAAATCTGAATGGTTCTGATCAGGCCGGGACAAATGACAATGTAAACAATGTTACAAACGGTGATAATCTGGTGGATGATGTAACCGATGGTATTGACGATGTAACTCAGGGTGTTGCTGACGGTGTGGATGATGTGACCGACGGTATTGACAATGCGCTGACCGGAAACAATGCAAATACCAATGGTAATACAACCGTTAACCGGTAATTCTCAAAACCGAATTTGGCGAAACCGCTTCCATATGCAGCTTCGCCAATCCGGTTTTACATATTCATTTACATGTCTTTTTCAATAATCAGACCTTCACGATAAGCCTGCAACAACTCTTCCAGCTGATGAATGCTTTCTTTTAACTGCATACCGATATCTGTATCGGCAACACGCATTCTGTGCGGATAGGATTCAACAATAATGGAATCTGAAAAAATATCCGACTCATTCTTGATCGCCGCATCCATGGATTCAAAAGTCTCATGCGCAACCAGACGCATACCATAAGAATTGGCAACCAGTGTATAACCGGCAATGCCCGTCTTTCCCTGATATGCCTTGGAAAATCCGCCATCAATGATCAACAGCTTTCCACCACACCGAAGCGGTGTTTCACCTTTTTTCAACTCGACCGGAACATGCCCGTTAATAATATGGGACTTCTCCGTATTCAGCCCGAATTCAACCAGAATCTTATTTAAGATATCTTCCCTGTCATTCAGTCTGTAATAACTGTTTTTGGTCTCCACATGTGCTGCTTTGTCATTGATAAAATAACGTTCAAAGGTTGTCATCTTATCTTTTCCGAATACCGGGGAATTAGGTCCTGTCCAGATATACCAGATAATATCCTGTCCCTTTTTCTTTTCCGAAATGTCCTGTTTGGAATAATATGCTTTTCTTGCATAACCATCCAGTACATCATACAATGCTTTCCCGGAATATTCCCTGCCAAAAACATTCACACTGCTGAAATTTCCCTCTTCGTCCATGGGTACGCACCCATGATACAGAAGGTTGGAATTATGCACTTTATAAAGGCTGCCCTTTGCGAACATAAAACGTACATGCGTCTGCAGCTTGTCACTGCGTTCAAATGCCTGACGCAGACGATCCATAACCTCGGCTTCTTCGGGTGTCAGATCATATGGATGTTCCGGATCAATAGTTGGAAAATCCGTATCATTGATATCATATGTCACTCCATCAACCGTAACGGTATGATGCTCATAATCGATCCTGTGAAGCAGCATCCGGTTTTCCATCCCAAATTCCGGACGGCGCATAATGATCTGCCCTTCCAGCTTGAACTGCATAACAGCAATGGCTTTATGCATTTTCGTATCAAGGCTTAAATCTTTCGTATTATAATCTGTGTTATACTTAATTGCAAAAGAATCACAGTTTACATTGCTGTAATGTTCCATCGCAAATGTTGCAAGGGGAATCAGATTAATTCCATATCCTTCTTCCAGCGTATCCAGATTTCCATATCTCGCAGACATTCTCACCACATTGGCAATACACGCAAGACTTCCTGCTGCCGCTCCCATCCATACAATATCATGATTTCCCCACTGGATATCAACACTGTGATAATCACGCAAAGTATCCATGATGATATGCGGACCCGGACCTCTGTCAAAAATATCTCCAACAATATGGAGATGATCAATAACAAGTCTCTGTACCAGATTGCAAAGTGCTATAATAAAATCAGGTGCACTGCCAATCCGGATAATTGTATGTATAATCTCGTTATAGTAAGCTTCCTTGTCCTGAATTTCTTCTTTTTCCGTAATCAGTTCTTCGATAATATAGGCAAAATCCTTTGGTAATGCTTTACGTACCTTGGATCTTGTGTATTTTGATGCAACGCGCTTCGTAATCTGCACAAGCCTGTGAAGTGTGATCTTGTACCAATCCTCAATATTATCCTCCTGCTGAAGAATGATCTCCAGTTTTTCTTTGGGATAATAAATCAATGTAGCAAGACTTTTCTTGTCCCTTACACTCAATGTATTGCCGAATTCTTCATCAATTTTTTTCCGTACGGAACCGGAACCATTCTTAAGCACATGGTTAAATTGCTCATACTCTCCATGAATATCTGTTAGAAAATGCTCCGTACTCTTTGGCAGATTCAGAATTGCCTGTAAATTGATGATTTCCGTGGACGCCGCAGCAATCGTCGGATACTGCTTTGCCAGACTTCGCAGAAACTTCAGTTCATTTGCATCCATACCCCATTCTCCCTTTAACCGATGACATCACTCATATCATACATGCCCGCCGGCTTTCCTGCAAGGAATTTCGCAGCCTGAACCGCACCTTTTCCAAAAACTGTCTTGGAATACGCCCTGTGCGAAAATGTGATCACTTCATCCGCCCCCGCAAATATCACATCATGATCACCAACAATCGTACCACCGCGTACAGCACTGATTCCGATCTCTTTCTCTGAACGCTTTCTTCTTTCCTGACTTCTGTCATAGACATATTCGTAACTATTATCAAATTCCTCATTAATGGAATCCGCCAGTGCAAGTGCTGTTCCACTCGGTGCATCCAGCTTCTGGTTATGATGCTTTTCTACAATCTCGATATCAAACCCCGCCGGTGCAAGGATTCCTGCTGCCTCTTTTAACAGCTTTAACAGCATGTTGATTCCAAGTGACATGTTGGCTGATTTTAAAACAGCCGTTTCCCCGGATGCCTCCCTGACATGTGCAAGCTGTTCTTCCGTAAGTCCCGTTGTGCACAGAACCACCGGTAATTTTTTGCTGACACAGTAATCAAGCAGCTTATCAACGCCTGCCGCATTGGAAAAATCAATGACTGCATCCGCTTCAACATTACATTCTTCTATTGTTTTGAATACAGGATATGGATTTTTAACCTGATCATATACATCCACACCTGCTACGATCTCCGCTTCGTTGTCGGCTTCTACCAGACCGGATATTACCTGACCCATTTTTCCGTTACAACCATGCATGATTATTCTGACCATTCAGAGTTCCTCCTACGAATCTGTTGTTTTATTGCAATTACAGAATTCCGTAATTCTTCATTTCCGTTTCCAGCTTTGCTGCATTGCTTTCTTCCATCTCAGTCAGCGGAAGACGAAGCGGTCCGGCATTCTGTCCCATCAGATTCAATGCTTTCTTTACCGGAATCGGATTTACTTCACTGAACAATGCCTTGATCAGCGGAAATGCTGCAAGCTGCATTTTTCTGGAAGTTTCCACATCACCATTTAAGTAAGAAGCCACGATCTCATGGGTCTGCTTCGGTGCTACATTGGATAATACAGAAATCACGCCAATGCCGCCAAGTGACAGGATCGGTGTGATCTGGTCATCATTGCCGGAATAGATGTCAATGCCGCCGTCTGCAAGATATGCCAGTTTTGCAACCTGGGAAATATCACCGCTGGCTTCCTTAATCGCTACAATATTCTCAAAATCCTTTGCGAGTGCAACGGCCGTCTCGGGCTGGATATTGCATCCGGTTCTGGATGGCACATTATACAGGATGATCGGAAGCTTCACTGCCTTTGCGGTATCTGCGAAATGTCTGTACAGACCTTTTTGTGTTGCCTTATTATAATAGGGTGTTACCAGTAACAGTGCATCTGCTCCTGCTTTTTCTGCCTCCGTTGACAAGTAGATTGCTGTTTCTGTGCTGTTTGATCCTGTTCCCGCAATCACCGGAACCCTTTTGGCAACCCGCTTCACACAGTAACGGATTACATCAATATGCTCCTCATGACTGAGTGTGGATGCCTCACCTGTGGTCCCGCATACGATAATTGCGTCCGTGCCGTTTTCAATCTGCCAGTCAATGTTCCTGGCAAACTGCTCATAATTTACTTCACCGTTCTCATACATCGGTGTTACAATTGCAACACCTGCTCCCTTAAAAATAGACATATGCTCCTCCTTGCATTTCGCGTTTCGGTAAAGACCACACCGCTTTTGCGTCGCGATGAACGACATCTTTCTCTGTAAAAGCGTGCACATCCTATCGATTTTATATGACCGGAATCTGCTTTGTAATTTTCCATCATATAAAAAACCGACTCCATTACGGCGCCGGTTTATACTCGTGTTTCGTCTTCCGATAGCGCCCCATCTTTTTTTAGATGACAGTCATACAGCTGTTAACTGTATGCCCAAGACTTGATGTACAGGCATCTCCTCTTTCGGCGTTTTTCCCTTTCCCGCTTCTTCATCCGCGCCTGACGCATCCAAAGCATTACTCTTGAAAAACGCAACCTCTATCCGTGTAAACACAATCATAGCACCCATGTCATTATCTGTCAACGCTGAATCCTATGATTCCTATTCCTTTTCTCTTAATTAATATACCCTGAAATTGATCGGTTCGATCCGGTATACTTCATCTGCTACGATGCAAGTCTCATCATGGAGCTGGATACCGGTCAGGATAATGGATTCTTCCTCCGACTTCGCTTCCAGAATGACTCTCAGTTCTTCGGCATCAATGATATGATTATCAATCAGCCCCAGTACCTCATCCAGAATCAGCATGTCACACTCTCCGGTCGTCAGTACTTTCTTTGCAAAATTCAACCCGTTACGAATATTCTGGGCTTCTTCTTTCTTTTCACTTTCAGACAGGCCCTCGAAACTCTTCTCTGATTTTTCAAACCGGAACATCTTGATCTCCGGTTCCAGTCTTTTCAGGAATTCCGCGTCCTCATTGTTTTTCAGAAATCTGATGATCACTACATTTTTTCCAAGGCTGGCTGCATGGATTGCCTGCCCCATTGCTGCGGCACTTTTTCCGTGCCCTTCTCCGCAATAAATCTGAATGATTCCCTGGTTCATCGCATATCCTCTCGTTTCCTATGCTTTACGGCATTGCAAACATTTTAAACATGCCCTATCATAGCACATTCATCGCTTTTTGGCAATATCATCAGTCCATCCATGCATTTCACACATTATTCGGTTTTATTCACCTTCCATGATTTCCAGTTTGCTGACGGAAACCTCATAAGCAACCCGCTTTTCAACTTCTTCTTCCGATAACTTCTTCATATATTCCCTGCTCTGGATCCTGCCCCAGACCTCACATCTGGCCCCCACCTGAAAAGTAGAAGCATATCGGGCATTTCTTCCCCAGCAGATACAGGGTATGTAATCCGATTTGCCATAGGGTCTGTTGACCGCAAGCAATAAATCGGCAATTTCCCTTCCCAACGACGTTTTTCTGTACACAGGCTCTTTACAGATATATCCATCCAGAAAAATCTGATTGGTTCTGGAGTTTTCCCCTGCATACTGCTCATACTCCTCTTCATCCAGAAACTCTAACTCACGTACAAATACGGATAATACAAGACGGTTTCTGTGTTCCTCATGCCGGTTATAGGATCTGAACTGTCCTGATACACTGATGTACCTTCCGATATAATCCCCGCTCATATCAAGCAGTCTCTCAGAGACCATGAGTGGAATCACATCACAGGAATCGGACAATCTGGTAACCTCTGCCTCTGCCATGTAAAATCCTTCCCCAAAGATTTCATGGCTGTAGGTGAAGTCACTGATGATCTTTCCTATTACCAACACCTGATTGTTTTCAATTACCTTATCTGTCATTTTTGTTCTCCCTTCTTACACAAATTAAGAATTTTTTCCCCGTAATGTAGTACATCTTATTCCCTTTCGGGTCATATTATAACACATTTCTTCCCATTTGTGCTTTTATGCATCGCAGCATTCTTCCGGATATGAGAATTTCTGACTATATATAATTGCAATCACTTCTATGTGGTGATATACTAAATGAGTTTGAAAATGGGCACAATGTAATGAGTTCTTTCTATATTTAAGGAGATTTTTATGAGGCAAAAAAGAGAAGATGTCAGAAATGTTGCAATTATCGCACATGTCGATCACGGCAAAACAACTTTAGTGGACGAACTGTTAAAACAAAGCGGTGTGTTCCGTGAAAATCAGGAAGTCGCTGAACGAGTCATGGACAGTAATGCCATTGAACGGGAGCGTGGTATCACCATCCTGTCCAAAAATACGGCTGTTATGTATAAAGGAACCAAAATCAATATTATCGACACTCCGGGACATGCCGATTTCGGTGGAGAAGTAGAACGTGTCTTAAAAATGGTAAATGGCGTTATTCTGGTCGTTGATGCCTTTGAAGGTCCGATGCCACAGACAAAATTCGTGCTAAAAAAAGCCCTTGAATTAAACCTGTCCGTTATCGTGTGTATCAATAAATGCGACCGTCCCGAAGCCCGCCCTGAGGCAGTTGTGGATGAAGTACTGGAACTGTTTATGGATCTGGATGCAAATGATGAGCAGCTTGACTGTCCGTTTGTATTTGCTTCTGCAAAAGCAGGAACTGCAACGCTGAACCTGACTGTAAAAAATAAGGATATGACCCCTCTGTTTGATACAATTCTGGAACACATTCCCGCTCCGGAAGGTGATCCTGATGCAGGTACCCAGATTCTGATCAGCACCATCGATTATAATGAATATGTTGGTCGTATCGGTGTCGGTAAAGTAGACAACGGTTCTGTAAAGGTGAATCAGGACGTGGTAATTGTCAACCACCATGAACCGGATAAGAAAAAGAAAGTAAAAATCAGTAAATTATATGAATTTGACGGCTTGAATAAAGTAGAGGTTACAGAAGCCCGCATCGGTTCCATCGTTGCAATCTCCGGTATTGCAGACATCCATATCGGTGATACGCTCTGCGCTCCTGAAAATCCGGAACCCATTCCGTTCCAGAAAATCAGCGAGCCCACGATTGCCATGCATTTTATCGTCAATGATTCGCCGCTTGCCGGTCAGGAAGGCAAATATGTTACCAGCCGCCATTTAAAGGATCGCTTATTCAGAGAATTGAATACGGATGTTTCCCTTCGTGTGGAAGAAACTGAATCCACGGATGCTTTCAAAGTATCCGGCAGAGGTGAACTTCATCTGTCAGTTTTAATTGAAAACATGCGCCGTGAAGGCTATGAATTTGCAGTCAGCAAAGCTGAGGTTCTTTATCATACGGATGAAAACGGCAAAAAACTCGAGCCTATGGAACTTGCCTACATTGATGTTCCGGATGAATTCTCCGGTGCTGTCATCCAGAAACTCAGCGAGCGAAAAGGCGAACTTCTTAATATGGGAACCGGAACGGGCGGTTATACCCGTCTTGAGTTCTCCATCCCTTCCCGTGGTCTGATCGGGTATCGCGGGGAATTTATGACAGATACAAAAGGAAACGGTATCATCAACACCAGCTTTAACGGATATGGTCCTTACAAGGGCGATATCCAGTACCGCAAGCTGGGCTCCCTGATCGCTTTTGAAGCGGGCGAAGCAATCACCTATGGTCTGTTTAATGCGCAGGAGCGCGGTACGCTCTTTATCGGACCGGGTGAAAAAGTATACTCCGGCATGGTCGTTGGTCAGACTGGAAAATCCGAAGATATCGAAGTAAATGTCTGCAAAACAAAACACTTGACCAATACCCGTTCCTCCAGTGCAGATGATGCACTCCGTCTGGTGCCGAAACGTATCTTGAGTCTGGAACAGTGTCTGGAATTCATTGACACGGACGAGCTTTTGGAGGTAACCCCCAAGAATCTTCGTATCCGTAAAAAGATTCTGGATCCGACTATGAGAAAACGTGCTTCCTTTAAAAAGAATCAGTAAGGCTTATCTAAAAAACGAAAGCAAGGCATTTGCCCATTGACATTTGCCTTGCTTTTTTGATCAGTCGTCATACATCAGTTCTTCCAGCTTTTTCATCTTCACTTTACCCGCGGTTACCTCTGTAAACTCCGTACAGATCATTGCACATTCTTCCTGCGGCAATACCAGAGTCAGCTTCACATCTGCCTCATAGACACTGCTCTCCGGCTCAATCTTTCTTGTCCCTAACAGGTACAGGATCTTCCCCACCGAATTGTAATCCGTTTCTAAGAGCATCCGCACCCCCGGTCGTTTTCTGGCAATCCCACAATTCTTCAGTCCCTCCTGTACCGCCTGTGTATAGGCTCTCACCAATCCTCCTGTTCCCAACAGTGTTCCGCCAAAATATCTCGTTACCACAACTGCAATATTTCTCACACCGCTTCCGGTCAATACCTCAAGCATTGGTTTTCCTGCCGTTCCGCCAGGCTCTCCATCATCACTGTAGCGCATGATCTGTCCCCCGGAACCGATCACATAAGCATAACAATTATGTCTGGCATCCCAGTATTTTTTCTTCATTTCTTCTATAAAAGCAATTGCCTCTTCTTCTGTTGCTACAGGACGTATCGTTGCAATAAACCTTGATTTTTTTTCTTCAATTTCTCCCGTTCCCCCCTGCTTTAAAAACAGGTATGCTGCTTCAGCCATAGACCTCTCCTCTTCGTCCTGCTTTCCCGGGCACTACAAGCGCTCAATCATTTTCACTGTTTGCCAGTCATGCAAGCTGTTTGACTCACTTTGGCTCATTATAGCATGCTAATTTATCAGCGCATAGAATAAATCTTAGAATTCCGTTAAGAATTCAATAAAAACCTTTATTTACAGACTGTATTTTGCTATAATACATTATGTATGGGTAAAACGTAAACTCAAAAAAATCAACCCGTATTATGCATATACTGCCGTATACTGCATGACAGAGGAGCTATTATATGAATTATGGCAAACGCGGTGTTCGTCGCAGACAACATGCGATCAATACCAAATCAACAAAACTGAAAAAAATGGTGGGAGTCACACTGTTAAAAGCTCTCTTAGTGTGCTTTATCTCCCTGATTATCATTGGTATTTCACTTGGAATCGGCGCTTTTCGCGGGATTCTGGATTCCACGCCTGATATTACCATTGCTGATGTTATTCCTTCCGGTTATGCCAGCGTTGTCTATGATAATGAAGGACATGAAATGGCCAAGCTGGTTGCTGAAGGTTCCAACCGGAGCCCGGTGACCATGGATCTGATTCCGGACAACTTATCCTACGCTTTTGTTGCAATTGAAGACTCCCGTTTCTTCGAGCATAACGGTATCGATATTAAAGGCATCCTTCGTGCCGCAATCGCAGGAATTCAGAACGGTGGTCACTTTACTTCCGGTGCAAGTACCATCACCCAGCAGCTGTTAAAAAACAATGTTTTTGACAACTGGGTATCTGAACGAACCTTTGTTGAGAAACTCAAGCGAAAGATTCAGGAGCAATATCTTGCTATCCAGCTTGAAAAGGTCATGTCCAAGGAGGAGATTCTGGAGTATTATATGAACACCATTAATCTGGGGCACTCCACCCTTGGCGTACAGGCCGCTTCCCTGCGTTACTTTGACAAACCGGTATACGAGCTCACACTGTCTGAATGCGCAGTGATCGCAGCTATCACGCAGAACCCTTCTTACTATGATCCGATCATCTATCCGGAACACAATGCCGAGCGTCGTGAAAAGGTTTTGAACTATATGCTGCGTGATGAATATATTTCCCAACAGGAATATGATGAAGCAATCGCTGATGACGTCTACAGCCGTATTCAGGTCGTAAACGCTACGGTTGAAAATACTTCTACGTATACGTACTTTGTGGATGCACTGGTTGAGCAGGTTACCAATGATCTGGTTGCAGCCGGCTACAATTATAACCAGGCTGTCTATCTGTTATATAGCGGCGGTCTGAGTATCTACTCCACACAGGACAGTACAATTCAGGGCATTGTTGATTCTGTTTTCGGAAATGAAGAAAATTACCCGGAAGGTACACAGTACCAGCTTTCCTATGAATTGACCACACAAAAATCAGACGGAAGTTATGTAAACTATTCTTCTTACATGCTGCAAAGTTATTTCCGGCAGACAAATTCCAAGTTTAATCTGCTGTTCTCCAGCGAAGAAGAAGCCTATAATATCATTGAAGAATATAAAGCTGCAGTCATGGATCCCTCTGACACTTTCGTATCGGAGTCCATTACGATTACACCTCAGCCACAGGCTTCCATTACAGTAGAGGATCAGAGTACCGGTTATGTTGTTGCAATGGTTGGCGGACGTGGTGCAAAAGAAGGAAGCCGTACATTAAACCGTGCTTATTCAACCCGTCGTTCACCCGGTTCTACCTTTAAAGTACTGGCTGCCTATGCACCGGCACTGGATACTGCCGGTAAAACGCTATCCTCCGTATATAACGATGCACCGTTTAATTATGATGACGGAACACCGGTTACGAACTATGATAAAAAATATCGAGGTCTGTGTACAATCCGTCAGGCAATTGCACAATCCTTAAATATCATTACTGTAAAGACCCTGACTGAGATCACACCACAGCTTGGATTTGATTATCTGCAAAACTTTGGTTTTACAACTCTTGTTGCAAGCGAAACCCGCGAGACCAGTGATGGTCCCAAGGTCTTTACCGATATTCACCAGTCCCTTGCTCTTGGCGGTCTGACAAACGGTGCAACCAATTACGAATTAAATGCAGCCTATGCAGCAATTGCAAATCATGGTATGTATATGCAGCCGATCATGTATACAAAAGTTGTAGATGCAGATGGAAATGTTATTCTTGATAATACTGTCAACCAGAAAACGCGTCAGGTAATTAAAGAAACAACTGCTTTCCTACTGACATCCGCAATGCAGGATACTGTTACTTCCGGAACCGGTACTGCTGCAAGCTTTTCCGGTCAGGCAATTGCCGGAAAAACCGGTACTTCCACGAAATATCGTGATGTCTGGTTTGCAGGATTTACACCTTATTACACCGCAACCGTATGGGTTGGTATTGATAACAATACACCGCTTTCTTCTTCCGGCGATAAAAACCTTGCCAAGAAGTTATGGCGGCTGTGTATGTCTGAGATTCACGAGGATCTTCCTTATCAGTCCTTTACGATGCCAAGCGGTATAACTACTGCAACAGTCTGCAGCCGCTCCGGCAAATTACCGATTGCCGGTCTGTGTGACGGCACCTTGATTACCGAATATTATGAGGCAGGCACCGAACCAACCGAGACCTGTGATGTACACTATTCCGGTTGGGTATGTGCAATCGATGGCCTTCCTGCTACCGAGGAATGCCCGTTCAAAGTAAATGGTGTTCTGGAATTAATTCCTGTAGAATCCCCTGCTCTTGCAAGTGGTTCTACTGTGTTAAATGCGGATGGAACGGTCAGCACGCCGTCTACCACAAACCTTTGTCAGCATACTCCGGAGTTCTTTGCACTACCGGAAGCAGCCGCACTCATTCAACAGCAATGGGATGCGCTCCCGCCTGAATATAAACAATCCATTTTGGATACAGGTGGTTCGGACTATTTCAGAAATCTTTATGGTAATACGTCCTTTGTAACACCCGCCGTACCGGATGGAACTGAAGATCAGACACAGATCGCACTTCCTCCATCTGAATAATTTTATTCTGATACTGAGATAAGAGGCGGTCAGATGACCGCCTCTTGCATATTCAGACTAATAAAAAAGAAGAACTCCGCAAGTTTAAATCACTCCAGAGTTCTTCTTTTTATTCTCATTTCCTTACTGTACCGGTTCAACAGCATTATCTCCTGCCGGATCTGCTGTACCATCCCCCGTTCCATCTGCAGGATCAGCCCCCGCTTCCGGTGTCGGCGTTACCGTTACTTCTACTTCCTTTTCAAACTGTTCCAAATAATCACTCTTGATATATGCTGTCCCGTCCTTGTATTCAATTCTGGTCCAACCGTTATCCAGTGCCTCCAGCATTACAAATTCAGAGCCTTTCTCAGCACTGCCAAGCTTATTACCACTGGTACTCGCATCATCACGAACATTCACCGTCTCAGTTGTACGCACCATCTGTACCGTAACAGTTGTTACCTGCGGTTCTTCCGGTACATCCGTCACTTCAGGTGTCGGTGCAGCTGTCGGTGCAGCTTCCACTACCCCTGAAACAGGCTGTCCACCCGTTCCCTTGGAATCACTGCTTACATTAGGTCTCACGCTGAGCTTAATGCTGATCGCAATGACTGCAATTCCGAGACATATGATAAATCCCATTAAAATCGCTGTTAATGTGTTCTTATTCATCCACATCCACCTCGTATTCTTTTTGTTTTATCTGGTTATGTATTATTGTTAACAACTTAATCACAGTATACCATACTCTTTTCTAAAACAAAACCCCGACAGTACTTTTTCCTGTCAGGGTTTTGTAAAAATTCATTCATTGTTTGAAGCCCATGCTACTCTGCATACCTCTGTTTACCAGGCATAAATGCCGCTATATACATAGAAGTACGTCAATACCCACTCACCATTTACATAGGTATATTCAAAGCTTGCATCACCATAGTCGGTATCTGTACTTTCCTCATACTGGTCACTCCACCAGTTAAGTGTCTGATAGCCATAATCCTCTGTATAATCCAAAGTAATCTGAACCTCCAGATTGCCATCATCATAATTATAAGAATACCAGTCAATTTCACCGCTAAAATCGGATACATTCAAATATTCAAAAAATCCATCGGAAATTTCCAGATCATATTTGATACTTGCATATCCATTATCAAGATAGTCTGTATCCTGAAGATACTCTGTCTTCTCTGCTTCCAAAGTAGCACTTGTCTCATCCTGATTCATTGCTTCCTGATAAACTGCAGCTAACAGATCATAGGAACGATTAATCAGAGTATCTGCCAGACTCTCTGCAAGATATGGCTGACTCAGATAGAAGTAAGTATTGTATGTATCTATACTCAATGTTTCTGTATAGGCCTGATATACATCCCCACCTGTTACTTCAACCACATAGTCACCGACATACATCTTCGGAATCGTGTATGAGGTTTCATAAACAGAAAGATAGGACTCCTGATCTCTCTCACAATTACTGCTGTCAAGTACAATACCGTCGATGGTCAATGTAACATCCTTCGGTGCAGTGATACTTACATCCTCTGCATACATATCAAGCTGCTCCACCTCGTAATCCTTAAACACAAGGAAACGTTTTGCATCCTGCTCATGAAGTTTGATTGTGAGATATTCGTCTCCATCACATTCCAATACATATTTATTGGTGCCCTTTTCAACAATTTCATAATCATCAGCATAGTCGGTAATTCCAAGACTTTCCATTGCTACCGCATATGTACTTTCATTGATAAATGCATTTTCTTCTTCAACCGGTTCCAGATAACCATACGCTGTCGCATAGTCGCCTGCCAGCAATGCCTTAAAATAATTCTCTGCGGTCAGCTTGGGGTCATTGTACTTTTTCACCATCATTACTGCTCCGACAATACCGCCAATCAACAGAACCAGCTCCACCAGAAAGATGATCAGACGCAGAGCAGGATTTTTCTTCTTTTCCTTTTTAACTGTAGCCTGTGCAGCTACATCTTCTTTTTTCTTAGCCATGACTCACCCTCCTATTCCATTTCTGTCATTTCTTCATTGTAATCACCATAGCCATACTCATTATCAATGAATTCCTGAATCAGTTCTGTATTTGCGGCCGCATATTCATTCATCACATCTGTCAGCTCCTGAATATCCACATCTGCAAAGGAACGGGTCGGATTATACCATGATTTTGCTGCAAAATAATTCCCAATCTCATCAGTGATCTCAGACATATCAAAGCCGGCTCTTGCAAACATCTCAAAATATGCCATGTAAAGATCGTCCTCTGTATATGCCCAAAGCTCGTCATATTCAAGATAGCGGCTGTCTGCATCCGGAATGATATAGCCGTTTGCCTGCTCCTGTGCAGCCTGATAAGCTTCATTTTCCGGAATCTCTACCGAAAATGATTTCCCGGACATATCGCTTGTCAGTACTTCATTCTGGTCGTATTTGGAATTTTCTGCTACAGCGGTTGCAGGAACATCTCCGGCTTTCAGTTCCGCTGTCTCCGGTTTTCCAAATATCATTGCCAGAACAAACGCTGCCACTGCCAAAACTGCCAAAATACCAAAAATAACATTTACCACTGCCGGCATCACGAATTTTTTCTTCGGAGGCATCTGATAAGGCATACCATTGTTCATCATAGGTGCGCCATAATTACCTGTCTGTGTGTTTCCATAAGGCATCTGCTGCATCTGTGGGTTCATCTGCGGATTTCCATAAGGCATCTGCTGCATCTGCAGGTTCATCTGCGGGTTCATCTGCGGATTTCCGTAAGGCATCTGCTGCATCTGTGGATTCATCTGTGGATTTCCATAAGGCATCTGAGCTGCCTGCTCCGGAGTAATCGCTACTGTCTTGGAATCCTCTTCCATAGCAGATGTTGTCTCCGACACCGGTGTCTCTGCCGCAGGCACCTCTTCCGCTACAGTTGCGGTCTCCGTTACAGGTGCTTCTTCTGGTACAGATGTTGTCTCCGTTACAGGTGTATTCTCTTCAGCCGGCGTTTCTTCCGTTACAGTTGTTTCTGCTACAGGTGTTCCTTCTGTTACAGGTGCTGTTTCTTCAGCCACCGGCACCTGTCCGGAAACGGTACTCTGTTCAGCCGGTGTAAGTCTGTTGCCGCAATTCGTACAGAATGCACTGCCTTCAGGCACCTGTGCGCCACAATTCGTACAAAACATACTTATTCTCCTTTTTTGTTTTTGATATGCTGAAAACTGTTTTACTGATTGTTATTCATAAAGCGATCCAATAATTTATCTACTACACCAAAGCGGATCTCTTTCATCTTAAGTGCCATAAATCCCATAACAACGAGCAATACTTCTTCTGCTGCACCGATAATCGTTCTTAACAGAGACTCAATGTTGCCGGGAATAGAAAGATATTTTGCATCCTTTGCAAACCAGTGAACAATGATATTCAGAACATTTACTACATCATCAATCCAGCCAATTGCGATTCCAAGCAGTGAAAATACAATTACTACTCCGATCATCTTTGCTGCCTGTCTCTTTACCCACTGATTATCTTCCATAATCAGCATTGCTCCTGCAAGTAATACTGCCGGAGTAAAAGCGATTGCTCCCAGAAAATACATTGCCGCACCTACCAGTGCAATGGATACCCCCATTTTGGTTTTTAACATAATTTTTCCCTCCTGATATTTTGTCCTTTAGAATTGTATTTACAGAACCATACTTCTTATTCATTATAGTCTAAGGCGTGTCTCTTTTCAACAAAATTCTCGCAATCAGGACTATCATGCCGCAACTTTACGTTGCGCTTTTTCAGTTGTTTTTTGTCCGGCGGTATACTATACTGATTTTTGAAAATATGCTTATGTTATGAATATTTTATATGATCATACTATTAATTACAGGAGTTTTCTATGCACGATACAATCGTTACTTTAAAAAAAGGCGAAGGCCGCACCATAAAATCCGGCGGTATGTGGGTCTTCGACAATGAAATAGCCGCCATCAGAGGAAATTTTGAAAATGGTGATATTGTTACAATTGAAGATTTTGACGGATATTTTCTCGGTTATGGATTCATTAATACCCATTCCAAGATCACCATCCGTCTCATGGCGCGAAAAAAAGAGCATGTCGTAGATCATTCTCTTTTGGAAACCCGTGTCAGAAATGCCTGGAATTATCGTAAAGAAACCATGGATACCGGATGCTGCCGAGTAATTTTCGGTGAAGCGGACTGGCTTCCCGGAATCGTAATTGACAAATTTTCGGATGTATTGGTTGTAGAATCTCTCGCGCTTGGAATCAATCGTCTGAAGCCTGAGATTCTCTCCATTCTGGTAGATATTCTTGCCGAAGATAATATCCGTATCCGCGGCATTTATGAGCGCAGCGATGCAAAAGTCCGTCTTCAGGAGGGAATGGAACGCTATAAAGGATTTCTCAGCGAGCCTTTTGACACCCGCGTCCCCATTGAGGAAAATGGAGTAAAATATATTGTTGATGTTGAAGACGGTCAGAAAACCGGCTTCTTTCTCGATCAGAAATATAACCGGAAGTCCATCTGGCGTCTCTGTCCCGGCAAAAAAGTACTGGACTGTTTTACCCATACAGGCTCCTTTGCGCTGAATGCCGGAATGGCCGGTGCCAGAGAGGTTTTAGGTGTTGATGCTTCCATGACCGGCATCACACAGGCAAAAGAAAATGCCGCATTAAACCATCTCGAGGACCGCGTTTCTTTTCAGTGTGCAGATGTCTTTGAGCTGCTTCCGGAGTTGGAAACAAAGGGCGAATCCTATGACGTTGTTATCCTGGATCCTCCTGCGTTTACCAAATCCAGAAACTCTATCAAAAATGCAGTAAAAGGCTACCGTGAGATCAATCTGCGCGGCATGAAGCTGGTAAAAGATAACGGCTATCTTGTTACCTGTTCCTGCTCCCACTTTATGGATCCGGAACTTTTCTCTAAGACAATCAGAGAAGCCGCGCACGGGGCGCATAAACGCCTGCGTCAGGTTGAATTCCGTACACAGGCATGCGATCATCCGATCCTCTGGGCTGCTGACGAGTCCTATTATCTGAAATTCTACATTTTTCAGGTATGTGAGGAACTGTAAAATGTGTAAGGAGTTGTATTTATGAAGAAACGAATGCTTCACTATTTTCAATATATAAATGAATTTTCAGAGCATTCTCATTCAGCAAATGAATGTGTACATTTCAGGCAGGATTTCCTGGAGCATATCCGCTTCTATCAGCATGAGAGGCTGATTCATCTCATTGTAACCTGCTTGTTTGCCATTCTGACATTTGCTGTTTTTATTACCCTGCTTTTTTCATTCACACCGGGACTGCTCCTGCTGTTTGCAGCGCTGATGGTTCTTCTGGTTCCTTACATACATCACTACTATTTTCTTGAGAATACCATTCAGAAAATGTATGATCTGTATGATTGTATGCAAGACATTTGTAAAAAAACGGATACACAGTCAGATTCCGAATCGAAAACCCATCGGTAAATTCATGAGAAAAAGTAAAATATGAATTGACAAGCTACTGCATATTGTGCTATTATAGCACTCGGTGACAACGATAAGTTGTACTAAGCTGCTGTGGCTCAGTCGGTAGAGCGTCGCATTGGTAGTGCGGAGGTCACGGGTCCGATTCCCGTCAGCAGCTTGATTTTATAAAGCTCAGTATTTACGGTTTCCCGTATTTACTGAGCTTTTTGTATGTTTTCTTTATCTTTTGACTTATAGGACAAAATGTGTTGATGAAAACCGCTGTAACCCTTGTAAATACTGGGGATACAGCGGTTTAATCTTTTCTGAAACAACTTTGAGGTTGGACAAAACGTGTTGATAAAATCGCCT